>APMI01007600.1_pt1 | contig 68663 bp, 54 predicted proteins | sample 667938 | NCBI WGS metagenome assembly APMI01 (sample SAMN01084076, study PRJNA167559) | wastewater metagenome | biome: Wastewater | place: Denmark: Ejby Moelle, Odense | collected 2011-11-28
GCCGCGACAGCCCGGAGCCAAATTCCAGCCCGACGCGTTGCTCGGCGAGCCGGGTGCGGGCGGCATCCGCCAGCGCCAGCGCACGGGCGGCTTCGACCGATCGCCGCGATGCGCTCACGTCCTGACGGTAAAGTGCTTCGAGGCGTGAGGCCTCCGCCTGCGATGCTGCAGCCGCCGCGCGCGCGGCATCGGCCTCGGCGACGATGGCCGCAAGCGGTCCGACATCGAGGCCGCGCGCGAACCCGTCCGTCATCTGACTGGCAACAGTTGTAGTAACCGCCGCAGTCTTGACGCCCAGTCTTGCGAGCGCGGCCGGGTCGGTCACCGGCTCATTCTTCGCCGGTGCGGCATTTTTGTCCGTTGGGGCATCGGCATCCTCCGCACTCGCCGTTTGCACTGCATCGGAATGCCTGATCGCCCCCGCGCCGTACAGGCCGAGCGCCATGGCCGCCGCACCCATTCCCGCCCATGCCGCTGATCGCCATCGGCTCATTGTTCACCCCTTCCAATCATCAGTTCCGGTCCCGACAGCGGGCGACGCAGAGCGTCTTCTAGTGCCAGGTCGGCGGTAAGCGCGCGGGCCAGCGCATCGAGTTCGAGAAGCCGCGTCGTCAGTCGGCCTGCCTGGGCGGCGCCCCAGTCGGCCCGATCGAGCGATCCCGCCGCCAGTTCGCGGTCGGCTTGAGCCGCCAGACGCGCGGCGATTGGCAGGTCCAGCCTCCTGAATTCATCGAGCGCGCGCTGGGCCGCGTCTGCTTCGCCAAGGGCGCCATCGACTGCGCCAATTGCCGCTGCATAATCGGCCTCCAGCTTCGCTGCGGCTTCGCTGCGGCGGGCGGTGGCCGCGGCGATGGCCTTGCGATTGAGGTCGAATGGCGGCAGCGACAGGCCGAGGTTGAACGGGATCTTCACCAGCCCGCGTTCCCAGGTGAACCCCGGTCCCACCGTGATTGCGGGATACTGTTTTGCCACTTCGCCGCGCAGGTCGAGTTCTGCCTGGTCATAGGCGACCATCGACTTGAGCAGATCGGCCCGCGCCAAAAGAGCTATTCTGCGCTCGTCCGCGCTGACGCGCGTGACATCCTGCGGTGCCTCGAACCCGTCCCACGCAAACGCCGCTCCGGCCAGCGCAGCGGGCGATACACCGATGGCGTTGGCGATCTCCACCAATCCCGCCTCGCGGCGCGCATCGGCATCGGCATGGCGATGACGCGCGTCGGCGAGATCGGCCCTGACCCTCTCGAGTTCAGCGCGCGAAGCCTCGCCTGCGTTGACGCGGCGTTCCATCGCTGCGAAGCGGCGTTCCTGTATGGCGACAAGCTCGCTGGCGGCGACATTCTGGCGGTCGGCCACGAAGAGCTGGGCAAGACCCCGGACCAGGGTCATGCGCGCCGACCAGACAGTCTCGGCCAGATCATAGCGAGCGGTGACCACGGCAAGTTCGGCGCTGCCGATCCGCACCGCGCGCGCGCCGCCGATGTCGAGCGGAATCTCGCTCGATGCTCCGAGTAGCCAGGGCGAGGGATCGGGTGCGGCCCCGGCATATTCCGTGGTGAGGGTCAGCTTGGGGCCGGGTGCCTGCTTCGCGCTGCGCGCGGCGGCAACGGCGCTCAGCACATGCTGCCGCGCCGCCGCTATTGCCGGATTGGTGTCGAACATGGCGGCGTAGAGCATCGCCCGATCAAGCCGCGACGGGTTGCATTCGGCCTTGGGAGCCAGTCTCCGGCAAGTGGTGGCGGCTTGCCCAAGGTCGAGCGTGCGGCGCTCCCTTTGTGCGGCGATGGCAGAAAGATCGACCGGACGCGGGGCATAGTGTGTGCAGGCGCTCGCGCCCAGAACAAGCGACAGACAAATTGACCCCAGACATATCGGTCGAAGGATTTTCACGCCGGTGCTCCCGGAAAGCGCAGTTCGACCACTAGCCCGGGACTGGCGTCGCCAAGCACCAGCTCGGCGCGGTGGATATCGGCGATTGCCCGCACCAGACTGAGGCCGAGGCCGTGTCCTGGTGTCGAGCGCGCGCCCTCCAGTCGCACAAACCTGTCCTGGACCCGGATTCGGTCGCCTTCGGCAATGCCTGAACCGTTGTCGCGAACCATGACGACTGCTTTGTCGCCATCGCGCCGGGCGCTCAATTCGACGGTCGATCCGTCGGGGGTATGACGCAGCGCATTTTCGATCAGATTGATCACGGCTTGGGCAATCAATTCACGGTCACCCTCGACCGCGATGCCGTCTTCGACGGCGAGGCGCAGGCTATGATTGCGATCCTCCGCCAGCGGCAGGTGCGATTCGCCGATGTCGGCTACCAGACCCGAAAGATCGACTTGCGAGAAAGCGCGATGAAGTCCGCCTTCCTCCAGCTCGGAAATGCGCAGGATCGCGTCGAACAGCGTCAGCACGTCGTCGGTCTGCTCGACCGCGCGGTCGAGCGAGCCAGCCCGGTCGCATTCGTTGCCGGTCTGCCGCATTGCTTCCAGCTGGTTGCGCAGCCGCGCCAGCGGCGTGCGCAGATCGTGCGCCAAGTCGCCGGTCACTTGCCGCAGATTGGCAATCAGGCTGGCAATTCGGTCGAGCATAGCGTTGAGCGAAGCCGCGACGCGGTCGAATTCGTCGTCCGCCTCGCCGACTCTTGCACGTTGGCCAAGGTCGCCGCTGGTGATCGCAACGGCGGTTGCTTCGATCCCGTGCAACCTGCGCCTCAGATAGGCGGCGAGCACGAAGGCTCCCAATATCCCGAAAACCAGCAGGGCCACAAAAGCCAGGCTGAACATGCCAAGGATGGTCCGGTCGATTGCTTCGAGCGATTCCAGATCGGCGGCAACCACCATGCGGTATCCGCCAGGCAGGACATCGACCTTGGCCCGCGCCGGATCGGTTCCCTCGACGGGATCGACAAATACGATCTTGCGCCATCCTGGCTCCGGCATGGCAGTTACGAGGTTGCCTGCGATCCGCCGGCCACCAGGCGCGAACAGCGCCGTTCCCAGCGATATCGGCCCGGGTCCGCGTTGCTGCGAGATTGCTTCGATCACCCCCTTCAATCCATCGCCGCGGTATTCGACCAGCAGCGCGGCGGAAGCCTGCTCGATGTTGGCGTCGATCTGGCGCGAAAAGGCAGCGTGGGTTGCGAAGATCACCGCGGCGCCCAGCACGAAGGTTGCCACAGCATAGACAAGAAAGCCGACCAGCGCGATGCGGTTCGCGGCGCTGCGTGGCAACAACCTCATGCCGCGCGCAGCCGGTAGCCGACGCCGCGCACCGTCTCGATGGCGTCGGGAAGATGGCCTTCGTTGAGCTTGGCGCGCAGCCGGCTCATGTGGGTTTCCACGATCTTGGTCTGCGGATCGAAGTGAAAATCCCACACCCGCTCGAGCAGCATCGTCCTGGTGACGAACTCCCCAGCGTGCCGCAGGAGCTCTTCGAGCAATCGAAATTCGCGCGGCTGGAGAAGAACCGCTTTGCCCTCGCGCCGGACCTCGCGCGCGAGCAGGTCCATTTCTATGCCGCCTGCCGCCAACTTCGTCGCGGCTGCCGCTGGCGCGGTGCGGCGCCCGAGCGCCTGGATGCGGGCGGCCAGCTCACTGAATGCAAAGGGCTTGATCAGATAGTCGTCAGCACCGGCTTCAAGGCCATCCACGCGATCCTCGATGCGGCCAAGCGCGGTCAGCATCAGCACCGGCGCCGAGACACCCCCGGCTCGCAAGCGCTTGAGGATAGATAGACCGTCAAGAACGGGCATCATCCTGTCGAGCACGATCACGTCGACCGCCTCGGTCACTGCAAGATGAAGCGCATCCTCCCCGTTTTCGGCGGAGATGACATTGTGCCCCAGTTCGCCGAGCCCGCGCTCGACGAAGTGCCGGGTGTCATCGTCGTCTTCAGCCAGCAGGATGCGCATCGTCCCGTCGTTCAATCCCTGGCGTTCAGCGGTTCGAACTTGTTCTCGACGATCCTGCCGGTGACAGAATCGACGCCGATTTCGTGGATCCGCTGGCCCTGCCGGATGTCGAACGAATAGCGCATCCCCCCGCCTTCGCGCTCGCGTTCGGCCTTTTCGATGTGGCCGGGCGCAGCTCTGAGCGCGATGGCGCGGGCCTGCACCATTGTGATGCCGACCGGTTTTGCCTGGCCGATTTGCGGCGCGAGAAGCGTTGCGATGGCGAGCGAAAGTATCATGGCAGTATTCTTCACGGGCCTTACTCCTATGCGTGCGTCAAGCACGCTCAAGGCGATAGCCCACCATAGCTCACGTCACGGTTCGCTTGGGGATACAATTTCCCAACCTAGACGAAGAAGACTGCAATCGTGCCCAGACCTTTCATCTCCGGCCACATGCATAGTTCAAGCCCGATCGACCACGATCCCAAAAGGCTGCAATTGGCTGAACATTTGCGGACGAAATTTGCAACACGCGTTTGGGCGAACGGAATGGTCCGGCGTTCAACCGCGACGATGCGCGAAAAAAAGCGTCTCAACGCCAAAGTTGAACGAACGACTACTTGTCGAGATGCTGGTTTCGAAAGGAGCCGTTCAGGAGTGTCCGCCATCACGGGCATTCCCGTCCCCTTCGTCTGAAGAATCAAGCGATCCCACCCACGAAGCCCTTGGCGCTCCCTGACGCCGGGATGGCCAGCCTCATCCCTCCCCGGCACCCACGCTGCCGGCAACGCGCCCGCGCCTGGACCTCGGACAGCCACAAACGGCGATAGTCGCCGCGCGCGAGGATCTCGGCCGGCGTTACAAATCGCACCTTACGGCACCTGGTGCAGGTCAACTCGATCCGTGTATCGGGATCGAGGTCGCCCAACTGAAGCGCATCGAGCCAGCTCACCAGTCATCCTCCGCATCCGGAATGCGCGTATAGCTGATCTTGGTCCCGACGTTCCCCCCGACCGGGGGCTCCCACGGCCCCACGCTGACGACGGTCTGCCCGTAGCGCGCATTTAGGCCGTCCATCGCCCGGTTCAATTCCTCGGCCCTCTGGCGATCGCGATCGTCGTTCGCGAACAGATCCGGCTGACGCGCATCCGCACCGGTGAGCTCGCCCAGCGTCACCATGATCCGCAGGATCTGGGTGCGTGGCGGGATAACGGCCACCACATGATCCCACAGGCCGGTGAACGCCTGCAAGATGGCAATGTCGTCCTGCACCTCCCCCAGCGGCCGAACATCCCCCCAGCCCCGCTCGTATCCCTTAAGCCACAGGTACAGCGCCGACGCGTAGAAATTGGAGCGGCGCATCCGCCTGGCTGCTTTCGTCAGAAGCAGGCGTCCCATGGCGCGGGCGTCATCCAGCGAACGCTGATCCGGGGGCAGCACGCGGCCATGGCCGAACATATTGCGCTCGGTTTCCGGCGCCTCGATCGCGTAGCCGTGCAGCGCGTACCAGAGGCGTTCGCCCGTCACATTGCGCCACAGCGCCCGCGCGTGTTTGGGCTGCAGCGCCAGCAGCCCGGTCACGTCCACTACACCCGCGAGCCCAAGCCGGCGGATCATCGAGCGGCCGATTCCCGGAATGTCCTCCAGCTTCAGCCTGGCGAGCTGCGCGGGCACGTCTTCGGGATGCCAGATGGTGAGGCCGTCCGGCTTGCGTGTGTCGCTCGCGATCTTGGCCAGGTGGCGATTGGCCGCAAAGCCGATCGAACAGGTCAATGTCGCGCCGACGTTGTAGCGGATCGTCGTCTTGATCCGATGAGCGAGATCGACCGGCTCGGAACGCTGCGAGGGATCGAGGAAACACGAGACCTCGTCGATCGACTTCACCTGGTCCACCGGGATGACCGACGAAATCTCCGCGACCAGCGCGTTGTGGGCGCGGCGGTAGAGATCGGGCGACTGGGGCACCAGCACCAGGTCCCGGCAGAGCGCCCTCGCCTCCTCGACCGACATGATGCTCTTGACCCCCCTCGCCTTCGCCTCGCGCGAAGCGGCGATAATGGTGGTTCGGCCACCGACGTAGGGGACGACCCCGATCGGGCGGCCGCGCAGCTGCGGATCGCGCAACTGCTCGACGGAAGCGAAGAACCCGTCGAAATCGAGATAGAGATGTTCGATCGTCTCCGGCTTACGCATAGGCCCTCACCCGGCCCATCGCGCCGGCGGTAATCGGTCAGCCGGCCAGCGCCGGGAAGAAATCGAACTGGTCAGGATCGGGCTCAGGCTCCGGATCGTCCGGATCCTCGTCGGCGATCGTCCTCACCTCGCCTACGGCAATCTCATAGTCGTAGTTTCGCCAGACCGTGAACGGGTCGGTCGCGATCGTCTCGTATCGCTCCGGGTCTTCCGCCTTGATGTCATAGCCGTTGCTCAGCGCACTGATGTAGACGTCAGCCCGGAACTGGATCGCGAGCGCCGCCACCGGTGCAGGAGCAAGCCCTTCGGCCACACAGAACGCCAGCAGTGCTTCCTCGCGCTTCGCTTCGTTGTAGCCGCCGGATTCACGGTCGCCGCGCAGGTACGCGCTATACCCGCGCTCGACCTGGTCCATCGTCATCGCAACGCTGCTGAGCATGGTCGCGACACGTTGCCAAGCCGCCTTGGGGGCACCTTCAGGCGGTAGTGCAAGAATGGATGACATGGGCCTGTTCCCGACTCGTTCCATGAGAACATTATGGGAACAAACGGCGTTGCCCGTCAAGCCCACTGCCCCCCCCTGCCCCACGCCTTGACCAGCGCCGGTCCGTCGCCTCAACATGCATGTGTTTCGCGGGCCATGGCCGATCGAAGCGGCGCAGATCGCCGAGCGGTGCGGACAGCCATAGTTTCCACTCGCTGGGTGCGAGGATGACCGGACAGCGGTCGTGGATCTCCATCAATTCCGGAGCGGCGTCAGTCATGACGCCGGTGTAGCAATCGCCCCACTCGGCCGACGATTGCCACAAGCCAGCCCAGGCGAACGTCCGCTCGCCTTTTGGAGAAAGCCAGGTCTCCGTCATTCGCCCGGTTTCACCGACAGCTTCGGCAAAGCGGCGGCACGGGATCAGGCAGCGTTGCTGCGGTGCCTCCGCCCAGCGCCGCCAGAAGGCCGTCAAATTGTCGAAGCGCGCGTTGTTGACGGGCCTGGGATTGGCGCTCCCCTTGAGGCGCACCGGGAAACCCCAGGTCATCTGCTCGACGACACGGCTACCATCGCGCTCCAGGACCACAAAGCCTGGGTCACGGGGATGGACCGTTTCAGGGCCGGCGTTGAACGCGCGAGAGACCCCGGCGTCAAAATCCTCGACGATCTCTTCGAGAGATGGGCGCTCGTAGCGATTGCACATCCCCCTGGCCTTCCCTCGTTGCGCCGGCGATCAGCTCGGCGCTTTGGTGCTCTTGCGCGGCGCCCGCTTCTTCGGCGCCACGGGGGCCGCTGGAGCAGCAGCTTCTGCCTTGGCGACACGCTTGCGGCCCAGACCAATGCTCTTGGCCAGTTCACGGCGACGCTCGCTGTAGCCCGGCGCGGTCATCGGATAGTCCGCCGGCAGTTTCCAGCGCGCACGATACTGATCGGGCGTGAGATCGTACTGGCTCCGGAGATGGCGCGTGAGCATTTTGAGCTTCTTGCCATCCTCGAGACAGACGATGTAGTCCGGCTTCACCGAGGCGCGGATCGATACCGCGGGAACGAGCTCTTCCTCGACCGGCAGCTTTTCCGCTCCGAGGGCGGTCAGCGACGCATAGACCGACTTGATCAGTTCCGGCATGTCCGCGACGGCAACGCTGTTGTTCCCGACATGAGCCGCAACGATATCCGACGTCAGGGTCAGCAGCATTTCATACGGTTGATTTGTTTCCATAGGAGAGCTCTTTTCTAGTTGGCACCGAGTTGACCCCATCAACGTTATCGTACCGTTACAAAGGGGGCTTGTAGACTCTTGAGATCTTCTCGTCGAGTTCAGTTGAGAGGTAGAGTGAGCGCATCCCGTCATTTGGCAATGAGCAGATATCTTTGTCCCTCGTTAGAACATTCGGCACATCTCGCGACGTAAATTAGCGGAGTGCTGAGCTTGTCTAGTGGTTTATGTTAGGCGGCAAGCTTGCGGTGCTGCAAGCGCCGATATTCGATGGTCTGTCGCTTGATCCTTTCGCGCTGTTCGATGATGGCCGGAGCCCTGCCGAAGTAGGTATCGGCGGGCGTCACGTTGGCCAGGCTCTCGTGGTAACGCTGGTGGGTGTAGTGCTCGACGAAGGCCTCGATCTGGGCTTCGAGATCGCCGGACAGGAAGTAGTTTTCCAGCAGGATGCGGTTCTTCAGGGTCTGGTGCCAGCGCTCGATCTTGCCCTAGGTCTGCGGATGGCACGGCGCACCGCGGACATGGCTCATCTTGTTGGCCTCGATGTATTCGGCCAGTTCGGCGGCGATGTAGCTGGGACCGTTGTCGCTGAGTAGCCGCAGCTTGTGCAGCACAGTGGCATGATCGCAGTCGGAAGCCGCGAGCGCGAGGTCCAGCGTGTCGGTGACGTCCTCGGCTCGCATGTTCGTGCACAGCGTCCAATCGCCATGAACATGTACAGTCTACCCTGTTCGGTCCGAACCTCGGCAATGTCGATGTGGAAGTACCCGATAGGATATGAGCGGAACTTGCTCCGCTTTGGCTTGTCGCCTTCGACTTCCGGCAGCCGAGAGACGTCGTGCCGTTGGAAGCAGCGGTGCAGCGACGATCGTGTCAGGTGCAGGATCGTCGCCTGCAGGGCATACAGGCAGTCATCCAGCGACAGCAGCGTATGCCTGCGGAAAGCGACAATGATCGCCTCTTCTTCGACCGACAGCACGGTCGACCTCGGCTCCTTCGGTCCTGTCTTCCGGTCTTCGAGAGATCGACGCTGGCGCCACTTGGCCACTGTCTTGGGGTTGATCCCGTGTCGCTTTGCGAGAGCTCTCAGGCTCTCTTGACCATCTTGTATTGCTCGACGGACTGCCGCTATCGTGCGGGCGCTCCCGTGAAGATATTGACCCATAGTGCATCCTTCCATTCCCGGTCGAATAATGCACAATCAAATCACCAGACCAAACATATAAATCACAACCTCAAATCTTCTTAATTGGCGCCGGCAGCGGAAAATTTACGCCGCGATACGTTATGAAGAAGGGCAAAATAATCAAATAATATTATGAGGATAAATAAATATAATGTCATAAATATTATAGTGTCGGACCACAAATCAGCGAAAAGTACTCGTCCTGCTTGGACGATGTTTACAATGCGCAGGTGGGAGCCTGCGCGCCAGGAATCCGTTCCCATTGCCAGGCGTCAACGGTTTCGCCCCGCGGCAAATAGGTGATCGGAATGACGCGCCCATCGCGGCGCACCCGCAGCGTCAGCAACTGATCCTGTTCGCCCTGGATGCCATCCTGCGGCACCGGGTCTACGATCTCGTCCCCGTCGCGCAATCCGGCCAGCACCGCCGCCGATCCCGGCGCCAGCCCCCGCACCACGCGGCGTGGTTCGGACAGCACGTCGGTCAGGAAGCCAAGCTCATACCGCCGCAGCGGCTTCGCCACGCGCCGGAAGCAGGGGCCGAAAGCATCGGACGCCGGAACCGGCATGGTGCCTTCCAGAAAAGCCCGGAAATCCGTCACCGCCTGTTCACCAAGATGCTGGCGCAGCAGCATTTCCCAGTCCGCGTCGGTTGTCGCCTTACCCTGATGCTCCAGCGCCAGCATGGCCATCACGAGATCATCTAGCGAGGTCTCGCCGGCCGACGCCTTGCGCAATGCGTCATCGACAGTCGCGAAATAGAGCATCCCGCGATCGTAGGGCAGCGTGCGCACGCGCGTATCGGCCCAGAAGCGCGCCGGCACCACGCTGTTGGGCACGCGCGCCATGCTGCTGGTGTAATAGCGCGCGGCGGTCCAGTTGATATCGGCAAGATAATCGTCCGGTGTCAGCATCCCGAAGCGGAATGGCAGGCGCGCCTGATAGAACGTGGCCAGCCCCTCGCCAAACCATGACGATTCCAGCCCCCCCGGCTGGCTGAGGAACGGCTGGAAGGTATGGAACATCTCGTGCGCCAGGGTGATGCGTATCCTGCCGACATCGCTTCCCCTGCCTTTGCCGAAAGTCGTGACGAACGCATGGTAGAGACCTACGCCGCCGCCCGCATTGACAGGATTGTAGCGCAGGAACACGCCATAGGGGGCCGATTGGCGCTGCCCGAAGAAGCGCGCATAGTGATCGTAGAGCGTGCCGGTCCAGCCGAGCAGCTCCGCCGCGTCAAACGCCGGCACGCCTTGCCAAGCCCCGAAGAAGCCGCGCGCGGGTACGGGCGACGGCCAGGTTCCGATACGGCCGCCCATGAAGAAGCTCATGCGCAATTGCGCGCCATCGAGCGGTTCGGCCGCCGTCACGCGCCCCTCGCCAAGCGAGCTGACGCCCCGGCTGCCACTGGGCGCGCGGCTGAGATCCCAGCCATAGGTCGCGCGGTAACGCAGGTCGCCGGGCGGCAGCAACAGGAACACATGGCCCGCCGCCGAAACGCCACCGCCATCGGCGGAGAAGGAAAACGGTGGAGCCGGCCCTCTCGGTGGGAGCGTGGCTTCGGCCGGCACGGTATATGTCACCGTCACCGGCCCGCTGGTGGCGCGATCGGCAATCCATGCGCGCGAAGGACCACCGGCCACGGCATCGCGCATCCCGGCTTCGGGCAAGGTCACGTCCCGTACGGAGAGGTGCAGCGCACCGCGCCCGTCGCGCACGGCCATGCCCGACAGCACCGTGGCTACGGTGTCGACATTGCTGGCGACCAGCGGCAGCAACAGCAGCGGCTCACCGCGCTTTGCCGCAATCCCGTCGAAACGCAGGGTCACGCGCACGGTGCCGATGGCTGCCGGATCACGCGGGGCCACGATCGGCGTCAGCGTGACATCGATCGACGGTTCTGGTGGCGAAGGTTCGGGTGATGCCGCCAGGACCGTGGCCGGCAGAAAGGCCGCGGCAAGCATCGGTATCACCAGACCAGTCATCCGCACCATGCCATGAACCCCAAACCAAAGACGCGCGGGAACATGGCCCGCGCGTCTTCTCATCCGTATATGGCGGCCGCCCATTTTCCTGGGAAATTGGGTGGCCGCATCGATCAGAACGTCCGCGCCAGCGTTATGCCGAACGTGCGCGGCTGAATGAACAGCGCGGTGGGCACGTTCGCCCCATTCCGGTTCTGCGCTGCCGTGATGCCGCGTTCATCGAACAGGTTGCGGATATAGAGGCTCAGGCTCCAGTCCTTGTCATAGACAAGGCCACCGCGCAGATCGAACACCTTGTATCCCGGGATCAGGATGCGCGGGCGGGTGGCGCTGGCGGAGTTGGTCTGGAACGCGGCGGCGCGATCGCCGATATAGGCCAGTGCGAAACCGAAGTTGCCTTCCAGCTTTTCCGCAATATCGAAGTTCTGCTGCGCGGAAAGGCTGGCTGTGACCTTGGCCGTGAAGGGCAGGCGATCGCCGGCATACCCGCGGAACCCGGCCCCGCCCTGCAACGACAGGATATTCTGCGTGATAGTGGCGTCGGTAAAGGTCAGATTGCCGTCGATCGTCATACCCCGCCACGGCGTCAGGCTCGCAGCGAATTCGATGCCACGGCTGCGCGCCTTGCCGCCGTTCGCCACGAACGTCAGCGAGGTCACCGGATCGGTGCCCTGCAACTGCACGTCGCGCCAGTCGATCTGGAACAGCGCGGTATCGATCGTCAGCAGGCCCGGCACGACCTTGCCCTTGAAACCGACTTCGTAGTTGACCACGCGATCGGGACCGAAGGAGGCCGGAGCGCCGGGAGGCGAACCGATGTTGGGACCACCGGGGCGATAACCGCTTGCCACACGCGCATAGGCCATGATGTCCGGCGTGAAATGATAGCTGGGCGAGATCAGCCAGGTGAAGGCATTGTCGTCGGACTTGGCCGAAATCGTCCCCGTCGAACCGAAAACACCTTCGACCTGACTCGATAGCACCAGATTGGTAAAGTTCTGTTGCTTGTTGTGCGCATAACGACCGCCGAACTGGACATCGAGCTTGTCCGTGGCGTGCCATGTCAGATCGGCGAAGCCGGCGTATTCGCGGTAGGTCGACGGACCGGTGCCGACATAGGGCGTGCCAGTCAGGCTGCCGCTGGCGATCAGCGTCTGGTCGGTCGAGGCATGTTCGACGGTGTAGAACCCGCCCACAAGCCAGCTGAAGGCGCCCGTATCACTGCTCAAGCGCAGTTCCTGCGAGAACTTGTGCGTGTGATCGGCATTGGCGATCTGGATGTTCGGCGTCGTGCTCAGCCCGTACCGCGAACGGATCAGCCCCCCGAATACCGCGGTGACATCGCTGGTGATGACGTTATCGGCGCGGCTCCATGCGCTGATCGACGTAACCTTCACACCACCGAGGTCCAGTTCCGCGCGGCCGGTATAGAGCTGAAACTTGGCCGAATTGACCGAATCCAGCGAACGGATGGTGAGATCGCCGTAAACGGGTTCGAAGGTGGTCACGGCGGTTGAGGCATTCGCGCCCGTGTAACACGTCGCGCAGACCGGCACGCCGCCCGACGTGATCGCGAGGTCGCTGTTCAGCGCATCCTGCTTCTGGTTAAGCGCGGAAAAGACGAACCGGAAATTGTCGGTGGGCTTCACCAGCACGGCGCCCCGGAAGCCCCACACATCGCGCGTGTTGACGTCCCTGTGCTTGGTCACGCTGGGGTGGGCGTTGTCGAGATAGGGTGCATCGTCGCGCTTGAAGCCGCTTCCGCTGATCGCCAGCCAGTCGGTGATGGGAATGTTCACCGACCCGCGCAGGGCATAGCCGGTCCCGCCATGCGATACAGCGGTGCCACCGGCCTCAAGTCGACCCGAAAACTTCGCGGTATCGGGCTCCTTCAGCACGTACTTGATCAGACCGCCAAGGCTGGAGGCGCCATAGAGCGTGCCCTGCGGGCCGCGCAGCACTTCCACCCGACTGAGCGCGCTGGCGTCGAAATCCGGCAACGGCGGCTGCCCTGCCCCGGTCGTGCCGCCAAACTGCACATCATCCACCAGCAAGGCGACCGTGGGCGCCGTGGCGCCGCCGGTGGTCACGCCGCGCAGCGATATGGCGGCCACGCGCTGGCCCGAATACTGGAGGCCCGGGATGCGATCGTAGTAGTCCGACAGGCGGTTCATGTTCTGCGTGGTCAAGGCATCCGCGGAAATCGCGGAAATCGCCAGCGGAACGTCGATCAGGCGTTCGCTCTTCTTCTGGGCGGTGACGATGATTTCATCCCCGCCGGACGCATCGGCCTCCGCTTGCGCAAAGGCCGGCATGGCGGTGGCCATGGCGACGACAGCCGTCGAAATCGAAAACGTGCGTTTGAAACTTGTCATGCCTGTGACCTCCACTGAAATTTTCCGGATCGTGGTCCTGTTCGGCCCTGACGTCCGGATTTTGCCTCCGCCGGATCGCGGCACTGCACCCATGCGGAGTGCGGCACCGGACGACGCTTTCCCTCAATCTTGTGCGGAAGAACCTAACCGCAGCCGCGCGCCATATTTATTCTGATTCCTGCCGCGGCGCCGGTTTCCTGCATAAACTTTCGCCAATCCCCCGGTTGGCGAAAGAAGTTTTCCATCGGCTCGCAGTTGCGGGATCACGCCTCAACCAACGCGTGCGGCCCGCGGCGACCGAGCAAAAGCACGCAATCCGCTTTCAAGCCCGCTGAGGCCAGCCTCCAGATGTTCGTCCCGCTGGCAGAAGCCGATCCGTATATGCCCGGGCGCGCCGAAATATTCGCCCGGAGCCACGATCACCCCGGCCTTGCCGATCAGCCATTCGGAAAACGCTCGCGTATCGTCGATGCCCGGCAGGGACGGGAAACAGATACAACCATCCTCGGGCAGCGCCCCGACCATCAGCCCCTCGGCCTTCATCCGGTCAAACCATGCCTCGAAGCGGGGCCGGCAGCGCGCCACCACACTCCGCGTGGCCGCAGTAAAGCTGTCAGCATCAGCCAGCACTTGCGCGGCCACGGCATGCGATAGCGTTGAAACGCCGAATTCGACTTGCCCGCTGAACGCGCGCAGACGCGCAACGGTATCCTGGGCGCCGACAATCCAGCCGCACCGCAAGACGCCGAGGCCGTAAATCTTGGTCAGGCTGGAGATCGAGATCACGGCTGACGATAGGGCCGCCGCCGCGCCGCGCCGACGATCCCCTTCGGCATAGTCGGCATAGACCTCGTCCACAACCAGAAGGAAGCCGCGCCTCTCCGCCAACTGCGCCAAAGCGCGCAGGATCGCTTCATCCAGCTGCATCCCAGAAGGATTGTGGAGATCAGACAACACCACAAGCCGGGTCCGCGGCGTAAGTTGCGCCTCCAGATCGGCAACGTTGATCGCAAAGCGATCACCGTGACGCGCAAACCCGTCCACCGCGACGCCCTGCGCGTGAGCCAGGCAGGTAAACAGATCAAATCCCGGCGCTTCGACCAGAACATGGTCACCAGGCTTCAGAAGCGCGCGATAGATCAGTGAGAGCGCACCGGTCGCACCGGTCGTGCACAGCACCTGCTCGCGCGGCACGCCGTAGCGGTCCGCAAGCGTATCGCGCACAAACGGATTTCCGTCGCCGAAGGCACTGACATAGTGCTCGGAAAACGCAGGTTCGACCGTTTCCAGAACAGCTTGCCGCAACAGCTCGCGCGGTTCCGGGACCGAGCTTTCAAACAGGCTTACCGTTTCGCCGCCCCGCGCACGTGACATGGCGATCGCACGGCGCACCCACTGCGCATAACTATCGGACGCAGGGCTATCGAACACGGCGCTATCGGACACCGGTTGAACGGGCTTGGCCGCCGGATTGCTTTCAGGTCTGGACATCGGCATCTTTCTACCGGCCTCATCCGGCACTTGTTATTCTATATCCGGGGCCGGAAGCGCCGCCGTGCATAATTTGGTCTGCTATCGGGCAGAAGATCGCTTGGCTTCGTCGCCACCGTCGTGACGCCCCTTGAGGAACCAGTAGAGCAATCCCAGCACCATCCAGCCGCCAACCAGCAGATAGGGTCGATAGTCCGCTTCAATCCCGAAGACCGCGATCGACAGCGCACAGACTACCCCGGTATAGCCCACGACCACGATCTTGCCCGGTGCGAGCCGCACGCGCGCACGCGCGTGGATTTCCGGGTGGCGCCGCGCCACCACGGTCGCCGAATAGGAACAGGCCATGTATTTTAACATCGTCGGCACGTTGACCGCGAGCAGCAGGAACACGAGGCTCGGCGGCAGAAACAGTCCCGTCAGCGCACAGACATAGCCCAGCATGATCGCTCTGTGCGGCGTCCCGAAGCGCGGATGCACTTGTGCGATCGCGCGCGGTAAAGCTCCATTGCGCCCCATCGCGAACAGGCTGCGTGAAAACGTAAGCGCGGCGGCGTTCATCGACTTGAAGATCGAGACGCAGGCCGCGCCGACGATCAAGGGGACGGCCAGATCGCCCAGCGCGACTTTCGCCGCATCGAGCAACGGCGCCTTGCTTTTCGCCAGAACATCCGGTCCGACAAGCCCCAGTGCGGTGGCGGCAACGAGACCGTAGACCAGCGCCGTCAGACCGATGGCCAGCGCGATGCCCAGCGGTACGTTACGCTCCGGATCGCGCACTTCCTCCCCGATCTCGACCGCGGATTCGATGCCCAGGAACAAGCTGATCATCAGCGGCACGACCGCCAGGATCGTCAGCGGGGGCGCGGCCAGCGGATGCCCGACCAGCGCCGGATCAAAATGGGGCAGCCCTGTCGCCACAAACACGCCGAGCACCAGCAGCAACAGCGCCATCAGCGCCGACTGCATCTTCGCGGCGATGGCGACGCCCACATAGTTCAACGCAAAGATCGCGGTTATCACGATCGCCATCGCGGGCTTCAGCGGCACGGGCACGACCATGCCCAGGTAGCTCACCATCACTTGCGACAGGATCGTCAGGGCCCCGACGTTGGAAATGATCCGCAACCACGCGATGATGAAGCCGACGCCGGGATGAATGAAGCGCGATGGCCATTCATAGGACGCGCCGGAAAGCGGCAGCGCCGATCCGAGGTAGGAATAGGCCACCGCGAATACCAGCATCGGCAGCGCCGCCACGCCAATCGCCGCGAGCAGCCCCGATCCGGCGACTTCGGCGGTCGGCTGGAGGATCGAGAAGATCGATACGCCTATCGCGGTGCCGGCGCCGAACGTCACCACGCCCAGCAACCCCACGTTCCGGCGCAAGCCGTTGCCTGCAGCCATGTCCGTCATTGCGGTTCCTTCACGAATGCGCGGATATCGCGCACCAGCGCCGTACGGGCTGCCGCGCCGAGGTAGGGCATATGCCCCGATGGATAGGTACGGACGGTCATCGCGCGTTGCGGCACGCCGGCATGCGCCAGCGTGTATTCGGCGGTTCCCGCCGGCGTCACCAGATCGAACAGGCCCGTCCCTACCAGCAGCCGCAGCCCGGAATTGCGCGTCATGGCGATGGCCAGATCCCTGGCGAAGTTGCGGCCCAGCGGAACACCGGGGCCATATCCGTAGTCCCAGCGCGCGTTGACCTCCCGAAAGGCGATCGCCTGATAGGGCCTGTCCATGGCGATCCCCAGGTCTTCGCGCGCATAATCCTGCCACGCCGCCACGAAGCCGGGGACGTACTGGCCCATGGCCGGATCGTCCGCGACGGGATCGTCACCCGTCGGCGCAGCCGGCAACGTGAAGCGTGCATCGTACTGCCCGATGCGCTGCCCCGCGTCGCCCAACAGCAAGCGCCCGAACAGCCCGGCGGAAACCCGCAGGTTGGCCTCCAGAACATCGGCTTCGCGCAATCCGGTCAGTGCCGCCAGTTTCCGGGCGACCGCTGCCTTGCGGTCGGCCGGCAAGGCGTCACCCCGATACAGCGCGCCAAGGTATTCGTCCGCGATGAAGCGCCGCGCGGCATCCGCCTGTCCTTCCGGTGTGCAGTCCGCGGCAACCTTGTGAAAATGACACGCCGTTGCGGCCAGCGATGGCAGCAGGCCGGTATAGGCGCGATCATCCCCTTCCGCACCGCGCGCCATGTCGAGCGCCTGCCCCAGCAGGATCACGCCGTTCAGCGTGATCCCTTCCATGCGGCCGGTCTGCGTCGGGCCACCGGCCAGAAGCCGGGCCACGACTGCCGCCCGGATCGTTCCGTAGCTTTCGGAAAGCAGGTACTTCGGCGAGTTGATGCGGCCATGCCGTTGCAACCATTGCTGGATGACCTCCACCGTTGCCTTGGCATCCTGCTCTACGCCCAGGAACTGCTCGGCCTTGCCACCGGGAAGGATTCGGCTGTACCCGGTGCCCGGCGGATCGATCAGCACGATATCCGCCACATCGAGCGGACTGTCGGGATTGGGAACCATCGCGAAAGGAGCACTGGTGCGCGGAGCGGCAGGATCGTCGAAGTCGATGCGGCGCGGCCCCAGGAAACCCAGATGCAACCAGATCGAGGCCGAGCCGGGGCCGCCGTTGAACGCAAAGATAACCGGGCGCGCGCCGCCATCACGGCGCAGGTAACTGGTGGTGAAGACGCTGGCGGCTTCATGCCCTTCGGCATCGCTCAGAATGAATTCCTCGACCGCCGCGGTATAGGGGACCCGCTGCCCGCCGAAAGTGCCCTGATGTGCGGTCGTGAACACGCGCGGTCGGGCCGGCTCCTGCGCCCGAGCCGCAAACGGCATGGCAATGGCCAGCGCAACCGCCAGCCACCGGCCCAGAAAGCAATCATTCGCCAAGATGTGCCTCGTCGATCTGTCCGGAGCCGAAACCGGCCACCGGGCCGCCGGAAGCGGTGCGCGCCGCAGGCTGCGCCGTATGAACCTGCGGCACGGTCGCAAACGGTGTGATCCCCAGCGCGGTGTAAATTTCCGTCGGAAAGTAGACAACGCCGCCACGCATCACCATGCGCGGCCGGCGAATGGCGGTGATGTCCTGCGTCGGATCGCCGGTCACCAGAACGAGATCGGCCAGCTTGCCGCATGCGATCGTACCGAGACGGTCGGTCCGCCCCAGAAATTCCTCCGCGCCCAAGGTTGCCGAACGCAGGGCTTCCGCCGGTGTCAGCCCTGCCCGGACATAGAGTTCCAGTTCGCGCAGCACTGAAAATCCGGTGGCATCGTCAGTGCCGGGCAGCAGCCGGATACCTTCCCGGTGAAGCAAGCCGATGGTCTCCAGCACCTTGGCGAAACCGGAACGGTAACTCCGGTCGGCGCCCTTGTCCGGCAACGGAACGAACGAACGCTTGCGATAGCGCTGAAAGCCGACCGGCATGTGCCCCAGAAAGTCTTCCTGCCCCGGCGGAACCTCACCGGCCCGGCTGAGCATAAGCTGCTCGAGGATGACCGCCGTCGGATCCAGAGCCACCCCGTGCTGCTTCATCAGCTCCACCGTATGGCGAACCGGCGCCGACGCGAGATCGAGCGTCCCGGCGCGCGCCATGGCCGTCAGCCGCAACGGGGTCCTACTGTCCTCGCCGGGCTGCAGAATCCATCCCAGCATCAACTGGTTGATATGCGCGATGGAATCGTAGCCATCGGCAATGACGCGGTCCGGCGTATCGAACGCGGGGACGTGGCCCGTGACTTTCAGGCCCAGCCGGTGCGCTTCGTCCGCGATCGGCCGCACCCAGTCCGGGTTCATCGAGTTGTAGATCTTGATCTCGGCATAGCCCCGGTCGGCATACCAGCGCACATCCCGCACCGCCTCCTCGATGTTCGCCGGAATGAAGCCGTTGCGTGCCGAATAAGGGCTGCGCCCTTCGATGAAACCATTCGGGGAAATGCGCGGCCAGCCAACCTTGCCTTGATCGATGCGGGAGAGAAGCTCCTGCAGGAAGGCGTTGTCGTTGCCCATGTCGCGCGTGGCCGTCACCCCGGCGGCCAGGTACATCAGACCCGAAGCCAGCGTGGCGTGGGAATGCATATCGTGAAGGCCAGGATAGACCGTGCCCCCTTCCCCATCGATCACCGTCTCGTCGGCCGGCGCCGGCGCGCTGTCATCCAGCAGCACCTGTGTGATCGTATCCCGCATGACGATCACGGTCGATAGCGGAGACAAGGTGCCGCTCGCCGGGTCGAATACCCGGACGTTGCGGATACGGACGGGGGTATCGAAACGGTGCGCCAGCTTCTGCTGAAGCGCGACGGCGCGCGCGATTTCCAGATCGTCGCCCAACTGTGCCAGTACCGGCGCCCATTTTTCGTATCCCTCGCGGATGACGATGCCGCCTTCGGACGGACCGAATACCGCAAACAGCCGTCCGGCGGGATCGATCAGCAGGTAACCGGGGTTGAGTTGCACACCGGTCAGGCGCAGCGCGGTAACCTCCACGGCCGCCGCGCCCTCGCCGATCGTCAGCGTCCGCAAGCGCTCCACCGCAACCTTGCCAGAAGGCAGCGCATCGAGAGCGCTTCCAGGCTGCGCCAGCGCCGCCCGCGCATAGACCCACAGCGCGTAGGGACTTTCATCGTTGACCACGTAGAGCGGCGGCCGGGCCGCCTTCACGGTTCCCGCATCGGCCTGGCTTTTCCATTCCGCCCGGCCTTTGGTCCACACGAACCGTTCGTCCACCGCCCCGCCCATCAGCGAGGTGCCCTTCACCGTCCACGTCACGGGAATGCCGTCCGCTCCGAACGTCACATCCTCGACGTGCTTGGGTCCACGCCCGTTGTTATCGACGCGATAGTCCACGGCCGCATGGTTGCCGTCGGTGGCAATGGCGAGAGAGCCCACGTTTTCGCCATTGGCGATGATCGCCAGCCGCTCGGCCGACGTGGCCAGCGCCGGCTCGCTACTGGCGGCGAACAGGAGAACGGGGGCGAGCAGACGCTTCATGATCCTGTGCTTTCCTGCAAGGCGCGGGCGTGGAGATAGGCAGCGGCGGCGAGGTCCTGAACGACATGGCCCAGCGACTTGTAGAGCGTGACCTGGTCCGCATTCTCGCGGCCCGTCAGCTTCCCCGCAAACACATCGCCGATCGCACCAACGACATGGGCATCGGTCACCATACCGGCGTCGCGCGCGACCGCCAGTTCAGACGCCTGCGCCAGCGCACCGGGGCGATAGTCCGCAATGTAGCGCGCCCGCGTCACCAGAGCGGTATCGACTTCGACCGGCCCCAGCATGCTCGACCCGACGAGATTGACATGGGCGCCGGGCTTGACCCATTCGCCCAGCAAGACCGGCTCGGAAGAACCCGTCACCGTGCAGATCACATCGGCCTCCTGCGCGGCCTGACGCGCCTGGGCGACCGGCACTATCGGCAAATCGAGTTCGGCCGAGAGCCGAGCGGCCAGCGCGGCGGCGCTTTCCGGCGAGCGCCCCCACAGCAGGACACGATGAAACGCGCGCACATGGCGCAGGGCGCGGAGATGCGCTTCGGCCTGCGTGCCGGTGCCGAAAATCGCCAGCACATCCGCGTCGGCGCGCGCCAGGACATCGGTTGCGGCAGCGGTGGCGCAGGCCGTGCGGATGCCGGTCACCGCCTCGGCATCGGCCAGGCAGGCGACTTCACCCGTACCGGCATCATAGGCAACGACCACGCCGCGGTGGCGCGACCGGCCGGGTCGCGCCGGATCTTCGGCCACGCTGACCAGCTTGGCCCCGAACGATCCGGCCCCGAGCGATCCGACAGCGGCCAGATCGCCGGGCATGACGCCGAACAGCACTTGATCCGACACTTTCACGATCTGGCGCAATGGCTGTGCTCGCGCGGCCTGCGAAAGACTGCGCATCGCGTCCCGCACTGCGACGATGCATCCGGGATAGTCGAGCAGCCGCTCCACGTCGGCCGCATCGTAGAAGGGAGGTTTCATGCCGCCACGTTCCTCGCTCACCGCACCAGAGCGCGGATATCGTCGCCGATTGCTTTCGCGGTGGCGGCCACCGAATAACCGGTATGGCCCCCGTCGTAATAGCGCAGCGTGACGCGCGCCGGATCCCATCCGGACTGGGTGACCAGCAGTTCGGCAGCCCCCATCGTGGTCTGCGTATCGTAGAACCCGTTGCCGACGACGAGCCGGAAGGCGGGATTTCGGTCCATCATCCGGGCGATGCCGCTGTAATAGGGCCAATCGCCGAACGGGCTGGTGCTTGCGCCCCAGCCCCATTGTTCCAGGCTCGCAATGGCAACAGCAGGCACATAGGGTTCGGACCAGTCAACCTTAAGATCGTCCCGAACGTAAGCGGGAAACAAGTGCTGCACCGCGTCGCCGATCACTTCGGATGGATCGGGCGCACCGCCCTTGTCGGTCACTGGCGCGACATAGCGCGCGTCCATCCGGCCTAGCAGAAGCCTCCGGTCCTTGAGCAGTTCGACGCGATAGCGTTCCTTGGTGATCCTGAGCGCGTTCGCCATGTACCAGTCTGCGGGAATGCCTGTGAATTCCGCCAGCTTCTCCGCGACACGGCGACGATCCCCCTCGGGCGCGGCATTGCCCTGGTAGAGCGTGGCGAGATAGTCGCCCTTCGCGAACGCTCGCACATCGGCGAGAAAGGCATCGAGCAATCGGCCCTTGCGCATGGCACGACCGTGATACCAGCCGATCGCGGCCAGCGTTGGCAGCGAGGCGACATAGCTCGTAAGGTTGGCCGGGCGCTGGGCATATTCGATGATGTTGACCGCCTGTCCGTACAGGAACATGCCGGCCAGCGGCAGGGGATCGGGGCCTTCGGCCAACTGCCCGGCAATTTCGGCAGCACGGTTGGTGCCGTAGCTTTCACCGAAGAGATAGACGGGGGACTTCTCCCGTCCGTGCGCCTTCAACCAGGCGCGGATAAACGCGGCAAACTGGCGCGCATCGTCCTTCACGGAAAAGTAGGCCGAGGGTCGAGTACCCGCCATGACCCGGCTGAAGCCGGTGGAGGCAGGATCGACGAAAACCAGATCGGTCCTGTCGAGCGGCGAGAACGCATTGTCGACCAGACGCAACGTGGCCGGATCGGCCGCAAGATCATCGGGAAAAGCCACCCGGCGCGGCCCGATCCCGCCGATATGCAGGTACTGCGAAGCAACGATCGGGCCACCGTTGAAGAGGAACATCACAGGCCGCTTCGCGCGAAGCGCATCATCCCCGTCAGGCAGATCACGCGTGTAGGCGAAGCTGACGATCCGCGCGCCTTCGCCTGCAGGCCCTGTGCGCACATCCAGCCCTTCCACGGTGGCGGTATAGGCAACCCGCTCCCCCGCAAAGACGCCCACGTGCCGCGTCACCGCCGGCGCCGTACCGGAGCTCGTGCGGACAGCAGCTCCGGCACCCCTGGAACCCCCGCTGTCCGCCGCGAAGGAAGCGGACGAAAGCGCCAGCAGCACCATCGCCAGGGTATGGCGCAGAGCAAGGGAACGCGATGCCGGAAACCTCATGTCGGGAACATGCTCCTCACTTTCGGGACGGGATCAGTTTACGGATGAGGCCGGGAAATGATTATGCGAATGTAAGGACTTGATCGAAACCACTGCATAGAAATGCCCGCCTTGTGGCATGTGCGCGAAATGCCGCTGAGAACCACAGCTATTCGGACAATGCCCCAGGCGCCGATCCTGTGCGCAAGATATGCCGATATGGTGACAGCTTCGCGCCCGATTTGAGCGTCACTCTGCATCATTTATGTTGAAACAGGTGCCGACGGCGTTCACATGATTTCTTCCTGGAACGGAGTGGACCATGACCGACGCGCTTACCCCGATAGACATCAGGATTCTCGAGCAGGTCCAGAAGGATGCAACGCTCTCCACCACCGAACTGGCGGAGCGCGTGGGTTTGTCGCAATCGCCATGCTGGCGGCGGCTCCAGCGTCTGCGCGACGATGGCTATATCACCGGGCAGGTCGCCGTGCTCGACCGGAAGAAGTTCGGCAGCAACCTCTACATCTTCGCCACGCTCAAGATGGCGACGCTGACAGACGAACAGCGCGCCGAATTTCGCCGCAAGGTGGAACTGACGCCCGAAATCATGGAATGCCACACCGCTTTTGGCGAACGCGACATCCTGCTGAAAATTATCGCGCAATCGCTCGAATGGTATCAGAACTTCATTTTCCGTGTGATCCTGAAGCTGCCAGGCGTCGTAGATATCCAGTCGGTCGTCACCCTGTCCGAAATCAAGCACACTACAGCCATACCGGTGCGTCCTTAAACCAGCGCCCCCGACATACCTGAGCAATCATTCGCAGCCGCTCGCCTCTTTCATATCCTTTTTCGGTGTCGTAAACGCTCTTTCAGTTACTTACCCAACCAGCGGGCCGCTACCAGCGCGGCCATCGACCGATAAGTCAATGCTGCAATAAAAGCCTCGTCTGCCGCATCGTATGTACAGAGACACGGGTGATTTTTTCGGTATTATATGTTTGGTTCCGGGATTTGATGCTGCGATTCATCCGCTCAACCTAGCCATTATCCGGCATGAAAGCATTGGCGCTTCAAGACTCGGCCGATTTTCGGATCTGCGCTATGGTGAGACCATCCGGGTTTTGGGGCGCTGGAAGCACGTGAGTGCGGGCAGGCCGACTTAAGACCATGGGCTGTGAGCCCGAGCCGTTATTTGGCCGCCCCTGCGGTCCGCCCGGATGCGCTGCGAGCGCGAATCCGTAGTTGCCGTGTTGCCCGCACGCTTCCGATCTGAACGAGGAGGAAGATCATGCGAGTCATAGGAATGGATATCCACCGCACTGTCAATCGGCGTCCAAACGGGACCCCCGATCGGCGCGCAAAAGGGACCCCCTCTCAACGATGGCAGGACAGTCGAGGAACGCGCCTTGCGCTGCTCGCGGCGTAGGGAGGGCGGAGCCCGACCGGAGGCGCGCGCAGCGCAAAGCATCTTAATCCCGGCGTGCGGCGGGGATCAGTTTCGGTTCTTGAAGCGCCAGCTGTCATTGCCGGTCTCGATGATGTCGCAATGATGGGTGACGCGATCGAGGAGAGCGGTGGTCATCTTGGGGTCGCCGAACACTGTCGGCCATTCCCCGAACGCCAGGTTGGTCGTGATGATGACGCTGGTTTGCTCGTAAAGTTTGCTGACCAGATGGAACAGCAACTGCCCGCCTGAACGGGCGAAGGGAAGATAGCCAAGCTCATCGAGCACGACGAGGTCGAGGCGAGAGAGCTGGGCGGCAAGCGCGCCGCTTTTGCCGATCCGGGCTTCCTCTTCGAGGCGGGTCACCAGATCAACGGTGTTGAAGTAACGCCCCCGCGCTCCAGCGCGGACGACATTGGCGGTGATGGCGATGGCCAGATGGGTCTTGCCGGTGCCGGTGCCACCGACCAGGACGACATTGCGCCGTGCGGGCAGGAACGCCCCGCCGTGCAGCGAACGGACCAGCCCCTCGTTGATCGGTGTCCCCTCAAAGTGGAAGGCATCGAGGTCCTTCACCACCGGCAGCTTGGAAGCGGTCATCTGGTACTTGATGGAACGGGCGTGTTTCTCGGCGACCTCAGCCTTCAGCAGGTCGCCAACGACATGCTGGACGGGGTGCTGGCGCTTGAGGGCGTCGGCAATGACCTCATCATAGGCGTGACGCATGCCGGCGAGCTTCAACTCGGCCATCAAGTCGATGATCTCATGGCGCTCCATCATCATGCTGCCCTCCGCACGGGCAGCAGCCGATCATAGCGGCCAGCATCGGCGATTGGTTCGATCTTGAGCTGCAGATGCTCGGGCGTGGCGATGCTGGGCTCCATCGGCGCCGATCAGGACCGGGCCAGGATATTGAGCACGACATCGGCGCTCGTAACCCCCTGGGCCAACGCTTCGGCGGCGGCGGCTTCCAGCGCGTCGAGACCGTCGACCGTGGCCGCCGTCAGGATCTTGACCATCTGCCGGTCGCCATCGTCGCTGCCCTTCAGCTTGCCGCGGAGACGCTCCAGTGCTGGGGGCAGCGCAAGCTGCTTGAACGGCGCGCCGTTCCTCAGCGCCCCAGGCTTCTTCGCCAGCACCGGCACATAGTGCCAGGGATCATAAACGGTCTGCTCGCGGCCGAAGCGGCGATCGTGCTCGGCGACGATATCGTCGCCCTGGCGGATGACGATGCGGCCGGCATAGGCATGGACCTCAACCGGCCGCCCGAGAGCCCGGGCCGCCACCGAGTACTTGTTGTAATCGAACCGCACCAGGAGCGTCTTGGAGACCGAGGCGGTGACGGAGTGGAAGCCATCGAACGGGGCCGTCGGCATGCGCATCAGCGCCGGCTTCTCGTCCTCGAACACGTCAGCGATGGTACGGTCACGACACTCGGGATGCCGATGGGCACTGGCATGTTCCAGGCAGCGGTCGAGCAGCCAGGCGTTCAACTCCTCGTAGCTGGCAAAGCGCAGCCGGGGCGTGAAGAAACGTTCGCGCACTACACCCACCTGGTTCTCGACTTGCCCCTTCTCCCATCCCGCCGCCGGCGTGCACGCGGTCGGCTCGACCAGATAATGGTTGCACATCTGCAGGAAGCGGCGGTTGAACTTGCGCTCCTTGCCCAGGAACACCGCATCCACCGCGGTGGTCATGTTGTCGTAAATCCCCCGCGTGCAGACGCCGCCAAAGAAGGCGAAGGCTCGAGCATGGGCGTCGAACACCATCTCCTGCGTCTCGCGGGGATAGGCACGTACGAAGAACATCCGGCTATGGCACAGCCGCATATGCCCGACCTTCACCGTCGTCGTCACGCCCGCCAGCACAACGACCTCATGACTCCAGTCGAACTGGTAGGCCTCGCCGGGCTCGAAGCTCAGCGGCACGAACGCGGTCGCCGTGCGACCAACTTCCTCACGCTGCCAGCGACGTGCATGGCGGCGAACCGTATCGTAGCCACCCTCATATCCTTGCGCCCGCAGCGCCTCGAACAGCCGGATCAGCGTCAGCCGTTCACGCCGCGGCTTGCGCTCGTTCTCCGCCAGCAACCGCTCGAGCTCGGCAACGTGGGCGCCGAGCTTGGGCTTCGGCTGAACCGTGCGATCGTAGCCGAACTTGCCGTCCTCCGCTTCGATCGCCTTCCTGACCGTCTTCCTCGAAACATGCAGCCGCCGCGCGATCTCCCGCACCCATTGCCGCTGCACGAAATACGCACGCCTGATCCGTCCAATCGTCTCCACCGTCGTCATCCTCCGCCTCGTCGCCAACCACAAAAGCTGACGACCATAGATGACCCGGGGGTGGTCCCCGATTAGGCGCCGATCTCCGAGTCAGGTGGGCACCACTTGCACGCCGAAACACATCCGCCCAATACACCACAGCTGCGTACCGAGAAATCCCGGTCGCAAACGGCATCGTCGGCACAATGAGCTGGCGGAGAAATCCGTACGACAACGCCTAGGCCGAGAGCTTCATGAAAACGCTCAAGGCCGAGGCGGGCTCCCGCCAGATCACACCCGCACCGGCGCGAGGCGCGGGCTGAGCAGGTGCACGGCGGCAAGCGCGAGCAAATATGCGCTGGCGCAGATCGCGAAGAGCACCTCGTAGCTGTGCGTGGCATCGAGGATATAGCCGGTGAAAAGCGCCATTCCCATGCCACCGAACGCCCCCACGGTGCCACCAATGCCCACCACCGAGCCGACCGCGCCGCGCGGGAACATATCCGACGGCACGGTATAGAGGTTGGCGGAGAACGCCTGATGCGCCGCCGTCGCCAGCCCGATCACCAGCACCGCACCCCACACGCTGTCGATCGACTGCGCGAACCAGATCGGCAGCACGAGCAGCGCACAGAGCAGCATCGTCGCCTTGCGGGCGAAGTTGACGCTGCGCCCCGCCTTGATCAGCCGCGACGACATCCAGCCGCCGGCAATGCTGCCGAGGTCTGATATCAGGTAGATCGCCGCCAGTGGCAGGCCGAAGCTCTTGAGATCGAGGTGGTAGCGTTCGAACAGGTAGCCCGGCAGCCAGAACAGGAAGAACCACCAGATCGGGTCGATCAGGAACTTGCCCAGCGCATAGGCCCAGGTCTCGCGCACCACCACCAGCTTGCCCCAGCCGATCTTCGCGACCGGATCGGCGGGGTCCTGCTGGATCCAGGCCAGTTCGGCCTTGCTGACGCGCGGATGTTCAGCCGGGTGGCGGTAGACAAGCCACCACGCCACCAGCCAGGCCGCGCCGAACACGCCGGTGATGAAGAACGCCGCCCGCCAGCCGAACCACAGCACTAGCGCGGGCACGAGCAGCGGCGTGATGATCGCGCCCACGTTGGCGCCGGCGTTGAACAGGCCGATCGCGAAGGCGCGCTCGCGCTGCGGGAACCAGTCGGTGACCGCGCGGATGCCGGCGGGGAAATTGCCGGATTCGCCCACGCCCAGCCCAAACCGGGCGGCCGCGAAGGAGCCGACGCCCAACGCGAAGCCGTGCGCCATGTGGCTGATCGTCCAGATGATGATCGCGATGGTATAGCCCAGCCGCGCGCCCAGCGCGTCGACGATCCGGCCAAAGCCGATATAGCCGACCGCATAGGCCATCTGGAACCAGAACACGATCGTGGCGAAATCGCTTTCGGTCCATCCGAATTCCGCCACCAGCGTCGGCTTCAGAACGCCAATCATCTGGCGGTCGATGTAGTTCACCGCCGTGGCGGCGAACAACAGGCTGACGATCACCCAGCGATACCGTCCGGCGCGGGCGCCCGCCTGCGCGATCCCGTCTGCTTCCGCCGAAGAACCGACCATGCCCATCTCTCCCCAAGCACCCGCGCCCTCAAGGAACGGTGCGCCGTTCATGCCGGTGCCGGAGCACTGGCGACTGATGCGATCAACGCGGCGTGGCCGCCACGATCCCGCACGATACCGTGCCATGCGTGCCGAACACGGCACGGAAATGCTGCCCCACGGCGATTTCGTGGACGCCGGTAATCGCGCCGGACGAAACCCACAGCCCGCGCGAAACGTCGAACCCGCGCGCGATCAGGTTGGCCAGGAGGAACCGCACCGCGCCGAAAGGGCCATCCAGCATCGTCGCGGCCGTCGCTTCGCCTACCACCTTGCCATCGATTTCGGCGCGCACCGGGATCGCACAGAGGTCCAGCGTCCGCCAGCCTTCCAGCACCGCGCCGCGCACCAGCCCGGCGTTGTTGCCGAAATCGGACACGGTGACGGCAGGGCCGCCGGCATTGATCCCCGGGTAAGGCGAGCTGGCGATCTCGATACCGATGCGCACATCGTCCAGAACGGCGATCGTCTCGGCATCGTCCGTCGGGACCGGCCCGGCAAAGCCGGGCGCGACATGGAGCAGGATTTCCGCCTCGGCCGCGGCGAACCCTTCGGCGAAGACGGGCATCTGCGGCGCGCTGCCGGCAACCGCATCGACCACGGAATCCGCGAAGATCGGGCCGGACAGCCGGTTGCTGCCCAGTTCGCCGTCCAGCGGCGGGTTGATGCGGCCGACTTTCCAGCCGACGATGTCACGCCCATCGAGCCCGATCGCGCGATCCTGGATGCCATAGGCGCCCGCCAGATCGCCCGGCGCGATGCCGGGATAGTCCGGCAAGCCGCGCGCTTCGCGCCGGGCTTGCACGAAAGCCCGGGCCACCGTTGTCGCTTGGTCGTTCAATTCCGTCCCCATCCCAAAATCCGTCCTGTGCCGGGTTGCCTATAGGAAACCGGTGTCATCGGCAAGTATCCTCGTCTTTCCCGTGGCGCTCTCAGAGCGTGACGCCGCGTTTCCAGATCGCCATCGCCCGCTGGCCATGGCTTTCCGCAACCGTTTTCCGGCCGCTGGCCACGGCAAGCAGCGCCGACAGGAAGGCCGCATCCGCCGCCTCTGCCCCCTGGTCGAGCGCGATCGAGGCGTCGAAATCGATCCAGTGGGGCTTCGCTTCGGCCAGCCGCCGATTCGAGGCGACCTTGACCGTCGGCACGGGGAAGCCCAGCGGCGTGCCACGTCCGGTCGTGAACAGGACCATGGTCGCGCCCGCCGCCGCCAGCGCGGTCGATGATACCGCATCGTTCCCCGGCGCTTCCAGCAGCGCCAGCCCGGCCACGGAAGCCTGCGCGCCATAGTCCAGCACCGAGGCCAGCGGCGCATGCCCGGCCTTCTGCACCGCACCGGCGGACTTCTCCTCCAGCGTGGTGATTCCTCCGGCGATATTGCCAGGCGAAGGATTCTCGGAAACGGGCAGTCCCTGATCGAGATAATACCGCTTGAACCGGTTCACCAGCGCCGCGCCGGCGGCAAAGGTCGCTTCATCGACCGCGCGTTCCAGCAGGGCCTGTTCTGCGCCGAATATCTCGGGAATTTCCGTCAGCACGGGGATGCCGCCCGCTGCGGCCAGCCGATCGGCGAAGCGGCCCAGCAGCGGGTTCGCGGTCAGGCCGGAAAAGCCGTCTGAACCGCCGCACTTGAGCCCCACGGTCAGTGCCGAAAGCGGCAGCTCCTCGCGTTCCGCCCGCGCCGCTTCGGCCACCATGGCGTCCACCAGCGCGGCCGCTTCCGCCAGTTCATCGCCGGCGCTTTGCGACGAGAGTTGCCGCACCTTGCCGCGCGCATGGTCCGGGATGGCCGCGATCAGCGCATCGAGCTGGTTCGATTCGCACCCCAGCCCCAACAGCAGCACACCCGCCGCGTTGGGATTGGCGGCAAGGCCCGCCAGCGCCGCGCGCGTGCCGTCCAGATCATCGCCAAGCTGCGAACAGCCGTGCGGATGGGCAAAGGCATGAATCCCGTCGATCCGCCCCGCCGCGATCAGGCCGCCGTGGCGATCCATGGCGGTGCGCGCGACCTGCTCTGCGGTAAGCCCCACGCAGCCGACCGTCGGCAGAATCCAGATCTCGTTGCGCGTCGCGGCGCGTCCGTCACTTCGGCGATACCCCTGCCAGCGCGGCCCGCTTCCATCCGCGTCGGGCATCGAGGCCGCACTGTCGGCGGGACGAGCCTCGTAAGCCACTTCGCCCGCCAGAGCGGTCGCTAGGTTATGGGCGTGGACATGATCGCCCGGCGCTATCGCCGCCGTCGCACGGCCGATCGGCAGCCCATACTTCACCACCGGGTCACCTACGCGATGCCCCGCCAGCGCGATCTTGTGCCCCTGCGCGATGACAATGCCGGCAACGACGGTCTGCCCATCGACCGTCACGACCTCGCCCGCCGCGATCGGGCGCAGCGCCACGGCGACGGTATCGGCGGCATGGACGCGCAAGACGGCAGAGCTTTCGGACATGGAACATCCTGCTGGTGTGGATCGAAGCGCATAACGGTTGGAAACCGGTGTCAACAACCGTACCATTGCAATCTTGCCGCGCGGAAGGCAAGGCTTCGGCGATCCCGATCCGGTTCCGTACACAGCGCGGCACCGATGATATCGGCGGGAAGGATCAAGCGTGAGCAGGCAGCGGGACGTCAAGCCAACCATCAACGACGTGGCGCGAATCGCCGGCGTTTCCAAGAAGACCGTCAGCCGGGTCATCAACCGCTCTCCCCTGCTCAACCAGGCCACGCGCGAGAAGGTAGAGGCGGTGATCGCCGAACTCGGTTACGTGCCCAATCCACAGGCCCGCGCACTGGCGCTGCGGCGCAACTTCCTGATCGGGCTGATCCACGACAACCCCAACGCCCAGATGGTGCTGAACTTCCAGGAAGGCGTGCTCGAAACGATTCGCGATACCGAATTCGCGCTGGTCGTGCGGCCGGTCAACCGCAAGTCGCCGCGCCTGCTCGACGACATCCGCACCTTCATCGAGAAGCAGCGCCCCTATGGCATCCTGCTGCTGCCGCCGCTGTCCGAGAACGACGCGATCGCCACGCTGTGCCGCGAACTGGGCTGCAACTACGTGCGGATGGGTTCGGCCCGGCTCGACGCGGAGGAGCATCTGGTCGAATCGAACGACCGGCAGGCCGTGCGCCGCGCGATCGAATATCTCGCCGGCATGGGCCATCGCCGCGTCGCGCTCGTCACCGGGCCGGAGGGGTTCCGCTCCGCCAGCGAGCGCGAGGCCGGTTTTGACGAGGCCGTGGCGGAATTCGGGCTGGAGCAGGACCGGATGCTCAAGGCGCAGGGCAACTACACGTTCGAATCGGGGCGCGCCGCCGGCGAGCGGCTGCTCGATGCTCCGTCGCGCCCCACCGCGATCTTCGCCAGCAATGACGAAATGGCGGCCGGCGTGCTGCACGCCGCGCGCGAACGCGAAATCGCGGTGCCGGAAGAACTCTCGATCGTGGGCTTCGACGATACCGCCATTGCCGCGCATATCTGGCCGCCACTGACCACGGTGCGCTGGCCGATCGTGGCCATGGCGCGCGCCGCCGCGCTCAAGCTGGTCCACCCGGAGGCGGCCTCGCAGCAGCCGTCGCTGTTCCTGTCGGACCTTATTCCGCGCGCTTCCACCACCGCGCCGCGCGGCTAGGCCACCGACCCACCCCAGCGCGTGTGTTCGCACGATTGACACCGGTTACCAATACCGGTTACGGGGACGCAACAGACCGCCTGATCGGCCCTCACACGCGGGAGAGCGCACCATGTTCGCCAAGACTTATCACGCCACGCATCCTGACATGATGGACAGCGTCTCGAACGATGACCTGCGCGCGCGCTATCTCGTTTCGGACATGTTCGTGGACGGGCAGGTCGTGCTCAATTACTCGCACAACGAACGCTTCGTGATCGGCGGCGCGGTGCCGGCAGGTCAGGCGATCCGGCTCCCCGACCAGACCGTACCCGCAAGCGCGGCGGGCCATCCGTTCCTGGAACGGCGCGAAGCGGGCATCGTCAATATCGGCGGCCCCGGTGCGATCACCGTGGACGGCCAGCGCTTCGCCATGGGCAACAAGGAATGCCTCTACGTGCCGATGGGCGCCAGGGAAGTGGTGTTCGAAGGCGAAACCGCGCGCTTCTACATTGCTTCGGTGCCCGCACACAAAACCTTGCCGATCAAGCACATCACGCTGGACCAGGCCAACCCGCTGGCCCGGGGCGACCTGGCCAATTCCAACCAGCGCACGATCTACCAGCTTGTCATCCCCGGCGTCTGCGACAGCGCGCAGCTGCTGCTCGGCCTCACCGTGCTGGAGGAAGGCAGCGTGTGGAACACGATGCCGCCGCACCTGCACGACCGCCGCAGCGAGATCTACCTCTACTTCGAGCTGCCCGAACCGACCGACCGCGTGTTCCACTACATGGGCGAGCCGGATTCGATGCGCCACATCGTGATCGCCAACGAAGAAGCGGTGATCAGCCCGCCGTGGTCGATCCACATGGGTTCGGGCACCAAGAAGTATGCGTTCATCTGGGCGATGGGCGGGGAAAACCTCGACTATACCGACATGAACGTGCTCGACATCTGCCAGCTCAAGTAAGCCCGCGCCGCGCGAGAGGATACGCCATGTCCGCCTTCGACCTCACCGGCCGCGTCGCGGTCGTCACCGGCGCCAATACCGGCATCGTCCAGGGCATCGCCGTGGCGCTGGCGCAGGCCGGCGCGGACGTCGCCGCCGTTGGTCGCACGCCGGCCGAGGAAACCGCCGCCAAGGTCCGCGCGCTTGGCCGCCGCTGCGAACTCGTGAGCGCGGACTTGTCCTCGATCGCGCCGGTCGGGGATGTCGTTGCCACGGTCGTTGCGGCGCTGGGCGGGGTGGACATCCTGGTCAACAACGCCGGCATCATCCGGCGGGCCGATGCGGTCGACTTCACCGAGGAAGACTGGGACGCGGTGGTCGATACCAACCTCAAGTCCGTGTTCTTCCTGAGCCAGGCGGCGGGCCGCCACATGATCGCGCGGCATCGGGAAACCGGCCGGCGCGGCAAGATCATCAACATCGCCTCGATGCTCAGTTTCCAGGGCGGCATCCGCGTGCCAAGCTATACCGCCTCGAAAAGCGGTGTCGCGGGCCTCACCAAACTGCTGGCGAACGAGTGGGCCGCCAAAGGCGTGAACGTCAACGCGATCGCGCCGGGCTATATCGCCACCAACAACACCGCCGCGCTACAATCGGACGAGACGCGCAACCGCCAGATCATGGAGCGCATCCCCGAAGGCCGCTGGGGCAGCCCGGAGGACATCGGCGGGGCCGCCGTGTTCCTGTCGAGCCGCGCGGCCGATTATGTGCAGGGCCATGTTCTGGCCGTCGATGGCGGGTGGCTGGCCCGGTGACCATGGCCGGTCCGGTGGTATGCTTCGGCGAGCTGCTGCTGCGGCTTTCGCCACCCGGCGCCAGGCTGGTTGCGCAATCCGATACGCTGGACATGGCCGTCGGCGGCGCGGAAGCGAACGTGGCCGCGGCCCTTGCCTCGCTGGGGCACGATACCCGTTTCGTGGGGCTGGTGCCCGACAGCCCGCTGGGCGACAAGGCACGGGCGGCGCTGGCGGCGGCAGGGGTCGATACCCGCTTCCTGGCCCGCGGCCCCGGCCGGATGGGACTCTATTTCCTCGAAGCGGGGGCCGGTCTGCGCCCTTCGGCGATCACCTATGATCGCGCCGGCAGCGCCTTTGCGCTGGCCGCTCCGGAAAGCCTGCCGTTGGCCCCGGCGCTCGATCACGCCGGGTTGCTGCACATCTCCGGCATCACCCCCGCGCTTGGCCCCAACGGCGTCGCACTGACGCGCGCCGCCGTCTCCGCCGCAGCCGACGCCGGCGTACCGGTATGCTTCGACGGCAATTACCGTGCGCAGCTCTGGGAAAGCTGGGACAGCGATCCACGCGGCGTGCTGAGCGAACTGGTCGGCGCGGCGACGATCCTGATCGGCAACCATCGTGATATCTCGCTGCTGCTGGGCAAGGCCTTTTCGGGCGATGGCGCGGAACGCCGGCGCGAAGCGGTGGACGCCGCCTTCGCGGCCTTCCCGAGCCTCCAGGTCGTGGCTTCCACCGCGCGCCATCTCGTCACCGCCGATCATCACCGCATCGCCACGCGCGTCGATACGCGCGCGGCGCGGCACCAGACCGACGAAATCGACGTGACCGGCATCGTCGACCGCATCGGCACTGGCGACGCCTTTGCCGCCGGCGTGCTGCACCAGTGGCTCGAAGGCGGCGACGTGCAAGCGATGGCGGAGGCCGGCCTCGCGCTGGCCGCGCTCAAGCATTCGCTGCCCGGCGACATGACCCTGATCCGAAAGGCCGAACTCGATGCCTTTTCCCCGCACACCGGCGACGTCCGCCGCTGAATTTTCCCGGCGCACGGTACTGAAAGGCGCGAGCACCGGGCTTGCGCTGGCCGCCTCTCCGGCACTGGCCGCCGCCGGCGCCCCGCGCGTCGGGCGCTTCACGGGCCTGCGCGAAGACGGGGTTCTCGCCTTCAAGGGCATCCGCTATGGCCGGGCGGCCCGCTTCGCGCGCGCCATCGCCGAGCCGTGGGAGGGGCCCGCGCAACGCGCCGACCGCTTCGGCCCCATCGCCCCCCAGCGCGGCATGCAGGGCGAACGGCAAAGCGAGGATTGCCTGTTCCTCAACGTCTGGACGCCGGAAGCGAACCCGGCCGCGAAACGCGCGGTCATGGTCTATTTCCACGGCGGCGCGTACAACAACGGGTCGGTCACCGATCCGCTGACCCATGGCGGCAAGCTGGCGGCACAAGGCGATGTGGTGGTGGTCACCGTCAACCATCGCCTGAACGCGCTCGGCTATGCCTGGCTCAAGCCGTTTGGCGCGCGCTTTGCCGACAGTGGCAACCTTGGCCAGCTCGACCTGATTTTGGCGCTGCGCTGGGTGCGCGATCATGTCGCGGCCTTCGGCGGCGATCCGACGCGGGTGATGGTGTTCGGCCAGTCAGGCGGCGGCGCCAAGATCGCCACGCTGATGGCGATGCCCGATGCCAAGGGCCTGTTCCATGCCGCCGCCACGATGAGCGGGCAGCAGGTGGTCGCCAGCGGCCCCGGCCATGCCTGGCAACGCACGCGGGCGCTGTTCGCGGCGCTGAAGCTCCAGCCCGGCGATATCGAAACGCTGCGCACGACGCCGCTCGAACGGCTGGTGGAGGGCCTCGCCGCCGCCGATCCGGTGATGGGCGGCGCGCTCTATTTCGGCCCGGTGCTCGATATGACCAACCTGCCACGCCATCCGTTCTGGCCGGATGCCGCGCCGCAATCGCGCGCCATTCCGATGATTCTTGGCAACGCCCGCAGCGAGACGCGCGCCTTCATCGATCCACGCGGACCGAAGCTGCAAGGGCTGGACTGGGGCAACCTCGCAGCCCGCATCGCGCCCGAAGTGAAAGTCGATCTCGATATCGACTGGGTGACCGAACAGTACCGCGTGAAGTTCCCCGACTGGGCACCCGAACAGGTATTCTACGCCGCGACCACGGCAGGGCGGAGCTGGCCGGGCCAGGTGATCGAGGCGGATGCGCGCGCCGCGGCGGGCGCCGGGGCGACCTGGGTCTACCAGCTCGATCGCCCCTCGCCGATCGATCCCTTGCGCGGTGCCGCCCACACCGACGACATTCCCTACGTGTTCGGCACGCTCGATGCGCCCGGCAGCATGAGCGGCACCGACGCCGGCGCGCTGGCTACGCGGGACGCGATGATGAAGGCGTTCACGGGGCTGGCGAAGACCGGCCGGCCGAGCCTCACCGACTGGACGCCCTACCGCCTTCCGGACCGCGCCACGCTGGTGGTGGGCGATCGGATCGCGATGATGGACGATCCCCGCCGCTGGGAGCGCGAACTGTGGGCGAGAGCGCCCTATGTGCAGCCGGGAAGCTGAGGGGGGTTCGGCTCAATCCCTTTCCGGCACCGGATAGGCCACGATCAGCGCCAGCGGCTTGTCGCCGCGCTGCCATATCCCCACCACCGCGCCATCGTAGAGATAGGCCGCCATGCCCGCCTTCAATACCGCCCGCCGGCCGTCCGAAACCACCTCGCCCTCGCCATCGAGCACGTAATAGACCTCATCGTGCGCGATCGGGTGTTCGCCGATCGCCGCCCCGACGTCGAGCGTGCGGCGGCGGAATTCCATGCGGCGCGGCTGGGGCACCGCATCGCTGATCCGCCAGGCCGTGCTCATGCCGATCGCGCCGTGCGGCGGTGGCTCGCGCCGCATGGTATCGTTCTCGTCGACCACCGCCATCGGCGGCGCGGCGGCGATCAGCAACGGCGCGAACGCCAGCGTCGCTTTCCCTGCCGCGCCTACCAGCGGGTTCATTGCGGCGCCTGCCGCATGGCCGCATCGCGCCCGGAAAGCTTTTCCTGCGCCCCCGCCTTTTCACCCGGATAGAGGCCGGACTTCGGCGTCATCGTATCGAGATTCCAGTCGGCCTCGACGAACGGCGCGGCGGTCGCCGCCGGATGCGGGTAACCGCCAACCTGCTTCTCGTCGTCGATGATGTCGCCACGCCCCTCGGCAACGAAGAACAGCACGCGAATGTCGTCGGGCGCGCGATCCCATGGGCGCGCGCCGACGGTCTGGAGCACGCTCGTCTCGACCTCGCCCGAGGGCAGCACGGTATAGCCGGCGACATTGCCGAGCGGCGCCTTGGCGGTGATGAGCTTCGCCCTGGTCTCACCATAGCGCCCGAACATCGGCAGCGGATTGCCGTGGCGATCAACCGCGCGATTGTCCCGGCCGTAGAATTCGAGATCGCCGTCACCCCCCAGCATCAGGAACGGCAGCCCGGCATCGGTGCTGTTGCCGCCGCGCATGACGTTGCCGATCGCAGTGATCTGGCCGGTGACATAGGGGTGCCCGGTCCATTCGAGATTCATCAGGTTGTAGTGCACCGCGCGATGGCCGGGATCGTAGATCACGTTGTTGACCATCGTCACCTGCGCCCCACCCTTGACCAGCGGGGACCGTTCGACGTTGTGCGCCCAGACATTGCGGTAGAAGCTGATGTTGGTGGTGTTGTCGTGGATCAGCGAGCCCTTGGAGTGCTCGCCCTTGGGGTGGCTGGCGTTGGCGAGACCCTCGGCGGCGAGATTTTCGCGGAAGACCACGTCATGACTGGTATTGGCGCGCCATTCGGCCACGGTGTTTCCGTTGAAGCGCGGACCTGACGCCGACATGTTCTCGTCGATCGCCCACAGGAAGCTGCAGTGTTCGACCACCACGTTGTGCGCGGCGACGGTGGAGAACGCATCCGCCTCCCAGTCGGACAGGTGCGGCTGCCCGTCGGCCCCGGTCATCACGCGCAGGTGGCTGAGGATCACGTCATGACCATGCAGGTCGATCCCGCCCTTGACGATGGTGATGCCCGGCGAAGGCGCGGTCTGCCCGGCGATGGTGAGGTAGGGCTCCCTGATCTCCAGCACCGACCGGCCGAGGTCGATCGCCCCGCCCACTTCAAACACCACGATGCGCGGCCCCTTGGCTTCGATCGCGGCCTTCAGCGAACCCGGGCCATCCTTCGCCAGCGTGGTCACGCGGATGATTCGCCCGCCGGCACCGCCCTTCGTCGGGTCCGCCGGGTGGTCGGCGGCCAGCGCGGCGACGCTGCAGCTCATCGCGAGAACGGCGGAAATCGTGAGGTTGCGAACCCTTGCAAGCATCGATCATCTCCCTTTGTCGCGGTTATTGACAGAGCCGCGACAGCACGGCAATAACTAATGACACCGGTTACCTAAAGCTGCAAGGGCACTCGACCTTCTTTGCAGTGGCAAGGTCAAGAAGCCGGGGTACAGGTTTTGCCATGACCAATGGCAAAACGGGTGTGGGAGTTCAGGGTGCCGGAGAAAGGTCTCGCCATTGCGCGCAGCCCTCTTTGACACCGGTAGCATCACCCGTCGGAAACGGCGGAGCATTTGCCTTCGGGCCATGAGGGGATGGATAATGCGCAAGGATTTTTCACGGGTCTCGCTGTTCAGGCTGGCGCTGGTCGCGGGCAGCGCCATCGTCGTCCCGACCATGGCGTTCGCGCAGGATGCCGCGCCGGCGGAAGCCGCGGCACAGGCGGATGCGGCGGACGGGAACCCTGACGTCGCCGCCAGCGAGATCATCGTCACCGGTTTCCGCAAGTCGCTGGAAGCGGCGCTGAACGTGAAGAAGAACTCGGTCAGCGCGGTCGACGCCGTCGTGGCGGAAGACATCGCCAAGTTCCCCGACCAGAACCTCGCGGAATCGCTCCAGCGCATCCCCGGCATCTCGATCCAGCGTGACGGCGGCGAAGGCCGCGCGATCACCGTGCGCGGCCTTGGCGCGCAGTTCACCCGCGTTCGCGTCAACGGGCTGGAAACGGTGGCGACCTCGTCCGATGGCGCCAGCGCCAACCGCGACCGCGCGTTCGATTTCAACGTCTTCGCCTCGGAACTGTTCAGCAGCCTTGTCGTCCACAAGACCGCCGAAGCCTCGCTCGACGAAGGTTCGCTCGGCGCGGTGGTCGATCTCAACACCGGCAACCCGCTGGCGGGCAAGGCCGGCGTGACCGCCGTCGCCAATATCCAGGGTTCGTACAACGATCTGTCCAAGAACGTCGGCCCACGCCTTGCCGGCCTGCTGAGCTGGCGCAACGATGCGGGCACGTTCGGCGTCAATGTTTCGGCCGCCTATTCAAAGACCGATACGCTGGAACTGGGCAACAACACCGTGCGCTGGGCGCAGGCCTATTTCAACTCGGTCAACGGCACCAACTGCTTCTACTCGGTGCCTGGCGCCACCGGTGGCACGCCGGTCAACTACAGCGGCAAGAACTATCGCCCCAGCGCGGCCTGCGACGCCGCATCCCTTTCTTTCCACCCGCGCATCCCGCGCTATGGCGTGATCCGCCACGATCGCGAACGCCTTGGCCTCACCGGATCGGTCCAGTGGGCGCCGACCGACCGCACCAAGGTTTCGATCGACGGCCTCTATTCGCGCTTCAAGGAGACGCGCGAGGAACAATGGCTCGAAGTACTGGCGCGCTCGAACGAAAAGCAGATGGATGTCGTCAACCCGGTCTATGACGGCAACGGCAACATGGTGTCGGCAACGTGGAACAACGCCTACGTGCGCTCCGAACACTATCTGCGCAAGAGCTCGACCGAGTTCTATCAGCTCGGCGGAACCTGGGATCAGGACGTCACGGACAAGCTGCGCTTCACGCTGGTCGGCGGCCTTTCCAAGTCCGACGCGGACATCCCCGTCGAAACGACCATGCTGCTCGACAACCGCAACGCCAACGGCTTCTTCTACGACTATTCCAACATGGCCAGCCCGGTCATCAAGTTCGGCGACAGCGTAACCGATCCTTCAAAGTTCCAGCTCGCCGAAATCCGCGATCGCCCGTCGAATGTCACCAACCGCTTCAAGACGGTGCAACTGCGCACGGAATGGGACGTCGCCGAAGGCTTCCAGATCAAGGCCGGCGGCGTGTGGCGCCGTTTCAACTTCGACAGCCGCGCCTATCAACGCGACACCGCCGTCTGCGGATCGAGCGGCAAGGATCTCGTGCTCGGCACGCTCGACTGCTCGTCGACGGTCTATGGTTTCCCGGTCACCTCGTCGATGGTCGATACGGTGAATCTCGGCAATGCCGGTCAGGCCGCCGGCACCACGACATCCTGGATTGTCGCGAACCTGCCGGCGACGACCTCGTTCACCGGCCTGTACAACCGCACCGCCACGCCCGATGTCGGCAATACCCGCAGCGTGCAGGAAACGACCTCGGGCGGGTATCTGCAATTCGACGTCAAGGGTGAACTGTTCGGGCTGGAATATGCCGGCAATGCCGGGATGCGCTATGCGCACACCGATCAGCGTTCGACCGGCATTCTTTCCGGCACCACGGTAACCGTGAACCGCAGCTACGACGACTGGCTGCCATCGATGAACATCGCGCTCTATCCCCGCCATGATGTGATCGTGCGCGGCGCCATCGCCAGGGTCATCACCCGCCCGACGCTGGGCAATCTGACGCCGGGCGGCTCGATCGACGGCTTCAACTACAAGGTCAGCTACGGCAATCCGCTGCTCGATCCCTACCGCGCGACCAATTACGATCTCGCGGTCGAATGGTACTTCGCGCCGCAATCGGTGTTCTCGGTCGCACTGTTCCAGAAGAACATCGCCAGTTTCCCGATCTCGCAGACCTATACGACGACCTTCGCCGCCACGGGCCTGCCCAAGGAAGCGCTGCCGACCAGTTCGCCCGCCTATATCAACTTCGATCCCAACCAGCTCTACACCGTCAGCGCCAACGTCAATGGCACGGGCGCAAAGCTCCAGGGCATCGAAATCGCCCTGCAACTGCCCTTCACGTTCCTGCCCGGCCTGCTCAGCCACACCGGCTTCCAGGGCAACGCCACTTTCATCAAATCGGACGCGACCTATACGATCACCGGGCCTGCGGTAAACGCCTGCACGCGGGCTTCGGCCACCGCAGCCTGCACGCTGACGGGCGTGGCCAAGGCCTATTCCAACACGCTGCTCAATGTCTCCAAGCGCGCCTGGAACGCCACGCTCTACTATGACGACGGCAAGTTCAGCCTGCGCGGCTCGGTCAGCTATCGCGGGCCATTCGATGACGGCACCAGCGGCACCGGCAACGTGTTCGAGGGCTATGGTTCGTACACCAGCGTCGATGCCTCGCTGCGCTACAAGCTGTTCAGTTGGGTGGAGCTTTCGGTCGATGGCAACAACCTGACCGACGCCTATCGCTATCGCTATGCGGATACTTCCGCAGAGAGGAACTACGAGAACAACCACTTCGGCCGCACGATCCTGTTCGGCGCGCGGTTCAAGTATTGATGGAGCTGCCCCCCGGCGGGGCTTAGGGTCAGGAAACCGTTGCCATGAAGTTCCCCGCGAAATGCGACCGCCGGTCCTTGATGGTGGCGGGCCTGGCCGCCGGAATGGCAACACGGGGGGCGGCGTCTGCACAGACGCCGCCCCCCGTTGCGTTGAAGGGTTTGCCGCCGGGCCTTCCCCAGCCGGTCGAGACCATCGACCTCTGGCCCAGGGGTGCCCCCGGCGCGCCGGCCGCGCCGCTGGTCGAAACGGTAGAGGAACGCTCGACCGACGCACTCGTCACCGATCGCGCGGTCTGGGGCATCACCCGCCCGCGCATGGCGGTGTTCCGACCGGATCGCGTCAATGGCGCGGCGGTGCTGATCACGCCCGGCGGCGGCTATCGCTGGGTGGTGGTGGACAAGGAAGGGTACGAAATGGGCCGCTGGCTGGCGGCGCGCGGCTTCACCGCCTTTGTCCTGTTCTATCGCCTGCCCGGCGAAGGCTGGGCCTCCGGGCCGGACGCGCCGCTGGCCGACGCGCAGCGCGCCATGCGCCTGATCCGCCACCGCGCGCGCGATTTCGCGATCGATCCGGAGCGCGTCTCCGCCATGGGTTTTTCCGCCGGCGGCCACGTTTGCGCCAGCCTGTCCACGCGCTTTGCCGATACCGTCTATGCGCCGGTCGACGCCGCCGACGGGCTTTCCGCGCGCCCGCACTCGGCCGCGCCGCTCTATCCCGTGATTTCCATGAGCCTGCCCGATGCCCACACCGGGTCGCGTGAAAAGATGCTGGGGACCAACCCCACGCCGGCCATGGAGGCGGCGCATTCGCCCGACCGGACCGTTCCGGGCGATGCGCCGCCGCATTTCCTGCTCCATGCCGAGGATGACGATGCCGTTCCGGTCAGCAACACGCTGCTGCTGCGCACGGCACTGAAGGCGCGCCAGGCGCGCGTCGAAACCCATCTGTTCGAACACGGCGGCCACGGCTTCGGCCTACGCAAGGCCATCGACAAGCCGGTGGAGGCCTGGCCCGACCTGTGGCGCGCCTGGGCGCGCACCACAGGCCTTGCCTGACGGGAAGAACCGCACATGACCATCATCGACCGGCGCGATGCGCTGAAGTCGGGCGCTCTGGCGGCCCTTGGCCTGTCGCTGCCCGCTCCGGCCCAGCCCGCATCGGCCCCGGTCGCCTCCCCTGCCCTGCCCGTCATCCGCAGGGGCTTCGACAACCAGCGGATCGCCGACCAGGGCGACGGCACGTTCCTCAATCCCGTGCTCTCGGGCGACCGCCCGGATCCCGCGATCCTCAAGGACGGGGCGGACTATTACCTCACGTTCTCCAGCTTCGATTCCTATCCCGGCCTCACCATATGGCATTCGCGCGATCTGGTGAACTGGAGCCCGCGCAAGCCGGCGCTGACGCGGAACATCGGCGCGGTCTGGGCGGTCAGCCTCGAAAAGCACCGGGGACGCTATTTTCTCTACATCCCGGTCAAGGCCGATCCCAACCATATCCACGTGGCGTGGGCAGACCATATCGACGGGCCGTGGAGCGATCCCGTCCCGCTCGGCCTGCACAACCATATCGACCCCTGCCACGCCGTGGGCGAGGACGGTTCGCGCTGGCTGTTCCTTTCGGGCGGGGACCGCGTGCGCCTGTCCGATGACGGGCTCAGCCTCGCCGGCCCGGTCGAGCATGTCTACGATCCCTGGCGCTACCCCGAGGAATGGGACGTGGAAGGCTTTTCGCCCGAAGGCCCCAAGATCCATCGCCACGGCGGCTGGTTCTACATGCTGACGGCAGTGGGCGGCACCGCGGGGCCGCCTACCGGCCACATGGTCATCGCCGCAAGGTCGCGTTCCATCCACGGCCCGTGGCAACAGCATCCCGGCAATCCGCTGGTGCGCACCGTGGACCGTCGGGAGGCTTGGTGGTCGCGCGGCCATGCCTCGCTCGTCGAGGCGCCCGACGGCTCGTGGTGGGCGCTCTACCACGGCTTCGAGGCCGGATACTGGACGCTTGGCCGCCAGTGCCTGCTCGATCCCGTGGAATGGACAGCCGACGGCTGGTTCCACATGACCGGCGGCGACCTTTCGCGCCCCATCGCCAAGCCGAAGGGCGGCACGGCGCTGCCGCACGGCATGCTCCTGACCGACGATTTCACGCGGCTTGCGCTGGGCAGCAAGTGGTCATTCTTCCGCCCCGCCCCCGACGAGGCGGTGCGTGCGCGGGTGGCGGAGAACACGCTGTTCCTCAAGGGCAAGGGCCTTTCCCCGGCAAGCGGATCGCCGCTGCTGCTGATTGCGGGCGACCCTTCGTACCAGTTCGAATGCGATATCGAACTGGCGCCCGGTGGCACCGCCGGCCTCGTGCTGTTCTACGACGACAGGCTCTATTGCGGGCTCGGCTTCGATGCCGAACGCTTCGTCACGCACCAGTACGGCATGGAACGCGGCCGCCCCGCCAATCCGCATGGCAACCGGATGCGCATCCGCGTGACCAACCGCCGGCACATCGTGGCGTTCCATACCAGCGGCGACGGCGGGAAGACCTGGCACAAGTTCGACCGCGGCATGGAAGTGTCAGGCTATCACCACAACGTGCGCGGCGGCTTCCTGATGCTGCGCCCCGGCCTCTATGCCGCCGGCCCCGGCGAAGCGCGCTTTCGCGATTTCCGCTTCACCGCGCTGGAAGACTGATTCCTATCCGTCCGCCAAGAACCCCTAATCACAATCTCAGTTGCTACGCCGATGTTTGAAAGTTCTCGTCACCTGCGCAGTCCAGCGCATTGCATGTGCGTGAGGCGGATGCCGAAGCCGGGCACCTCGCATTTCTCACGTCACGCCCATTCGGTTCGATGGACAGGCTAAGCGACTCTACCCCCTGACCTTGCGCAACATCCGCGCGGCGGCGTTGGACGAGGGCGCCGGCTTGCGGCCGTAGCGCAGGGCGGTCGCGGTGGAGGGCCAGCGCAGAACCTGGCGATCGGCCCGACGTCCTCGCCACTGACGAACAGACCTTGCGGTGAGCCCGACGCGCAACGAATGCGTGCTCAGCGCGGCGATCGCCACGTCGAGATCGGCCCCGAACAGGTTCACCAGGTGCTCGCCCGTTGCCGGAATCGTTCCTTCCGCTTAGTCGCCAATCTCAAGGCCTCAGGCTCCTGAATTCCGATCCATCCTTCCAGACGGGAGCTTTCCGTCCGAAGGCATATTTTCGGCCCACGTCGTAGGCCAGGCTCACGTCCTGGGCCGCGCCTGTGAAATCCCATTCCGGGCTCCAGGCATCGCAGGTCTGGTGATAGCACCGCGCGGTGAAGTCGCTTACCCACGCTTCACCCGCGGCCCGTCCACCACGAACCAGATCCACGCCCCCACCCAGGGCCATGAACAACAGCGAGGGGACGCCACGCTTGACGAAGGAGAAGTGATCGGCCCGATAGAACAAGCCGCGTTCGGGCCTTGCATCCGGCGTCACGGTCCGCCCCTGGTCCGCCGCAAGAACCCGCAGATCGTCCTCCAGCGAATTCTGGCCCTGCCCGATCAGGACGATGTCCCGCGCGGGACCATTGGGCTGCAGGGTGTCGAGCGTCAGGTTCGCGACCATCCTGGAAGCGGGATAGAGACCTGACCGCGCGAAGGCTTCGGAACCCAGCAGGCCGCGTTCCTCGGCGGTCCAGATGCCGAAAACCACGGTCCTGTCAGGTCTTGGCCCAGCCTTGAACAACCGCGCGATTTCGAGAACGCCGGCAACACCCACGCCGTCGTCAAGCGCGCCGGGGCGAATGCGGCTGCCATTCTGGCCCGGCGCCTCTCCAATGCCATAGGCATCCCAGTGCGCCCCGAACGACACCGTTTCCGTGGGGCGGGTTTTTCCGGTGATCCTTGCGATCACATTCTGGCTTTGGACATGGTCGCGGTTCACCGGCACGCTTGCATCAAGCGCCAATCCATCCAGCGCGACGGGGCGGAAGGCAGGCTGGCGGGCTGCAGCAATCAGCGCGTCCAGATCCAGACCCGCCAGCTTGAACAGACGCCGGGCGGCCTCGCCCGAGAGCCATCCCTGAAGCATCAGGCGGTCATTGGCGGCACCGCCTTGCGCCAGATCGAAGTTCTCGCCCTGCGGAGCGACCACCGTGTTCCAGCCATAGCCCGCCGCGTCGGTCTGGTGGACGATCAGGGCGCCAATCGCGCCACGCCGGGCCGCCTCCTCGAACTTGTAGGACCAGCGGCCATAGTACGTCATGGCCCTGCCGCCGAAACGGCCGGCGACAGCGTCCTCCCCGGTCGCCGCGAAATCGGGATCGTTCACCAGAAAGACCGCGATCTTGCCCTTGAGATCGACGCCCTTGAAATCGTCCCAACCCTTTTCAGGCGCGTTCACGCCATACCCCACGAACACCAGCGGAGCGGATGTCACGCTGACACGATCAACGTTGCGCTGCGTGCTGATATAGACATCGCGCCCCTGCACCAGTTCGCTTGTCACCCCACCTTGATGCAGGGACAGGGGAACGGTGCGATCAACGCGAGTGCGCAGCAGCGGCACCGGTTGCGTCCAGCGTCCCCCGGGTCCACCCGGTTCCAGCCCAAGCGCGCGCAGGCGATCGACCAGATAGGCGATCGTGCGGGTTTCGCCCTCAGTACCCGGCGCACGCCCCTCGAAGCGATCGGACGCCAGTTCCCGGGTTATGGCCGATAGCGTCCGGGCATCGATTTCAGCGCGCGGAGCGACCGGCCTTGCGTGCAGCGGAGCGGCGAGAAAGGCAGCCCAAAACCAGAGGGCAAGAGGTGCGGCGAAGCGGCTGGATGGGGCCAAAACAGGTCTCCGAAATGTGTCGTTCTTGACAGCCAAGGATAACGACGCGCACTTTCCTCTGCCAAGGGCTTCTCTTGTCGCCCGTCGATCCAAACCACACTATTGTTCGAAATCAGCGAGTTAAACCTTGCCGGATGATGATCGATCACAGGCCCGTGCCGATTCGGCGATGCCGGCTTCCGGCGCGGCACCGCGCGCCAACCACGATCTTGCACGGTTTCTCTTCGAGAATTTCCACGCCGAACTGACATCCTTCCTGCGCCGCGCGCTCGACGGCAACGCCGCCCTGGCCGAGGACATGGCGCAGGACGCAATCACCCGGATCGCCGCGGCTGACAGGCGCTATTCGCACGAACGGGCGCGGAGCCTGCTTTACAGCATCGCCCGCAACATCCTCATCGATCATTTCCGCAGCGAGCGATCGCGCACCGCCAGCATGATGTCGCTGCGCGTGATCGAACATGACGTCGATGCGATCAGCCCCCTTGAAACATTACTGTGGCGCGAGGACCTCACCCGTGTTCGCGCAGCGATACTGGCCCTTCCGCCGCGTTGCCGCCAGGTGTTCGTGCTCAGCCGGTTCGAAGGCATGAATTACACCTCGATCGCGCGTCATTGCGAAATTAGCGTTTCGATGGTGGAAAAACATCTCTACAAGGCGCTGCGTCTGATCGCCAAGGCGATCGAAGAGCCCATGCAAGACAAGGCGAACGACGGGAACCCGACATGCCGCTGAAGAGATCGCACGATGCGACCGACGCAGCAGCGCGCAGGTTCCTGCTGCGCAGGTCGGTCGAAAACGATGACGAACCGTCATCGGCCGCTGCAGGGGCGAAGGCGGTCGGCGACGACGATCCCTCCGCGATGCATGTGGCCTACGCCTGGGATCTGGCGGGCGCGCTGGCAGAAGATCCGGCCATCATCGAATTGCGCGCCGCCGCGCTGGCGGGCGGAAGACGGGATGATGCCATGGAACCGGCGCCCGAGGCGTTCAGCGAACGTGCGGTGCCCAAGCTCGAAAACGCATGGCCCCGGATCACCGCAGGCCTGATCACCACCGCGGCCGCGGCCGCGTCGATCGTGATGATGACGCCAGGGCTACGGGGCTGGCTCCCGGCGGCAGTTACCGGCGGCGGCACGGCGGCGATTCCGGCGGGAACCGTCTATGGCGATGCCTCGGGCGCCCAGCAGCAGATCAATCTGGCCGATGGCAGCGTGATCAGGCTCGACGCGCGATCGCGGGTGCGGGTCAACTTTACCGGGCAATCGCGCGAAGTGACCATGCTGGAAGGGCGGGCCTATTTCACCGTCCAGCATGGCCCGCGTCCGTTTGTGGTGCGCTCCCCGGGCGGCGAGACGATCGATCTGGGCACGCGTTTCGTCATCGAGCTCGGCGGAGGCCTGACCCGTGTCTCGCTGGTCGAGGGGAAGATTGCGATCAGGCCGGCGGGTAGCGCCAGGGAACTGCCCCTCGAGCCGGGCGAGGTCTCCGGCTATACCGATAAGGGCGCGATCCTGGCCAAGGCACCAGCACGCAACGACCCGATCGACTGGACAAGCGGCCGCCTGAAATTCGAGGACACTCCGCTTGCCGAAGCCGTGGCCCGCCTTTCGCGCTATTCCGACAAGCCGATCTTGCTGGCACCCGACGTCGCCGCCAGCAACAGGCGCGTTACCGGCGTATTCTTCATCGGTGACAGCGAAAACTTCGCGGCCACGCTGGCCAGCGCGCTCGATCTCAAGGTCGTCAGCGATGAAGATGGCAGGCGGCATCTGATCCAGCCCTGAAGCTGGCCCGGTATTTTTTTGAGAAGGAGGGTGTGGGTTCCTCAACGCCCTCCGTTTTCCCTGTAGAAGGAGCGAAAGGCGCTCCTCGCACAGCCTTTCAGGGGGGCTACTATGTTCAAGCGCATCCGCACCCGTCATGGTATCGGCAACCGCCTCATGGCCGGTGTCGCGGCAGCGGCCATAACGGTGATCGCACCGTCGGCCAGCGCCACGGCCCAGTCGACGGTCGTTACGTTTTCGATTGCCCGGCAAAGCCTGGCCGGCGCGCTCAACGAGGTGGCGCTTCAATCGGGGCGGCAACTGGTGCTCGATGGAGCCCTGGTCCGTGACCGGCAGACCACCGGCCTGCGCGGCGCCTACACGCTTGAGAGCGCGCTCGACCACTTGTTGCGCGGAACGGAGCTGACCTACAGCGTTCGCGGGAACACCGTGGTCATTCGCAGGGGGCGCAATGCCGTGGACCCGGCGCACCGCATGCCGGCGGCGCTGACCCAGGCGGTGCCGTCCGCAGGCGGGCAGGTATCGGAACCCGCCGCCGGGGTGGAAACCGGGACCGGTTCCGAAACACCCATCGTCGTCACCGGCTCGCGCATCGCGCGCAAGGGCTATGACACGCCGCAGCCCGTCGCGGCCCTTGGCGAAACGGCGATACAGGCCACCGGCGTCAGCAATGTCGGGGACATTCTCAACCGGATGCCGCAAGTCGGCGTGGGGCTGGGACAGGCCAACAGCTATTACAACGGCGATGCCGGCGCCGCCTTCGTCAACCTGCGCGGACTGGGCGCCAACCGGACGCTGGTGCTGGTGAACGGCCGGCGCCGCGTGTCGGGCACGGAACTGTCATCCGCCGTCGATCTCACGACCATTCCGGCCAACATGATCGACAAGATCGAGGTCATCACCGGCGGCGCGGCCGCCGTCTATGGCGCCGATGCGGTGACGGGCGTGGTGAACGTCACGCTGAAATCGAACGTGCAAGGCATCCAGCTGACGGGCCGCAGCGGCATTTCCAGCCGGGGAGACGCGGCTTCCTATTCGCTGGGCGCGCTGGTGGGCTCGAAGTTCGCCGACGATCGCGGTTCGGTGGTACTCGGCTTTTCCTACAACAAAGAACAACCGCTGCAGGCCAACCAGCGCAAGTTCGGGCTCAACCAGGTCGATCTTTTCAGCAACCCCGCCAACACCGGACCGGCTGACGGCATCTTCGATTCGATCGCGGTGGCGAACTATCGCTACCCCGGCACCAGCTATGGTGGCGCTTTCGTCATCGGCGGCACGCGCTACACTTACGATCAGGGCGGTGTTCGGCCGACCCGGAACGACGCGACGCCCTACGGCCCGACCGGCTTCCTGGGCGTGGGCGGCGATGGCTTCAACGATGCCGACTTCGCGCCGCTGCGCAACCAGACCGAGGTGTTCGCGGGCACCGCGCATCTCGAATACCAGGCCAGCGACGCGGTTCGCGTGTTCGTGGACGCGCAATATGCCAGGACCAAGACGGTGGCACGGCTGCAACCCACGTTCGACCTGGGCGTGACCATCACCGCCGACAATCCGCTGATCCCGGCGGACGTACGCGCGCTTATGAACGCGGCGGGCCAGACCAGCCTCAGCATCGGCCGCACGAACATCGATCAGGGCATCAACGTCCGCTATATCGATCGCGATACGGTGACCGGCGTGGCCGGGATCGAGGGCGACCTGGGCAGCCGGTTCCACTGGATGGGCTTCTACCAGTACGGCCGCTACCAGTCCGACGCCACGCGCACGCACAACCGAATCACCGATCGCTTCAACCAGGCGGTGGACGTGATTCAGGGACCGAACGGCCCGATGTGCCGCGATGCCGCCGCGCGGGCGGCGGGGTGCCAGCCGCTGAGCCTGTTCGGCCCGAACGCCGCGACACCCCAGGCGCTCGCCTATTTCGACTACACCTCGCACCGCAAGGTCGTGAACACGCAGCAGGTCGCCGGGCTGCAGTTCACCAGCAAGCCGTTCGATCTGCCGGCCGGCCCGCTGCAACTGGCGGGAGGCGTGGAATATCGTCGCGAAACCACCGATGTCACGCCCGATCCTTTGCAGGCGGCGGGACAACTGATCTATCTGACTGATGCGGCCCTGTCCGCGCGGTTCAGCGTCAAGGAAGTATTCGGCGAGGTGCTCGTCCCGATCCTCGCGGATCGCCCGTTCGCGAAGGAACTGTCGCTGGAAGGCGCGGTCCGGTATTCCGACTACAGCTCGATCGGCGGAACCACAGCCTGGAAGGTCGGCGGGCAGTGGGCACCGGTGCGCGACGTGCGCTTCCGGGTGACCCGTTCGCGCAGCGTCCGCGCGCCGAACCTTTCCGAACTCTACAATCCCGGTGCTTCGAGCAACGCTTTCATTCTCGATCCCTGCGATTCCACGCGGGTCAACCTCACCACCAACCGGCGGGCCAATTGCGCGGCGCTGGGCGTTGCCGCCAACTATACCGATCCCTTCGCCGGGGTCGCGAAAACCGTGATCACCGGCGGCAATCCCGGCCTTTCGGCGGAAACATCGAACAGCTGGACGGCGGGCACGGTGTTCACGCCCGGCTTCATTCCGGGCGTGGCCGTTTCGGTGGACTGGTGGAAAATCGATCTGAAAGGCGCGATCAACACGGTGCCGCTACAACGTGCCGTGGATAATTGCGTGGATGCCGCCACCACCAGCAATCCGTTCTGCCAGCTGGTGCGCCGCCGCGCGGACGGGGCGATCACGCAAGTCAACGTATCGCCGATCAACGTCGGCAGCCTGAATGCCGAGGGGATCGATTTCCAGGCGAACTATCGGCGCGCATTCGGCGCGACCGAGGGACGCCTTGCCGTGTCCGGCACCTACCTGATCCGCAACGAGCTGCAGGTCGTCGCCGGGGACCCGACCACGCGCGACAATAATCTTGGCGAAGTGGACAATCCGCGCTGGCGCTTCAATGTCGCGCCCGGTGTCACGATGGGCAGGTTCAGTCTGGACTGGACGGTGCGCTTCATCTCCGCAACCAAGGTGGACAGCCAGGCAACGGCGGAAGGACGCAGCGACAACAATGTCTCGTCGCGGCTCTACAACGACCTCTACGCCTCGGTCGCGGTGAACGATCGCTTCCGGCTCTATGGTGGCGTCAACAACCTGTTCGATGTCGATCCGCCGTTCAGCGCCGTCACGTTTCAGGGTACAGGTCGCGGCGCGCTGTTCGACAACATCGGTCGCTACTTGTTCGTTGGCGTGAACACGACGTTCTGACGGCATTTGCGGAGGCACGGGATGGCCAGCGGCAGGAGGGAAATTCTCAAGGGGCTGGCCATCACCGGCGCTTTTGCATCGACCAGGGCGAACGCCGCGCCCGCCGCGACGAAAACGGGCTTTTCCCCGGCAAGCTGCCAGGGATTGACCGGCCTTTCGTTCGACGCGGCCGAGCAAAAACAGATGCTGGGCGCGCTCGAGGAGAACGTGGAGCGGGCACGGGCCATCGCGCAACTGCGGCTGGACAATGCCCTCCCGCCCGCCGAACTGTTCAACCCGTGCCTTCCCGGTTGGGCACCGCCCGCCGAACTGTTCAACCCGTGCCTTCCCGGTTGGCAACCCCGGCCACCGGCCGGGTCCATCGCCGCGACGCCGCACCTGCCGCAGCGGCCGGACACCGGCGAGGCGATCGCGTTCGCGCCCGCGTGGCAGCAGGCCGGCTGGATCGCCGCGCGGCGGCTTGGCGCGCGAGAACTCGTCGATATTTATCTGGGCCGGATCGCCGACCGCGCCCCTCGCCTGCAATGCATCGCAACGCTGACGGCGGACCAGGCCCGCGCAGAAGCCACGGCGCTCGATCGCGAGACCGCCGCCGGCAAGAGCCGGGGGCCGCTCCATGGCCTTCCCTATGGCTTGAAGGACCTGATCGACACCGCCGGGATACGCACGGCCTGGGGGGCGGAGCCATACCGCGACCGCGTTCCCGCCCACGACGCCACGATCGTCCAGCGGTTGCGGGAAGCGGGCGCGGTGCTGATCGCGAAAACCACCTGCGGCGCGCTGGCCTATGGCGATATCTGGTATGGCGGGCGGACCCGCAATCCCTGGAATATCGAGGAAGGGTCATCCGGGTCTTCCGCCGGCAGCGCCGCCGCCGTTGCCGATGGCCTGTGCTCGTTCGCGATCGGTACGGAAACCATGGGTTCGATCATCGCCCCCGCCGCACGGTGCGGAACGGTGGGGTTACGGCCCACGTTCGGACACGTGCCGCGCACCGGTGCCATGGCCCTGTGCTGGTCGCTCGACAAGATCGGTGTGCTGGCGCGTGACACCATCGACACTCACGCGGTTCTTTCGGCGATCCACGGCCAAGATGGCGAGGACCCCTGCGCGGTCGATCAGCGCGTGTCGCCGCTGCCTGCGGTCGACCCTGCCGCCGTGGCTATCGGTTATCGTCCCGAATGGTTCATCGATGGCCCGCCAACGGATCGGCGCGCACTCGAAGCGGCCCGCCGCGCGGGCTTCCGTCTCGTCGAAATCGATCTGCCCGCCACGGACGTTGCTCTCCTGGGCGGGATCGTGGCGCTGGAATCCGCCGCCGCGTTCCGCGAACTGACCGCCGACGGCAGGGACGCCATGCTCGCCTGGCAGGATGATACCGCCTGGCCCAATACCTGGCGTGCCGCGCAATTCGAAACGGCCGTCAACTATATCCAGGCGCAACGGGTGCGTCGCAAGCTGATGGTGGAATTCGCGCACGCGATGCAGGGGGTCGACGCGATCCTGCACCCCAATGAGGCCGGCCACCTGCTCCCGATCGGCAATTTTTGCGGATATCCGGCGCTGATCGTGCCCGCCGGCACGATCGAACAGCCGACGCGCGAGGGTTTCACCGACTATATCGCACCAGAGCACGTCGCGCCGGGGGCCAAGCTTCACAAGGTTCCTTTCGGGATCACCTTGACCGGCCACCTGTTTGATGAAGCGCGCCTGATCGGGATCGGCAGCACCATTGCAAGCGGTCTCGGCTGAATTGTTCCCATTCTTGTGAGTATCGAAACTCTCCACAGCCTTTACCCCCTGACCTCGCGCAACATCCGCGCGGCGGCATTGGACGAGGGCGCCAGCTTGCGGCCGTAGCGCAGGGCGGTCGCGGTGGAGGTCCAGCGCAGGGCTTCGGCGATCGGCCCAGCGTCTTCGTCGCTGGCGAACAGATGTTGCGTGAGCCCGGCCCGCAACGAATGCGTGCTCAGCGCGGCGAGCGCGGCCTCGAGGTCCGTCCCGAACAGGTTGACCAGATGCTCGTCCGCCGCGCGGCGCGCGGTGCGCTTGATAATCAGCCGCACCGCCGCCGGGGTCAACGCCTCCTCGCCGACGATATAGGTCGTCGTGACGCCGTCGATGTGCTGGCGGCAACCCGCCATGCGTGCCCTGGCTGCGCCACGAGCTCGCTAGCAATGCCTATTATGAAATTTTCGGTTATTGACGTGATTTATATTCACGTCGATTAAAGCATCAAAGTTGCAAGCCGCGCCGCGTGCCAAAGTTCGCTGCCGTGCTCCTGCTCAATCCGCGTTGCGCGCTTGAAACAGTGTCCGATCGCGAGTTCGTCCGTCATCCCCATCCCGCCATGGAGTTGCACGGCGTTCTGCCCGACAAAGCGGCAGGCACGCGCCACGACCACCTTGGCGGAAGACGCGGCGCGCGCGCGCTCCCGCGCCGGCGCATCCAGTTTGCAGGCTGCAAGCACCGCGGCCGCACGGACCTGCTCCACCTCGATATGCATATCGACCATGCGGTGCTGCAGCGCTTGAAAGGAGGCGATAGGCTGGCCAAACTGCTTGCGTTCCTTGCAATACGCCACGGTATCGCCAACCATGCGTTCGAGCAGACCCGCCGCTTCCGCTGCCTGCGCCGCGACCGCCCTGTCCCGCCATTCTTCGAGCAACTCCAACCCCTCCGGGCCATGGCTGATCGCCATGCCGCTCCCGACGCGGACGTTGTCGAGCGCAACGTCGGCGGCACGCCGCTCGTCGATCGTGGGGTAGCACGCCATCGTCAGGCCTGGCGCATCGGCCGGAACGACAAACAGGCCCACGCCACCATCGCACCGGGCCGCCACAATCAGCCAGTCGGCCCATGGAGCTGCGACAACCATCGCCTTGCGTCCGGAAAGGACCCAGTCTTCTCCATCGCGATCCGCCTGCGTCGCGATGCCGGCGAAATCGTACCGCATCTGCGGTTCGCCAACCGCCACGGCGAGGATCGCTTCACCGGCCAACGCCTGTCGCAGAACGGCCTGCGCACCCGCGCCGCCCCTGGCGAGGAGGGGAATGGCCTGAAACGCCGTTTCGGGCAGCGGCTCAAGGCAAAGGTGGCTGCCCCATTCCTCCATCACCACCATTTGCTCGGCGCCGCCACCGCCCATTCCGCCCGCCTGCGTCGGCGCGACTATTCCGAGCAATCCCAGATCGTGCGCAAAGGCGCGCCACATCGCGGGCTGGTAGCCGGGTTCCGCGCGGGATGCCGCAACACGTTCCCGGAAACCATAGCGCTGCCCCAGAAACTGCCGCAGCGTTGCCTTGAGCAACGACTGCTCATCGCTGAGATCAAAATCCATATCGCCCAATCTGTACCATGTGCAGAGGCCGACACACGAAGGCGGCCTGCTTCCTCTCGTTCGCGATGCGCCTTAATCTAATGATATAAGATTATTGACATTGCAACCCTCCGGGTGCTGAAACGAGACCATGGATATGGACTGGACACAAGAGGATCGCCACTTCACCGACGACGTGCGCGCATTCCTTTCGGCCGAACTGACCCCTGAACTCCGCGCCGCCGGCCGCTGGATGACCAGTGTTTATGGCGATCACGAACTGTCGCTCGAATGGCAGCGCAAACTGCACGCCAGAGGATGGGCCGCTCCATCCTGGCCCAAGGCTTACGGCGGAGCCGAATGGTCCGTTACGCAGCGCTACATCTTCGCGCGGGAACGGATACTGGCCGGAGCACCGCCGGTGTCGCCAATGGGCATCAGCATGTGCGGCCCGGCTTTGCTGGGCCACGGCAGCGAGGAACAGAAGCAATGGTTCCTGCCCCGTATGCTCACAGGCGAACATTTCTGGTGCCAGGGATATTCCGAACCGCATGCCGGCAGCGATCTTGCGCCGTTGCGGATGAGCGCCGAGCGCGAAGGCGACGTGCTGGTGTGCAACGGCACCAAGATCTGGACCACGCACGCCAATGTCGCCAACTGGATATTCTGTCTCGTGCGCACCGGTAAATATGACCGGCCGCAACAGGGCATAACCTTCCTGCTCATCCCGATGGACAGTGCGGGTATTTCGGTGACGCCCATCGTGATGACATCTGGCGAGCATATCCAGAACCAGATCTTCTTCGACAACGTCAAGGTCCCCCTATCCAACGTGGTCGGCCGCATCGACGAAGGGTGGACGGTCGCCAAATACCTTCTGGAATTCGAACGCGGCGGCAGCGCCTATGCTCCCGAACTGCAGGTGCGGCTCGGCCGAGTGCGCGAACTGGCCATCGAAGCGGGCGGCGGCCTGGCCGAAGATCCCGTATTTCTGGGGAAACTGGCCACGGCACAGGCGCGCATCGACGTGCTGGAAACCTATGAATTCCAGACCATGGCCAACGCGGCAAAGGGCGGGCGGCCGGGCCTTTCGGGCTCGATCATGAAAATTCTCGGCACGGAACTCAGCCAGCACATAACCGAACTCGCGATGGAAGCTGCCGGCCCTTACGGCCTGGCATTTCAACCCCAAGCCGGGATGGCTGGCGGACCCAACCGGATCCCGCATTCCGCCGGACCGGCGATCGGCCCGCGCGCCGCGTCGATCGCTCCACTACGCTATTTCAACGACCGGGCCGGCTCCATCTATGCGGGATCGAACGAGATCCAGCGCAACATCATCGCGAAGGCGGGGCTCGGCTTGCCCACCGCAACCGCATAGCGCGCGCTCTACCGCACGAAAATCGCCAAGCGCTGTAACAACAGCCTGAAAGGAAAACGAAAATGATTGAGGGCGGCTGCAATTGCGGAAGTGTCCGCTATCAGATAGCCGGAATGCCGTTGCTGGTGGCGCAATGCCATTGCCGCAACTGCCGCCGCCAATCCGGCAGCGCCTTTTCGGTAAACCTGCTGGTACCGGCGAAGGCGCTCGCGGTGTCGGGCAAGGTGTCTGTCTATGCCGATCCGGAGACCGAATCCGGCGAACCCGTACTGCGCAAATTCTGTCCGGAATGCGGTTCCCCGCTGTTTTCGGAATCACGGTCCATGGGCGGGCTTGCGGTCGTGAAAGCGGGGACGCTCGACGATCCGGCCCCCTTCCCGCCTTCGGTCAGCGTCTGGACCGAAAGCCGCCTGCCATGGGTCGACTTTCCGGAAGGCCAGAAAACCTTCCCGCGCAACGCCAGCTAGCACACGTTTCGATCCGGCAGGCAGCACCGCATCGCACGATGCTTCCCGTCGCTTTGGGGGGGCGTTACTCCGGCAGGAATTGCCGCATGACCCCGTAGTAAGTGGCGATCGATGCTTCCAGGCCGGAATAGACGCAGGATTGCAGTGCTCCGGTCGTAAGGCCGGCGTGGCTGATCTCGGCCGCCCTGAAATCCTCATTGCCAAAGACATTGAGGATCATGTCGTAGGATCGCGCGTAAAGTTCCTCGGCCTTCGGATTGTCAGGCGCCGCCCGGGTCAGCATGTGGTACTCGACCGTTGTATGCGCAGCGCTGCGCGGATGCAGCATCATCACCGAAATGTACCACGGGCTGGTAATCACCACGCAATTGGGGAACATGTTGTAAACGGTGGTGACCGTCTTGTGGACGTTTTCGCCCACGATAGCGAGATCCTCGGGCACGAAATTGGCCTTGCCCGAAATCTGGCGTATCGTGGGGCCGAGCAGATCGACCACGTTGGGAACATCGGCGAACATTGGCCCCACGGTCTGCGCGTGCAGGCGCTGCACATGATAGCCTTCCAGGAAAGGTTCGAGAACCAGTTTCCAGTTTGCGGCAATCTCGAACCGCTTGCGGCCATAGACATGCAGGCGCGGAAGATCGAGCGCTTCCAGATCCTCGGCCAGTTCGGGCACGAGCGGCGAAAAGTCTGGCTCGGCGTTGCGGTCGAGCATGACCCAGATGATCCCGCCGTGCTCGCGCGCCGGCAGTTCAGCAAGATTGCGCGAAGCCTTGTCGAGGTTCGCGAACGTTTCCGGCCGGGCAACTGCGAGCAGCTTTCCGTCAAGACCGAAGCTCCACGCATGGTAGGGACAGGTCATGCGGGCGGCCTTCAGCGGCTCGCAGGTTTCAAGCAGCTTCGCCCCCTTGTGCTGGCAGGCATTGAGGAAGACGTGGATCTGGCCCTGCTTGTCGCGCGCTATGATAAGCGGAATGCCCAGCGCATCGTGCCCCATCGCGGTGCCGGGTTCCGCAACCAGCGCTGAAACGGCGAGCGGGATTGCCCGCGCACGAAACAGGTGCGCCTGTTCCAGCGCGAAACGTTCGTCCGAAATGAACATGGACGCCGGCGTCGTGAATTCGATCTGCGGAACGATCGCCTGATCGTGGCGGGCGATGCGCTTCATCGCCGTGCGCTGGCCCTCGCTCATCATGTCGAAAGTCTGGATCCGCTGAAGCGCGGGACCCCCTGCGAGTGCGGCGGGAGCGTTCATGGTGTCATCCTCTTCCGTATTCGATTCGGCGCAAGGCGTATCATCCGTCAAATCTACTGACAATAGATTTTACTGCTGTACACCCTTGCGGTCGAATAAATCTTATGTTCTTAGATTAAATGGCGCATGCTTCGCGATGCCCCATTGGGAGAGATCAATGACCCAGATTGCCGCCGCCCTCGCGCGCGTATCCAACCCGGACAAGTTGTTCATCGACGGCGAATGGATCGCTGTGGAGGGCAAGGCACGGTTGCAACCGGTGAATCCCGCGACCGAGCAAGCGCTGCAGGACGTTGCCGCCGCAGGCCCCGTAGAGCTGGAAAAAGCCGTCGCCGCCGCCCGCCGCGCCTTCGACCACGGCCCCTGGCCGCGCCTTTCCCCGGCCGATCGCTCCGCCGCGATGCGACGCCTCGCGGCCGCTTTGCGAGAGCGTGGAGCCACGGCGGACGCCTGTTGGCTGGGCCAGGTGGGCGTTCCCCGGTGGATGGCGAACGGCGCCAGCGCCGGTGCGGCTGGTCTGCTCGATATGTACGCGGCAATGGCCGAAACCTACCCTTTCGAGCGCGTGGCGCCGGCACACGGCGCAACGTGTTCGACCGCCGTCGTCGTGCGGGAGGCCGCCGGCGTCGTCGCGGCGATAGCGCCGTGGAACGGCCCGCTGGCCTCGCTTCTGGTCAAGCTCGCGCCAGCCCTGGCAGCCGGCTGCACGGTCATTCTCAAGCCTTCGCCCGAAACCCCGCTGGAAGCCTTCCTGCTGGCGGAAGCGGTGCAGGAAGCGGACTTGCCGGCTGGCGTCATCAATCTGCTGCCGGCCGATCGCGAGGTGTCCGATCTTCTTGTGCGGCATCCCGGCGTCGACAAGGTCGCTTTCACCGGATCGACGGCGGTCGGCCTGCATATTGCGCAGATCTGCGCCGGGCGGATGGCGCGCTACACCATGGAACTGGGCGGCAAATCGGCGGCGATCGTTCTTGATGACTACGATCCCGCCGCCCTCGGGCCGGCTCTGGCGCCGCTGATCACGTTGCTGTGCGGCCAGGTCTGCATCAACTTCAGCCGGATACTCGTCCCCCGCGCCCGGCATGATGCCTGTGTCGAAAGCCTGGTCGCGGCGATGAAGGCTGTTGTCGTCGGCAATCCCGAAGCCGACACGACCATGATGGGACCGCTGGCCATGGCGCGGCATCATCGCAAGGTCCTGTCGTATGTGGAACAGGGGATTGCCGAAGGCGCGCGTCTGGCAACGGGCGGGGGCCGCCCGCCGGCGCTCGATCGCGGATATTTCATCGAACCGACGGTCTTCGACCACGCCACCAACGACATGGCGATCGCGCGGGAAGAGATCTTCGGGCCTGTCGCGGCGGTCATCCCCTATGACAGCGAGGAAGAAGCCATCGCGATCGCCAACGCCAGCGAGTTCGGTCTGTCAGGCGGCGTGTTCACGCAGGATACCGAACGCGCCTATGCCATGGCGCGACGGATCCGGACCGGGACCTTCACCCAGAACGGGCGCGAGTTTGATCTCACCAATCCGTTCGGGGGCTTCAAGAAGTCGGGCGTCGGCCGCGAAGGTGGCGTGGAGGGACTGGAGGCTTTCTGCGAAACCAAGACGGTGTTTCTGCCTGCGGTTCCGCGCGGCTTGCAACCGTAAGGTCGACCGCCCCGGCATCGCCTCCCATGTTCGGGAAGCGATGCCGGGAAGTTCAGGGGATTTCGTTGGCGAAAATGGCCGAACTGACGGTCGGCGCCCCCGGTCCGCCCGCGAGCAGGCAGGTGCGTGCGCCGGCAACAGGGTTGGAGCTTTCCCCGCGCAATTGCCGCACCGCCTCAATGGGAAGGCCGATGCCATGAATGAAGCCCTGGGCGAGATTGCCGCCGGCGGTATTGACGGGCAGCTTGCCTCCCTGCGCGATCAGGTTTTCGAAACGGATCACCTCCGCCGCATTCTCGTACGTGCAGAAGCCATGGTCGATCAATGACATCACGCCCTGCGCGTCGAAATTCTCATAGAGTTGCACGCAATCGATATCGGACGGCGCCAGGCCGGTCTGGGCATAGAGATCGCGCGCCACCGCGCGGAAACCGCCTGTGGCATAAAGATCGTCCGCATCGTTCTCCAGCAGATCACCCCAACCGGCTTCGGTGCCTTGCGAACAGCCGAGCAGGTAAACCGGCTTCCGCGCCAGATCGCGCGCGCGCTCCGCCGAAACCATCAACAACGCGCCCGCGCCATCGTTTTCCCGGCTGCAATCGTAAAGACGGAAGGGCTCTGCAATCCAGCGGCTGCCACGCAGCGTCTCGATATCGAAGTCCTGCCCATAGGCCACGGCCTGCGGGTTGTTGCGCCCGTGATGATAGGAGGCTCGAACCAGATCCTCGACAAGATGCGGCGGCACGCCATGGTGTTCGAACAGGCGCTGGGCGCGAATGGCGCACATCTGCGCGGGCGCCACCAGCCCGGCGGCAAGCAGGTGATCGTTGAGGTGATGCGCCATCACCGCGGCGGACATGCGCCCGCTTGCCCCTTCGGCCAGCGCGCGGAACACCACCACGGCGGTGGCCTGCCCGCTGAGAATCGCTGCCGCGGCGAGACCAAACGCCCCGGCGATACCGCCACCGCCGCCGCCCCATACCGCGGCAGACCACGACAGGCGGCGGGTGCGAAGATCGCTCATCAGCCGGACCGGCTCGTTCTTGTCATCGCCATAGGAGACAAAGCCATCGATCTCGGAAGTATCCAGTCCGGCCTCGTCGCAGGCATCGCCGATCGCTTCGATCAGCAGGCTGCGCTCGGGCATCGGCGCCGCGCCCCGCTTGAACTGGCGCAGACCGACGCCGGCTATGGCGGTTGTGCCGTAGAGAGGGTGAGTCATGCCGCGCGGCTCCAGACGATCGTGGGAATGCGGTCCTGTCCTACGACCGTCTCATCCACCCGGCCGATCAGCGCTTCGCCGATCCGGGGGTTGGCGGGCGCCGGATCGTCCATCCTCCCCATCAGGCGCACGGCACAATCCTCCAGTTCCGCGACGACGGTCACATAGGGCAGATCGAGGCTTTCCGTATAACCGAAGCGGTGCCAGGTGCGTGTCCAGGAATAAACCTTCGCGCGCAACGGCCGCTCCTCCCACACCATGCCCGTCGATCCGCAAGCCGAACAGCGATGCCCGGCCGGCCAGCACCAGTGCGCGCAGGTGCGGCAGCGGGGCAGCAGCAACAGCCCCCTTTCCAGGCCCTGCCAGTAAGGCGCATCGGCGCCGTCGAGGCGATGATTCATGCCGCGCTCCAGGCGATCGGCAGCGCTTCCAGCGCCATGACCGTCCCAGTCCGGAACGGGCGGGGGGCATCCGTGGCGAGCCGGAAACGCTTCACCCGCTTGAACCATTCCTCGGTCAGCACGCGGATCTCGGCACGGCCAAGAACGTGGCCGATGCAAAGATGCGGACCGGTCGAAAAGGTGACGTGCGCGGTCTTCTTGCGATCGATGTCCAGCAGGTTCGGCTCTTCGAACTTGCGATCATCGCGGCTCCCGCACGGCAACAGGTTCAGCACCATGTCCCCTTCGCGGAACGGCACGTCCAGGAGATCGATGTCCTTGATCACCAGCCGGGGTGTGTTGACCACGCCGAAAAGACGCACCGCTTCGTCGGCAAAGGCGGTGGACAATCCTTCGGGATCGGCGGCGAGGCGTTCCTGGAGTTCGGGCATCTGCGCAAGCTGTTGATAGGCGAACCCGGTCACGTTGGTCACCGTATCCATTCCGCCAAGGAACAGCACGAAGCTCATGGCGAGGATTTCCTGCTCGCTCATGCGCCGCCCGTCACCCATGTCGGCCTCGATGAAGTGGGCCATCAGCTTGCCGTCGGGATTCGCGCGCTTTTCATCGATCAGCGCTTTCATGATGCCCAGGATCTGCGCGCTCAGCGCTTCGATCTGCCCGGCATCGTTCTGGTTCTCGAAGAAGCGCTCCGCCAGATCCCGGAATTCCCTGAGGCGCGTCAGGTCCATGCCCATCAATTCCATGAACACGCTGACGGGAAAGACCTTCGCCACATCCACCATGAAATCGAACTCGCCCTTGGCAAGAGCGGAATCGATGATCTGCCCCGCCCATTCGCGCAGGCGCGGCTCGATCGCCTTGACTGCGACAGGGCCGAACATCGGCGCCATGGCGCGGCGGTACGGGAGGTTTTCCGGGGGATCGAGGCTCAGGGGAATGAAGAACGGGGGGTTGGGCACGCGCGGAATCTGCATCTCGCGCACCGAAAAATGTTCGGGATCGCTGGCGACCGCCGCGATGGCGTCCATCCTGCGCACCATCCAATGCCCGCCGTTCAGCGGAGTCCAGAAGATGTCGGGCGCATCGGCTATGGCCGCAGTGTAAGTACCCTGCACATCGCTGCCGACACGCTCATCGGCATAGATATCGAAATCGAACACCAGGTGCTGCGGCACATGGGGCGGGATAACCCGCGGGAGCGCGAGATTCTGGGGCATGGATTCATGTCCTCTGGAAGAAGGTCAACGAACTTTGGGCAAACGCTCGTGCGCACCGGCATAGGCTTCACGCACGGCAACCTTGGACAGCTTGCCGGTCGCAAGCCGGGGCAGCGGCTCCGGCGAGAAGGCAACGTAGCGGGGCACCTTGTAGTTGGAGAGATTGGCGTCGCAGTGGCCGATCAACGCCGTGACATCCAGCTCCACCGGTCCATGATAGACCAGCAATGGAGTTTCGCCGAACTTTGGATCGGGTGCGGCGATGGCCAGCGCTTCCGCAACGCCGGGAAACTCGCAAGCCACCGCTTCGATCTCGGCCGCCGAGATGTTGAGGCCGCCCGAAATGATCAGATCCTTGAGGCGGTCGATAAACGTCAGCAAGCCGTTCTCGTCCATCACGCCGACATCGCCGGAATAGAGCCAGCCATCCCGCAAGACTTTCGCCGTCTCCTCCGGGTTGCGCCAGTATCCCACCATCATGCCGGGCGATCGCATCACGATTTCGCCCTGCTCACCCGCCGCGCAATCCGAACCATCGGGCCGAACCACGCGAATGTCGATAAACGCACCGCCCCAGCCGCATTTGTCGGGACTGGCCAGCGCCAGATGCTCGGGCATGATAGTCGCGTTGCCGCCCACCTCGGTCTGGCCGTATATCTGGCGTATAACGACCCCCCTCTCCCGCCAGGCATCGAGCAGCTGCCTGCTGACGCGCGATCCGCCCGATGTGGCCAGGCGCAACGAGGACAAGTCCGCCGACGCGAATTCCGGCAGGGCCGCGATGAACTCGAAAAAGGCCGGTACGGCGGCGAAGCAGGCAATGCGCTCGTGCTGGATCAGGTTCAAGGCCCGCAGCGGGTCGAACTGCGGCTCCATATACAGGCTGCAGCCCAGCACCGTGTAGTGCACAAGCTGCACGAACCCGGCGGACGTGTTGAGCGGAGCGAGCGTTATGACGCGCGAGCCCGGCCCAACCGCGGATTCCTCGACTGCCCAGTTGGCCGCGTAAGCGGTCATGGTGCGATTGGTATAGACGACGCCCTTGGGCTTTGCCGTGGAGCCGGACGTCGCGATGATGACCACGGCGGCATCGCTGGCCGGGTCGTGCGCCACGGATACCCGCGCGCCAGCCCGAAGGGCGACGATGTCATCCATGAGCCTGACGGTCAGGCCGGCCTGGCGCACGACCTCGGACTGCTCCGGCGCCGCGAAGACGATTCTTGGTTCCGTGGTTTCGCATAGCTCGGCGATCTCGCGGGCCTTGTAGCGGAAATTCACCGGGCTCACGATGCCACCCGCCCTGATCGTGCCAAAGATCAGCGCTACATAGGCCAGGCTGTTGGTTGAACAGATCGCCACTCTGTCACCCGGCTGCAGCCCGGCATCGGCCAGCATGGCAGCGATGCGTTCCGACCAATCGCGCAGGTCGCGGTACGTCAGGACATCGCCGGCAAGGACGACGGCGGGCTGATCGCCACGCATACGCGCCCACCAGGCAATCGCACCGGATATTGTCTGCGACATCGACTCCCCTTTCCACAGCCGGCCAGCTGCGAGCGCATCCTGCGCCTGTTGCGCCACAGCTAGCGCGACGCATACCTAATGACAATAGATTTCTAATCGAGCGCTTAAACCCGCTTGCGCAACGCTCCTCAAGCTGTCAATCTATGCATGTTAGATAGATCGCACGAAGGTGCGACGTTCAGGGTGAGATGATCGCGTGAACAGCTTTGACTATATCATAGCAGGAGCGGGTGCGGCAGGATGCGTTCTCGCCAACCGCCTGTCGGCGGACCCGGCGAACCGGGTGTGCCTGATCGAAGCCGGCCCCCGCGACAATCACCCCTTCATTTCCATGCCCAAGGGCCTTGCCAAGGTGATGGCGGACCCCCGGCATCTGTGGGCCTATGCGAGCAAGGAGGACGCCTGCACGGGCGGCGTCTCGGAAACATGGGTCCGGGGGCGGGTGCTGGGCGGATCGAGTTCGGTCAACGGGATGATGTATGTCCGCGGCCAACCCGCCGATTTCGACGCCATCGCCGAACTCACGAGCGAGGACTGGTCATGGGCGCATATCGGCAAGGCCTATGCCGCCATCGAGAATCACGAACTGGGCGCGGCCGAGACGCGGGGGGCAGCCGGCCCGCTCAAAATCTCGATGCCGACGCTGAAAGACGTTCTGTCCGATGCCCAGATCGCGGCCGGCACGGCAATGGGCTGGCCGCTGAAGGATGACATCAATGCTCCGGACAACGACGAAGGTGTCGGGCGTACGCCGCGCACGATTCACAAGGGCAAACGGCAGAGTGCCGCAACCGCCTTTCTGCATCCCGTCGAATCCCGTCCCAATCTGACCATCCTTACGGAATGCACCGTCGATCGCGTGATATTCCAGGGCCGGCGCGCCTGCGGCGTCGAAGTGCTGCGTGAGGGCAGGCGGGAAACGATCCCCTGCCACGGCGAGGTCATCCTGTGCGGGGGTGCCATGGCAAGCCCGGCGATTCTCGAACGGTCCGGCATTGGCGATCCGGTGCGGCTTGCGGCCCTGGGCATCGACCTCGTCCACCAGAGCGCGGAGGTGGGAGAGAACCTGATCGAGCATCGGGGACTGATCGTGCAATGGAAGCTCCGGCGCAACATCTCCCAGAACAGGGAGTTCAAGGGCTGGCGCCTATTGCGCTCCGTGTTGCGGTACTATCTCACACGCAACGGCCCGATGGCGGCGGCGGCCTACGAACTGGGCGCTTGGTTCCGCACACGCCCGGGACTGAATCGCCCCGACGCGCAAATGCTGATCGCCCCGTTCTCGTTCGATTTCGACAAGAACCGGCAGGATGTGGAACGGCACCCGGGGATGCACGTGGTGGTCTATGCACTGCGCCCTACCTCGCGCGGGAGGATCCACATCTCCACGCGCGATCCTGATGCGGCCGCGTCCTTCGAACCGAACTACCGTGCAAACGCCGTCGATCGGGAGGCGATGACAGGGGCGGTGCGCATCGTGCGGGCATGGGCCGCACAAGCTCCGCTCGCGGACCTGATCGAGGAGGAGACGATGCCGGGGCCACAGTATGCGACCGATGACGAAATCCTTGCCGCGTATGACCGGTACGGGACATGCGGATACCATGCCGTCGGCTCCTGCAGGATGGGGCACGACGCAAGTTCCGTGGTCGATCCGCGAACGCGGGTGCGCGGCGTGGATTGTCTGCGCGTGGTCGATACCTCGATCTTGCCGATGATTCCAGCCGGCAACACCCAAGGCCCCGTCATGGCCATCGCCTGGCGCGCCGCGGACCTGATTCTTTCAGACCGGGAGAGTTTTTCCAGAGCGGCATGAAATAGCGCCCCCGCGCTGTTCATCCAGCGCAGGGGCGCATCGCACACTAAAATCTATCATTATTAGTTTTAACAGTGGCAGTTTCTTCGACTTCGACCACGGAAGCTGCCCGCAAACGGCGAAAGCCGCCAAACACATGGGGAGGAAATGATGATCCGTCGGAATAACTCGCGCGCGCTGTACCTTTGCTCGGCGCTGTCTTCGTCACTCGCGGTAATGGCGGCAACGCCCGCGCTTGCGGCAGACGAAGGGCGCCCGGCCGCCACGCAGGCCGCGACGGACCAGGGCGGCGCCACAACCGAAGAAATCATTGTCAGCGCGCGGCGCCGGAACGAGCGCCTGATCGATACGCCGGTGGCGATCACGGCGGTAAGCGGTCAAGCGCTTACACAATACCAGGCGACGCGCGTCAGCGACATTGCCACCATGGTCCCTTCGCTGATCGCCGGCAAAGCGGCCTCGGGCTCGTCCGCATCGATCTTTCTGCGCGGCGTGGGATCAACCGCGCTCAGCGCCGGGTTCGATCAGTCGGTCTCGTTCGTGATCGACAATATCGCCATGAGCCGCGGGCGCGAGATCAGCCTGCCGCAGTTCGACATCAAGGGCGTGGAAGTGCTCAAGGGGCCGCAAGCGCTGTTCTTCGGAAAGAACACGACCGGCGGCCTTATCAGCGTGACCAGCAATGGCCCTACGGACAGCTTTGAAGCCGGCATCAAGGGAGGCTACGGCTTCTATGCCCGGGACCGCTATGTCGAAGGGTACGTATCTGGCCCCGTCACCGACACGATCCGCGCGCGCCTTGCCGGACGTTATTCGAAGAGCGACGGCGCGTTCGAGAACACCGCCGCCGCGACCTACACGAACTATATCCCCGGACAGTTCCGCACGCGCAATTCCGATCGGCGCGGAGGCGCCGAAAGCTATGGCCTGCGCGCTACGATCGATGCGCAAGTGACCGACAGCTTCAAGCTGGAACTGAAAGCGGGCCTGACCAGCGTGGTCGATGGCGGCCCCACCGACACGCTGGAGCGGCTCTGCGGCGGTGGTCGCACCAGGCCCATCCCCGCCACCCCGGCTCCCGGCCTGTCATTCCCCGCAAGCCCCAACGCGGATTGCAAGATCGACGGGCGTTCCGACAGTTCCGCCCTTCCCGTACAAGTCGCCACCACCGGCATGCGCTATGCCGGCGACGGCAAGCTCTATGCCGACTTCAAATCGCAATACGCGGTGTTGACCGGCACGATCGACAGCAATCCATTCAACGTCACGTCGATCACCGGTTATTATCACTTCAAGCAGAATGACCTGAACAACGTGAGCGGTGAAGCCTATCCGGCCAGCTTCTCGCAATATGCCGATTTCAAGCAATTTTCGGAAGAACTCCGGTTCCAATCGCGTTTCAGTGGTCCTTTCAACATCCTCTTCGGCGGGTACTACGCCCACGGCAAGTTTGTGTTCAACACTGATGCCTACATCGTCCCGCTGCCGCTCGATCCGATCAACAACACCTACGTGACCTTCAAAAGGGATGATGGCTTTTCGACGGATTCCCTGTCGTTCTTTGCCGAAGGAACGCTCAACCTGACACGGCAGATCGAACTCTCGGGCGGCGCGCGATACAGCCGGGAATCGCGGTCGAGCTACCAGCGTTCGCTGCCGGGCCACATCGCGTTCGCCTCGACCTTCCCGGGCGGCATCGCGCTCAACGACAAGTACGATGAAGGCAATCTCTCGCCGCAGGTCACGTTGCGCTACAAGCCATCGGAGGATCTGACGCTGTATGCGGCCTACAAGCAGGGCTTCAAGGCGGGCGGGTTCAATATCTCGCAAAGCCTTACGCCTGCCGCTTCGGTCGCCGCGGGGCGCTATAAGTCGGAAACAGCCGAAGGCGGCGAAGCGGGCATCCGCGCGTTGCTGCTCGACCGCCATCTCAGCTTCAACCTGACCGCCTACCGCTATGTCTATTCCAATCTGCAGGTGCAGTTCTTCGATCCGACCACCGTATCGCTTACCGCCGGCAACGCCGGCAAGCTGCGCACGCAGGGGATCGAAGCCGAGGCCAATCTGCGCGTTCCTGGCGTGGCCGGCCTGTCTCTGCGCGGGGCCGCGGCCTACAACGATGCCAAGTACCAGGATTTCGTCGGCCAGTGCTATCCGGGTCAGACCATTGCACAGGGCTGCAACCTGCTTCCCGCGGGCGGGGTCTTCAACGGGCAGAACTACAGCGGGCGCACGCCGCCGAAGGCCCCCCACTTTGCCGGAAGGGCGGGCTTCACCTACGAAACGCCGCTGGGCAGTGCGCTCTCGCTGCGCCTCAACAGCGATGTCTCCTATACCTCGAAGTATAACTTCACCGACGCACTGCGCCCGGATGCCGTCCAGCGCGGTTATGCCAAGGTCGATGCCTCGCTTTCCGTGTCCGGCAATGACGGCATGTGGACCGCTTCGGTGATCGGGCGCAACCTGACCAACAAGCTCGTGGTGACGGCCGCCAACGACATTCCGTTCGCAGGCGGGACCGGAACCGGAACGGCGAACGGGACCGTTGCCGACATGTCCGCCTTCGTGGACAATCCCCGCGAGGTGTTCGTGGAAATCGGCTTCAAGTTCTGACTTTTCCTCTCCACCGGAAAAGCCTGAAGGGGGCGGAGCCGCAAGGCCTCCGCCCCCTCTTTTGTGCCCACAACCGCAACGCCATGATGCGTGTCGCAGAGAGCTGGAATTACGGGCTCGCCGGCTGTCCATTTCGACTTCAGCGCTGAAGAACGCTACTTGTCACCATATCGGAAACGCAAGCCGTCCAGAATAACCCGCAACGCTTCCACAAAAGCGGCTTCCTCATCCTTCGGCGCAACGTCGATCGCGGCGGCCAGGAAAGGGAATTGTTCCCGGTTCAGTTCGGGCGTGGGAGGCGTATGATGGCTCGCCGCCGCCGCCGCGAAAAGCGTGAAACCAAACGTGAAGCGTTCGATCGCTTCGAGAACGACCACCTGGTGCTCCGCGGGATAGGGGCACGTTGCCAGCGTGCGTTCGTACGCCGGCAAAACCACCTGACGCGGAAAGAAGCGCAAGGCCAGGGGCGCGGCATTCGGATGGCGCATCGTGACGCGGTACGTCGCGAGCGCCAGTTCGATCGTCCGCGTTTCCCAGTCCTCGGACCAGATTTCCTGCTCAACGTTGATCCTTTGCAGCAGCAGGCGCGCAACCTTGACGAGCAGTTCCTCCTTGTCGCGGAAGTGGTGATACAAGGATGGTGCCCGCACACCCATCTGCTGCGCCACAGCCTGCAGGCTCAGGCCTTCGAGGCCGCAACGATCGATTATCTCAAGCGCGGCCTCTGCAGCAGTGTTCCGCGTAATCAGCGGAGAAGCTGGTCGCCCTGCCCGGGGTACGCGCCGTCCGTCGTGCAGTACGCTCGAGGCCTTGGTAGCGCGTCCGGACGTTTTGGGCGTTCGTTTTCCGTTGCTCATCAACGATCCTGCTGCCTTCTTATTGGGACCCTGTCTATAGCTCTTAGATTTGGAATGCGGATTTCGAGATCATCGCGCCCAGGATGCGGCGCCATTGCCGACCACGATTCCTGTCCCAGGATATCGAAACCGCACAATTGCACTATCGGCGAGCGTAGCGGTGCTGTCGCTTCACGCCAATCCGGGACGCTTCACAGGCTCCCCTCCCTACCCCCTGACCTTGCCCAACATGCGGGCGGCAGCATTGGACGAGGGTGCCAGCTTCCGGCCATAGCGCAGGGCGGTCGCGGTGGAGGTCCAGCGCAGGGCCTGGGCGATCGGCCCGGCGTCTTCGCCGCTGGCGAAGAGGTCCTGGGTAAGCCCGACGCGTAACGAATGCGTGCTCAGCGCGGCGATCGCCGTGTCGAGATCGGCCCCGAACAGGTTTACCAGGTGCTCGTCCGCGGCGCGGCGCGCGGTGCGCTTGATGATCAACCGCACCGCCGCCGGGGTCAGCGCGTCGTCGCCGACGATATAGGTCGTCGTGGCCAGCACGGGCCTTGTCCCGGCGCGCG
>APMI01010810.1_pt1 | contig 68634 bp, 72 predicted proteins | sample 667938 | NCBI WGS metagenome assembly APMI01 (sample SAMN01084076, study PRJNA167559) | wastewater metagenome | biome: Wastewater | place: Denmark: Ejby Moelle, Odense | collected 2011-11-28
ATCGGGGTGTGGCGCAGTTGATAGCGCGCTCGGTTTGGGACCGAGAGGTCGAAGGTTTGAGTCCTTTCACCCCGACCATACAATCAGAGGCTCTCGCATAGGGAGGCTCTTTTTGTATATCGAGGCAGTTTTTTCTATAATAAAACCATGAGCACGAAAACAAAACGAACAGCACTAGCCAACGTCGCAGGAACGCTCGGGTATTTATCGCTCGTTTTGCAATGGATGTGGTCGCTCGTAATTTTTTCGTACCCCGTCATTAGTGGCGAACTTGATATGTTTTTATTTCCCAAGCGCCAAGAAGTCGCTCCAACCCCTATTGATGCAGGTGTGTTCACCCCCGTAGTCTTCGTTATTGCTGCCGTCATCACGCTACTTGTGCTGGTATTTACCGCGACCGTCATTGCTCGACTACCAAAAACAATTGCTTCAGCAGGGGCGCGCATTACCAAAACAGCCGCAAATGCAGCCATTCCAATTGCTACTCATCACAAACCTGCAACAAAAAAACAGCGCCTTCAGCTGTCATTCCGATTTGTCATCATCACAAAAGCCGCACTTGTTATTCTGCCATTGCTACTGCTACTGGTTGCCAGACCTATCGAACAACTCCCTCAACAAGCGAGCCTGGCATTTGGCTGCCTGTGCGCTGTTGGCTCTGCGCTCTACTTTACGCTACAATATACCGTCGTATTTTTCGGCCGCATAGCCAAGAAAGACGTACTGTGATACCGCTATTTACGAACTAAGGTTTGCAGATGTATACTACTAGTGGCTACTGCCATGAAACAAAAAAATAGTTTTCCATCACTTTTTGCACTGCTTATACTATCACTCTCTGTTATGACGGGGCTGGTTGTGTATTACCAAAAACGGCTCGTACCTACTTCTACCCGTCCAGACCCTATCGTTACTAAGCTCATCGATACATCACATGGTATCGGTGGCGTAGCCGAGCTGCAAGCCGACAAGCCTCAGCTTACCCCTACACTTCCTTCGGGACAAGGTGCTACTGCCCGTACGAGCAATAGCGGCACTTTAGTTCCTACTGATACCTCTAGTGCACCTGGGCAGGCGGCTGTTGAATCGGCTATCACAGTAGAGCACCATTACCGTGCGCTTGCGAACCCCAATGATCCCTATTACACCAACACAAGCTACCCTGCGTGGGCACTTACCAGTACTGGAGCACCCGCTGCATGGGACCAATCTACAGGGGCGCCCATTGTTGTAGCCGTCATCGACACCGGATTTGCACTGCAACACGAAGACCTGGCGAGTCAATGGTACATTAACCCTGGTGAAAGCGGCATGACCGCAGCGGGTGATAAATGCTGGACGGGTACACCTGATAACAAGGTATCAAATAAATGCGATGACGACAGTAACAATTATGTTGATGATTGGCGCGGCTGGAACTTTTACGGGCGATACACTCCCACCGCCAACCCATGTGCACCAGATGGCCTCGGCACCTTTATAGCCAACAATAACCCCCAGGCTGGCCAATCAGGCGATGATATCTTATATCAAGAATCAAAAGATTGTTTTGGTACTGATGCGGGTGATCCGTATGTTGCGATTTCGCACGGCACCTCTACCGCAGGCCTTGCAGGAGCAGCCACCAATAATGGCAAAGGGATTGCAACCTATAACTGGAATATTAAAGTGATGCCACTCCAAGCACTCGGTGATGATGGCAGCGGATGGACGAGTCGTATTGTTGCTGCTATTTACTATGCAGTCGACAACGGTGCAAAAATTGTGAGTCTCAGTCTTGGTGGTGATTCGCCTGATACAGCACTAAAAGCAGCCATTGACTACGCCTATGCCCACGGGGTGGTTGTAGTTGCCGCTGCCGGCAACTGCGGTACTGGTACAGAATACGGTTGTGATCCCACGAAGCCGGGTGCCATGGGTTACCCTGCCCTTTATAATCACGTTATAGCCGTTGGCGCAAGTGATGCTATGGGCAAGCGAGCAGACTTTAGCAGCTATGGACCAGCGATCGATGTGCTTGCCCCAGGGTCTGGTGCAATTGTTTCACCACTCATTGACCGAGGCATGACACCAAATGACCAGCTTACCTTTAACTATAGTTCTGCCTACTCGGGATCACTCTACGGCACGTCCTTTGCAACACCAATCGTTACTAGCTTGGCTTCACTGATTCTCTCCGAACGCCCTACCGCCACCCCAGACGACATTACCGCGCTGCTTGATGCTTCAGCGACTAAGGTTTCGGCTATGAATGGGAGTGTCTACGTGCCACAGTATGGACATGGTGTGATTAATGCAGATACAGCCACCCGCATTACAATGGCGCTCAAATCCTCATCTCCTACGCCTAGTTTGGCGCAAACAGGCGACCACCGTTCCGAACATAGCGTATCAGATACTGCCCTTATGAGCAGCGCCTGCAATACGGCCGTTACTACCTACTGCACTGTTCGAATGCATAATGTTACTTATGGGTATGATCGTTATCTTCCGTACACGTTAACCGGCTCCTCCGGAAGCATTGGCTGGCAATGGCCCGGCAACGTACTAGTAAAAGGTGAGTGGGACGTCCGCGCAGTTCAAGGTAGTAATCAGTCGGGCGTGTACAATCTATTCTTTAAATAGCTAGCATCATCACCTATTTTGAGCTATACTAGGCTATAACCATAGGGGTTATATGTTAAAAATAAAGACGAAACACACTTCCCGACTCCGTTCAGGTGGCCTCACTTTTGTGGCTATTGTTCTTCTTAGTAGCGGCGCCTACGTACTGAGTCTGGTGGCAGCGCCAACCATCGCACCAATGGTAGCTATGAAGCCAATCAACGTCAACAACCTTCCTGCGCCTACTGCAACAGATAATCGCATTGTCATTCCCAAAATCGGTGTGAATATTGTGTATGGCGAAGGCGAGGCAGCGCTCAACCGTGGCGCACAGTGGCGCTTTCCAGATCGTGGCAACCCAGCAACCGGTGGGAACTTTATTATTGCAGCCCACCGCTTTACCATCGCCCCTACCCCAGGCGAAACCGTGGCCAAATCACCCTTCTATAACATTGACAAGCTGATTGCAGGTGACAAAATTGTTGTCGACTATAGCGGTATCCGCTATGGTTATGAAATCACCAAAAAATTCGATGTAAAACCAACGCAAGTTGAAATCGAGGCACCTTCCGAGGAAAGCAAACTAACACTCTACAGCTGCGAACTCGGCGGCTCAGATGCAGGACGCGTTGTTATTACAGCCAAGCCACTTGGTAGGGTCCAGCTGGTTAAGAACTAAATATCTGCTGCTTTTGCACCGGCACCAAAAATTTGCTCTTCATACCCAGTGTGGCCTTCGGCCCACCGTATTGTGGATTGCGAGTAGTAACGGTCCCGGTCGATAATCTGCTGGCGCGAAACCACCGCAATTTCTTCTATTTCAGCTTCGTCAGCACATAGGTTTTCCAGATCCTCTTGGCGAACCGAGGCCTCAAAAACAAATTGATAGGTCTGGGCAATCTCACTTACCCTATCAACTACTAGTTTGAAGGTAAGGCTATTGACATCTACGGCAATTCCAACCTCTTCTTCGGCTTCCCTTGCCGCAGCCTGTCGAGGTGTCTCGCCATGATCAACAACACCACCGGGGAAGGACCAGTAGCGTTTGTAGTTTGCTTTTACGACAACCACTTTATCGTCATCCGTTCGAAGCGCCACAGCACCACTGCTCATTCGCTTCTCAAGATTGGCCATCCATGCGTTTGTTTGTTCTAGGCTAAATTCTTTCATGCATTATTTAGCAAATTCAATTGCTCGCGTTTCACGAATAACGTTCACCTTGATGGTGCCGGGGTACTGCATGGTACTTTCAATTTTGTTGGCAATATCGCGGGAAAGTTTAATCGCCGACAAATCATCGATAGATTCTGGACGCACAATCACGCGCACTTCGCGGCCAGCACTGATGGCATATGCCTTATCAATACCCTTAAAGCTTGTTGCAATATTTTCAAGGTCGCGCATGCGTTCGGCAAAGTTTTCAGCACTAATATTACGCGCACCAGGGCGAGCCGCACTAACGGCATCACACACCCGAACAACCAATGCCTCAGGCGTGGTTGCTTCAATATCGTCATGGTGCGCCTCGATAGCATGGCATATCTCTTCACTCAGTCCTGCCTTTCGCGCCAACTCAGCACCAATATGATGGTGTTTACCTTCAACTTTATGGGTGACTGCCTTACCCATATCGTGCAAGAGCGTAGCAATCTTTGTGACGCGTACGTTGGCACCAATTTCTTCCGCAATCAGCCCAGCCATATGTGCCATTTCGGTACTATGCATCAACACATTTTGGCCATAGCTGGTACGAAACTTCAGTTCACCAACCAACCGAAGTAGCTCTTTAGGAATACCCGTCACGCCAACTTCACGAGCGGCATCTTCGCCTGCTCTTACTACTTCTTTTTCGATCTGCTTCTCGGCCTTAGCGACTACTTCTTCAATGCGTCCAGGGTGGATACGACCGTCCTTCATAAGTAGTTCGAGTGCCATACGTGCAACCTGACGACGCACAGGATCGAAGCTTGAGAGCACAATCATACCAGGAGTATCATCAACAAGGATGTCGACGCCTGTTGCGCGCTGCAATGCCTGAATATTGCGGCCTTCTTTACCAATAATTCGGCCCTTCATTTCTTCATCGGCCAGTTTAATTGCCGTCACGGTACGTTCCGCCGTAACCTCACTCGCCATGCGTTCCATCGCACTCAGTATCACTACTTGGGCGCGCTCTTCTGCATCATCAGTCGCATCTTTTTGTAGTTTAGCAACCAGGCCCATCAAATCATCTTTGATGTCACGCTCGGTCATTTGCATCAGTTTGTCCGCAGCATCCTTCTTTTTCAGGCCAGCAATCTTTTCCAGCTTTTCCTGTTGCTTGCTACGAATGTCGCGTATCTCACCTTTTAGTGATTCAACCTCATCCTCAGCAGCGCGGAGCTTTTCGCTACGCCTATCAAGTTCGTCAAGCTTGCGGTCAAGAGCCGACTCGCGATCCACCAGTCGGTTTTCGACTTTCTGCATTTCGCGTCGACGTTCCTGCTCAAGCCGCAGGGCGTCGTCTTTTGCTTTCAAGATGATATCGCTTGCCTTGCGCTCAGCGCGCGCAACTTCCTTTTCTGCCTTATGCTTGCTACTCGTAGCCTGTTGCTTGTCATAGGCAAACTTTCCGCCAATACCAACAGCAATGCCAATTATAGCGGCAATTACCTCTATCATAATGTGTCCTTTCTTCTAGTTCACCGGGGACGCAATCTTCGGACCGGTAGATGTTTTCATAAAGCTTGAGAAATCGCAAAATGGCGAACTGGAAATAGCTAAGTAATAAAAGTTTTCGAGATAGCCAGTATAAACTAGCTGATTTTATTGTAGCGCCAGGTAGGGTAGATGAGCAAGCTATTTTCTTGGTTTTGTAATTGTTGCTTCACCGCCATACTCAGGCAGCACAACTTGATCGCTTTCTCCCCGTGAAAGCCGTGCTTCGCATTCACTCGCCCAACCGTCGCCAAGCGCACCAACAATAGGTACATGGTTTGTTTCTGCGAGTGTATTAAGAACCGTGAGGCCAATGCGAAGTCCTGTAAAACTACCGGGACCACGATACACGCCGATACCCGTCACGTCATCAAGTGTTGCCTGGTGTTCCGCAAGTCTATCACGAAGATACGCCAGCATGTCCCGAGCCAGTGAGCGATTTGCTTGCCATTGGTAGTCGTAGCGTACGGTGCCAGCCACAAGCGTGAGCGATACATTCATATCTGCGCTATCCCACAGCACAATCATGGTATCGCCCTCATTAATTCTTCTGCTCGAATACCTCCAGCCGTAAATACTACTCGGCGCTCCGTTTCTGAAGGCGATGTAATCGCAACATGAAGCGTGTCCTTGGGCAGAACCCCCGCAACAATCTGACCCCACTCTACTACAGTCACCACATCGGTGCTCTGCGTGGATTCATGTAACTCAGCGCTTAAAATCCCGGCATCAACAAGACGATAAAAATCATAGTGCGCCAGTTGCAAATCGTCACGCCCATTGTACACCCGGCTAATCGTAAATGTCGGGCTCTGCACGTCTTCATCCACCCCTAGACCCTTGGCAACGCCTTTGGTAAATGTGGTTTTACCTGCACCTACATCACCAATCAGCTCAACCACCTCGCCACCACGCATAAGTTGGCCTAGCTTCTCGCCAAGTGCCATCATTGCATCACTAGAGGTCGCCGCTCGTTCCATATCGGTGTTAGTATAGCATATTTAGACTAGCGCTGGGGCTTGCAATCAGATACAATAGCTATAAGCGGTATGCGTATTTCAGATGATACACTTATTAAACTGCTCGTAAAGGGTGGCATCCAAACGGCGGAACAACTCGACGTTCTCAAAGAAGAGAGCGCACGTTTGAATCGCCCATTGCAAGATATCATCATCGAGAAGCAAGTGATTGACGAGCCTTCACTCAAGAAGTTATTTGCTGATTACGCAGAGATTCCATACATAGAGATTGACCCTCGAGATATACCCCAAGATGTGCTCAACAAAATTCCTGAACGCATTGCGCGCCAATATAATGCAGTTATCTTTCAGGTAGATGAAGATGGTCTTGTCCATCTTGCCATGGATGACCCTGATGACGTGCAAGCGGTCAGCTTTATCGAGAAAGAAGTTGGCGAAAATACCAAAGTTTACATTGCACCGCACGAGAACATCCTTCAATGCCTTGAGAACTACCGTGGCGACGTCAATGAGGAGCTTAACGAGGTCATCGACATCCAGCGCGAAGACGACGGCACTGCACAGCAAGTAACCGAAGCGGAGGTAGCAGAAGATTCTCCTATTGCACAGACTGTTAACCTTTTACTTGAATACGCTATTCGTTCGCAGGCCTCCGACATCCACATCGAACCACGTGAAGAATACGTGCAAATTCGCTACCGTATTGATGGTGTACTGCGCGAGGTCAATCAGTTGCCGCGGAACGTGCTTGGGGCACTTGTTAGCCGCATTAAAATTCTATCCAATCTTAAGATTGATGAACGCCGCGTGCCGCAAGATGGCCGGTTTAAAATAAAGGTTGCCGGCAAACAATACGCACTACGCGTTTCAACATTGCCAATTGCCGATGGCGAAAAAGTCGTTATGCGTATTCTCGATGAGTCCAACCAGGCCGTGTCACTTACCGATCTCGGCTACTGGGGGCATTCGCTCGCCATTATCACCGAGGCCATCGCAGAGCCTAATGGCATGGTACTGATTACCGGACCAACAGGTAGCGGTAAGTCGACCTCTCTCTTTAGTGTCCTCACCCTCCTCAATCGTCCTGATGTGAACATCTCTACCATTGAAGACCCAGTCGAATACAAGATTCCTGGCGTCAACCAGACACAAACCAACGTCAAGGCAGGTATGACATTCGCCAATGGGCTACGCGCTTTGCTACGCCAGGATCCTAACATCATCATGGTAGGAGAAATTCGTGACAGCGAGACAGCCAACCTTGGTGTACAGGCTGCCCTAACGGGGCACTTGGTGTTTAGCACCCTCCACACCAACAACGCCGCGACGTGTCTCCCCCGTTTACTTGACATGGGCATCGAGCCGTTCCTCATTGCGAGCACCGTGAAGGCAGTAGTGGGCCAGCGCCTGGTTCGCCGGCTTTGCATGACATGTCGAGAACAATATACTCCCAGCCAACCTGAAGTCGACGAAATGGTCAAGCTATTCAACCTCAGGGAGGGCCAAAACTTTGCCGATATTCGTCGTCTAGAAAAACAAGCTGCCGATCAAGGGGTCGGTGGCGAGACTCCTCTCGGCACAAACGAACGCACTGTGACGGGCCTATGGAAGGCCCATCCTGACGGCTGCGACGAATGTAATCACACCGGATACAAAGGACGAATCGGTATCTATGAAGTCCTTGGTGTAAGTGTCCCTGTTCAAAAAATGATTGTCGCCAATGCTACCAGTAATCAAATTCAAGACCAGGCAGTGAGCGAAGGTATGACAACGATGCAAACTGATGGCCTTATTAAATCACTCCGCGGAAATACGACCCTTGAGGAAGTGCTGCGCGTCACAAGGGAATAATATATGCCGAGCTATCTTTATGTTGCAACCAACTCCCAAGGAAAAGTCGTCAACGGCGGCTTTGATGCAAATGACCGAGCTGCTGCCATTTCTACCCTTTCAAAACAGGGCCTAAGCCCCATCAGCCTCAAAGAAGGTAGTGAAAAAAAGACCTCATTTGGATTCCTCAACTTCCTGGGTGGCAATAAAGTCAAAAGTGATGATCTTGTCATGTTCACTCGACAATTAAGCGCCATGGTGAGCGCTGGGGTGCCAATCCTCAGAGCGCTTACATCGCTGCATGACCACACCGATAGCGCCGCGCTCAAGAAGGTAAGTGCTGGCATTGTCAAAGACGTTGAAGCAGGCGCAACACTTGCCGACGCACTGGTAAAATACCCTAATACATTTAACGATGTCTACGTTAACATGGTTCGCGCTGGTGAATCAGCAGGTATCCTTGACGACATTCTAAAACGCCTTGCCATGCAACAAGAAAAAAATGCCAGCATGCGTAAAAAAATCAAGAGTGCCATGACTTACCCATCAGTACTCATGGTGATTACTATCCTCGCTTTCTTCGGCCTTATGCTATTCGTCATTCCACAAATTGGTAAAATCCTCAAAGATCTTGGTGGGCCCGATGCTAAACTTCCTGCCCTCACCCAAGCCATGTTGACTATCAGTGATTTTTTGGTTAAATATGGCCTGTTCCTTCTGCCACTTGTTATTGGTGGGGTTGTGATGTTCCTGCGTTTCCTTAAAACTCCTCGTGGAAAAGCTATCTTTCACCAGTTCGTTCTGCGCGTTCCCATGATTAACCCAATCATCCGTAAAGTGGCCGTTGCGCGCTTTGCTCGCACATTTTCAGCACTGATGGGCGCGGGTGTGGCAGTCCTCGAAGCGCTCAATGTTACTGCTCGAGCGGTTGGCAACGTTGTATACGAGAAAGCGCTCGTCGATGCAGCCGAGCAAGTTAAAAACGGAAAAACGCTTTCAAGTGTTCTCGAGAAAGACGATCTCTTCCCGCCAATTGTGGCACAAATGCTCGCGGTAGGTGAGGAAACCGGCCAAACCGATACGGTGCTTGTAAAGGTTGCCGACTTCTACGAAGAAGAGGTAGACGTAGCAATTGATGGAATTAGCTCGATTATTGAGCCAGTGATGATCCTTATCATGGGCTCCATGGTGGGATTGATTGCCGCAAGTGTTATGGGCCCGATTGCAGGCCTTGCGCAAAACATAAAAAGCTAGTCTATTTTCAAAGCGCTCATGCTATACTATATAGAGAGAAATTCTATTAGTGGGCACCAATGACAAAACTATTCTATAAAGATAAACCCCTGATTGGTCTTGATATCAGCCAGACTGGTATTAAAGTGATGTCAGTTGACCCTAAAAAGTGGCTTGTACTCGGCTATGGTTCACTTGATCTCGATCCTGCTAAAGTTCAAGCCTCTCTAGATAACCCAGAGGATCCCTACTTAGCAGAAAGTATCCGCTCACTTCTTCACGACAACGTGATTGGCACACTAGGTTCCGATCATGTCGTTGTGGGGCTACCGACAGGTCGCACTTTCTCGCGCACCTTCAGCCTCCCGGTCACCGAAGAAAAACGCATTCAGAATGCTGTTGAGGTTGAGGTTGATCAGTATATTCCGATTCCGCTCAATTCACTCTATGTTGATCACGAGGTTATTGAACGGACTAAAGATAAGTTAACTGTCGTCATGTCGGCAGTACCGTCAACCCTTGTCGATAGCTGCATCAACGCCGTTCGTGGCGCCGACCTGTTACCCGTTATTGCCGAACCGAGTATCAATGCAGTCGCCAGAGTGCTTGAAGCAACCGAGGAGGGCCATCTTTCTACCCTTATTGTTGACATTGGTCCAGCAAGCACCGACATCGCAGTTCTTGACAAGGGGGCTATCCGCGTTACTGGAGGAGTGGGTCTGGGTGGCAATACATTCACCATCGATATTGCCAAAAAGCTCAACATTGCCCTTGAAAACGCTCATCAGCTCAAGGTTCTCAACGGGCTGAGCGCAGGACCACGCCAAGCAAAAATTTCAGCAGCGTTAAAGCCGAGCCTGCAGCGCATTGTCACCGAGGTACGAAAGGTTATTCGCTACTACAATGAGCGGCTCAATGATGACCGCAAAATTGAACAAGTACTGATTGTCGGTGGCGGCGCTAACGTGCCAGGAATCGGGGAATTTTTCACTAATGAACTTGTGATGCCTGCGCGCGTTGCAAGCCCATGGCAAAAACTTGACTTCGGTCACCTTCAAGAACCAAACAAGCAGTTTCGTCCCCGTTATATTACAGTGGCCGGTCTTGCCAGTGTCCAAAATGAGGCAATCTGGAAATGATAAACCTTCTCGCACCCGACGACCGACGCCAGCTTGCCGCAGCACGAACCAATACCTTGCTTCGTCGCTATGTGTTTCTTATGGCCCTCGTTATCGCCGTTCTTATTGTCGAGATGGTGGGTGTATACCTTATCATTGGTAACGATAAGGCTCGCAATGAGGCCGTTATCCAAGAGAATGAACAAAAAACCAATGGCTATGCCGAAACGAAGCAGCTTGCCACACAGTTTAAATCCGATCTTGCTACAGCAAAAGTAATCCTAGACAAACAGGTGCCATATACAAAGCTCATTACTGGCGTTGCCGCTGCATTGCCACAAGATGCCCGCCTCGATACACTTGCACTAAACCCAGAAAGCTTCGGTACGCCTACCGTGCTCACTATTCATACCAAGTCATACGGTCTTGCCATTGATATCAAAGCAAGCCTCCAAAAATCTCCTTTGTTTTCAGACGTGAGCTTTCAATCAGTTACGAAGGAAGAAAAACCAGCATCTGACTATCAATATACCGCTGTGTACAATGTCACTTTCTCACGGGAGGCGCTCAAGCAATGAACCATTCTCGTCTTAACCCAGCAAAGCTTCGCCTCATCTTAATTGCCTGCCTTGTGTTGCTTGTCGGCGCTGGGGGAGGCGTATTCATGGTTGGCTATAATGTGCTGGCCGATTATTCAGCAAAAGCGCGCACCACCGCTGCGGAGGCGCAGGCAAGTAACTCGAGTCTACAGAACCTTATTGTCGTTAAGCGCGAATTAGCGGAGAAGCAAGATACCGTAGAGCGAGCCTCTCAAATAGTCGCGGCAAGTAAAAGTTACGTTTATCAGGACCAGATTATTCGTGACATCAATAACTTTGCAAACAACGCTGGACTGAGCGTCACTAATATTACCTTCGCTGATGCCAAAGTTACGCCTACCACACCTAGCGCAACAACCTCTAGCTCACCGACAACCGCAAATAACTCATCTGCCGCTGCCACTGGGAACACCAGTGCGGTTCCCAGTGGGGTTAAGTCAATGACCGCCACCGTGACACTCAAAAACCCGGTTGACTACAATGCTATGCTACGTTTTATTCATTCAATAGAAGGAAGCTTATTCAAAATGCGTATCTCCCAAGTTACTCTTTCTCGTCCTGCCGATGCAAAGGGCAATGAAGTTACCAGTGATGTTCTAACAATTGAGGTATACGTACGATAATGAAAACAGATATCAGCACCCAACAGCTTAGCAAAGCTCTTTCGCATTTTCTCCATCGTTATCACATCATTCTTTTTGTCTTGTCTGTCATTGGTGGTCTCGCTCTTGCTACTTTCATGATCAACCAATCTATCAACGAACGTGCCGTTGAGCAGCCGACAGCGGGCATCGATAAATTCGACACCGCAACCATCGAAAAGATTAACAAACTTAATCGTTCTTCTACCGAGACAACCCCATTCGTATTGCCAGCAGGTAGAACTAACCCATTTATGTAGGTATACTAGTCATATGATGCTTCTTGGCTCCTCACTCCTCAACACCCCTGTCATGGGTTTGCAAACCGGTGCCGAGCTGGCGCGAACAAAACAAGCAATTATTGACCCAGCAAATCTATTCATTATTGCCTATGAGCTCGAAGGGCCACTCCTCTCTGAGCATCCGTCGCTCCTCCGGCTAGCTGACGTTCGTGAACTCAGCGACGTAGGAATGATCGTTGATTCGGCTGATGAGTTTGTCTTACCGGATGATATTATTAAGCTCAACGATATTTATAAACTCAACTTTCATCTCGTTGGCATGAACGTTGCCGACGAAAGGAAGCAGAAACTAGGAAAGGTCATCGACTACACCATTGATACGGGTGGCTTTGTTGTTCAGCAATTGACGGTAAAGCGCCCACTTTTTAAAAGTCTTAACGACACCGAACTCTTAATCCATCGTTCACAAATTATTGAAATCAATGACACCGCCATTGTTGTTCACAGCCAGGCAGAAACGCCCGAACCAGAGTTGCACGAAGTTGTTGGTAGCTACGTCAATCCGTTTCGCAAGTCGGAACCAGCCCATGAGCAGATTCAGTCTGATCATCATTAGTCCTCCGCTTTGGTTATCGCGCGCTTCACATCATCATACGAAAATCCTTGGCGGACAAGATACTGCATGAGTTTTACATCTTCGGGGTATTTTGCCCGTTTTTTGCCCATCATTTTAGCCAACTCATCTTGATCATTCCTGCCCACGTCGGCCAACACTGTCTCTATGACATTACTCTCGATACCTTTGACACGTAGTTCAGAAATCAGCTTACGCCTGGAAGCACCTTTAGCCTGGTGACGATTTTGCACCCAAAACCGAGTAAACGCCTCGTCATTTACATATCCTTTAGCTAAAATCCTCTTATAGACGCGTTGTGTGAGGGCAGGGGAGTATCCCTTTTTTATTCTCCCCTCCTTCCCTCTTTTGTCTAAAGTTTTTTTCCACAAGTAATCACGGAGTTCTTTGCTGCTATGCGGGCGTAGCATTGTATATTCCACTGCACGTGCATAGAGCTTACCAAATAGGCTTTCGGTTTCAAGAGCCTCAAGCTCCTCCTCCGTATACTCATTCCCCCGTTTAATTCCCAATTCACCCAGTTGGAAGACATCAAGACTAAACCGGTATACGCCATCAACACTGATGTTCACCCGATCATTATTTTTAGCCTGAATGGAGATGTCGGTGATTTTCATCACAGCAGTCGTTACTCTGCTTCGGCAGCAACTTTTTCGCGAACTTTCGCTTCAATTTCTGCAAGAACATCTGGGGTATCCTTCAAGTACTTCTTGGTTGACTCCCTACCCTGACCAATCTTGGCCTCGTTATAGTCGAACCATGCGCCACTTTTGCCCACAACACCATGTTGTACAGCCAAATCAAGCACGTCGCCCGTTTTACTAATACCTTCGTTATACATAATGTCAAACTCAGCGACGCGGAATGGCGGCGCAATTTTGTTCTTCACAATTTTCACTTTAGTACGATTACCGATAATCTCTTCGCCTTCTTTAATCTGACCGGTGCGACGAATGTCCGCTCGCACGCTGGCGTAGAACTTCAGTGCATTACCGCCCGTGGTCGTCTCTGGATTACCAAACATCACGCCAATTTTCATGCGAATCTGATTAATGAAAATAACGGTTGCATGTGATTTATTGATGATACCAGTAAGCTTACGTAACGCTTGGCTCATAAGCCGAGCCTGCAAGCCCATATGGCTGTCACCCATATCGCCATCAATCTCTGCCTGGGGTACAAGCGCCGCCACAGAGTCGACAACAATCAGGTCAACCGCGTTGCTACGCACGAGCGTTTCTACAATTTCCAGTGCTTGCTCACCGTTATCTGGTTGGCTTACAAGTAGGTTATCGGTGTCAACACCAAGGCGCTTGGCGTAAGCTGGGTCCAGCGCATGCTCAGCATCGATAAATGCTGCCGTACCGCCCTGTTTCTGCATCTCTGCAATCGCGTGGAGAGTGAGTGTTGTTTTGCCGGAACTCTCTGGTCCATAAATTTCAATAATTCGTCCCTTAGGGTATCCACCACCCAATGCAATATCAAGGCTGAGGCTGCCGCTAGGCAGTAGTTCTACATCTACTTTTTTTGCCTCGCCCAACTTCATGATTGATCCATCGCCAAACTGCTTAGTGATTTGATCCATCGCAAGGCCTAGGGCTTTGAGCTTTCCTTCATCGGCAGTCGGTTTTTCGGCTAGTGTCTTACTTTCAGTCTTTTTTGCCATTATTTTCCCCTTTACTTACTATGCCTTAGTATACCGCATTTTCTTGCTCCGCGGCTAGCTGATTGCTCATGCATCGTGCTATAATACTGCTAATGAAGCGTAAAGGTTTTACTGTTATAGAACTCGTTGTTGTGATTGTTCTGTTAGGCGTAGGGACATGGCTATTTTTTAGCGAGAAAGAGCGCGTGGATGCGGTCCAGCGCGACGCCGCACGCAAGATTGCCATCAACGCCATGTATTACAATCTCGAAGAAGTTTACTATGAAAAGAACAAATTTTACCCTGCCAGTATTGACAGCAAAACACTTCGTGCCATGGATGCATCACTCTTCAGCGACCCCTACGGCACCAAGCTCGGTGAAAGTGAGAGCGATTACCGCTATATAGGGAAAGATTGTGGCACCGAAGGACAGTGTAAGGCGTATGAACTACGCAGCACCATGGAACGTGAAGGCGACTTTGTCAAAACCAATCGAAATAAATAATTAATTCTTGTCATTCTCGGCGGCCGGACCCTCTACGGGTCGGCCGTTTTTGAATGCTTCAACGGCGTTGTTCAAAATAGCAATTTGCTCCTTTGGATCGGCAACGTAATCAAAGCGATAGGTAGTTTCCTCGCCTTCTGTACTCAAACGAATGGAGCCGTAGTTGAGAATTGTCTGCAGCGGTCCGCGCTGGCTAAAGCTCGCATCTTCGACATTCATCAGGCTCACCGTTTGTTCACGGCGAGAAAATACGCTCGCCTGTATCTCCTGAATCACACTCTCATTCGTAAGGAAAAAACGATTATTCATATATACCCAAATAGCTAAATAACCGCCAATCAAGAATAAAATAGCAAGCAATACACCAATAAGCAGAATTAAGCCAAATGATTCAGCAGGCAAACCTATCGTATCGCTAAAGTATGGGTAATTAAGAATGAGAATGAACATCATTGAAACCGACAAGCCCGTTGCTAGCAATGGCCCCCACATACCAATGGGATGACGTCGAATTGCACTAATGATATATTCGTGCTCACTCAGGTTGAGCCACGGGAAGTGTTTTTTCGAATCCTCATGACGTTTACGCGTTTCTTCTGATACTTCCACAGGAACAGGTTCAGTGGCGCGCGCGACATGCACTACCTGATGCGGCATGCTTGTAGCAGGTGGCACTTGATCAGTTGGGGCTGCATACAACGGCTGGCCATCTGCATCATATGCAACTGGACGTTGAGCAGCCTGTTCGGCCTCACGCTCAGCTAGTTCTTCTCGTTTTTGTCGAATATTTTCGTGCTCTCGCTCACTCATGGATCGTTCTCTATGCTCCCACTTCTTTACTAATGGCGATACCATGCCTTTATTATACTCTATTCTTCATCTGTATAGGCCTTACCAAGGTGTTTGTAGGCTTTTGGTGTTGCCCGGCGACCCCGAGGCGTACGCTCAATAAACCCAATCTGTAGTAGGTAAGGTTCGTAAAAATCTTCAATTGTCGTCGTCTCATCACCCGTGAGCGCTGCGAGCGTCGTAAGCCCAATCGGGTTCATACCATAGTTATCAATCATGCTCGTTAAGAGCAGTCGATCAGCCGGATCAAGCCCTAGCGAGTCAATTTCAAGCATATCCAGCGCTTTTACCGTTGTTTGCGTATCAATAATACCATCACCATTAACGTCAGCGTAGTCGCGAACGCGCTTGAGAAGACGATTGGCGATACGGGGAGTCAACCGTGCTCGTGTTGAGAGAAGTCTTGCGCTACTCGCATCAATTTTGCTCTCAAGGATAGCGGCACTTCGAGTGATAATGCGCGCAATTTCCTCAGGAGTATAAAACTCCAGCCGATAAATATGTCCAAATCTATCACGAAGCGGCGCGGCAAGTGCGCCTGTGCGTGTCGTTGCGCCAATCACGGTAAACTTTGGTAAATCAAGCCGCACGCTCCGAGCAGCCGGTCCTTTGCCAATGACAATATCGAGCTTGAAATCCTCCATCGCACTATATAAGACTTCTTCTACGGCACGACTCAACCGGTGAATTTCGTCGATAAACAATATATCACCGTCGCCCAGGTTAGTGAGAATGCTTGCCAAATCTCCGGCACGTTCAATAGCAGGGCCTGCCGTTACGCGCACTGCCTTGCCCATTTCATTTGCAATAACGGTTGCCATTGTAGTTTTGCCCAAACCAGGAGGTCCATACAGCAGCACATGGTCAATTGGCTCGCCGCGCTTTTTAGCGGCATCAATGCTGAGCTTCAAATTTTTCTTTAATCGCTCTTGGCCTACATATTCAGCAAATGTTTGGGGCCGCAGCGTCACCTCAATTTGCTGTTCTTCACCGTCATCATGATTGCTTGTGTCGACGATCCGTTCAATAGCCATATACTACCCCTTGAGTGCCTGTCTTACGCGCTCACTCGTCGTGAGGGTAGCATCAACTCCCTCAAGCGCTTTTGAGGCATCCGTCAAACTGTAGCCAAGAGCAATCAGTGCCTCTAGTGCTTCGTCGGTCGTGTCGAGCCCCGTTTGTACTGGACCTGATTTTTTGTATATCACTGGCATGCCAACTTTATCACTCAAATCTACTACCACTCGTTCCGCAGTTTTTTTGCCAACACCACTTGCCTTGCCAATAAACGCACTGTCGGCATTTGCAATGGCGTTACGCACATGTTCCGCTTGGTCAAGGCTCAGTATTGCGAGGGCAACTTTTGGGCCGACACCCTGCACTGTAATAAGTAGCTCAAAAAGTTTTTTTGCAGCAAGCGAGCTGAATCCAAACAGCTCTTGACTCTGTTCGCGTATATGATGATAGGTGTAGAACTTCGCTGCATCACCGTACTTTACCGCATCATAGTCATTGGCCGCTACATTCACTTCGTAGCCTACACCACCCACATCAACAATTATTGTGCTACCAAACTTTTCAGCCACATTTCCGAATATATGCGCAATCATAATCCTATTATCGCATACTGCGTTGCTTTACGGTGTTGTGGATGTTGCCTTTTGACAATTGTTCACGTTGTTTGTGTAACGTTCACCATCAATTTGTGACGGATCAACCATCACAACGTTACCCGTTGTGGTATCGCATGCCTCAACTTTGTTGGTTGTCGTAGACTTTTTGCAATTAGCCGTGTCCCGCGAATATTTTGTTGCATCATACGCCGATTCATCGATGCTCACTACCTTGCCTGTTGTCAAATCACAGACAGATATTTCTTTTGGCTTACACTCGTCGAGATTCTTTGAGTACGCCGTGTCATTGTAGTCTGCCTCATCAATTGACTCAGTCTTTTTAGTTGACAAATTACACACAGTAATCATAACTGGCTCAGGTGTGCAACTCTCAGTCGGCAAGGCGCCCGCCATAAAATATTCATTGTATGTTCCAGAGCCGCTTTTGGTCGCGAGCCCACCGTTCTTTATGCACACGCTGCGCTGCACAATGCTACCTGGCATCGTAAATTTCTTGTCCGATTGCCCCTGCAGAAGCTGCTGCATCGTCTTGCGCCATACTGGACCTGCCATGCCTGCACCACCATTGTTCATTGCAGTGTTGTCATTGTTGCCCACCCACACTCCAATCGCGTAATCAGGGTTATAGCCGATTGTCCACGCGTCACGTGAATCATCGGTCGTTCCAGTCTTGACAGCAGCCGTATGTCCGTACACCGTCAGCGAAGCACCAAATACCCCTGAACGAGCTTGGTTATCAGACAGAATGTTGGATATGAGGTAAGCACCCTCTTTGTTAATAGCTTGCTTAGCAACTGCATTTGCTTTCATAACAGTTTTATTAAACTTATCATTCACTTGTTTAATCACTGTGTTGGTGTATTGCTGGCCCTCGTTTGCAAAGGCGGCATAGGCATTTGTCATTGTCATTAAAGGAACTTCTTCTGAGCCGAGTGCAAGCGTCAAGTTATGATCACGTTTTTCATCAAGCACAATGCCAAGCTTCTTAGCGCCCGCCACCGACTTATCAATACTATATTTCTGCATTACTTTTATACTTGGAATATTCAGGGACCAGTTGAGCGCCTTGCGCACGGATACATTACCATACCACTGGCGGCTTGCGTTCTTTGGCTTATACCCCCCGCCAAAATCGGTCTCTTCATCCATAAATACCGTTGCTGGTGTAATCACCCCATCCGCGAGTGCCTGTGAATAATAAATTGGTTTAAAACTACTGCCTGGCTGGCGTGGTGTCGTCACCATGTTGACCTTGCCCCACTTTTCGTTCTGGTAATCAGCACTTCCTACGAGTGCACGAACCTCGCCACTCTTTGGGTCAACTACTACCGCACTGATGTTTGAACCACCATTAGCATTCACGTAGGCAACCTGATTGGCAACATTATCGTTTAGGATTGTTTGGGCACTACTATCCAGTGTGGTTGTTACCTGAAACCCTGAGCGCATTACTTTCTCGTAGCCGTACTTTTCACTCAATTCATTGATGACCATTTCGACAAAGTGCGGGGCAATTGATTTTTCAGTTTTTGCGCCTTCACCATAGACCAATTCTTCTGCTTGTGCGGCTTTCTTTTGTTCTTCAGTAATGTAACCATTATTAACCATGCGCGTTAAAACCGTATTTTGGCGCTGTTTGGCATACTCAACATTGCCGCTGATTGGTGAGTAGGCGCTTGGTGCTGGCAAAATTCCTATCAGCATCGAACTTTCACCCAGTGTCAGATCTTTTGGTGATTTTTTGAAATATACTCTGGCAGCCTCATCAATTCCAAAAGCATTCTCGCCATAGTACACAGAGTTTAGATACATCGCTAGTATCTCATCCTTTGAATAGTTTTGCTCAATAGCAATTGCCACTGCGAGTTCTTGATACTTGCGAAGCACACTGCGCTCATCACTGAGCACGGTATTTTTTGCCAACTGCTGAGTAATGGTTGAACCGCCACCAACTCGAGTGAAGAGCGCTCGGAAAATACTGAAGATGCTAAACCCGCCATGCTTGTAAAAGTCTTTGTCTTCGGTGGCAATCAGCGCTTCTTTGACGCTTGGTGAAATATCTGTCAATGGAACCATCGTCCGATGTTCGGCTCGCCCAATGGTATAAAACGCCTTACCGTCTTTGTCTTTAAGGACAATTCCTGTGTTATTGCGGTTCATCAGTCGTTCTTGATCAGAAATATCGCGAGCGTATACCAAGTACGTCACAATCGGTGTCAGGATCAAAAAGGCCAGGAGTGGTGCCGCTATCACCATTATCTTCTTTTTACGGCTTAACTTCTTAAACCAAGCTAGTCGTCTCTTACGAACGGGCCGTTTTCGGGCAGCTGGCTTGCTACCCGCCAAGTTAGTATAGCGGTTCAAGCGTGCTGGCTGTTTGATACGTTTCATACGTATCATTATACCCCTATTGGCCTCGCAGCGTAAACGCAGCCATAATAGCAGCAGCTAGTGCATCGGCACAGTCATCGGGCTTCGGTGCCTCTGAAAGCCCAAGCTGCATACGTACCATTTCCTGCATTTGCTTCTTATCGGCGCGTCCATACCCCGTCATGGTCTGCTTAATTTGTAGCGGGGTGTACTCCTCGATTCGCAATTTCGCCTGCTGTCCTGTTAACATTGCCACGCCGCGTGCATGCGAAACGCTCATAGCAGTAGTAATATTTTGATTAAAGAAGAGTTTCTCAATCGCCATAACTTCAGGGTTCGTTTCGGCAATAATCTGCGTTAATCCATCATAAATTTCTTCCAGTCGATCGGGAAGGGGAGTATGGGGTGGGGTAGTGATCACCCCTGCTGTCACTAGTTTTGTCTTCCCTTTTGTCGCATCAATCACGCCAAACCCCAAGATGCCCGTTCCAGGATCAATGCCAATAATTCGCATTACTTGCCCTTCCCCGCTGCTAAATTTTGCACATTACGCTTAACCCGCTCTATCCATGCGTGTGCCTCCGATGCAGGCAAAACTTGCACAAGATCGATTGCCGCCTCAGCCATCACTTGCTGCGCAAATGTCTCAGTGCGCTTCACTGTCTCTTGCCACGAAGGGCCTCCCCACTCTGCGCGCATTGCAGCAAGTCGCTCATAAAAGGAGGAATATTCGAGGGATGCAAGATACCCTATATCAGCAAAGTGAAGTGCAATGCCCTCGGGGCCAGATTTTGGATGGAGGCTGACGGTGGTATCAATAATTGCGCGTTGAACTCGCTGCAACTGCGCAGACGTTAACTCCACAAGATACTGCTCCACTAATGCCGCTGAGCGCTCCTCTTTGCTGGAATAGCCTGCCAACGGTTCATGATACGCCGCGTCATGCCATGCAGCCGCCACTTCCAGTAGCGATGCATCGACGGTTCCTTCAATAGCTTTTTCTGCCAATTCTTTGGCGTTTTTACACACATCAAGTGCATGCCCCCAATGATGGTAAGGCAGTGCCCCTTGCTCACCCTGCTGAGTATAAAAGGCCTGCGCGCGCGAACAGTAGGTAGCAACCTGTGATGCAGCGAGTTCACTCATGCTTCTAGTATACGATACGCTACGCACCTTTATGCAGAAGACGCTTTGCAAAGCTTGCCAGTTCGTACCGCCACTCCCACCCAGCATACACCAATAGTAAACTCGTCACGACACCTGCAGCTCCCCATACCGCTGCCGTGCCCTTAGAAGTAGGCAGTCCTTCGATGGGAAAGTCCGCCTTGGGGATGGTTAACGTTTGCATTTTCCGACATCGATTCGTTGTTGGATTACGCTCGTAGCCTTCGTCACAAGGTAGCAACTCCGCAATTGCACTTGCAATGCTTCGACAACGGTTGGTGGTGGGGTTACGTTCCTGGCCCTCACCACAAGGGAGTAGTGTGGATGTCTTTGCTACAACTTTGCGACACCGATTCGTGGCAGGGTTGCGTTCCTCACCTTCAGCACAGAGTGCGAGTGAATTTACCGCCTCCTCAATAGCACGGCACCGACCGGTTTCAGGGTTGCGATACTTACCCACCGGACACTCCTCAATAGTCATCTCCAGTGGCACTAGCTTGCTCGTACCAAATGGATTTGGCTCCGCCCATCCCCACTCACCCATGTCGTGCGAATACGCCAATCCCAAACGTAGTGTGTCGGCGCTAGCATAGTATGTAAGTGATGGTGAATAAACTGGGCCCGTTTCCCACTTGTCCTCCAGCCACACATACCCACCATTATTCAATGAGAGCCGCCTGTCGCTATCTGTTAAATAAACTGCTTTATACCCTCCTACCGCCAAGACACCACCAAGAAGAATGGTGTTGGAATCAGTTCGCGTCGATGAATAGCTATCACTCCGAAGCACGAGGTTGTCGAGAACAATTTCGGTTTGCCCTTTGTTGTGAAGCTTCACATAATCACCGCACGTTACTTGGTTTTCAAGTGGACTACACTCACCTTTTGCCGAAGCAAATACTTCTGTTATTTCAAGGTAATCTGGCCAAGCGGGTGCCGAGTAGAGCGGGTCATTGAAAAAACTACGGTAGATTTCATTTTTAAAGCTACTCACATATCCATCTACACCCATACTCCGTATCATCGGTTGGTCTAAGTATTTCGCAGGGTCGACCATTACTTCATGGGGTCGATAGTTGTTGTGAAGTAGCGAAATCTTGGTGATTCTTTGCTCAGTTTCTACCGAACGACTCCAGCCTTCTATCTCATATGCGTATGCATCAAAGAGATCTGAGTATGCAACGAGCGCATGCCGCTTTGGCTCAATATAACTCCCGCTACTATGACGACGTATAGTCAAGTCGCGGCTGTTCGTAGCATCATGAATCGTCCAATCTTCTAGCAGCAGCGGCCGAGAACTGTCGTTGTACACTTCGACAAAGTCAATATCCTTGCCACCACGCCACGTGCTATAGGCGGTGATAATAAGAGGTGATGTAGGCTTCATGACAGTTTGCTCAACTGGCAGCGCGTACGCCGTATTTATCTGTATCACCATTCCCCACCCTAGAATTATCCATGCAAAACAAACCAAAAGTCTTGGCCGCATTCCCTCGCTCCTCTAGGTAATTTGTATTACCCTCAGGTATAGCGCGGGGACCCTACCGTGTCAATACGGTACATAAAATTTAACAACGTTTGTCATGTGATTTATTCAACATCGATCATGATATCAGCATTGGTGTGCACTGCCACGACATCATCCAAATCATCCAGTGCATCCATTACTTTCATAATCTTACGAGCAGTTTCCTCGTCATCTACTGGCACAAGATTGTTCGCAACATATTGCAATTCTGCTTCTTCAATCTTGAGGCCGCTGTCGGAAATCACTGTGCGCACCTTAGCTAAATCTTTCATATCGGTGTACACCACGATCTCACCATCTTCTTCCAGCGCATCTTCAGCACCAGCATCAAGCACCGCAAGCAGTGCCTCTTCACCCGTTGCAGCAACCCGAATCACTCCCTTGCGCGTAAATTGGAACATCACACTCCCCGCGTCTGCCATGGTGCCACCGTTCTTCGTCAACGCAGTGCGGACTTCCGGATAGGTGCGATTACGATTATCGGTGGCAGTTTCAACGATTATCCCCACTCCGCCAGGCCCATAACCCTCATATGTAGCCTCCTCAAGAGCCGCAGCATTCTTGTCGGCCACCCTATCAATGGCGCGCTGGATATTTGCCACTGGCATATTGGCGGCCTTGGCTTTCTCGATGGCGAGCGCAAGCGCCGAATTCATGGCAGGATCAGCTCCTTGCCGCGCAGCAATAGCAATTTGGTTCCCAATTTTGGTGAATATCGCGCCACGCTTTGCATCATTAACGCCCTTATCACGTTTAATTTTTGACCATTTATTATGTCCTGCCATATGTTCTCCGCTTGTTATGTCACTATCGATTTACGTCTAGTATAGCAGATTCTTATCTGTTATTCCACTATGGAGGCCTGATAAAGCTGGTACTTCGTTTTGTATTTTATATACCAGCAAGCTGTCGCAATAAGCGCATACCACGCTATGACTCCCCAGCCGTTCAATGTTACAGGAACCTGCGCCCATTCAACTTCAGCCAGTCGATGAATGACAGCGATCATGGTGTTAAGCAGTGTTTCTGCTGGCCACCCCACCACGTGCCCCATGGCAGGCACAAGCCATCCGCCAACACCCGCTACGGCAACAAGCACCATAGCCAGCGGCACGAAAGGGAGAACGATAAGGTTGCCCACGATAGCAATAGCACTAAACTGTCCAAATGCCATCATGATGATAGGCGCCGTCATAGCTTGGGCTGCCACCGCTTCAATAAGAAGCTGCGATACGGTGCTTTTTGGGCGATCACTCAAGAAATACGCATACAACAACGGCGCGACAATCATTACGCCAATAAAGGCGGCAAAACTCAGCTGCCATCCTAAATCACCCCATGCATAATACGGGTTGATGAGCACAGTTATCGCAGCAACAAACATGATTAATGTAACCGGGTGAAACTTGCGCCCATGGTACCACGCCCATAGCCCCAATGCCGCCACAATTCCCGCACGCACCATGCTTGGACTTGCTCCAGCAACCATAATGAATCCAGCCACCATCAATCCGCTGCTCATAACGGCCAAGTATTTGGATATGGGCGCAAATAACCGGCGCGCAAAACGAACTAAAACCATCAGGTTGTAACCACTTGCCACAACTATGTGCGTTAATCCAACCACCACAAGATCGTTGTTTAAATCCATAGGTAGTGCACTTTTTTGCCCAAGCAAATACCCAATACCTAGGCTTGCTGCTGGCTCAGCAATAGATGTTCGTACCGCTTCACTTGCTGTATCGCGAACGAGCAAAGCAGGATCACGACTCGCCTCACGCTCCACCCGCACAAGCTGTGCCCGCGGCATCGTAGCAATAAATGTTCCAAATCCTGGGGACAAACGACCTTTTACGGTGGTCGTGTCGCTGCGCTTAAGCACGGCAAGCTGTTCGCCGCCGCTAATCCAAATTTCTCCCGACACATGCTGTTTGTCTACCTGAACATCTTTTAATTTTAGTGATACTCCCCGTGCCGCCTCACTCACGTCCCCCGCTACCATGCCCTGCACTGTGACGACTCCACCTATGTAGGGCGCCATGGTATCGCCCTGACCGTGAATGACACTACCGCGATACACCCCCAAGAGTGCGCCAGCAACTATGGCTGCAACAAGCATCATTCTTCGTGGCTGCGCAAAACTAAGCAGTAGGGCAAGCCCGGCAATAAAGAGTACGCCGTAGTAGCTCACAGTAAGCCACTGCGCGGCGGCAACACCCACTACTATTCCCATACACACAGCGGTAAAATGCCACGTAGGATGAACCCGCGCCATAAGCCAATACATACGCCGTACTGTAACATTGACAGAAACACCTTACAAGTGCTATATTACGGTAGTCGTTCGGGCCCATAGCTCAGCCGGTTAGAGCACCTGCCTTTTAAGCAGGGTGTCGTGAGTTCAAGCCTCACTGGGCCCTCCAAAGAATATGCCTCGTCTTCTGACGGGGCATATTCTTTGGAAGATGAAGCGAGCTTGAATTCAAGACACCCGTGGGGTGGAGTGAGTGAGGGCTGCCGTGGCGGCAGTCCGCAAGGAAATGTCACAAATGAGCTATGCTCATTTGCATGACTTTCGGGGTTGCGGAACGTAACCAAGCCTCACTGGGCCCTCCATAGAAAAACACTCACTGTAGAAGTGAGTGTTTTTCTATTTTCTATGTTTGTCGTGTTGATAGGGTTTTTTGTAGAACAACACGTCACCAATCGCTAATGTAATTGCCGCGGTTATAATAATTTTGTCGTAGGCAAGAAGTTGCATAACATATTGCTTGCTTGACTCATCGAGTACCACTGCATTAGCAAATGCGCCGTAAGTCAACATGGCAGCAAGTACCGCAAATATAATGCTCCCAAATATACTGTGGTGATGCGCTGCTACTTTATTGGCACGAATCATCACAATTAGTGCCGGAATAAGTGTCAGTGCTACCGCCACCAAACTGCTTAGTGGTGGCCGCACAATAATGACACCGGTGCTCGCTACGAGCGGTGTCAAGCTATCGGTCCATAGCTTAGCAAGAATTGCCCCCGCCGCGAGCGCAAGCGATGGTACTCCCATACTCCGTCGACTTGCATAGCCAATGACGAAAAGTATACCCACATAGAGCGCGAGAACAATCAAGAAGGTCATGGCTCTAGTATAGCACTAGCGAAATAATGGAGCTATGCGCCAACTTTGTCTTTTTTGTGACCGCGTTTTGCATTTTGCTCAAGATACTCAATAATTGGCGTTGCAACATCACGGCCAGTCACCTTTTCAATGCCAAACCCAGGGCTGGCGTTTACTTCCAAAATAAGTGGGCCACGGTCACTACGCATCATATCAACACCGGCGATATTAAGCCCCATTGCGCGAGCGGCTTTAATGGCCATTTTTCGTTCTTCTTCTGTTAGCTTAATTGTGACCCCTTCGCCGCCTTTGTGGAGGTTGCTTCTAAAGTCGTCGTCGAGACTTTGACGTTTCATACTGGCTACAACACGACCGCCAACGACAAACGCACGAATGTCCGTACCGGCACTTTCTTTCACAAATTCCTGCAACAGCACGTTAGTGCCATCGTCATTAGTCAAATAAAATGCCTGTAGTACGCTTTTGGCGGCCTTTTTGCTCTCAGCCAACACGACGCCATTGCCATGCGTACCACGCGCAAGCTTGATAATCACCGGGGTACCGCCTAACTTTTCAATCAAATCATCAATGTCGGTTGAATTACGGCTAAACACGGTTTTTGGAATACCCACCCCAGCCTTAGCAAGCAGCTGCATACTGCGCAGCTTGTCGCGGCTACGCGTGATCGCAATAGAACTCGAAATTGTGTATACACCCTGCATTTCCAACTGACGGACAATTGCTGTACCATACTTCGTCATATAGCTCGCAATACGCGGAATCACCGCGTCAAACGTTGCAAGATCTTCCCCGCGGTAGCTCACCGTTGGGTTATTGCGTTCAATACTCGCATAACACTCACGATATTTGATGACCTTTACTTCGTGCCCACGAGCAATCGCAACCTCTTTGAGCCGCTTGGTAGAATAATTACCATTTCCGTTACTGAGAATCGCTATTTTCATCTCGTGTTTTCTCCTTCATCATCAAGTTCTTCGTTAATTCGCACATCGACCAGTATGTCGTTTTCTCTTAGGAAGCGTCTTCCGAGCAATACCGGGCGTTTCATATCGGACCGATCCGATAACCCAATGCGTATAGGGTAACTTTTACCATTCACGATTATTTGTGTATCCACAACGTGCCGACGGGCCCTATGACCAGTTGCCGAGCGAATGTAAGTGCTCATAAACTCGGTAGTATCTTGGGGCGTGCCACCGAGTGGCGAAAACTTCAGCACGCGCGTGCGCAATACCCCTCGTCTCACCACCTTAATATCGGTGCAGTGCAGGGCACCTGAATAGGCACCGGTATCAACTTTCGCCTGCACATCAAACACGTTCAGCTCAGGAAAACTTACCGTTTCAATACAACCAATCACAGATGCGCTCATTATTTATCCCCCTCACTATCATACCGCTTCAACAGCGCCGTCACATAAAGCGGCGCAATATCAGTTGGCTTGCCTACAGACGGAAAAGCGTGGAGCCCAAAACTTGGCGAGCTATTAAGCTCAATCAAATAGTATGCTCCTGTGGTCGAATCATACACGAAGTCGACCCCGCAAATAAAGCTTCGAGCAGCCGTAGCGGCGTCAAGGGCGTGACGCGTCAGCACCTCGGGCAATTCGTCTAGGCATTCGTGCGATTCGCCACCCGTACCAATGTTGGCTGTACCAACCACCGTGACTTTCTCGCCACCTGCCGGAACGACCTCCATTGCCTCGCCCAAAAAGCGAGTGGCCGCTGCAACATCAATACGATTCATACGCTTGTCGTACGGCTTTTCGCCCCTATCGGGATTGGTTTGGTTCTCTGTATCAATCAATTGGCGAATCGTGCTGGTGCCGTCCCCCACCACTGAGGCAGGTATCCGGTATGTCGCCGCTACAACCGCACCGTCAACCACTAGTACCCGAACATCACGGCCACTCACCATTTGCTGCAACAGCACCCTACCCGTAGCACTGTATTGCCGTGCAAGCGCAACAGCCGGTAACAGCTTGTCCATAGTGTCTACGCCCACCGTCACTCCGTTGCCATGAGCACCGTCTTGCGGTTTTACTACCAACACACCATACCGGTGCAAAAAGGCCTCTGCCTCAGCGTCGGTAGTATAAACCAGCGTCGCGGGGAGTGGCACACTGGTAGTTCGCGACAGGAGCCACTGGGTCATCATTTTGCTCCGACAGACAGGGATAGTAAGTGCCGATGAAAAATCCGGTGTGCAGCCGATAATCAGTCGAGGTTTCCCGTTGTATTCAAAGGACAATACCGACACTCGCTCGGGCATAGCGGCATCAACGACAATATCACGAGCTTCAAGCTCGCTCATGATCATACGTGCTGTTACCATAAATCCTGCCATTGCGTGTGTTTTTCTGGGCTACGTGTTATTAGTCCATATTTTATCAGTTTTATATATTTTTGTCAATCTAAACCGGAATGGTTTTTACCATGTCTTCCTGCATGGCACCGTAGAATGTTTTGGGGTTTTCGTTCACTACAACAAAGCCTTCACTCTCGTACAATTGACGAGCCCGATCGTTACCTTTCAGTACCGTCAAGTGAATGGTGTCGCCCACTTTTGCTGCCAATAGTGGCTCGGTAAAGAGCGCTCGGCCGATTCCTCTGCCCTGGTAATCAGGGTCTACGAACAGGCCGTGCATATAAATATCGGTGCCTTGTCGCTCGGCCAGTCGATAGCCGGCAATCTCGCCGTCGACTTCCGCAATATACACCCAATGCTCGGGTGTTGCGATGAACCTTGCTAGTTTATCGGTGAACTTTTTTTCGAGTTTTGAGCCAGGCGCGTAGGCACGCAAAAACCGCTCACGTTCATGGGCGGGTATCAATGACGTATAGGGCTCCAAACGATGAATCCGGCAGGACATCGCAAACAATGTTGGTATATCGTTGGGTGTGGCAAAGCGCAGTTTCATGCCCATAGTATACACGGTTTATGAAGAATGCGACTCAAGAACGGTACGCCGATGTACAGGGTTCGTCACGTCGATTTTTCCCATCAACATCAGCTGGTATTGAAAGTCATCACCACAGATGGCATCTAGCTGCTTCCATACATTCGCGGTGCCGTTGTAGTACTGCAAGTCCTTGAACCACGGAATGTCATCAGTACCACGAAATATGCGCATACACTGATTGTAAGCAGTGCTACGCGCCTTCTCAATTTGTTCCTCGGAAAGCGTGCCGTCTTTGCTACCGGCTAAGGCACCGATGCGCCACACGAGTTCAAAGGTATCGCGGAAATCAGTTTGCTCAAAGTAGGCCAGACTCGCTACCAAGTAAAGACCGTGGCCAGCCTCCACATAGGCACCCGTCCGTGCTTGCTGAGTTGCCATCGCCAAACCTTCTTCGGAGTCGCCCGCACCGGTCAGCCCAACAGCCAGCGGCGCAACATCGGAATCGTAGCCATATATAGCACGAAGCATATGTACTCCAATTTCATGCACTACCAAGTCTTTTGCTTGTTCGCTCGTTACGTCGGCTCGGTCTTCAGGAATCACGATTTTTTTATCCCGAGCTTTCACTACGATTGACTTTGCAGGTTCAATCACCACCTGCCAATCGACGGCAACCTCCTCGAACTCACTGCGAATTACCTGTTCGAATACATGGCGAAGCTGCTCGGCAGTATAAATGCGACCATCCTCAACGTGTGCCAACATACCGCCATAGAGCGATTCTACCATCTGCTGCATCCACGCCATCGTTTCAGGCTTAGGCTCGTAGCCGCCCGGGTCTTCAAGCGTATCGGCAATTGGCATTGCACCGAGCAGCTCTTGATAAATAGCAAGTGCTCTACCCGTAAGACTTTTGGTGTCAATCTTGTCCAAAAAACTCGCCAGTACATGATGGTACTCGCGCTCTACAGGCGCGCCGTGCAACTCGACGTTCAACTTCATAATCTCGTCACGGTATTGCTGCTTCTTTGCAGAGTCGGCTGTCTGATTGTACTCATTCATAAAGTACATTAGCTCGTTCGTGTCGATGTAGGTTTCGACAGTTTCATCATAAATAGCACGGTGCTTCGACTCGGGACCGATTTCCTCGGTGACCTGCTCGCCCGTCTCGAGGATTGTTTTCATCGGTGCGGCGTAGTCGTATGCAAGTTTGTCGTAGCTGTGACGTGGGTTACGGACCGCACCTGCCAAGAATAATTCGCGTTGCTCTTTAGCATTACGCGGCACCATCGCGCCAATAATATCAGGACGCAAGGTGATGAGCGATTCAGAAGCAGTGTTTATTTTGGCAGTCATACCAGCTTAATATTAGCATAAACTGGATAGAAAGTCAATATAGTTATACAGTAGGCGGCTGTGGGCGGTTCTTCTTGTCGGCGTGAATAATCACGTAGACAACTGCCCCAATCACGACAAGACCAATCGCAATGGTGAGGAGCGAGGTGTAGCCTTTGAGCATATACAGAACTGCCATCGTTACCCCCGCTGCGCCCCACCAAGTAGCCACCCGGTAAGCGTATACCAGTCCAGCAATAACTAGCAAAACATGCTCAACTAAGAAGAGTACCTGCGCCCCGCCACCTTCGGAAAGCGCCGTACCGAGTGTCGGAAAACTTAAGGCGGCTAAACCGACAACTAACCTGCCGCGTGCTTGTCCACGCTGTCCACGCGTGCGGTAAAGATATGCGATTGCAAAGGCCAAAAATGCCCAAAGGTGTGTATAGAGCAAGCTGTGAGCATCGGGAAAATAGCTGCCAATCATTCGCTGGAAGCCAATCATTGCAATAATGGCACCGCTATCGACCATCCATAGTCGCTGACTTTCAAAGCCATCCTTGGCGAGTATTGCCCCAATACCGAGCAGTGCGGTCCCAGCGGCAAGCACATCGGTAGTGCTGTCCGATAGCAAGGCAAACAATCCAGTAATCACGGTTGTTGCAATAGCCGAAAGATAGAAAGCAGACCATACTCTTCCCCCGCCTCGGTTCTGCTTGTAGAACCACGCGGCACCATAAAAACCAACGAGCCCAAACCACGCCATACACGCGCTAATCTGGTAGGCCGAAAGACCGGCCCAATTGCCAAGTAAACCAACTAGTATCACAATGCTCACGTTCGCCGCGTAGAGCAGCGATACACTCACCGCACGATACGCCGAATAATACAGGGCGCTCACCGCACCGAACCACGCAACCGTACGCCACATTGCATCATGCTCATGAGAGCCAATACCTGCGAGTAGTGCGAGCAGTCCAAAAAGCAAGGCGCTTGCAACCCCAGAGGACCACATAGTCTGGATCAGTGAAGAACGGTAGTTTGAAGATCGCATAAACTCAGCCACACCAACAAATCCAACTAATGGAAGCCAAACAACCAACGCCATGGTTGCAAGCCATGATAGGTGGAGCATTGCGGCAATGAGAAGCAGTTCGACGACGACGGCGATATTTGCAAATACCAATGCAGTAGTGCTGCGCTGTCGCCATGCCGTATAATACAGTGCGCCCACAAGCGTCATCCATGTAGCCGCTCGCATCGCCTCATCACCAATCAACAGGAGCGTCAATGCGCCAAGTACACCCGCAGCTGCAACAGTGCTCATTTGCACAATAGTCGCCAGTAGCATGCCCCGCTCGCCTTTCGTTCGCAAATACTCAGTCAGTGTCAAGGAACCAGCAGCGTTCACCCAAGCGATAACTGTAACGGTTGTATCATCAGTCCATTTATAATAGCTACCGGCCACCGCAAGCGCTACCAGCAGCGCATTATTCCCAAGTATCATCATGCCGTCCACGCGCTCACGCCATACGACAAAGTAGCTAACAATCGCCACTGCAAGCCACCACGCAATCGCCCAAATGGTACCAAGCGTAAAGGTCATCGTGCCCGTAATCATGAACCACAGTCCCACAAATGTGTAGAGCAGGGATGCTTCAAGCGCCCTGCCCGGCCTTACCCAGCGTAGTCCGAGCGCCGCTAGGCTATACGCCATGAACAATACAAACATCCATTTTGTCTCGACTGGTGGGCTGGCGAGGTGATACCCAGCAACAAGCGGCAGTACCGTCATGCTCAGCAAAACCGGCCAACCAAACTCTGCTCGACGAAGTCGCAATAATGCATACAGCGCAGCCACGACAATCGCGACGTGCTCTACCGCCATAATAAAGGCATTACCTGGTTCACTAACATTGGCCACCATAACCGAAGCAACAAGTGCGGCTGCGTAGCCTACCCAAAACATGACCTCGTGCTGCACACCACCCATACGTTGATGTGGTTGAAGCAGGCTGGTCGAAACAGCCATATTCACCGCACCTGCAGCGGCTAAGGCATAGCTCATCATAACCCACGACTTGTCGGTAAGCGCTGCCGCCACCATAACAACCACTACCATGAACAAGCAACGCGCCACGATCCAGTAGGTCGCTCGCAACGATGAGATTACCGACACCATCGCCTGGGCCGCATAGTACACCATTGCTGCGCCAAACACCGCAGCGTATTCCCAGGGTGTCATAAATGCAAAGGAAAATACCGAACCAATGAGTGCTAGTGGCACTGCAACAGGGCTCGCCTGGGTCACCGGCGCGGCAAAGGTGGCAGGGATCCATGCATACCTATAGTGGGCCAACATCGTTAGGAGCGATCCGAAGAGAATCATGACGACGTAGTACCACATAATTTGCGCATGAGCGACGGCGGGGAGTGTACACGAAAAAATGAAGAGGGAGAGAATGGAAACGTACGCGAGTAGCTGGCTTTTCATTGTTACCGTGGCGTACACGTACATGCCCGTAGCAATGAGTGAGGTCACAAGCCAACATAGTGCAGCGTCACGCGTGATGAGGTAATACATAGTGATGCCTGCCACTGGCACTGCTGCGAGTGCGGTACCAATGAAGGCAACGGCAGCAGGCTTAAGGATTGGCACATGTGCGTGAATCACAAACCCAGCAATATAAAAGGTAAGTACGAGCAGCCACACAATAGCAAATTTGACTTCACTCGGAAGTCCAATCGTTTGAGCTAGTAGTATAATACCCGAAACCAGCAAAAGGCTGGCAACATACAGTGCGATATTCACTGTATGACTACGGTTACGCTCGTGACGCTCTTCTGCTGATTCATGTGAAAGAACTGGCTGCGCAGCGTAGCTCGCTGCAGGGGTCGTCTGTTCAAGTGCCGTCATATAGCCATCAGCATCTTGCACAAGTGGGACATCGGTATACTCTACTGTATTAGCGGTTTGAGGAAGTTCATCTGTTACTACCGCCTGCTCAGGTGCTGGCTGCTGCAATGCGTCGTTCGACGATACTTGTTTTTGCTCACTTGCGCGCACCCCATCCCAGTAGCCTTGCCGATACGACATACTATAATAGTCTACTTTTTTCTTTGCATTGCTGCTCTGAGTGCCAAGCACTATGGCGAGCACGACTACTGCGATAAACAATAAGAACGTCATGTTTGTTTGCTACCCCTTAGCTAAAACCATTATGGTTTTAGTATACCACCCCGTGCAGTAATCGCTACGAGAATAAACCGTGCTTTTTGCTGCTGCTGAACTGCTCAAGTAATTCGCGTTGCTTTTTGCTAAGCTTCGTTGGAGTATCGACAACCACACTTACAATGTGCGCACCGCGCGTTTCGCTGCGTAGATGCGGCACTCCGTGCCCGCTCAGCTTAAAATCGGTACCGCTCTGCGTGCCAGCTGGAATCTTCATGGTAATGATGCCGTCTACTGTTTCGACATCGATCTCCGTGCCAAGAGCCGCCTGCACCATGTCGATATGCTCCTCGCTCAGCAATAAATCGCCTTCACGGGTAAACTTTTTGTGCGCTTTGACTTTGATATGCACATACAAATCGCCCTTCGCGCCACCCCCAATTGCCTCACCGCGCTCGCGCAAGCGAATCGTCGCGCCATCATCGATGCCGGCAGGAATTTTCACTGTTATCGTTTGTTGGCGTCGCTCCGTGCCCTTACCGTTGCATCGCGTACAAAGCTTCTCAGGAATCTTTCCTTTGCCCCGGCATGTTTCACAGGTCACCGCTTGCTGAATTTGCCCAAACATCGTGTTCATCAATCGAACTTGCTGACCAGCACCCTTACATGTTTCACAAGTCTTTGTACTGTAGCCGGGTTCAACTGTCGTGCCCTTACAGTGTGTGCACTCGTCGTCAAGATTAAGCGACAAGTCCACTTCTCTACCAAATACTGCATCCTCAAAGCTCAGTGTTATACTCGTTTCAACATCTCGCCCACGAGTTGGACCGTACGTCTGCTGAGGGCCACCCCCAAAGAACTGGCTAAATATATCACCGAAACCACCGCCACCACCAAAATCAAAATGAATATCTTGGCCGTTAAAGTTGAAGCCTTCAAACGGATTACCTCCAGCGCCAGCGCCACTAGCCCCACCAACTCCAGCATGACCAAACTGGTCATAGCGCTGGCGTTTTTGCTTGTCTTTGAGCACTTCATACGCCTCATTCGCTTCTTTGAACTTCGTCTCATCACCCCCCTCTTTATCTGGATGGTATTTGACGGCAAGCTTACGAAAGGCCTTCTTTATTTCATCATCGCTGGCAGTTTTGGTAACGCCAAGGATTTCATAGTAATCGCGTTTGGTCATATCTGTTACCAGTATAGACAACTAGCACTCAATATGCAAGAGTGCTAGTGGCAGCGTTTGTAACCCACTATCCTTCGCGGTATGGATGGCCGTAACGTGTCTGAAATTCCGACTTGATTATGTCGTCAGAACAGGGATACTGTATAAAACGAACACCCTTTTCAACATCTTGATTATATTTTTCGATACATTGCCGCTTAAGTGTCTGGTATTTTTCAGCGTCACCACTTACGCGACTAAGCGACCATACCGCCACTACTACGCCAGCAAGAATAGTTGTTACAAGCAGCGCTCCAATGACTATTCTTTTCTTCTTCACTATGAACATACTCTAGAAATGCTCCCGAATATGCCTGAAACTGTACTCCCAAGTAGCATCGGTTTTCTTATGTGGGTTAAAGATATTGAGCGGATCATACAGTTCTTTGATTTCTTTCATATAGCCAAGCACAGATGGACTATACATCTCTTTAAGCCAAGGCCCGCGAATCATCCCGTCGTTGTGCTCGCCTGATACGCTACCGCCATACTTGATAACCAAGGTATTCACTTCTTTCATGGCAGGTTCAAACTTTGCGCGCTCAGCTGGGTCTTCAATTTTCATAAGAGGAATTACATGGAAGTTGCCGTCGCCTAGGTGTCCTGCAATGGTCGCGAGCAGCTTATATTTCTTAATGATTTCACGCAACTGTGGCAAAAACTCACTCAGACGCGCTGGCGGAACCACTAAATCATCAATGAATGGCGCTGTATGCTTTTCCTTTACCTTACTGCGGAGCAAGTTGAAGCTCTCACGGCGCATTAACCAGAATTTCCGACTTTTTGCCTCTGTTTCGTCCTCTTCCATATAGCTAAAGTTATACTTACTTAAGTTTTGCTTGGCGGTATGAATCTTCGTTTGCACTTCTTCGACACTTTCACCGGTAAACTCAATAAGTAAAATGAGCTTAGGTACCCCACGCAGCAGTGCCAAACCATCTGGAATAAGCTGTAGGCACATCATCAGCCAAGTAATAAATCCGAGCCGCTTAATAAAGGCAAAAATAAATTTGAAGCTAAGCCACAGCGTATTGTCATCAAAGCACTCAAAAGTTGCCGGCTTTTCAGCAAGTACCGATGGAATCACTTCACCAAGGTTATCGATGCTGCGCATATAGCACACCAATGTACCACTGTACTTTGGTTTTGGCACGAGCGCCAAGGTAGCTTCGGTGTTAATACCTAATGTGCCTTGGGCGCCAACAAACAACTTGGTCAAGTCAAATATACCCGTTTCGCGGTTCCACACGTTCCACAAATGGTAGCCGGTTGAATCTTTGGTGACATTTGGTGCGGCTTTTTTAATTTCGTCATAATTTTGATCCAGCAACTCAAAGGTGCGTCGATAAAGATTTCCTTCGAATGTATCCTGCCCCATCTTTGCATTCACTTCATCACGCGTAAGTGGCTTCACTTCGTACTCATTGCCGTCACTCAGTACCATTTTGAGATTGGTGACATACTTATCGGTCTTGCCAAACTGAAGCGATTTTTCACCGCCACTATTGTTGGCTACGATACCGCCGATACCGCATAGTTCGCGGCTCGCTGGGTAACTCGGCAAAATACTGCCATGCACCAGGGTTTCTTTCTCAAAGTCCTTGTACATCATGCCAGGCTGGGCTGTCGCCGACGTTGCTGATACATCACGAATTGCCGTCATATACTTACTGGTATCCATAATAATCGAGTCATTAATGGCAGCGCCTGACATATCGGTACCACGCGAGCGAGCGGTCAAACTGAGGTTTGGAATGTCCTTCTTATGTTCGTTCACAAAGCGCACAAGCGCTTGGATGTCTTGGCTACTCTTCGGAAACGCAACGGCCTGAGGCTTCATTTCAAACAGGCTCGCATCGTGGCTATAGAACTCCCGCGTGGCGTCACTTGTATCAACGTCACCTTCAATAATTGCACTAAGCTCACCCTGCAGATCCATATGATTCTATGGTACTCATTATTGCAAAAAAGCACAAGCAAAATGGCACTTGCCGTAGCTGGGATAGACGTGATAGACTACGTGAGATATCACTAATTCATACAAGGGAGGGTAGTATGAGGATATGGACCTTGCGGGAGCAAATACCTGCAGGGGGAGTCGTTGCACCAGGTGAAAGATTGCCGTGGTTGCAAACAATCGGAGTAGGAATGCAGCACGTGGTCGCCATGTTTGGGGCGACTTTTTTAGTGCCCTTACTTACGGGGTTCCCCCCAACAACAACGATTTTCTTCTCGGGCGTCGGAACGCTCGTTTTTTTAATCGTCACAAAAAATAAAATTCCGAGCTATTTAGGTTCGAGCTTTGCATTCATCAGCCCAGTCATTGCAGCGATGGGTGCAGGTAAAAACATTGGCCTGGCGCTAGGCGGTATTGTAGCGGTGGGTGCACTATTATTCGCCATTGGGCTGCTCGTCAACAAAGTTGGGCATGACTGGATTAACCGGCTCATGCCACCCGTTCTTACGGGTGCCATTGTAGCGCTCATTGGGCTCAACCTTGCCGGTGTGGCGGGCAAAAACTTTTTCACGCAACCAGCATATGCACTCGTCACCGTTGTGAGCATTCTGCTCATCTCTGTGCTCTTTAAGGGCTTTGCGGGACGCATCTCAATATTCCTCGGCGTCATCGTCGGCTGGGCAATCGCCGCTGTGACCGGTGGGCTTGATGCCAAAGCAGTAGCCGCGTTCAATGACGCAGCATGGTTTGGACTGCCGGTATTCACGAGTCCCCAGTTTAGCTGGAGCGTTGTGCTGCTTATGCTGCCAGTTGTGCTCGTGTTGATTGCCGAAAACACTGGGCACATTAAAGCGGTTGCCGAAATGACCGGCCAGAACCTCGATAAATCATTGGGCAAGGGATATATGGGCGATGGTGCAGCAACCATGCTAGCTGGATTCTTTGGCGGTTCAGGCACCACAACCTATGCTGAAAATATTGGTGTGATGGCAGCAACGCGCGTTTACTCGACTGCTGCATATGCGGTAGCGGGCGGGTTTGCGATTCTGCTTGGTTTATCACCAAAGTTTGGTGCGCTCATTTTGACAATGCCGGTGAGTGTGCTTGGAGGTGTGACAACGGTACTTTATGGGCTTATTGCTGTACTCGGCGCGCGCATATGGGTTGAAAGCAAAGTCGACTTTCATCGGAGCGAAAACCTGATGCCTGCAGCGATTGCCCTGATTGTGGGAGCCGGCAACTATACTTGGGTTGCGAGTAAGGATTTTACCTTTGAAGGAATCGCACTCGGCACCATCGCTGCAATTGCTAGCTACCACCTAATGCACGCGATTAACAAGCGGGCCAAAGTAGAGTTATACGAGGAAAAGCCACCCGCAAAAAAGAAGGCTAGCGTCAAAAAGAAAAAGCGCACCTAATAGTCTAGATACTCACTATAGTCAGGCATTAGGTCTCGTTTCAAAATAGGTACGCCATCACGATCGAGCGGAATCTGCACAGGTAGATTCCGCTTTGTCTTTTTTGCTTTGTGTAATCGACGCAGGTGTGCAATCTCGACACCCGTTGCTGCAAGCATTCCCGTTCCTACCACAGCGCTCATCCCCATGCCGGCAATCGCACTTGCATGAACTCCTGGCGGCGCGACAAACTCAGCAATTGCGCCGCCAATGCCTCCGGCACTCTCAGCTAAGTTAGAGGCCACCGACACACCAAGCCCAACGCGATTACGAATATCATGCTCATCAGCGGCATGATCATCTTCGTGTTTAAGTTCCCTCACAAACAGAGCAGCATTTGCCACGCCAGTTGCGCCAGATAGCAAAAGACTGCTATCTGTCTCACCAACTCCTGCAATCATGGCACCGTAGGTTTGCGTACCACCCAAGTATGCAACGGCCGCATGCCCGGTATACGCGATGATACGCAGCGCTGAAGCTTTGTAATGATCACCTTTTGCATCGGCAGTACGCGATGCAACAAAAAAAGCAGGGAAGAAAACATCCCAGCCGTCCATCCACTTCTGGGAATCAAGCAATTCTCTGTTACCATTGGCCATTTGGTTCACTGCATTAATTGAAACCGCCGATCCATTAATAGCCAGTAGTAGCATGAATGTTTTTAAAAATTCAATTCCTCTCTCATGATCCAATACAGAATCTTCTTCCCCTACCCATTCAAGCTTTCTGAGCAAGCTTAGGGTGGCACGACCAATACGCCCAGGTTTTTGTTCGCGCTGTGGTGATAGACGCTCCTTCATCTCACTCTAGTATACTGAGGTGCGCCCCTGTTCCCAATCATAACCACCATTCGTATCGTATATACTGGGAGTATGATGAAATATGAAGGAACCAAATTAGCAGACTTCACACCTATTGAAAAGGTCGAGTCATTACAGATCATTGATATCAGCCTGGGAACAGGTGACGAGGTGCAGCCTGGAGCAACCATCACCGCTCACTACACGGGTGCACTGTGCAAAAACGGTATCATTTTCCAAAGCAGCCACGACTTTGGAAAAGCCATTACCTTTGGCCTTGACCAAGTCATTCGCGGCTGGACCGAGGGAGTGCCTGGCATGAAAGTTGGTGGCATGCGCCGATTGATTATCCCTAGTGAAATGGCGTATGGATCCGCGCGAGCTGCGAGCAATATTCCACCCAACAGTGACCTTGTATTTGATATTGAGTTGGTTGCTATTCGTTAATAAAAGTAAGGAGCAAAAAATGAATGTAGGTAAAATGGTTGATTTCATACTGTGTGCCGTAGCACTCGCTATGGGCGTCGCAGTTGTTGTGCTGTCTATTCTTAAAGCGCTTGATGCCAACACGGGCATTATTCTGCTCGGTATTGGTATGAGCTGTATTGGAATGTCGCTGCTCGACACAGAAACACCAGTTCGCGCCGTGCGTAAGAAGCGAAAGTAGCTAGATTTCGCCACGATACGCGTAGAGTCCGCGCGCACTCAAGTTATCTGCCGCATGGCAAAGCGCTGCGAGCGGCCAATCGGCGCGCTTACCCGGTACATAATCTTCGTCGCGAACGCCCTCTACGAACTGGAGGGCGTTTTGCATACTAGGAGTTATCACAAATCCGTACTTGCCTATCACCTCTGCACGAAAGGCTTTTCGTTCTTGCTTTGTCATTGTCATCAAGCGCCGCACGTTACCTGTCTCATCTATATCATAAATAAATGGCTTCTCTATGTCATGCAGGAACATGACGGTAAGCGCGTCACTCTCAGTGAAGTGCTCATCTGGCGGCAACTGTTGCTGCACACCCATTTGCTCCCATAGTTCATAGAGTGCGTGAACATGCACAAACGTCTGGCGCAAATGTTCCCTATAGCCACCTTGCCAACCGTGGTGAGCGTCGCGCGAACCGGGTGCATTGTTAATTGCAGCTTGATGTGCTGGCACGGCCAAAAATCGCTGTACAGCAGAGCCGTTTGCATCATCTAAAGAATCAAGCCATGTTTCAAAGCGTTGTGTCGTAAAAGATTCTCGCGAGGTATTTTGCTCATGTTTACTCATGCACCTATCTCCTTCCCCACGCCAAGTGTACTTATTGTAGCATGCCCATAGCAGCGTAAGCAGTTTGGGAGTATACTAGGTGGCAATGGAACATTTCTTTCGCCACGTTGGCAATATTCTTGGAACATTACGTGCAGAGTACCGCCAAATTGCCAACCGCTATTTTGGTAAAGTTGAACGTTTTGACGGTGATGCCCGTGCGATCTGCCAGCAAATCTTGGACCGATTATGGGAGGGCGACTTCTACCGAACAAGCCTTGGCCACTTCGACTTTTTTTGGATGCGTGATTTTGGTACTGTTGCCCAATCTCTTGTGCGGCTTGGCCACAAAGACCGCGTGCACCACACGCTTCACTGGGCACTTCGCTACTATCGCCGTGCGGGTACGGTCACACTTTGCATCGATAAATCGGGTAATACTTTTAATGCACCTGCCCGAAGTATCGATGCGCTCCCTTGGCTGCTCCATAGTATTGTTGCAAGCGACTATCCGCTCAAAGAAGGTGAGCGTTACTTTATAGAGCGGCAGCTGCGTAAATATAGCAAAGTGTTTCTCGACAAAAAAACCGGGCTAATTAAAGACATGGTGTACGCCGAGATGCGCGACGCCGTTATTTATGATCGTAGTGCCTATTCATACTCCCTTGTCGCCCGAATGGCAGAGTGTGTGGAATACCTTGGCATGCAGCATGCGTTTCCACGCCGTCCACAACTATACCGTGAAGAGCTACTCAACCACTACTGGAACGGCAACTACTTTAACGCCGATTATTGGAATGGTGCCTTTAGCGCCGAATGCGCGCTATTTCCATTTTGGCTGGGTGGCATTCACGACGAAAAGAAAATGGATGCGACATTCAAGTACATTGATGAACACCGGCTGAATTACCCCTACCCGCTAAAGTACACCGATACGCCAAAGCGCTTTAAGTACCGTTGGTGGATGAGCGGTATCTTCATGAGTAATTATCAAGGTGAAGCAATTTGGAGTTGGCATGGCGAGTATTACCTACACTTACTTAAACGATATAAGCGACGCGAATACAAAGAGCAGTATAAGAGCTTTAGCCGCATGATTGAGCGCCATGGGAACTTCCCCGAAATGCTGGATGTGGATGGCACATGGTTTCACTCGCTGGTGTATAAAAGCGACCCTGGCATGGTGTGGGTGGCACTGTTTCTTGAACTACCTATGCCTGATTAACTACAAATAACACCCCTAAATGAGGAGGTGTTATTTGTAGTGTCACGTCTTCCACTACTTTTCGTCGACTACTTCGCCCTCAACGGGTTCGTCTTTGTCCGACTTCTTTTTATCATCAGCTGATTCGTTCGCTGCAGCCTCTTCGCTTGCTTGCTGATACATCTTGGCACCAATCGGCATAATTGCGTCATTGAGTGCCTTTACTGCAGCTTCAAGTTCATCTTTATCGGTTGCATCCTTGTGCTTTTCTGCTTCTTCAACAGCCGCCTCAATTGCCTTCTTGTCTTCGTCAGAAATCTTATCCTTGAATTCATCAGGCATTTTCTTGGCTTGGTAAATAGCATTTTCTAGCTGGTTCTTAGCATCGACTGCTTCACGCTTTTTCTTGTCTTCATCAGCGTGCATCTCAGCCTCTTTTTGTGCCTTTTCAATATCGTCCTTGCTCATGTTTCCAGAGTTTTGGATAGTAATTGACTGCTCTTTGCCAGTCCCCTTGTCTTTAGCGGTCACATTCAAAATACCATTGGCGTCAATGTTAAAAGTGACTTCAATTTGCGGTACACCACGAGGGGCAGGGGCAATACCATCGAGCACAAATCGGCCTAAACTCTTGTTGTCAGTGGCAAACTCACGCTCACCCTGCAGCACATGAATCTCGACTTGTGGCTGGTTATCACTGGCGGTACTAAACGTTTCGGACTTGCTTGTTGGAACTGTGGTGTTGCGCTCAATGAGTTTTGTACTTACGCCACCCATCGTTTCAATACCAAGGCTTAATGGCGTGACATCGAGGAGTAGCACGTCTTTGACATCACCCGACAGCACACCACCTTGAATCGCTGCACCAATTGCCACAACTTCGTCAGGGTTCACCCCTTGCATTGGATCTTTACCAAACAGCTTCTTGACACGCTCAACCACGGCTGGCATACGCGTCATACCACCTACTAATACAACATTATCAATGTCCGTCTTGGCAAGTTTTGCATCTTTTAGTGCCTTTTCAACTGGACCATCGAGCCGATTCAATAACTCGGCTACAAGTTCTTCCAGTTTTGCACGAGAAAGTTTCAATTCGAAGTGTTTTGGACCATCAGCGTCGGCTGTGATGAAAGGAATATTCACTTCGTACTCAGTCGTGGTAGAAAGTTCCTTTTTAGCTTTTTCGGCTTCATCCTTTAGTCGTTGCATCGCCGCGTTGTCTTTACGTAGATCAATGCCATCAGTCTTTTTAAATTCATCAATGAAGTAATTAACGATTGCGTTGTCAAAGTCCTCACCACCAAGATGCGTGTCACCGTTCGTACTTTTTACTTCAAATACACCGTCGCCAAGCTCAAGGATTGATACGTCGAAGGTACCACCCCCAAGGTCAAAGACAACGATTTTCTCTTCTTTACCTTTTTCGAGACCATAGGCAAGCGCAGCCGCGGTTGGCTCATTAATGATACGCTTCACTTCTAGGCCAGCAATTTTACCAGCATCTTTGGTTGCCTGGCGCTGACTGTCATCAAAATACGCAGGGACAGTAATGACTGCTTCGGTAACTTTTTCACCCAAGAACGCTTCGGCATCTGCCTTAATTTTGCTCAAGATCATGGCCGAGACTTCTTCTGGCGTATACTCTTTATCACCCATTTTCACACCAACACCGCTTTGGTGCTTCACAATTTCAAATGGCATAATATCGATGTCTTTTTGCACTTCTTTGTCGCTAAATTTACGGCCAATCAAACGCTTAATGCCATATATAGTGTTTTTAGCATTAGTGACACGTTGGCGTTGTGCAACCTGCCCCACCAAGCGCTCACCACTCTTGTTGACGGCTACGACACTTGGCGTCGTGCGGTTACCTTCTGCATTTGCAATCACTTCGGGCTTGCCTGCCACAAGGTAAGCAAACGCTGAGTTCGTTGTTCCGAGGTCAATACCGATAATTTTACCCATATCTATTCTCCTTTGTTTCATTCTCTATTGATTATCTTGATCCGGGATTAGCACTCCTCGCAGGATAGTGCTAATTCTGTATCCATAATATATAGTTGGCACTCGCATGTCAAGAGTGCTAACAAAGATTTTGTCACATTTTTTTAAGTATAATAAAAACATGTCAACAGAACATGGTAGTTTCTCTATTCTTTCCGATATACACAGTTACTACGATGTCTCAATGCGAGCTGTTGAATCAGAGTTAGCGCATAGCGACGCCGTGATAATTGCTGGTGATATTGTTGACGGGCCCGATACAAAACGAGTAATTAACTACCTCCGCTCACTCGGAGATAAGGTAATTTGTATCGCCGGTAACCATGAATGGGTTCTACGAAATGCACTCAGTAGGCACGCATTTGCTGGTGCATGGCGAGATGAGGTATGGGCACGCTACCACTATAAAACTATGCAATCGTATGGCATTGAGCCGACAAGAGAGTGGCGTGACAATGCCACTCTGCTGCGTGAATCACTTGAAGATAACGAACACCTTGCATGGCTTAACCATTTGCCTCCGTATTACAGCAACGATGAGTTTATTGTTGTTCATGCTGGCCCGCACCTCAAGCAAGACTGGAATACGCAAGCTGCCCAACTCGACGAATACAACGCGAGCGACGAAAACAGGCTCGCTGCCGAACCGTCACAAGTTTTTTTCAATAGAACTTGCCAGAATGCGAGAGATTCCACTTCACGTTGACCATAGATTATTTATTACTGGCCACGATCATGTAGATGCTTCGGCTGAAACTCGAATCAGCAAGCAGCGCGTACGCATTGGATCAAAGGTCCATCATGGCGCACCGCTCTACGCCTGGCGTCACAATGAAGGGCGCGTCATTGCCTACCCCCAGTAATTACCTCCGGGTAACTTTTACCATCGCGTGGCGAATAGGTACACCCGCAAGTGTATAGCCGCTCTGTAGCTCTTCGGCGATAACTTCTTCCGGGCCCTCAGCTGCCTCATCCATGTGTACCGCCTGGTGTAGTTCAGGGTCAAATAATGTGCCCGGTTTAGCATCAATACGAGCGACTCCCATGTCTGCAAGCGATTTATCGAGCTGCTTAATCAAGCCCGCTACACCCTGTACCCACGAATGCTCGGCAATATCATGAGGAGTATGAAGTATAGCCCGCTCTATCGTGTCAATAACTGGCAACAATTTGAGAGCAGTCTTGGCTTCGCCACGCTCCATTGCCTGTTGTTTTTCACCATCAACACGCTTACGAAAGTTTTCAAAGTCTGCGCGTGTCCGCTGCAAATCAGCAGTTAAGTCAACAATGTGCTGTTCACGTTCATCAAGCTTTTTTTTCGTCATCATGTACCTCCTTCATCTTTTGCATCATTTGTTCCCGCCTCAATAACTCATCAGGTGTTTCGTGCGTACCGTGGCAATAGCGGTGCATAGCATACACTGCATAGGGCGCCGCTACTCCAAATACGCCCGTAGCTGTTAGTAGGCTAGGGAAAATTGTCGTATCGCCGCTCGATGCCCTACCAGCGAAGTGCAGGACGGTAAGGCCTGCAAGAGTCGCGAGGCCTAAAGAGACATAGGCGCGATTACGGCGACTTTCTATAGCACATCCTCCAACATCGCACCAGTGCGGCGCACCAGTTGCATCGTTCGTGCATAGTTCTGCCTTGTTGGACCAATCACACCTATATAGCTTTTATCGCTAAAGGGTGAACGGAACTTGCTAATAATGAGTGTTGCGCCGCTACTTTTACCTATGGGATTCTCACTACCGATATAGACGTTGAGCGGCTGGTTTGGCGCCGCTTCACGAAGCCATGGTTCTATATTATCGAGAAGACGAGCTATGGCCTGCACATGATGGCCCTCCATAAACTCAGGCTGGCTAAATAGGTTACCGATACCGTTCATATACAGCTGCGTACCGATGGTTGCAAACCCTAAGTTACCCGTGAGCTCAACAAGGCTATCAACTGCACTACGAATTGCTCGATCGCCTTTATCTTTATAGGAATTGACGTGTGCTTCAATTGCTCGAGCGCTACGATCAACGCCACTTGGCAACTCTGACATTTGCGCATCAGTAATACCATTTACATAAGAACGGTACCCTTTGTCGGTTGGTATCCGTCCCGCACTGGTATGCGGCGCAGCAATCAGTCCCATCTCCTCAAGTTTCGCCATCTCACTACGAATGGTGGCGCTACTAACACCAAAAAGCTTTGCAAGCGTGACACTTCCTACTGGTGCGGCTATCTCTGCATGCTGTTCCACTATGGCGCCGAGGATTGCCCGTTGCCTATCCGTAATATTCATAGCTTCATTATACGCCAAGGTTGGCACTCATGCAATATGAGTGCCAACTACGGTGTTCGTGGTATCACACTCATTACCCCAGACACCATGCAACCTTTCCAGTTGGCAGCATTTGCCCCGGGAGAGGTTGCGTTGACCTTTGTTTGCACCGTTGTGTACGAGGCGCTTGTCGGAAGAATGTGAGCCATCACCGGCTTACCAAATGCTAGTACAGCATCCCAGGTCGCCTGAGATGCGTTGTAGTCCATTCCTAAAATGTCATAGTGAGATTGGTAGGTTGCCATATTGTTAGTTGGCGTGAAGTCTGTTTCATAGTAATAGCCCCAAGTTTTATACCCTGCAGCACGCATGGTGTCCGAGAAGGATGATCCAACTCCGTAGGATTTACCAACAATCCGCTCTTTGGGGTTACCGGGAAGGGCATTAATCATGGTCATAAACTCAGCGATATAGCTACCTGCGTATTTAATGTCCACAAACAGCACGTGGGTGGAATAATACGTTGCAACAATCTCTTCCCAGCGCATGTAAGGCTGATTTGCCTGAGCTGGGTTGTTAAAAGCAGTTGAGCCAAGTATTTGATATGACTGAACCTGCGCCCATGTCATTGCCGATGCATTGGGCAAACCGGTTGTCCCGGAGGTGCGATTAATGTCTGCGTCGTGCAGCCCAAACCATACGCCGTCAGATGTACGCGCCAAAGAAACCTCAAGCGCGCCAACCCCCCAAAAGCCGGCTTGCGTATACGCATATAGGCTCATTTCTGGCCATTCTCGCGAACCACCACGGTGCGCACAGTAAAACATGGTTTTTGAAAGCATGTCAGTTACCGAAGCGTACCCTGTTGGAAAGGGTCGGACTTCTTTTGGTATTGCCAGTGTATCGACGGCGGAAGTGTAGCGGACCACTGCGTCAGATAGTGTATCAGGTGCCGAGGTGTACTTGATTATTGCACCCGTTGGCTCAGTGACCGCGTCCGGTTGGCTCAGGTTGCGAATATACACCGATGCTACGCTGGTCTGAGCCGGAACACTCGCCCACGTTAATGACCGTGTTCCTTGGCTCACTGCTTCAACATCTTGGCAGTAAACCACATTGGGCGTTTCTGTACTATTTGCACTTGCGACATGTGTAGATGAAACCAGTGCCATGCCCGAAGGCGACGTAGACACAGCATAGCTGTTACCGACTGTGAACTGGCCATTATAAACACTAAGGAGCAGCGACATATTTGCCATTGGAGTCCCCATGGTTTGAGTAATGGTCGCCGAGCTAGCAGTGCCCGCCATAGATGGCTTGCCAGCGGTAATGTGAGTAAGATCGGCGTGTCGAACAATAAAGATGGATGCCGCAATACGCCCACCCGCTGGGTCTGTTGAAGTAAAAGTGAATGACGTTGACGTAAGGTTAGCTGCAATCGGAACAGGCAGAGCATAAAAACCAGTAATGCGATACGTAGCGCTAGTTGGTACGTAATCGGCACTAACCCGCATCCATCCGCTTGACGTAAAGTCCGTCGTAGAAGTCGCAGACTGTGCAGAAATAGCCACAACTAATAGATCACCATCTTCAGCACCGGTTGGTTTATTTATAGTAAATGTCGTGCCGCTTGATGCCGTTGCCGTGAGCACGCTGCCTGCAATGACTGTAGGACGAACATATGATGAGGGCGGGAGTGCCTTAAAGGCTACCAACTCCCCACCTAGCGCGGTACATAATGAGTTGAACGTTGCCGTTTGGTTGCCTGTCGCACCGCTCGCACTGAGGTCTTTATACCCCATAATTGCGGCAGTGTTTGCATAGGCAGTACTCCCCACTGCCGTCGAGTTATATTGGTCAAAGCCGGTCATAAAACTTGTTGCGGTTGGTACGGTGATACCCACCGAGTTGTGTTGATAAACGCCACCAACCAGAAGCGTGTAGGTATTCTGGGTCGTAATGCCCGTAACGCTCAAGCTGGTTGCATTCGAACCACCACTAAATGCCGTTGCCGCACTATCCTCAATATTATTGAGATCGATGCCTACAGCTCGAGCAACGACAAATCCCCCGCGGGCATTTGCGGCCGTGGCGTCAAATGTCCAGGTTGATGTGGCTGGAAAGTTATCCACGTCAGCTTGTGTGCGAAGCGGGTAATAGAAGATTCCCGAGCGACGAGATGTGGAATAGCTTGGTGAACCCTCAGGAGCGCCGTATCTTGTCCAGCCAGCCGGAGGTGTGATAACACTGGTAGTGGAGTTATCTTGCGAGCCGAACCACATCACGAGCAAGTCGCCTACTGCCATATTCGATAGAGAAGTCTTGGCAAAACTCTTTGAAGAGCCGAGGCCGCTCCCATTGAGTGACCCGAACGTAACGCTGTTTCCCGGTCCAAATAGCAATTGGGCCATAGGGCTAGACCTTTACAACAACGACTACGCCTGCCGGAGTGCCCGCGGGAAGTGCTGCGGCGTTATCAATTAATAAAACTTTAGCACCTACCATTGTGGCATCGGCTTTTGTAGCAAGATGCGTATCTACATATGTTTTTGTTGCCTTCTGTGATGCAACTTTGGTATCACTATTTGCAACTAATCCAGTGTCAATGTCTACATTTGCGGAGTCAAGCTTAAGGTCAAGGGCGGTTTGCAATCCAGTAACCGTTGCGATAGCCTGCGTACCAGTATGCGTAGCGCGATCACGAAGCTGCGCGTCGGTCGCATTGGCAGTAGCTCCGGCTGCAACACCATCTAGCTTTGTTTTGTCAGCCGCAACCATTACACCCGCGTTGGTTGCAGAAGCACCCGTCATCGTTGCATCAACGCCAGTACTACTAGCAATCGTCGCGTTCGTAGCAGTCGACGTGAAAGAAAGATCTGTCGCGCTTGAAGCAGCGACAAACGTAAGGTTTGGATATGTGCCAGTGATTGTCATGTTGGCGCCTGCAGCTGCATTGAGCTGTGCAGGAATCGTGGGCTTATTCAGTATCTGCGCCACACCACTTGTTGCATCCCAATCGCTATTCACCTGACTCGTCACGGGCATCTGCGATGAGGTCACCTTGCCCGACGAGTCAAGGGTAGCAACACCATTTGCGACACCCTTATCCGTCGTATCAATTTTTTTGTTGAGCTCAGTTTGAACGGCGGAGGACACCGGTTTATCGGTGTCTGCGGTGTTATTAACATTTGCTAAGCCAACATCTGATGCCGTTAGCGTCACCACACCGGTGCGGGTATTAACGCTCGATACGCCCCCAGTAACGCTTACCGACTGCCACGCCAGCCCCCCAGGTTGCAGGCTGTCTTTTGTGAGAACTTGGCCGTCCGTACCCCCACTTACTGCAAGTACGCTCGTTGTCACAGAGTTATTTGCAAGAGCATTGGTGCTTACTGCATCGGTGGCTAGGTTTGATGACTGAATAATAGACGGCTAAGGGTACCATCTGTATTGTGAACTTGCGACAAATACTCATTTAGTATCTCGCCCCAGTTTCCTGCGTCACCACCCGGTTGCGGTAATCGTGCCATAATTATCCCCTATACCACTAAACTATATACCTATAGCATAACCTATTTGGGTAGTAGTGTCTATTGTTACGATGGTAGGATTCTATGAACGTTTTATGCCACCGTAGACACTGGCGCCATAACCATATTGTGCAGAGCCGCCATTACCCGGCGCATCGATGCCTAACCGCTGCGATAGTCCAAGTGCGTTAGCAATAGCACCGCCACCGAATACCAATAGTGTACCAACCGCAAGGTGCTTCAAAAACTCCTGGCGATCCATACGCTTGTTCATTAACTCTGTTAGATGCTGTGGTGTTTTCATATTTTTTTGATTTTTATATGGTTTATGCCAGCAATTATACACTCAGCTATATAAAAGCACAAGCATTTACGAGCGAGCGGGGGCAAAAAAACCATCGATGGTCTGCCGCGGACGATGTGACACAGAAGCGAGGGAAGGCTGGGCTGTTTGCCGAGTAGGTACGCTAAGCGACATTCTAGGATGCCCTGGCTCACCATGTTGGCGCTGCCGTACTGTAAACCCATCAAGCGTACGCACCCTATGATCCAGCAGTACCGCTGCAGATCGCTCCGGTAGTAACGCCACCTGGCTAGAAACCATGTCGTGAGTTGATTCTTGGTGCCGCGGGACAGCCTCGCGTTGCCTCTCTGGCTGCAAGCGACGGTTTCGTAGCCACACAATCACAATACCCAGCTGATACATAATGATAATCGGCGAAGCAAGAAGTGTCTGGTTGAGCGCGTCTGGTGTAGGAGAAATAATAGCTGCAGCTACGAATGATCCAACAATGATTCCTTTTTGAGCACCCATGAGTTTACTCGGCGTCAACGGTGTTGCAGAGTTAATAATAAGCATGACAATGGGAAGCTGAAACAGAAGTGCCCCCGCTAGCAAATACGTCATAACGAAAGAAAAATAGGAGTCAATAGTAAGCATGGGGCTGATGTGATACAACTCAAAGCTCGTCAAAAAGTGCAGCGCTGCTGGCAGGCTCACAACATAGGCAAATGCGACGCCCGCAATGGCAAATACAAATGATGCAAGCATATAAGCCAATACGGTCCTCAAGTGTACTTTTTTCACTGCGGGCATTAAAAACCGATATAAATGATAAATAATAACCGGTAATGCACCGATGACCCCTACATAAAGACAAACCTTAATAATGAAGCTAAAGGCGCCACCGGGTGTCAGGTACACAAGTTGCTGGCTGTTACCAAGCGGCGCGACAATCAGGGTTACTATCTTATCAAAAAATGGATAGGCTGCACCACCTACTACAAGAAAGGCAAGCAAAATGGCAAAGAGTCGGCCCTGCAACTCGTGGACGTGGTCCAAGAAAGTTGGCAGAACCGACTCGTCACGATGCTTAAAACTAGTCTTTGTCTTTGTCGCTCTTTTTGCCACTTGCGGGCTCGTCGTCTTTCATTGCACCTTTCAGCTCTTTGGCTGAAGAACCAATGCTGCGTGCAAGTTCTGGTAATTTCCTGGCTCCAAAAAGAAGGAGGAGAATGACAAGAATAACGATTAGTTCTGGTACTCCGATGTTCGGCATAGCGGTAGCTCTCCCTTGATTTTTACCTCCAGGTCCCTTTGAAGTAGGACACTCGCCAAGAAAGGCGAGGATGTATGAAACGGTATAGAAAAGTTAGAAAAACAAGCAGATCAAAATCTACAATAGTAGCTATGGGTCAGAAGTACGATCACTTAAGCTATGAAGATCGAGTTAAGATAGAGCATTGGCATAAGAACGGTAAAAGCATTCGTTACATAGCTGGTGAGTTGGGGCGCAGCCCCAATACCATCAGCTATGAACTGAAGCACCTGGCGGTTTCTGGCGAATACGTCGCTCGCAAAGCGAGCATCAAGGCTTACCAGAAGCGCTACTATGCGAGAACGTCTAGTAACAAAGTTGCTCGCGACAAAGCGTTGCGCCAATATGTCGACGACAGCCTCGACAAGAGTTGGTCTCCGGGCGAGATTGCGGGTAGCCGTGACTGTCCTGTTTCAAAACGGACTATCTATCGCTACGTCACGATCTATGCACTACAGCACAAGCTGTACTTTCGAGGCAAACCAAAGCGACGCAAAGCGATGTATCGCCGTGGGCTCATCGGTGAACGGAAGTGGATTGAAGAGCGTATCCTATGTGATGAGATTGGCCACTGGGAGCTCGACTTCATCGTCAGCCCGACAAAGAACCGTGACGGGACGAATGGGAGCAAGACTGTGCTGCTCGTGGCCGTCGATACACTCAGCAAACGAGCCCTCATAGAACTACTCCCCAACCGAACCAAACAAGAGCTCTCGCGAGCTCTACGGAAGATGTTTGACGGCGTTGCCGTCAAAACTATCCTCACTGACAACGACATTGCCTTTACGTACTGGACGTATTTCGAACAACTACTGGGTGCGCCGTTCTATTTCACCCATCCCTACCATAGCTGGGAGAAGGGGCTGGTTGAGAACACGAACAAATGGATCCGTCACTTTATCCCGAAGAAGACAGATCTTAGCACGGTCACAAAAGAAACGATCGTTACGGTACTAACGTACCTAAACGAACGCCCAAGACAAGTCTTGGGCTACAAAACAGCAAATGAGGTATACTTAGAGTACTTAACAATACAGGCTTAGTGTCCTACTTCGGGGTATCCTGTACGTTATAGTTCTAAAGGTTATTATACTGGCAATGGTTATAAATGCAAGCTCCCCTATTGTGCGCGTTTCAACAACGTTTGGAGCCACTGCAGACTACGACTGTAGCGCATATGGTGCAGGAACGTATAATTCCCAGCAGGCCTGCACGTCTACAGATTCGGGAGCATTACCCAGCACTGGTACCAATATGATCATTGGCGTCGGAGTGGGCATTGTCCTGATTGTTATTGCTCTTATTATTCTTTTCAAGGGCCGTAACCGGCATTCAAAGCGCCGTTAGCTAAGTTCCGGATAATGGCGCAGCGTATCGTCAAGAAGTACTTGCGCCACTTGGCGTGCTTGGTCGTTGTGCGTATGGTGATGCTCACCCCGCACATAATCGTCAACTGTGCTGACAACTTCAGCTAAGTCGTCGTTGATAACAAACACGAACCTCTCACTGGCGAGTACCCTACGAAGCATATGCACCGCGGTTTGCAAGCGGTTACGCAACTCGTCTTCGCTCATGTTCTCACGGGTGCGAAGCCTGCGCATCCATTCATCGAATGAGGGTGGAACAACGAACAAAAACACCGTATCGGGCTTGACTGCAGCAATTGCATCGGTGCCGCCTAAGTCGACTTCATTAATAGGAATTTTGCCACTGTCATGCGCCTTCACAAGCTCACGTACACTGGTGCCGCTTACCTGCTGATTGTGAATCAGTTCAGCTTCTAAGTAGGTTCCTTCACGAATATCATGCAGGACATCTTCCTCACTCCTAAAGTGGTATACAACTCCATCCTGCTCAAGTTCACCATTGCGGACCTTGGGTGGGCGCGTAGTGTCCGACACAATAAAATGATAGCGACCCGTTGCAACGAGTTCATTGATAATCGTGTTGCGTCCACCACCAGTAACGCTGAGCAAAATCACAAGAGGCATTTGTGCAAGCGTCGCTACCGCTTCGGCCGAAGGTTGATACCCAGTAAGGGCATCGATAAATTCCTGTTTATGTGTAAGTGATACTTCCATAGATTGATTATACGCTAATCACGCTTGAGCATCACAGTAAACGCCTCACTGGGAATGTCCACTTTGCCAAAACGCTTCATACGCTTTTTGCCTTTCGCCTGTTTTGCCAGCAACTTTTTCTTGCGACTAACATCCCCGCCGTACAAATAGCCGGTAACGTCTTTGCGATATGCCCCAATGTTTTCGCGTGCAATAAACTTACCGCCAATTGCAGCCTGTAAGCTTACTTCGAAGCTTTGCCGTGGCACGACTTCTTTAAGCTTCTTCGTTACGTCACGGCCCAGCGCCATACTTTCACTTCGATGGCACATGACACTCAGCGCATCTACCATCTCACCGCCAACATAAAAATCAACGCGCACCAAGTCCTCTGCCCTATAGGCAGAAAGCTCGTAGTTGAAACTGCCGTAGCCGCTGGTGACGCTTTTGAGTTGATCATAAAAATCCGTTAACAAGTTTGCAAGCGGCGCCTCAAAACTAATCAACGCACGCTCGTCAATGTAGCTCAAGTTACTCTGGCGACCGCGTTTAGCAACAATGAGTTGAATCACTGCACCAATATATTCCTGCGGCACCACAATCTCGCCCTTAATCCACGGCTCGCGTATTTCTTTGACCGTTGCGACATTTGGTAAATCACTCGCACTTTTTATATCAAGTTCCTCGCCACTTGTCAGTGACACCTGGTAATCTGTGCTCGGGTTAGTTACCACAAGATCTAAGTCGTATTCACGCTCAAGCCGTTCGCGAATGATATCCATGTGCAGCAACCCCAAAAAGCCAATCCGCACCCCAAAACCCAGCACCGGCGAGTTCTCTGGCTCAAACTGCAGGGCAGAGTCACTGAGGCTCAGTTTTTCAACTGCATCTTTGAGATCCTGGTAATCTTCATTGCTCACCGGGAAAAACCCTGCATACACAAATGGCTTTACGTTTTGATACCCTGGCAGCGCTTGATCACTATGGCTACGGCGTACCGTTACCGTGTCACCCACTTTGGCATCGCGCGTGGTTTTGAGGTTTGTCACAATATAGCCGATTTCTCCCGTACCAATATCTGGCTCTTCCTTCATGGCAGGGCTGAGTGCACCCACTTCGAGCGCCAAGCCATGCGCGCCAGTCGCAAGCATTGCAATGGTATCGCCTTTTTTAATTGCACCGTCAACCACTCGCGTGTACAAAATCACACCGCGATAATCGTCGTAGTAACTATCAAAAATAAGCGCCCGAGTTGGGCTATTGGCGTCACCCATTGGCGGCACGACACGTTCGACAATTGTATCGAGGACTGTCTCCACACCTTCGCCAGTCTTTGCGCTAATTTTCAAAATATCTTGCTCAGCACAACCCAGTAGGTTAATAATTTCTGCACTCACTCGTGGCACATCGGCTGCTGGTAAATCAATTTTGTTAAGCACGGGAATAATCGTTAGGTCTGCTGCCAGTGCTAGATACACATTGGCGAGTGTTTGCGCCTGGATACCTTGGCTGGCATCAACAACGAGTACCGCCCCCTCACATGCTTCAAGGCTACGACTGACTTCATAACTAAAATCCACATGGCCAGGCGTATCAATGAGGTTAAGGTCAACACCCTTATGGTGCATTCTTACTGGTGCCAGCTTAATCGTAATGCCCTTTTCACGCTCCAAGTCCATGCTATCAAGTAGCTGCGACTTCATATCGCGCTTTTCAACCGTATGGGTAATTTCCATCATACGATCAGCCAACGTACTCTTGCCATGATCGATATGAGCAATAATGCAGAAATTACGGATGTTCGACTGACTCACGGCTATTTCCTCCCGAACAGGATTGAACGAGCCTTTGTAATCACAGGCGTCGCTTCTCTTAGCCGAAGAATATGACTCAACCATACATACGTCACAAAGCTCACTGCGACGATAATGCCAAACTTTGGAAACGTCGCCAGGAAACTCATGTCATTACTTTGCAGCTGGAAAAGCTGCACAGTAGCATAGGTCACCAATGCCATGAGAGCGCTCGCTGCTACCATGCGCAAAATCGCGTGCCAAAAACTTGCCGTAAACAATTGCGGGATGCGAAGGCGCAGTATGACGAACAAAATGACAACCTCAACAAAGGCGACAATTGACTGTGCCCATGCCAGCCCATACACACCCCAGCCAAACGAATTGGTAAATGTCACGGCGAGGAAAATGTTGAGCGCAATGGAAAAAATCGATATATAGAGGGGTGTTTTTGTGTCCTGTTGGGCATAGAATATTCGTGCAGCAATGTGATAAATCGTGCGGAACAAAATTGCCACAACTAATGCACCAAGCAAACCAGCAATCAGTACGTTTCCGCCGTTTTTAATGAACGCCACCACAAAGCCCCGCGTAAAGTAGGTAATGGTAGCAATCGGCAGCGCAAGCCACACAATCCAGCGCAGCACTGTGCGCAACTCGCTACGGAATAATTCGTCCTTGCCCTCGCTCAACCGCTCGGTCATACGCGGAAACGCGGCATTACTAATGGCCACACCAATGAGATTAACGGGCATCAAGCTCAATGCAGATGCTTGCTGGTAAGCACGAATGGTACCGTCAGCCATGTGCGAGGCAAGGTTAGTTTCGACGAGTCCATTGAAATAATCAATACCCTGGTCAAGCGAGCGAGCTGGCAGTAGGTGTAATACTTGGCGGAAACCCTTGTTACGCCACGTGATCTTCATTTGATAATCAAAACCAAGGCCCAGTAGTCCAATAGAACTGACCACCAGCTGCATCATAGACCCCAGTACCACGCCGAGCGCCACGCCCATGATTCCCCCATCAAACACATGCCAGCCAAAAATATCGATACCGTTAGTGAAGAACTTCGCACCAATAATGATGCCGATGTTATAAATTGTCGGCGCAAGTGCATAGAACGTAAACCGGCCTACCGCTTGTTGCATGCTTGCGATTACCGTGGCCACAGCAAACAAGAACGGGTTAACCGCGATAATACGCATCATGCTAATTGCCAGTGCACGGCCACTCTCATCGAGCCCCGGTCCAACAATATAGCGAACGAGCGGATCAGCAAAAATGATAATCAACACGCTCGCCACCAATGTCACTAGCGCCATGAAGTTAACCATGCTCGAACTCAGCACCCAAGCAGATTTACGATTACCAGCTGCAAGCCGCTGGTTAAAAACAGGAATAAATGTAACACTGAGCGCGCCCGACACCAATATGAAGAACATGAAGTCAGGAATGGTAAAGGCGACTGTATACGCGTCAATCCCTACAGGATAGCTATCAAGGTACAAGCTGTTGAGGAGCCTATCTCGGTAAATACCCAACAAAGAAGCAATCAGCGTTGAACTTGCCAACAAGATAGCGGCCCACTGGACACTTAACTTGCTATTGGCGCGTGCAACTGCCGATCGGACCCTTCCCTGTGTCGCCATGGCTATTCCTTACTCCTAGTGGAGTTTTGCCTCCGCAGGAAGAACAGTACCTTGCATTACCGCTACCGCCTGCTCTTCTTCAAGCGTTTCTTCTTTCAAAAGTGCATCCTTCAATTTTTCTAGTACAGCTCGGTTCTTGGTAATGACTGCTTCGGCGCGACGGCCCGCTTCCTTAATGAGCGCTTCGACTTCTTTGTCAATTTCTTGTGCAGTAGCGTCGCTGTAAGGACGTTCATGAGTAATCTTGTCGAATACCATGCCGCCGCTATCTTCGTGGAATACTTGATCGCGCAGCTTCGTGCCCATTCCCTGCTCAATCACCATATCACGGGCGATTTCGGTGGCTTTGCGAAGATCGCTACCAGCACCAGTAGTAATACCATCAGCGCCGTAAATGATTTTTTCGGCAATGCGACCACCCATGGCGCGAGCCAGAATATCCTTGAACTCATAGACATTGGTGTAACTCTTGTCTTCGGGCGGCAGGAACCAGGTAACACCACCAGTGCCACCACGCGGAATGATAGTCACTTTATGTACAGGATCGCTATCGGGCAATACGTGTCCCACAATGGCATGACCTGCCTCGTGGTACGCCGTCATTTCCTTTTCGCGCTCGCTCATCACCTTGGCTTTGCGTTCTGGGCCAATGGCTACTTTTTCGAATGCTTCCGTAAGATCTTTGCCCGTAATACGCTTGGCGTTTCGTCGGGCAGCAATGATTGCCGCTTCGTTGGCAATATTGGCCAAATCTGCACCACTACTCCCCGCTGTTTTTGCTGCTAATTTATCAAGGTTAACTGAATCATCAGTTGGCTTGTTCTTGAAGTGGACTTGCAAAATTGCTTCACGGTCTTTGCGCTCGGGCAAACTAATGGTTGTATGGCGGTCAAAACGACCCGGGCGCAGCAAGGCTGGGTCAAGCACATCTGCGCGGTTCGTCGCCGCAAGCACAATCACGTTTGTCCCGGTTTCAAAGCCGTCCATTTCTACCAAAATTTGGTTCAATGTTTGCTCGCGCTCATCATGGCCACCGCCCATACCACTCCCACGTTTACGGCCTACGGCGTCAATCTCATCAATAAAAATGATTGCGGGCGCATTCTTTTTGGCCTTCGCAAACAAGTCGCGCACACGACTCGCGCCAACGCCAACGAACATTTCAACAAACTCAGAACCAGAAATACTGAAGAACGGTACATTAGCTTCCCCTGCTACGGCACGCGCCAGCATGGTTTTACCAGTACCTGGGTTGCCCACGAGCAGCACGCCTTTGGGAATTTTTGCGCCGAGTGTTTCGTACTTCTTGGGGTGTTTCAAAAAGTCGACGACTTCTTCAAGGTCCTGCTTGGCATTGTCATTACCCGCAATGTCTTGAAACGTAATGCGCTCCTTGTCGAGCCCGTATAGCTTGGCTTTACTCTTGCCAAAGCCCATAGCTTGGTTATTTTGCCCCTGCGCTTGACGCATCATAAACATAAAGAACGCAGCAATCAGCAATACGGGAATAAGAATCGACGCAAGGTTCCACAGCGCAGCGTTTGTTTCGCTCGGCTGCTGTACGCTCACGTTGGTCTTTCCTTTTTCGAGCCCTTGATCGTAAATCGTTCCGTTCTCTTTAACCGTCTTTTCGGTTGGATCTTTTTGGCCCTTTGGCGTTACCTTAACGTTATTGCCCTCAATTTCAAGCTTGGCGATTTGTCCGTCATTAGCGCGTTTAATTACCTCGCTAATTGGTACTTCTTTTAGCGGTGTGTGTGGCATCATAATCGCCAGAACTGCGAGCGTCGAGAGTACCAAAATCGCCCAGAATAAACTGAGGCGAAGCGTATTGCCGATAGTTCCTTTTGGTCGTTTCACCATGAATCAAAATCCTTTCTGTCTCTATCATCTATATCGTAAGCAAAAATTACTCTAGTAATTATACTACGGAAACAGTGAACTTACGAGAGGTAAAATGCAGCTCTACGCCACTACCAACTTGGTATATACTGCCCGGTAATGCCGTTTTGATAGCCTGTACCGCACGCATGAGCTGCGGGCGGGTTGGGCGCTGTACACCCTCCTTCTCAATTTGCGCACCAAGCAGTTCACCTGCAGCAACCGTATCGATTTGCGTGTAAAAATGACGCGAGCCGGCATGACGAGCCAAAAGTCGCGTCGTTTCCCGCACAATATCGTGCTTCAGTTGTAGCTGCTCGGTGCGCCGCATCACAATATCGTTTTGCTCGCGCGGCAACAGCTTTCGGTGCAGCTGGCGACGCACGCGGTTGCGCTGGTACGCGTCGGTACTATTAGTGACGTCTTCCACCCACTCTAGGCGATGGCGCGCTGCGTATTCATACAAAAACGATTTTGTCATGCCCAGCAGTGGACGTTCAATCCCTGGCGTATCAAATACTGCTAAACCGCGCCACCCCGTGCCTCGCTGGCAGTTGATGGCAACGGTTTCAATCAAATCGTCTTTGTGATGCGCGGTCACAATGGTGGCATTATGCATTTGAGCAAGCTCTCGCAAAAACGCGTACCGCCCATTGCGGGCTGTCTCTTCGCTCGCTTTTGCCCCAAGCTTTAGCTGCCTCATCACAAATGGCAGCTTGTAAAATCGGGCTAACTCTTCAACAAACCGTGCATCTGCTGCAGAATCTTCACCCCGTATTCCATGGTCAACATGGGCAACAATCAACGGGCGTTTCAGTTTGCTCAGCATGTGCAGCAAGCACACCGAATCAATGCCGCCGCTCACCGCAACAACATAGTTACCGGAGGGCACGGCTTAGCTTTACTCCCAGCCAAATACCGACAATGCCTCCTATAAAGCTTCCCACAAATACCCAGCCACTGAGCATATCCTGGTCACCTAGAAGCCATGGGATTATTCCGCCTAGCGCGCTCCCAACTGTCATCATTGCAATAATGATTGTTTTGTTCATTATTCTCATTATAGCAATAGCCGCCCCGCATGGGACGGCTACTCGCATTACTCGGTTCTTTAGTTTGCGGTTTCGCTTGTTGATGACTGCGCTTTCGCATGCATACCATCGCGTCCGCCATCTCTTTCTCCACCATGGCCCCCATGGCCACGTCCGCCCATTAGCAGGTACCTATATTGAGCGTCAATTCCATTAGTTTTTAGCCATGCATCAAGCTCGGTTCGTTTTGTATCCATCTGCGCACGCATTTCTTGACGCTTTGTGTCGCGCTGGGCTTCGGTTAAATTCTGATCAGCTGCGCGCGCCGCATCACGCTCTTTTTCTAACTCTGCTCGCTTGGCGTTTATTTTATCTGCTTGTGGCTGTGTTAGCTTTCCATCTTTGACAAGCTGCGCTACTTCGGTCTTTACTTCATTCTCACGCTCTTGCTCCATTTGTGTGTGGTTCGCAGTAACGACTGCCTGCACGTCCGCTTCTTTTAGGTTGAACTTTGCTGCAATTGCCTTTACAAGGCTACTCATGGGGTTGGTAGGAGTACCCGTCGTTGATTCGGCGTTAGCTACACCTACGCCAACAAGTCCGGCAGTTGCCGTGGCTGCAACAATTCCTGCCGCTATCAATTGTTTCTTCATATACTTCTCCTTTATTTAGGTAGTATTAATCTCACATAAAGCACTATGGACTGCCTTTCTTAAATAACCCTTAGACGCAGCTTAACTTACTACATGTATCGAGTGCTTCCGAAGGGGATTTTTGTTTTTACAAACACACCCGTACCCAGCGTATCGGCGCTATGGATTGTTCGTTCACCGTACCGTGCGTTAATTTCGTCAATTGCCCAAGTTACCTGTTGCTCGCGCGCTAGTTGATCGCCAAATAGTGACAACTGATCGCCGGAACCGTTATGTAAATGATATACATGAATACCAATCTCACGGATACTTCCCATAGGCGCGCTCACAAACAATTTGCTTGCAATCGCCCAAATTGCCGCATTGGAATAAAAGGGAAGGGGGGCAAGGTATTTTTGGTGCCAATAGTTCCCTTTGCGTCCCCATCGGCCGTTGGTAGTAGCAAGGGTGTGGCCACCATAAATTCGCGCATATACCCCTACCCCCCGCGCACACTTATTTTGCGAACGCAGCTTCACGCCTACGGCTTCTACTAAATGGTGCAGACGCTGCAGCACTTGCCGCTCAGATAAGTCACGACTTTCAAGCACATACTGACGACCGCAGGTTTTTAAATCGTACTCTATGTCATCCACCTCCCAACCACGCAATCGCTGGTGCCACTGTAAACCGCATACACTTTTAAACACGACTTTTTGTAACACCAGTGGATCGGCATCTAAAAACTGCAGTGGCGTAAAGATTCCTACTTGGTTCAAGCGATGCTCATTGCGGCTGGCAATCCCGGTGAGGTCTTGGAGCGACAAGCCACTCAGCACTTCGCGAAGATTCTGGTGGGTAATGACGTCAAGCCCATCAGGCTTGTGTAACCCCGCAGCTGTTTTAGCCAAAAATCTATTGGGAGCAATACCTATATTGCAGCGCATGGCGCATCCCACCTCCTCGCGTAACCGCCGTTTAATTTCGTGGCCTACTTCCACCAAGTCGCGATTGCGTATCGCGGCAGGTGAAAGTGCAAAATCTATCACGCCCTCGTCGATGCTTTTCATGGTAAAGCTTGGGCTATAGTCACGCATGATGTCCATTAGTTTGTGGTATACATAGCGGTACTTCGGTGGATCACTCTCAAGCACCACAAGATCGGGGCAAAAAACTTTGGCATCACGAACTTTCATGCCCAACTTTACTCCCGCTGCTTTTGCCTCATAGCTAGCAGTAACAATACTCGTATGCTCGGTACGGCGATTGGCAATTGCCACTGGACGATCACGCAGCATAGGCCGAGCCTGCTGCTCTACAGTGGCGAAGCAGCTATTAAGATCGATATACATCACCAACGGGCGTGCTGTATTGTAGCCCTCGTTCACTGCCTATCACCCTCCATGGTCAGCCGCCATGTCAGCTGGTGGCTATCAAATTCTAGCCGGTAATCAGCCCCACCGTCCGTGACATCAAATATATGCAGCGTGCGCCTGCCGACAGTCGTTGGGTGACGCAATCCAATTTCGGTGATGGTGACTTCCCTGCCGCTTGGGCGCCTGAATCGCACCGGTCGGCAAGGGTTTAGCCCCTCGCCAAAGACTGCAACAACTTCAATACGTTCCTGTAGCAGTTGTTCGTCATTCATCGCCCCTGCTCCTGCCATACTTTGCGGCGCCGCGCCAGCAAAAATTCTTTCATGCGACGCTCAAGCAGGGCGTCAATACGCTCTGGTCGGTGAGCAGCACGAGGGATTTCAATATAAATAGATTCATCGGTCATAAAAACAATCTCCAAATACGTTAATTTAGAGAACGATTTTTTTGTTGGCTCGCCCGTTCTTTAGCCCGTTCTTTAGCAAAAGCCCGAAGACGAAAAATGATGAATCCATTGGTGAGGGACGCTTGCTCAGAACTGAGTAGTGAGTATCACCTGGAAGTAGTTCTATTATACCATGCCCGCCTCGCGACACAGGACAAACAGATAGTAAACCCCCTTGCACCCATAGTGATTTACAGGGAGCATCTCCCTAACTAGCAATTACTAATAAAAAGGAGAAGTGTATTGAATAAATACAATAAAAAATATGGTGATGGGTGTCAAAAGAAGATTTTTTGCAACCTGTCTAGCATCGCCCTAAAGTTACTAATCGACGTTATCATAGAAATTCTCAAACACCAAAACATACTATATTAGACTACGGCTACCACACACTGCACCAGCGCCTATTCTCAGTTACAATAAACTGTATGAAACTTGCGTATTCTATGAATGGTAACGGCCCCGTGGTAGTGCTGCTTCATGGGTACCTGAGTGATAGCGTGTATTGGCACAAGGTATGCCCTAAACTGACCAAGCGCTACACTGTCGTTTCAGTTGATCTCCTGGGGTTTGGCAAATCGCCCAAACCAAAACGAGTACCCTATTCCATTCAGATGCATGCAAAACTCGTAGCTGACATCATTGCCGATGTGAGTGACGGGCCGGCGATTATTATTGGACACTCCATGGGCGCCCTCATTGCGTGCCAAGTTTCGCATGACCACCCGAGTATGGTAGCTCGGCTCATTCTCAGCAACATGCCCCTCTACAAAAACGCCCAGCAAGCGAGAAGCGTCATTCAAAATACCAATGTACTCTATCGACTAGCACTTTACTCACCCGTCGCCCGTCTTATTTGGCCAATCATAAAAATCGTTGCACCGCGCGGCAAACTCCGGCTGGGCCCAACTGGGGCATTCTCGCCTCATCATACGCATCACTCTCGCAAAAGTTCGCTCACTCATACTATTGAAGCAACAAATGCCCTCACACTCCTCGGCTCCGTCCCATCAAGGACGCTCCTTATTTGTGGTACTTACGATCGATCGGTATACAAGCAGAACCTTACGTTAGCCCAACTACCAAAGCATATTTCAATCAAGTGGGTTGCTACCGGTCACCATACCCCCATCCATGCACCAGAAATTATCGTGCAGGAACTCCTCTAGAATTTCTTGTTGACCTCTGCTATAATCGAGCGAGTTATATGGCACCATAGCTTGGCTAGAGAGCCCTCAGCGGAACAATAGCGTATCGCCCTAACCAGCTACCCTATCGCGTTGCCTCGCACCTTTCATTTACTACACGGCACCGTAGCTCAGCTGGTTAGAGCGCAGGACTCATAAGCCTGAGGTCACAAGTTCAATCCTTGTCGGTGCTACCATAGAAAAACTCTCACCTAGCGGTGAGAGTTTTTCTTTGTGTGCTCGAAACTAACCAGCCACCATATACCAAGCCCTGCCGCCACAAGCAAACTCCCACCAATGACATACACCAGCAGCACCATGATGATAATCCACAATGCCCGCTCAGTCCCCGAATAGTCATCGTTAGACACCACGACAGATGTTGTCGCCGGCTCTTCAGTTAACACACTGGTCACTGGCGCGCGTGAGTGGATGTTCGCAAAATAGGCCGCATCCATACCAGGTACTACTCGTCCAATTAGGGCTACGTAGTAGTCATGCTTGCTTTTCAAAATTGCGTCGGTTTGCATCCATTCTTGCAACTGCTTGTATTCAGATGTCTCAAACAAGTAGCCATACAGCTCGGCTTTGTCCTCCTCAATGCCACTCATCGCATAACCAGTCACAAACCCTTGTGCTGGGTGCTCACCCGTAACACAACTGTTGCCCTCTTCATAGCAACTCCCCCCGCCGTTACCATACTTGAACCCGGGTGTGTTGTAGTTGGCCCAAGTAGCATCTTTGTGGTACACATCGCCATAGTAGGATTCTTCAAAATAATGAACATACTCGTGGTGAATAACGTGGCGCATGTACAGCTCAGAATTTGCGTACCCAATGTCGTAGATCATGGTGCGTAGATAGTTCATGGGTGCAGCGGCTCGGGCCTGTTTGTTGCCCATATAGTTATATTTATAGTCTTTTATAAGGGTAATCGTTTGAAGATTGGTGGCCTTCGTCCATTCAGGTGGATACTTGGACCATTCCTGAATGAACAGCGTTGCCATTTGCTTAAACGCCGGAATATCCGCCGTAGTAATATCACTACACGTAAACGCCGGGTCGCTGATACAGGTTGTGGATAGGCGTAACGAATAGCGATTAAGTAGTTTTTGCACCTCAGCAGAAATTTGCGTTGTAGTGGTAGCTTTTTGCACCTGGGCCACCGATGCCTGCACGGCACTATAGTCATAAATAGGTGGCGGACTCATAGCACCCGCGCGCAGCGGCACGGTGGCGAAAACGAGTGTGGCAAAAAAGGCGCTATATCGATGAAGCATATGCGTCTATAGTATCAAAAATCCACGCCTCTCGTATTGGCGTGGATTTAGGTTGTATTAATTCGTTAGTTATACGTCGCGAGCACTATTGAGCGTAAAGAGCTTGGCAATCCCCCATGCAACCAGTGCATACACTACCATTGCTACTAGGCTGGCGGTGTCAAAGAAGAACTGGCCGTAGGTTGGTGCTGGAAAGATACCGGCAAATGGTGCTGCAAAGACGCCGCTCACCGCGTAAATAAAGTCGACAAAACCGCTGCCTTGGTTGGCGCCAAGCATGAACAAAACGATTCGCAGGGCAAGAAGTACCAAAATAAATCCTGCAATATACCAAACGACGCGCTGGGCAACCACACGACTATCTGCTGCTTCTACGGTTCGTACCGTTTGGCGCTGTACGTTTGTTGCGCCTTCCTGCACATTCGTTTCTCGTACTTCTGTTGTTTTCTGTTGTTCGTCCATACTAGTTGTCTCCTATGAGTTAGTGGATGACCTCAGTATAGGCTGGGAACCCCTGCCGTAGGTAGGATAATTTTCACAATTTTTGATGGATAAACGGTGCGAACACTAGTCAAGGTTGAAATCTTCAACGTCGAGCGCTTCTTCTCGTTCGTTGATGAATGATCGGAGTTCTACGGTACTGCGCTGGCGGTTCCAGCTACCAAGGCCGAGTACGTCACTAAGAGTCACTGATTCTATATCAGTTGCGGTTGTTTCCATTTGTTTGCCCTTTTTTGTTATTTATTGGCTTATGTGTTTAATATAGCACATATTTGCAAAAAAAGCAATAGCTTTTTGTAAGAATGTTTTATTTTTTTGACGTACTAGTGATGCTTATGGTATAAATTAAACAGAGGATAGCAAAATAAACATGGACTACCCCACCGTTTTCGGTATCATCGGACTTGCAGCGCTCATTCACGCTAGCTTTCAGCTGAGTGTCAGTATGGTGACCCTGCTCAGTGGGCACAGCCTTGGCAGCAAGGCGCGCAGCAATCACACCATGGCGCTCGTTGGCGCGTTTTTTGCTGGCGTCGTGGTGATGACCATGCTTTCGGTATCGTTTCTTGCCTACCTTGGCGAGCAATTGTTCCGCCATGGAGTCCCACAACTCGTATGGTCGGTTGTAGCTGGCCTTAGCATGGGTCTGGGGGTTGCTGTATGGGCATTCTACTATCGCCGTGGCAAAAGCGGCACCTCGCTCTGGCTTCCCCGCACAATGGCACGATTTTTGAGCGAACGCACCAAAGCCACTGCCAACACAGCCGAAAGTTTTAGTCTTGGAATTGCCAGTGTGCTTGCCGAAGGAATTTTCATCGTTGCGCCAGCGAGCGCGGCAGCTCTGGCTATGATCCATTTGCCCGCACCACTTCAGCTTGCCGGCATGGTGCTTTACACCGCTATCGCCTCACTCGGTATCCTTCTTGTCATTATGCTCATTGGTAGTGGTCACAAGCTTAGCCATATTCAACGATGGCGTGAAGAAAACAAACGCTTCCTGCAATTTGCCGCTGGGAGCGCGCTTTTGGTACTTGGCTTTTATGTATACGTCAATGAAGTTGTTGCCGCCGCTGCACTTGCCCGCGGGGGAATGTAAATGAGCCATTCTGTTGATGTCGTGAAGCGTGGGGGCAAACGTCCCACCGAAGCCTATAGCCGCAAAAAACTTGAGGCAAGCGTGTACGCAGCCTGCCTGAGCGTGCGCAGCCTTGATGGCCATGCGAAGCAAACCGCAGCGCAAGTTGCTGATGCTATCGAAGCGTGGATGAAGAATAAATCAGAAATTACGAGTACCGACATCCGGCGGCAAGCAAGCAAAGCCCTTAGCAAGCTCCACCCAGACGCAGCATATCTATACCAACACCATCGAGTGATACTATAAGGAGATTTTATGGCGAGAAAACCCCAATTTGACTACGATCTGATTGTTATCGGCAGCGGCGCTGGCGGATCGGCAGCGGCAACCATCGCCGCACGTGAAGGCAAAAAAGTTGCCATTATCGAAGCCGATACCTTTGGCGGTGATTCGCCAAACTGGAGCGACGTCCCTATGAAGGCACTTCTTCACGCTTCACAGCTGTACGATGAAGCCCGCCATGGTGCTCGCTTTGGCCTGCGCAGTAACACCATGGGCTACAACTATCCTTCACTTCGCGCCTGGAAAGACATCGCTGTTAAGCGCACTGGCGCCGCGGGTAACAAAAAGTTTTACGAGTCACAGGGCATTGATGCGTTTGAGGGCAATGCACACTTTTTGTCACCCAACGAAGTAACAGTTAATCGTCGCCACCTCAGCGCAGCACACTTTTTGGTAGCAACAGGGTCACACTGGGTTGCGCCTGATGTACAGGGCTTGGCGGACGTTAAGTACCTGACACCGCGCACGATTCTTGAAGCCCTGCGACCGCCCAAAAGTTTGTACATCATCGGTGGTGGCACGATAGGTGTTGAGATTGCGCAGCTGATGGCAATTTTTGGCACCAAGGTATATATCGCTGAAATCGCCGCACGACTGCTGCCTAAGGAAGATGAAGAAGTTGGCGAACTGATAGAACGTGTACTCGCTGAAAGCAAAGGTGTGACGGCTCTCACGCAAACCCGTACACTTTCCGTCGTCAAGGATGGCCTAGGCGCACGCGTTACCTTTTTGCGCGGTGGCGTCGAAAAGTCTGTGCGCGTCGATGAAGTACTGATTGCAACCGGCAGGACACCGAGTGTTGACCTGGGGCTCGAAAACGCCAGCATCAAGTACACGCCTACTGGCATTGATGTTAATGAGCACCTACAAACCACCGCTAAGCATATTTATGCCGCTGGCGATGTGCTCGGCCACAGTCGCCATACGCATACGGCCCTGCATGAAAGCCGCGTCGTCGCCCACAACATACTCATGAAGAACAAGGTCACGCCAGATTACACCGCTTCACCTCGACTCACCTTTACTTTCCCCGGTATTGCGTCTGTAGGGCTTAGCGAAGACGATTGCCTAAAGCGCGATCTGCGCATTAACAAGGCTACTGCGCCGCTCAACATGATTGCACGCAGCAACACCAGCGACTTCCATGATGGTTTCGTAAAAGTGATCACCGACAAAAAGGGTGTGATACTCGGTGCTACTGTAGTTGCGCCTCACGCCGCCGAAATCATCCACGAACTAACCCTCGCGGTAAAATACCAGCTAACCGCCAGCCAAGTTGCCGCTACACCTCATGCCTTCCTTAGTTGGAGCGAAGCAGTCCGTGTCGCCTGCGGCAAGATTGCACGATAAATAGAGCACGAAAAAAGCCAGTCATTGACTGGCGCTTTTCTTGGTTGCGGGGGCAGGATTTGGTCACGTCCCGCGACCCCGCGAGTCAGTCGGATAGGCATAGCCCATCCGTGACATCGCCTTGCGGACTGCCACCAGGCAGTCCTCACCTCCGACCTCTGAGGTCACAGGTAACAAACTCAGAACCAAGAGAAAAGCCCCACCAAAGTGGGACTGTTCTCTTGGTTGCGGGGGCAGGATTTGAACCTGCGACCTCTTGGTTATGAGCCAAGCGAGCTGACCGGGCTGCTCCACCCCGCGATACTATGTTGTCAACTGGTCATTTCGCACCCCGCATAACCAGGGTTATGAGCGATTAGTGATTCACGGTGAGCTGACCAGATGCTCCACGCGCGATACATCCACCATCTTACCACAAAATCGACTACTGTTCAACACCTCTACTCGGCAGTGTTCCCTGCCGCTCCGCCGATAAGGAAGTTGATCCATTGGTCAAAGTTGCTGACTGCAGCAGCTGATGAAACGGGCTGTGTGGTAGTTACCTGTGTACCCTCTTGTTTAGCGGCTTGACTATTCGGCGGTAAGTGCAGCACCTTTTCGCCTGGGCTAGCAAGCCCCAGGTGTTCCCTAGCGGCTAGGTCTTTATACTCATCACTTCGATAGTAATTTTGCTGGTACTGCAGTGTTTGAACCTCAAGGTCGGTCAGCTCTAGCTCACGGCGCTGCTTGTCTACTTCTTTTTGCAAAGCAAAGTTACGCTGCATGGTAGTAATTGAACCCCAGGCCCAACTCATAGCAATCACAAAAGCTGCTGCTATGACGATATTGTTCATGGTGCCATAGCGATGCCATAAATGCTTTGCAGTTTTGACGAGATGAGTGGTGTTCATGCTTAGTATTAGTATAGCCCAACAGAGGCAAATAGGCTATAATGGTGGGCAGGCCTCGGGGGTGTAGCTCAGGGGTTAGAGCAGCGGGCTCATAACCTGTTGGTCGATGGTTCGATCCCATCCACCCCCACCAATAATATATCCTCACAAGTGTGAGGATATATTATTGGTCGTCTTTTTGCTCACGGGCCTTGGCAAGCGCATCACGCACTGCTTGAATACCATGTGCGTTGGTAGCGCGTTGTTCATCGCTCAGCGGCTCAACTGGTACATTCCAAAATGGATCGAGCTCACTATCGCTCCCCTCGTTGTAGGCGCGTCCACCGCGGCGACTCGGGCCGCGGCGCTTAGGCCGGGTATTTTGTACAACTCGTTTCAGTGCAGTCACTGAAGTAGCTTCTGCAAAGAGTGGCGGAAACGATTCATCAGCGAATTCCATAGTACGACCGTCAAAATCGGCAATTGGGCGTACATCGCCTTCAGTATCAATAAAGTCGGCGCTGTCACTGGTATAAAGTCGATGAACTGTTTGTTTTTCAATAACCATACATACATTATAGCATAAACAATACTATAAGTCAATAATCTGAAGGTAAACAAAAAGCCCCGAAGGGCGTCCAACACGGATAGCCCTATCGGGACTAATTTGGCACCTGTTTGTTTGTACCCCTAGCATACTATGCTTTTGAAATAAGCGCAAGCTTTTTGCATGGTTAAGTTTTCCACAATACTAAAAGGCCCGCTCCTTAGAAGAAGCGGGCACAATTAGCATAAATATGACTATTTCTTCTTAGAAACAGTAAGGAAACCGTTGCGTGGGTTTTCTTTAACAACGCGGTCTGCTGGTAGGTCTACTGGAGTACCCTTAGCATTCTTTTCTACCTTCGCGAAGAAGTAGATAGTTTGTGGTTTACCACCGCGAAGAGTAACTTCGGTCTTGTGCAGGTAGTATGTTACACCCTTTGAGTTAGTGTGCTTGTAAGCCATAAAGTTATACCTCCTATTAGCGTCTTA
>APMI01011280.1_pt1 | contig 68306 bp, 54 predicted proteins | sample 667938 | NCBI WGS metagenome assembly APMI01 (sample SAMN01084076, study PRJNA167559) | wastewater metagenome | biome: Wastewater | place: Denmark: Ejby Moelle, Odense | collected 2011-11-28
TAAGCTTTATTGACGCGCTGAACATATTCGGGATAGCGACCATCGTTTGGGTAATACCTGCAGATAATATGCTCGCCCGAGTAGTACATTACCTGCCACTGCAGCATGCCGCGGGTACAAAAAATATAGTTTATTTCCTGCTGCTCCATTGTGCCGATAAAGGAAAATAAGGCGGCGCGGGTAGTGGTATTGTAGCTAAAGTCTTTAAATAGGAACATGGCGATAAGCCCGGCGGCGTATAAGGGCGCTAACAGGACTAGCTTGAGCCAGCTTTTTTCGAAACGATCGAGATATATGCAGAGGGCGAACAGCGCAGTTCCGGAGAGCGGCAATACATAACGAGGCGCTATGCCGGGGATAAAGAGCAAATAAAGCAGGCAGCAGAGCAGCGCAATAAATGCTGTGAAGCAAAGCGCATTCTTTTTTATTCCCTTAAAGGATATGTACATGCCGGCAATAAGCAAGGCGCAGATGAGCCCTATTAAATAGTATGCCGCAAATGTATTGCCAGCCGGCGGGGGGTATATACGGTAGAGGTAGTAATAGCCGGTAAGGCTATCGACCACCAATTGAAATTGTTCACCCAGTTTCACTTTGAGAACATTGGCGAGCTCAAAAACCTGGGGCTGCCAAAAGTGAGATGAACTGCGCGCGATCAATGCCAGTGGAATAATGCCTGCAAATAAACCAGCAACAAGATATGGAGCAAGGCGCAGCCCCCCCAGCAAGCAGAGCCTGTAAAACAGGAAGGGCAATATGCCTGCCAGCCACAAAGGCTGGCTTTCGTAAATAATGGCCAGCAAAAAACCCTGCAGCACATAATAAGCAGGCCTTTGCGTGTTCTTATTGAACAGCAGGTAAGTAAATATCCAGGAAAGGGTAAAGGACGTAAGGTATCCACCCCGCGCCTTCATAGACCAGGCTGCCCATGCAGGTGTAAGAATAAAAAGAATGGTAATGAGCAGGGGCAAGGGGCTGCCGCCGCGGCAAATAGCTTTGAGCGTTTTGTAGAAAAAAATGATACCTGTTGTCCAAAGTGCGAGCATGGCCAGCTTTACACTATAATCGTTAATACCGCCAAGAAGATAGGCCAGCGATACCAGGCCTGTCTCCAGCAGTGAAAAGCCATATGACTGCCCGTAGAAAAACACAGAAATATCCTTGCCCTGCAACATATGTTTGGCCATTAGCGCGAGCGTACATTCGTCGCCATCCAAAATGAAATGCGGGCTGAGCAAAGAAGGCAGCCTGCTGATAAAGCATAGCAGCACGAGCGACAGAACAGGGAGCCAGGTAGGGGATCTGTGCATTTCTTAAAATAATAGCTAAGCTATTAATATATACATATTGCGCGGTGGAGTAAACAAAAAAACGTCCCCCGGTTGAACGGGGGACGCCTGGTAAATATTGTGTGAAAATTAGCGACGTGTAATGCTACCCGCGCCTATCAGTTCATTTTTGTCATTTGCAATGCGGTATTGATAGACAGCCGTAGATAAATGCTGCGTAGGCACATTCAGTATATTTGCTCCTGCAACGCATTGTTGTAGAGGGCTGGTGTATACTGTTTTGCCGGTGGCATCTGTGAGGGTTACGGTTAGATTTTCCGCATTTACGAGGCTGAGGCTGATGGTTACATTAGCTGAGGCAGGGTTGGGGTAGACGGCAATGTCTTTGGCCCTTGCCACAGACTCTATACCTGCAGTGGCCGAAAGCCTGAACAACTCATAGCCAGAACTTGCATCCTGCGCCTGGAAATATAGTTTGCCTCCATACTGTGTGAACAGTGAAGGGTTGCCGTTTCCTGCAGCCGGGTTAAGATCATAGACCAGCGAGGTGCCTGCGGCAGTGCCATCGGATACCCAAAGCTCCTGGCCTTCGGCAGCTGTTGTAGCATTAAAGTACAGCTTGTTATTATACACAGTTAAGTACTCGGGGTATGAACTGTTGGTGCCTGTGTTGATATCTTTTATGAGGGAGGTTGCATGGCTGGTAAGGTCATATTTCATCAACTCATAACCCGCGGTACCATTGTTGCCGGGGAAATAAATAGCGTTGCCGAATTTTACAATGTTCCTGTAATTATTATTGCCGGCGAGCTGGTTACGCCCATAGACACCGGCATTGGTGCTGTAGAGGGATGTAAGTTTGAGCGGAGGGTTGTTGCCGTCTATAACGAATAATTCCCTGTTGTCCACCGAATCGACCAGCGAAAAATAGAGCTTATTGTCGTCGCCTACATGAAAACTCTGCGGGTTGCTGCCTTTAAAACCTGCATTTGTAGTAACAAGGTCCGTATTGCCACTGGCGGGATCGTAACAATACAACATATAGCTTTCGCTTCCACCATCGCCAACAAAGTAAACTTTGTTATTATAAACGACCATATCCCAAAGCAGGCTACCTATACCAAGTGTAAGGCGGTCAAACACGTTGGTAGCAGCACCGGTGGTGGCATCCATATAACACAAACCATTGGTGGTGCCATCTGAGCCCCAATAATAGACCTTGTTACCAATTGAAACGTCATTGCTATTGGCATTGCCGGTAGCATCGGTAACGATCGTTGGGGTGCCGCTGCCTGTGTAAGAATAGTATTGCCCGTTACAATTGCAATATAATTTGCCATTGGCAGCAGCATAGCGATACATCTGGTAGCCGCAGTTTAAAGCATTTGCGGCGGTAACGGCAGCAGCATTAGTACCATCAAAAGTCCATAAACCAAGTGCGTTGGTAGAAAAATAAAGCGCGTTATTAAAAACGGTCAAGCCTGTTGGGCGTGAGCTGCTGGAACCGGGCGAAACATCGGCCATTATTGTGGGCACTGATTGCCCGGTAGCATTTGAAAAAGGTAGCAGAAGCAATGCTGCTGCAAGTAGTTTTTTGTTCATAAGTGTGATTTTGATAAAATTATTGGTATAAAAAGGTGTTTACTTAAAATTGCCGGGGGCAGCGGGGCATAGCAGCCTTAAAATGGAATGGTAGCCGTGCAGGCAGAGAGGGAGTATGGTTCATAAAACGAGATTTTTCCAAAAAATATAGTAAAAGACCATTTTTACAAAATAAAAATATATTAACCGTTGATAAGTGTACCTCAATGCAGGAACATATTAATATAGGCAGCAAGTGCAATCCTGAGACAATATTTGTCTAAATTCAACCTATAATTCAATCATTATGCTGAGCATTAAGAACATCGTGAAGCAATACGCGGGCTACCGTGCGCTGGATGATGTGAGTATGGAAATAGAAAAAGGCAGCATCTTCGGGCTGCTGGGGCCTAACGGGGCAGGCAAGACCTCGCTGATACGCATCATCAACCAGATAACCGCACCTGACTCAGGCGAAGTACTCTTCAACGGGCAACGCCTTAGCCAGACGCATGTGGAGCAGATAGGCTACCTACCCGAGGAACGCGGACTGTATAAGAAAATGGAAATAGGCGAGCAGCTGATATACCTGGCCAGGCTAAAGGGGCTGAGCCAGGATGAAGCTAAGCGCCGCATCAGGGCATGGTTTGTGAAGCTGGGCATAGAAGGATGGTGGAATAAAAAGATAGAAGAACTGTCGAAAGGGATGGCCCAAAAAGCCCAATTTGTAGCGACAGTAATACATGAACCGGAACTGCTCATCCTCGATGAGCCGTTCTCAGGCTTTGACCCGGTGAATGCCGAGGTGATAAAGAACGAGATACTGGAGCTGAACCGCAAGGGCACAACGATTATTTTCTCCACACACAGGATGGAATCGGTTGAGGAACTGTGTGACAGTATAACCTTACTGGACAAAGGACATAAAATACTGGAAGGCCGCGTGAAGGATATAAAGAACACTTACAGGAACAACACCTTCCTGCTGGAATACACAGGGAGCAGGGCGGATGTGAATGGCAGCAGCTCTTTCAGCATCGTAGAAGAAAGCAACAATAACGATGAGCGGAGACTGAAGCTACGCTTGAATTCAGGTGGCAACTCGAACGATATCATCAGCTATTTTGTATCGCGCGGACACATCAATCGCTTCGAGGAAGTGGTACCCACTATGAACGAAATATTTATTGACAAGGTAAATAAAATGAACTAAGGCCATGAACAAGGTATTACTGATCATAAAGCGTGAATATTTTTCGAGGGTAAAGAAGAAGTCATTCATCGTGATGACCTTTCTTGTGCCCCTGCTTTTTATAGGCATGTATGCCCTGATAGGCTACCTGATAGCCAAGGGCGATGAATTTGGCGATGCCAAGAATGTGACGGTGGTGGATGAAAGCGGCATGTTCACTAACCAATTGAAAAACAGCGGGAATATTAAATTCTCGTACTCTACAGAACCTTATGCAAAAGCAAAAGAAGGCATTTTCGATAAGGAGGATAGCTACCTGCTCCATATACCTGCCGACGCAAATAACGTAGAGATCCTGAGTGCAAAAAAATCGGGCGCCGGGATGGTGAGTACCATCGAAGACCAGATGAACGACATCGTGAAGACCAAAAAACTGATAGCTGCGGGTATAGACACAGCAGTATTGCGCAGATCGCAAAGCCATATAGATATCAGTGCAAAGCAGATGACCAAGGAAGGAGAGAAAGATGCCGGAACATGGGTGGCATATGGTGTGGGCTTTCTTTGTGCCTTCCTCATCTATATGTCGCTGTTCATATACGGCACGCAGGTGATGCGGGGCGTGATAGAAGAAAAAACAAGCAGGGTGATAGAGGTGATCATATCCTCGGTAAAGCCCTTCCAGCTGATGCTCGGCAAAATAATTGGTATAGGCATGGTAGGGCTTACACAGTTCCTGCTATGGATCATACTAAGCATAGCGCTCACAGGCGGGGCCAGCACAATGCTGATGAAAAATAAGGCCGGCTCTGTACAGACAAGCGTAATGCAGGCCTCACCTGCTGCACAAGGAGCAGCGACGATGAATACCGCGATGGAAAAATCGAAGGGTGAAGACATGGGCGTGAAAGTGATGAAGCAGATACAGGAGATACCCGTGGCCTATACTATATTTACCTTCCTTTTCTATTTCCTGTTCGGGTATATGTTGTATAGCGCCATCTTTGCAGCGGTTGGATCGGCGGTGGACAATGAAACGGAAACGCAGCAGTTCATGCTACCTATCACACTTCCATTGGTATTTACTTTTATCCTTTCGCTCAATTTTATCATTAATAATCCCGACAGTAGCCTTTCGTTCTGGCTATCTGTGATACCATTTACATCACCCATTGCGATGATGATACGAATACCTTTCGGCGTACCAATGTGGCAGCTGGCACTTTCTATGGTTTTACTATTGGGAGGCTTCCTGTTCACTACCTGGGTAGCGGCGCGCATTTACCGCGTGGGTATATTGATGTACGGCAAAAAGGCGAGCTACAAAGAGCTGGCTAAATGGTTCTTTTATAAAGAGTAATAAGACCCGGCAACGCGTCTGACCGCTGAAAAGCGGTACTGATGCTATTGGGTTTATGTAAAAATAACAAAGCGGCGTCTTATGCAAAGGTCAAAACGTATTGCATATGCGCCGCTTGTTTTTGCATATCTAGAAATGGAAGAGCTCACTGAGTATCTCCCTGGGTGGATCGATACAGATATAGTAGCGTCCTATGACGATCACATTCCTGTAACGCGGCTTATAATCATCAACATGGGCGTTGTCGCCAATGAAGCCGGTCTTTTCATGGTCTTCAAGGGCTTTGTTCACACGCATGGTATAAGGCGGGTACCTTCCCGGAAGCTCGATGCTACGGCAAAGCACTTGCTGGTCCGAATAGAAAATGACCTGCCAGGCGAACATTTCATCGCGGGCGAAGAGATAGTTTATGCCCTGCTGGTGCAACCGGCGCATCGTGTTCCTCAATTCTTTCTCCTTAGCTACGCCGAATTCAAAATCGGCGAAGCTTACCATTGCTACCAGGTTAAAAGCAATAAATAATCCCGTACCATAGTAGAATGACCTGTGCAGTTTGTAGTCGCTCAGCAGGATGCAGAGTGATATAATGGCAAAGCCCGTTAATGGCAGGAGGTAACGTGGCTCAAGGTAGAGCACAAATACCGTATAACTTACGGTGGCAAGTATACCGCAGCCGGAAAGGACAAATAACAGCGCGTTCTTTCTTCTTTGAAAAAGAAAAACTATTGAGACAAAAGGCAGGCAGAGAATTATGAACGTAAAAATATATGCCGTAAAAGCACAGAAGAAATTGGGCGGTTGCACAAAGATCAAAAAATAGTTGCCGTGCATAGATGAGTATATATACTTTGGTATGCGCACAATATTATCGAGCAGGGCCTGCGCATTGGGCGGGATAAAAGGGTTCACGGAATGGTAGTCTGGCAGTCCTTGCTTTAAGCAGTGGAACAATGCGCCTGTTACCACTATACATGCGGCAAGTGCTACAACCTGCCATGCCTTTTTGTTCTTAATTATCCTGTACAGGATAAACGGGGCCAGTCCCGGCAGCCAAAGTGGCTGGCTTTGAAATATTATTTCAAGTAAAAACCCGAGCAGGAAAAAAGTGGTTATTTTTTTATTGAGGCCGGGATGAAACAACAAGTACATTACTACTGATGATACCAGGAAAGCCGTAAGGTATCCGCCACGGGCCTTCATAGACCATACAGCCCAGGCCGGTGAGCAGATAAAAAGCACTGTAAGCACAGCCGGTAAATACTGATTGCTGTTGCTGATGAGCCTGAGGGTTTTGTAAAGAAATATTACCCCTGTTGTCCATAAAGTAAGCATTGCCAGCTTTACGGCAATTGTGGAAATGCCAAAAATGAAATAGAACAGTACGGCAGCCAGGCTCTCCACGATAGTAAAACCATATTGCTGCCCCAGGAAAAAAACATCAAAATGCTTGCCGAGGTAAATGTTCTTCGCCATTATTGCCACCACACATTCATCGCCGTCCAGTATCAATTTATCGCTCAGCAACTGGGGCAAGCGTGTTAAGATGCAAAGAATTATGATGAAAAAAGGGAATAGTTTATGAACCGGGTGTTTAGCGGGCAACATATTACAAAGATGTGAAAAAAACACTTCACATTGGCGGGTAGTCTTCTGTAATTGGGTAAATCAATTGTTACCTGCATGGGGACCAGACATCAATTAATACATTATCCGGCGTTTTCGATTTCAATAGAACACATTTGTCAGCGCTTCTTTTGATGGGCATAGGCTATAAAAATAATGGCCAATGTAATGTGTACCGATTAGGCGGTTCCTGTAAACGCTATACTCCGCTGTTGTATCACCAAATACGGCCGTCTTTTCGTGCCGTGCAAATGCACTGTCTACGCTGTTAAAATACTCGGGATACCTACCGGGAGCCCAGGGCCCACGGTATATTATCGCCTCGTTTGAATAAAACATGAGCTCCCAGCTCAAAAAATCATCCTGGCAAAAGAGGTAGTGGATATCGTTTTGCTCAAGCCGACCGATGGCCATTTTAAGGTCTTTCTCTTTGTTATTGCAAAAAGAAAAATCGTAAAAAGTAGGGATTGCAACGGCACCTGCAATTAGCAGCAAAGTGGCGCCGTAATATGCCGCCTTGCAGTAGGGAATAAGTTGCAATAGTAGCAGCAATGAGACTGTGGCAAAGCCAGAAACGGGTAACAAATACCTCGGCTCTATCCTGTAAGTAAAAATGCTGCAGGTTAAAACAAGTAAAACACCAAGAGATGAAACTATAAATAATGAGGCGCCCTTCTTTCCAGTCGCAATAAAATATACAGCAGCGATCAGCTGTACAAATACAAGTGCCTCAAAAGCATAGGCAAAGGCAAGGCAAAAAAAGTTGGGACTTTGCACATTACTCAAAAAGTAATTTCCATGAAGTGTATCTAAGAAAAATGCCGGGACGCGCGCGATATACTTTGCAAACATGCCAATCGGTATGAACAGTGGCGGATCGTGGAATTTAGGCAACGATTGTTTGGAAAAATAAAACGTTACCGCAAGGACTATAATACCGGCCAGGCAGGAAAATATACACCTCGCACTGTTCGTTTTTACCAGCATATAAGTGAGCAGCGGCAACAGACCTGCCAGCCAGAATGGTTGGCTTTGATAAACTAAAACAAGTATGACGCCCTGCAAAAAACAAATAGCGGACTTTTTAATCAATGCTTCATTAAAAACGAGATGCATAGAAATCGAAGAAAGTAAAAATGAAGTTAGATATCCTCCTCTTGCCTTCATAGACCATACCGCCCAGGTAGGGGAGCAAATAAAAATGAGCATTAATAAAACAGGCAAATACACCTTGCCATTATTTAACAAGACAAGCACTCTATACAAAAAAACAACCGCAGCGGTCCACAGGCTGAGCATAGCCAGCTTTACACTCATGGTTGATATACCCAAAACCGCATAGAACGGTACGATAGTGAGCGCCTCAACAAGGGAAAAACCGTATGACTGGCCGTAAAAGAATATTGGGAAGTCTTTGCCAACATAAATATGCTTTGCCATTAGCGCCACCACACATTCATCGCCGTCCAATATCAACTTATCGCTTAACAGCTGGGGCAAGCGTGTAAGCAGGCATAAAATGACAATAAAAAAGGGTATCCGTTTATATAGGGTCTTGCCAGCCAGCTGCATGCCACAAAGATGTTAAAAAAACAGCACATGTAAGCATAAATACATAAACGGCATTCCATTATCTTTGCTGGATATGCAATCCTTACAGGAACAAATACAGGCCCACGAACAGGAAATAAATGCCTTCAAGCCGGCAGATGCCGCGGAGCTGGAAGCATATCGTATCAAATACCTTGGCACCAAAGGCATTGTGAAGATGATATTCGGCGAAATGAAAAATGTGCCCGTAGAGCAGAAGAAAGACGCAGGACAGGTGCTGAATGCATTTAAGCAATTGGCAGAAGGCAAATACGAAGAGTACAAACACCTGCAGAACGGTGGTAAAAAGCCGGGGCCGGCTGTTGACATTACTTTACCGGGCACAAAGTTGCCGGTGGGTACACGCCACCCCATCAGGATGGTGGAAAATGAGATCGTATCGATATTCGAAAAGATAGGCTTCAGTGTAGCAACCGGACCGGAGATAGAAGATGACTGGCATAACTTCACCTCGCTGAACATGCCGGAGAACCATACTGCGCGCGACATGCAGGATACCTTTTATGTATCGCAACACCCCGATTGGGTACTGCGCACGCATACCTCATCTGTACAAGCGCGTATACTGGAAACACAGCCGCTACCGGTGCGGGTTATCTGCCCGGGGCGTGTGTACCGTAACGAGACCATTTCGGCCAGGGCGCATTGCTTCTTTCACCAGTGCGAGGGCTTGTATGTAGACAAGGACGTTTCTTTCGCCGACCTGAAGCAGACACTATATTACTTCGTGACCGAAATGTTTGGTGCAGATACCAAAGTGCGTTTCCGCCCCTCATATTTTCCTTTTACCGAACCAAGTGCAGAGATGGACATATCCTGCACCGTATGCGGAGGCTCGGGCTGCAGTCTCTGCAAGCATACGGGCTGGGTAGAGATACTGGGTTGCGGGATGGTGCATCCGAATATGCTGCGCAACTTTAATATTGATCCTGAAGTGTATACAGGCTTTGCGTTTGGTATGGGCGTAGAGCGGATAACGCAAGTGAAATACCAGGTGAATGACCTGAGATTATATTCGCAAAATGATGTCCGCTTTTTAAAACAGTTCCAGTCACTCTAAGGCCAAAGTCAAAATTCAAATCAAATAGCTTTTGAATTTTGACTTTTGAATTTTGAATTAGTCTATGATATTAGTTACCGGGGCAAGTGGTTTTTTGGGGCAGCACCTTGTACGCAGTTTATCTGCACAGGGTAATAAAGTACGTGCTTTATATAACCGCCATGAACCTAATGACGAAATGCGCGCCCTGCCCGGTGTATCATGGGAGAAACATGACCTGCTGGATATTTATGAAGTAGAGGCCGCAATGGAGGGAATTAGCCATGTATACCATTGTGCTGCCATCATCTCCATGGACCCAGCAAGACGTAACGAGCTGGTACACTTTAATACGGAAAGCACAGCGAACATTGTGAACCAGGCGCTGGAGCAGGGCATAGAAAAGATGGTATACATCAGTTCGGTGGCAGCATTGGGCAGGTCGGAAGACGCGAAAAAGGAAATAACGGAGGACGAAGAGTGGGAAGAAAGCAAATACAATTCAGGCTACGGGCTAAGTAAATATATGGCCGAGATGGAAGTGTGGCGTGGCATAGGAGAAGGCCTGAATGCAGCAATACTCAATCCCGGTACCATCCTTGGGGCTGCAAGCTCCTGGCACGATGGCTCAGCCCACATCATGAAAATAGTGTACAAGCAGTTTCCTTTCTACACCGGCGGCAGTACATCATGGGTGGATGTAGCGGACGTGTGCAAGGCAGCAATAATGCTGATGCAAAGCGAAGTGTCAGATGAGCGTTTTATTCTGAGTGCAGGTAATTATTCCTTTAAAGAGATCTTTACTAAGATGGCAAATGCACTGAATCGCAGGCCACCGGGTATAAAAGCAGGCGCATTTTTATCAGGGCTTACCTGGCGCTACTACAAATTGAGGAGCCTGCTTACGGGGAAGGATTCCATACTAACACGCGAAAGTGCGGAAATAGCCCAAAAGCATTCCTACTTCAATAATGAGAAGTTCCTGAAGTTTTTCCCCTCATTTTCATATACGCCCATAGATAGTACAATTGCTACTATGAGCGCTGCCTTTTTACACTCAAATCATAAAAAATAGTGTTTTTTTTGGTTTATTAGTAAAAACATTTTAATCTTGCATACAAGGAACGATAAGCGTTCCGTCCTTTCATTCAGTTTCTGAATTTTCCTTTTCCAAATAACGGTAGTCTTTCAGAAATTAAGTCGAGAAGTTTTTATCAAAAGAATCAATTAATTAATCAAAGAGAAACTCAAATCTTTTTTAGAAAAAAATCAAGCATGCCTTACGACATTTTGCAATTGAACGATATGCTCGTTCCTGAGCTTGTAGATGTAGCTGATAGCCTTAAGATCCACAACGCCAGCAAACTGGACAAACAAACACTTATTTATAAAATACTGGATCAGCAGGCTTTAACTGCCGGTGCCGCAGGTACTGCAGCCGCCGACGATAAAAAACGCCGCGGACGCAAACCCAAAACCGATGCTGCACCCGTGGAAAAAATAGGCCACAATGCCCCGAGGCATACCAAGGCCGAGGAAGCAGCTGCTGCTGAAGATGCAGATAAAAAACCACGTGGCCGTAAACCCAAGGCCGAAGTAGCTGAAGAAGATGCGCCCGACGAGCAGGAAGTAGCTGCAGAATGGAGTGGCAACGTGAAGGACGCTGAAGGAACACCCGCAGGTGCGGCTTCAACCGTGGCCCCGCCTACGGCCTCTGAGTCTACAGGTATTACGATGCCATCTCTGGAAGATGCACCGGAAAACCAGCCACAGCAGCCAGCAACAACTGAAAGTGCTGAAGCACCTGTACAAAGCAGGCCCCAACATCAAAACCAGGGACAGGGCAACAACCGTTACCGCCGCGATCAGCAGCAACAACAACAGAGTAGTTTCAATGTAGAGTTTGACGGAGTGGTGGTAAGTGAGGGTGTGCTGGAAATGATGCAGGATGGCTACGGCTTCCTGCGCAGCAGCGATTATAACTACCTCAGCTCACCCGATGATATATATGTATCACCATCGCAGATAAAACTGTTTGGCCTCAAAACCGGCGATACGGTACGCGGCAGCGTGCGCCCGCCGAAAGAAGGCGAAAAATACTTTGCATTATTAAAGGTAGAGACCATCAACGGCCGCCTGCCCGACGAGATACGTGACCGCGTGCCTTTCGATTACCTGACACCACTTTTCCCTTTTGAAAAGCTGAGCCTGACCACTACCAGCAATAACTACAGCACCCGTATCATGGACCTGTTCACGCCCATAGGTAAAGGCCAGCGTGGCCTTATCGTGGCGCAGCCTAAAACAGGTAAGACCATGCTGCTGAAGGAAGTGGCCAATGCAATAGCAAAGAACCACCCTGAGTGCTACCTGATGATCGTACTGGTGGATGAGCGTCCTGAAGAAGTAACCGACATGCAACGCAGTGTGAATGCAGAAGTGATAGCATCTACATTTGACGAGCCTGCCGATAAACACGTAAAAGTATCTACCATTGCACTGCAGAAAGCAAAACGCCTTGTGGAAGTAGGACATGATGTGGTGATACTGTTGGATTCTATCACCCGCCTTGCCCGCGCACATAATACCGTAGCCCCTGCAAGTGGTAAAGTATTGAGCGGTGGTGTGGAAGCAAATGCGATGCAGAAACCAAAACAGTTCTTTGGTGCCGCCCGTAAGATAGAGAACGGCGGATCGCTTACTATACTGGCTACTGCCCTTATCGATACCGGCTCCAAGATGGACGAAGTGATCTTTGAAGAATTCAAGGGTACCGGTAACATGGAATTGCAGCTCGACCGCCGCCTTGCCAACAAACGTGTATTCCCCGCTATTGATATAGTATCATCATCAACCCGCCGTGATGACCTGTTGCTGGATAAGGATATACAGAACAAGATGTGGCTGCTGCGCAATCACATTGCAGGCATGAATACCGATGAGGCAATGAACTTCCTGCTACAGCAAATGCGTGGCACCAAGAGCAATGAAGAATTCCTGCTTACGATGAACAAATAGATCCAATGATCTTTAATAGAAAAAGGCAACCTCACCGGTTGCCTTTTTTAGTTTGATAAAATATGGTTATGAACTATGGTCCACTACTATCACCCACTTCCCTTTTATTTTTCTGATCAATAAGGTATAGTCGCCCGACACATCGCCGGCGCTACGCTTTAGCGCCCATTTGCCAACAAGAAAATAATAATCGGCTCCCAGCTTCCTCATTTCCGTTATGGTCGATGTAAGTTTACCCATATGCGCATCATCGGGGTAGGCCAGTTTGTATTTATCGAGGGTGGCCTTGTAGCCATAGCGCGGTCCCTTGGAGCCAATGAACAGCAGGCTGTCGCTTTCCCAGTAGCCGTGCATATAACCTTCTATACTACCCTTGTTCCACTGGGCTACCTGGGTGGCGAGCATTTGCCTTATTTGCTGCTCATCGTTGCTTTGAGCATATACGCCTTTGAACATAAACAGGCTAAAGGCAATAAAGAGAAGACCGGCTCGCATACAGGTATTTTTTGCTAATGTACATATTACCAGGATGAAAGGCATAAAAAAAGCAACCACGAAGTAGTTGCGATTTTTAATTTTCAGCACCCGATAGGTTTACAGGGGCTGGGTTCGTATGAGGGTGTATAGCTTATAGGGTAAACAGTTGCATGGTATATCTTATTGTATATCATAAACTGCAAGCAAAATAGAACAATCATAAATGCCAAGAACATCCCATTCGACCAAAGAAGCTTATCATCGGACGAAGAGCATTGTATATGAGATAAGTAATTCTATATCCATTTTTTATCATTAAATGAAAATACTAATACTAATAGCTGATGCCCGATGAATAGTTTTTTTTACTTTTACCAATATTTAATATCAACGTGCTTATGGCCAGTCAATTGTTAAAAGGTAAAAAAGGGATCATATTCGGCGCGCTCGATGAACGCTCCATAGCTTGGAAAACGGCACTGGCTGCTCACGCAGAAGGCGCTCAACTGGTGCTTACCAATGCACCCATAGCCCTGCGTATGGGCAAGATCAATGAACTCTCAAAACTCTGCGGCGACGCACCTGTGATACCGGCAGATGCTACTTCAATGCCCGATATAGAGCACCTCTTCCAGAAAAGCATGGAAGCACTGGACGGGAAAGTGGATTTCGTGCTACATTCTATTGGCATGAGCCCGAATGTGCGCAAGAATATTGAGTACACCGATACCAACTACGAGAATTTTCATAAAACACTGGACATTAGCAGCCTGTCGCTGCACAGGATATTGCAAACCGCCATGAAAATGGATGCGCTCAACGAATGGGCATCAGTGGTAGCACTCAGCTATATCGCGGCACAGCGCAGTTTCCCGGGTTATAACGATATGGCCGATGCCAAGGCCTTGCTGGAAAGCATTGCACGCAGCTTCGGTTATCATTACGGCTTTAAGAACAAGGTGCGCGTTAACACCATATCCCAGTCGCCAACGGTAACTACCGCTGGTTCAGGGGTATCGGGTTTCGATGCATTTCTCAGCTATGCCGAAAAAATGTCACCCCTGGGCAATGCCAGCTCCGACGATTGCGCTAATTTCTGCATAACCCTGTTCAGCGATTACACACGGATGATAACAATGCAAAACATTTTCCATGATGGCGGCTTCTCTATGACGGGTGTAAGCCAGGCAATAGTGGAAGACGAGCAAAAACTGGCATCACAAGGCTAATTAATTTAATAATCCTACCTGCACATGGCAATATTTGAGAGCATGAACCGTTTTAAGAAGCGTATGGAATGGAAAAAATGGCTGGGCACAGCGGCAATATGCTGCTGCTGTATGGGCTTACATGCACAGGTTACCGGCGGCGAGCGAGCGATGGAATTTCTGCGCCTTTCCAATTCGCCTCATGTCTCCGCATTAGGCGGCCTCAATGTTTCCTCCACTTCCGATGATATTGCCTTTGCCTTGCAAAACCCTGCGCTGATGCGCCCGGGCCTGCACAACCAGCTTGGTTTAAATTACAATGCTTATTACGCAGGTATAAGCCTCATGAACCTGCAGTATGGTTATAATATCGACAAAATAAAAACTGCACTTGCATTTGGCGTTCAATACCTTAATTATGGCTCCATCATTCAAACCGATGATGTAGGTAACCAATATGGTACCTTTCATGCCAGCGACTTTGCGCTATCAGTTGCAGCATCACGCAGCTATGGCACGCACTGGCGTTACGGGGCCACCCTTAAGTTTGCACACTCCACCCTATACGATAGTAAAGCCAGCGCAGTACTGGCCGACGTAGGCGTTAATTACTACGACAGTAATTCGCTGGTGGATGTAGGCATCGTGGCAAAGAATATGGGCTTCTCATTGCATAATTATACTAAAGGCAATAGCGAGCCACTCCCCTTCGATCTGCAGCTGGGTATCCAGAAACAGTTCAAGCATTTGCCACTGCGTTTATTTGCTACGGTGCATCATTTATACGAGTGGGACATCCGCTATGATAATCCTGCGGACGTACAAACCAACATCCTATCCGGCACAGATACCAGCACCAAAAAGAAAAGCTATTTCGCCGATAAACTGTTTCGCCATTTTATATTCGGCGCAGAGTTTACATTGGGCAAGCGAATTGCATTATCCGCATCGTATAACCAATTGCACCGCGGCGAGCTTGCTGTAAAAGACCATTCGGCAATGGCAGGTTTCTCCTTCGGGCTGGGTGTCAATCTCAACAAGTTCCAGGTGCACTACGCACGTGTCTATTATTCATCGGCAGGTGCTTATAATGAGTTTGGGCTGAACATGGCCCTGAATAAGCTCTTCGGCCTGGGTAAAGGCGGGGAGAAGAAGAACTGGAATACTGTGTATCCTGATGAAATGGCACGTCAATAGTTCTACCGTCGCTTCGGGTAGTTAAAAAGAATACATCCCAGTATCGGAAAAAGAAAAATAGCCACTGTTATCACAGAGGTGAAAATATCTGCATTGTGCCCTGATAACATTATGCTCAACTGTGAGCCGGGCATATAATGTTCGCTGAGCGACAGTACCAATTTAAGGCCAAGGATACCCAGTACTGTGAATGCTGATGTTTCGAGGAACGGGTAATGCGTTAGCAGCCTTACAAAACCCTGTGCCACAAAACGCATGGTGAGTATACCGATAAAAACCCCTACCCATACCAGTATGATATTGTTGGTGAAGGCCACCGCAGCAAAAACATTATCCAGCGAAAAGACCATGTCCATTAGCTCCACCATAAGCACAGTGGCCCAGAAAGGCCCTGTCACTTTTATCAATTGCCTGTATAGCCAGTTGCCTTCTTTTATTACCTCACCTTCTTCCTCTTCTTTATTCTTCGGCTTAATAAAATATTTGATGCAGAGGTATAAAAGATAAACACCTGCCAAAGGTTTTAACCACCATACCTTTATCAGGAAGGAGGCAAAGAGCAAACTGATACCTCTGAAAATATAAGCCCCAATGATGCCGTAGCGCAATGCTTTACCACGTTCGTTCTTGCTTAGCTTTATTACCATCGTGGCCAGCACTGCAGCATTATCCACCGATAGCAGGCTTTCGATAAGAACAAGATTAAACACAATAGCTAGCGAAGCCCATGGCTTGCTTGTTATTTCATGTAATAATTCGGCTAATGACATTTATTCTTTCTCCCTGTTCAAAGTTAACTGTTTAGTCCCTTTCTGCTTCTTCTATTGCATCACTAACAGCCAGCACAAGATTGTCAGGTAATTGTAATTCTTCCTGGGGCACCGTATCATACCTGCCCAGTACCGACCATCTCATATAAAAACGCGGGTATCCTTTAATATTCACTTCATAATACCTGCCGTCGGGCCTTACCTGCGACAAGATCACGGCAAGTACCTGTTTGCCATCAAAATTTACCTGTACCGAAAAGTTCTTCTTCATCTTATATCCTATAAATGTCCTTCTGCGCAATAATAATGTAAGAGTAATGATTTTTGCCACTTTATTAACCAAATGCAATTATTTCAAAGACCGATTTCCTTAAATACACCCCGGCTTTTCGCCTATACTCCTCTATTATTTGAATAATAGCCATACTATTTTAATATTTACTTTATGCCGGGATCATGCCCCTACCCTGCGACAATCCCTTGATCTATAAATTTATTTGTAAGAATTGTAACCTTTTGTGACTTGATACCGATACATAATTTTAAAGTATTATTCCCAAAAAAACCTTCATCTTAAACATTTATTTACCAACGAATGGTGTCAAACCTCCGTCTATAATTGTAACAGACCATTAAATATAAACTAACCATTGATAACAGTTTAAAAGCCTTGAAACCAGATGAATTTAGGAAAAGCAATAAAATCCGTAAGAAGGCAATTGGGAATAACTCAATATGAACTCGCCGAGATTTGCCTTATCTCTCAAACATCGCTTTCACAGATAGAGACAGGGGTAAAAAGGCCAAGCCAGCGTACCATGAAAAAAATATGTGCGGCTTTCGAAGTGCCTGAATCAGTTTTGTACATCCTTGGCATGCAGGACACCGATGTTCCTGAAAGCAAGCGTGATATATATGCCATGCTATTTCCATCCATACAAAGCCTCGCTTTGCAGATGGTGACAGTGGAGCACACTAAACTATTGAACGGCGAGCTCGCTGAGCATTAATTATAAAAGTACCTGCATCATATTGCATGATGCAGGTACCCTATTGTGATCCATATTTTATTGTATTACACCGGCTACTTTGCCTATTTGCAAAAGTATTTTCTCCGTTGTTCTCAGGATATTACCAGGAGCGTTCAGCTCCTTTTTTATTAGGGGTATCTCATCGTTATCCGCAGTAATGTTGGCAGCAGGTTGCCCCTGCCCTGCCGGCACTACATGGGCCACGGCTACATTACCGCCCATGTTTTTATGCAGCCCGCCCGTTACTTCATCCCAGTTAATAACGGCCATGCTCAAAAAATAGAGCAATAAAGACCACAGTAGTGATTTACTGATAAACGTTAGCTTTTGTAGTACACCCTTTCTCATATACCATGATTTTAGGACAGAAAAATTGCTGTTATAAATTTCCGCTTATTCAATGCATCCGCTTATACCCCAAAAAGGGGGATATTTATCCCCCCTTACTTAGTTTTTCACAAATTTAGCATAATAACCCTCGCAGGCCAGGAAATAAGTACCCGCCGGCCAGTTACGGGTATCTATGTTCACAACTGCGCTTCCGCTCGTTCTTACACTTTTCACTTCCTGCCCGGTGATATTATACACTTTCAATAATGCATTACTACTGCCAATGCCCTGCAAATTCACCTGCAGCATATCAGCTACGGGGTTTGGGTATACCTGTATGGCTTTATCCCTTGCAGCAAAAATTGGCACACGGTTAGGCAAAGTTACAAGGTTGCCCACTTTCATGCCATTGCCAAAGCTGCTCACCCACACCTGGTTCGAATCGTAGGGATTAAAATAAACACGTTCAGGTTGGCGGAATGGATAGCTGGCTACAAGGGTAAATGCTGGTGTTGCGGTATTCATATTGCTGCTGAAATTGAGCCCCTGTGTTTCCGTTGTCAGGTAAGCATTGTTGCTGTTGTTCGGGTCAAAGGTGAGTGAGGTAACCCGGTCGAACTGTGAGGCCGTCAGCTTTGACCAGGATGTGCCGCGATTGGTTGTTTTATACAAACCACCCTTTGGTCCGCCCGCATTGCCCCAAGCGCTGAACACGCAGGCATACCATGTATTCTGCGTAGCATCACTTGGATCCAGTACCACATCTTTTGTCCAGTACTGCATGTTTACATCGCTCTTATCAGCCCATGTGCCCGTTACAGGGTCATAAAGAAATACGCCTGAGCTCGTTGTCCAGTTGCTGGGGTTCATTCGGCCCGAGAATGTGCACAATACTTTACCGTCATTCAGTACAATTATCGTAGCAGGATGTCCCTCAGCACGTGAGGGCGAGGGAAGTTTGGTCCACGTGCTGGTGGCATGGCTGCTGAGGTTGCTCGTCATATATATACCACCGATGGTAGTATCGTGGTGGATAACACTTGCATATGCTTTGTTTGAATCATTGGGATCTATAGCGATCCAGAATGCGGGGTGGCCAAAGGCATGCACTAATGACCATGTTGCCCCATTGTCCGTTGAATAATTTACATTTCCCGTTGCATCTGCTACATCCAGTTGCGCATCCTTCAGTCTCGTGCTCTGGTACATATCATGCACTTTGGATGTGCCTGCATACATAACACCGCCGGGTGTTTTTGCTATGCGGTAGGTTGAGTTAACGCTCATGCCCGTGTAACTAAAGCCCCAGCTTTTGCCGCTATCCACACTGCGTATACCACCTATATCGCTGAAGGCTGCGAACATTGTAGAAGGGCTTTGCCAGTCCACCTGCCAGCAGGTAGTATTCTCCAGGCCTATGGAATGATAATATTGTTTCGTTGGCGTATTGGCATTAGCCGGGTGATCGTCCGAGTTGTTTACGTAAGCTTGTTTCCAGTTGGCACCGCCATCACTGCTCACATGCACAAAACCAAAATCGCCAAAGAGTATTTTGTTTGCATTGTTCGGTGCTACAGCAATGCCAAATGCCGTTTCGCCCCAGCTCCAGCCCTTATCGCCGTTTTGCCCGCTCCAGCCGGTGATGATGTTTTGGTTGCCCGTACTTTTGAACATCTTGCTCCATGTACCACCGCCATTGGTCGATTTGTAAACAAGTGCTGCGCTGCCGTTATCGCTGCCCGCCAGGTACACGGTATTCACATCATTTGTGGCCATGCCTGTATACATTACAAAGTCTGTAGCGAAATTGATACCCGTTGATGCGGAAGCCCATGTACCGTTGGCATTGTCCATAATGTAAACACCTTTGGCAAAACCATAGTAATCGTAAGGCATCACACCATTGTATACATCAGCTACATCAGCAGTGATACAGGCAAAACGCATGGTGCCGCCATTCTTTGCGCCCGAGAAGCTCCAGATCACCTCGCCCGCAGCTATACCCGTCGTGGCCATGGTGCTGAAAGTATTGCCGCTGTTTGTAGAATAAAGCAGGCCATCGTTGGTGCCTATGTAAATGCTGTCGCCTATGTAAGCTACACCGCCCATGATAATGCCTGCGCCATTGTTGGCAGCCTGCTTCACCAGTGTGAAGGTGGCGCCGCTGTCCTGCGAAATAAAGATCTTACCGTAGTAGTTCATCAATAGCTGGTTGGGCTTATTGTAGTTGGCCGCCATGCGGTACACCATACCCTCGTTGGCATCAAAGCCGGGCAACTGCGTCCAGCTATTGCCGCCGTTATTGGTCTTTACCGGGTAGCCGTTATTGCCGTCGTTGAAATTGCAGTAGGCTACATTGGCATTACTGGTGAATTCATAAGTGGAGACATTGAGGCACTGCAATTTGCTGAAATGCAGCTGCGAATATGTGTCGCCAAAATCGGTCGAGTGGAACAACTCGCTCATATCACAGGATATATAAAATTCATTGTCGTTCGCCGGGTTTATCCTCGGGAAGAACAGTGCCCCGCCGCCACCTACGCCGCGCGGCGCAAAGCTGGCAGGCTGTGCATGGGCAAGGCTGCCGACACATAAAAAGATTGCGAGGAAGTAAAAAGTAGATCTTATGTTCATAAGGCACCGTTTAAACTATTGGTTAATAAATGAAAATAGGGGACAATTGATATAGACGAGATAAATATGCTGCTCGTTAGCACCCCTATAAAGATAAAAATTAAATTACATACTTCAATTTTTATGTTGAATTATTACGTAGCTTTAAACCTCATTTTTAATCATATAATATGAAGCAGCTTTTGCTCGCAGTGTATGTTTTGTGTTGTGTGCCTTTGACTTTGCTGGCCCAAGCTGATAAGACCGACATCTCCACCTGCAGCCACTTGAAACGGCACTATAATACAGCAGCTAAACCCACAGTAGCCAGCCTTGCCGAAAATGACTACGATGTAAAATATGTGAAGCTGGACCTGGCAATGACCAATTTGTCCACCACCTTAAGCGGCAGCGCCACTACCCGGGCTAAGGTGGTAAGTGCGACAATGCCTGCTTATGTTTTTGAACTGACAAGCCTTTTAACTATCGATTCATTGAAAGTGAATGGTGTAAACAGGGCTGTGACCACAGTTGATTCCATAAGGACGGTCACCTTGCCAGGCCCCCTTTTGCAAAATGATGTTTTCACCGTGCAGGTATATTATCATGGCACGCCATTATACCCTGCTGCTTTTTTAGTGGGCATCTTTAATGATGTTTCTCCATCCTGGGGGGCACAGGTCACTTACACCTTGAGCGAATCGTATCACGCGCTTGCATGGTGGCCGGTAAAGCAATCCCTGACCGATAAAATAGATTCCACCGATGTATGGATCACAGTAGACACTTCGCTGAAAGCGGGCAGTAACGGGCTATTGCAGCATGTAACGGCTGTTGCCCCCGGCAAAGCACGCTACGAATGGAAAGAACGCTACCCTATTGACTATTACCTTGTATCGGTAACGATAGCTCCCTATGTCGACTATTCTTATTACATGCACTTCTCGAACAGCAATGACTCTATGCTGATCCAGAATTATGTGTACAATAATCCCGCTACACTTCCTTTCTTCAAAGATGTTATCGACTCTACAGGCATGATCGTGGATTACTTCTCAACCATTTACGGCCGTTATTATTTCTGGAAAGAAAAATACGGGCATTGTATGGCGCCCATCAGCGGTGGCATGGAGCACCAGACCATGACCACGCTGGGCAATTTTCATACTACCCTTACCGCCCACGAGCTGGCGCACCAATGGTTTGGCGATAATGTTACTTGTGCATCCTGGGCCGACCTTTGGTTGAACGAGGGCTTCGCTACTTATTCCGAATACCTCTACGTCCGTCATTTCTGGGGGGCCGATTCCGCCTTCCTGTATATGAACGGCATACAGAACAATGTATATCCCGATCCTTCGGGCAGCGTTTACATAGTTGACTCACTCAACGAGGCCAGGTTATTCGATGGCCGCCTTACTTACAATAAAGGAGGCTCCGTTTTGCACATGCTGCATTTCCTTGCAGGCAGCGACAGCGCTTATTTCCTCATTTGCAAAAATTACCAGCAGCAGAATAATTATGGGAACGGTACCACTACCACTTTGAAAAATGTTGCGGAGACGGTACTGAACCGGAACCTCGATGTCTTCTTCGATCAATGGATCTATAAAGAAGGTTGGCCCATATACGATGCAGTTTGGGCGCAGGGCGGCAGCGAAGTGTATGTGCGTCTTAACCAAACCACATCTATGCCCTCCTCGCAAACGCTCTTTGCCACACCCATCGAGTTAAAGTTTACTTCAGCTACCGGCGATACCACGATCAGGGTCGACAACCTGTACAACATTCAGCATTTTCAATTCCATTGGGACAAAACGGTCACTGGCATGCAGGTCGACCCAAATCGCTGGCTGTTAAGGCAGGTGAACTCCGTGGTCAACGATCCTGCGCTCCTGCATGTAAGCAGCCTTGCAAGACATGGCCTGTACATATATCCCAATCCCGCAACATACTATTGGGAACTAAGTGATCTGCCTGCCAATACCGGGCTGCAACTGGCCGATATGACCGGCCGCATAGTATGGCAAGGTAATACATTGAATGCCTACAGTATGAAAGTGCCGGCAGGCTCCTTACCTGGCGGAATTTATATCTTGCAGCTAACGGGACAAAACAAAACAACGTCTGTAAAACTAATAAAACAATAAACCGGTTATGAACCTCAAAAAAAGCCTCCTGCCAATTCTGCTGCTTCCTTTTGCTATGCAATTGCATGCACAGGATGCTGATCCGGCTATACTCTGTTCTAAGTCGCAAAAGCAGCACAGTACCGCTAATAAAGGGACGATTGCTACGCCGGAAGAAGATTATTATGATGTTCATTACCTGAAGTTCAACCTGAACATGAATGACACCAGCATGTACACCAGGGGCAATGTAACTACCTATGCTACGGTAACCGCTGCCACTATGAACGTATATGCATTTGAGCTGGATTCTACCCAAATCATCGACTCGGCAAAATTCAACAACACACTGATATCGGTACAGACGACAGGTGGCTGGATAAGGAAAATGAATTTGCCCACTACCCTCAACCAGGGCGATGCATTTAGCGCACAGATATTTTATCATGGCTACCCGCTGCCCGCACAACCGGGATTTTTCAGCGCCATGACGCATGCTATTACAGGTACAGGAGTGGAAATGCTCTACACCGTTAGCGATCCTTACGTAGCACGTAGCTGGTGGCCCTGTAAGCAGTCTGTGTTGGATAAAATAGACTCGGTAGCTATGTCAGTTACAGTACCCGCGGCGCTGAAATGCGGCAGCAATGGCCTGCTGGAATCTGTTACCACACCTGCCCCGGGCTTCAAACAGTTCAACTGGAAGACGCACTACCCAATACAGTACTACCTCATATCCATAGCCATCGCTCCCTATTTCGAACATTCATTTTACATGCATTTCGATAATAGTCCCGACTCGATGCTCATCCAGAATTACTTCTATGATTCTGCCACCTTCGTACCTGCGTACCAGGCCAATTTCGACAGCGTAGCTCAGATGATCAATTACCTTTCAAGTCTCTTTGGTAAATATCCCTTCTACAAAGAAAAGTATGGCCATTGCTACACTACCCTGCCCGGTGGCATGGAGAACCAGACAATGACTACTATCGGCGTTACAAGTACCAACCTGATATGTCATGAGCTGGGCCACCAATGGTTTGGCAACCATGTAGGCTACGACAACTGGCACGACGTATGGCTCAGCGAAGGCTTCGCTACCTATTGTGAGCAGCTATATTATAGTCATTTCTGGAGCCCCGCCACAGGCCAGGCTTACCGTACTTCGCAGTACAACAATGTGATGGGTGCAGCAGGCGGCAGGGTTTATATTGATGACACTACCAGCGTCAATACGCTCTTCGATGCAAGGCTGGTGTATAAAAAGGCCGCTGCGGTGATACATATGCTGCGCTTCCTTGCACCCAGCGATAGTGTATTTTTCGATGTGCTGAAAACATACCAACTGCAATATGCCTTCGGCAATGCATCACCCGCCAACCTGCAATCGATAGCTGAAGCCGCATACGGGCAAAGCCTGAGTACTTTCTTCAACCAATGGATAATGGGTGAGGGCTACATAAAATACAATGTGCGCTGGGCGCAGGATGGCAATATGGTTATGATAAAGCTGCTCCAGACCACCTCCATGCCATCTTCCGTGCCACTGTTCATTACACCGGTCGAAATAAAGCTGCATACTACCCAGGGCGATACGGTCTTTAAATTTTACAACGATCAGCCCACGCAGTATTATTACGCTACCTGCAACGATTCTGTGCTGAGCATCACCATAGATCCCAACGAATGGATACTGGATAAAGTGCAATCTAACGTACATGATCCATCATTGCTCGGTATCAATGAAGCAAAGCTGGCTGAGTTCAAAGCCTTTCCCAATCCCACAAAAGACGATTGGAACATCGAGCAACTGCCTGCAAATACAGACCTTGTGCTCACAGATATCAGCGGAAAAGTGCTCTGGCGCGGCAACAGTAAGAGCGGCAATATGGTTATTCCCGGCAGGCAGCTGCCTACCGGCCGCTATACGCTGCAGTTAAGCAATAGGAAACATAATACCGGCACACTGCAACTGGTGCATTGGTAACAGCATATTCTGATACCCTGTAAAAAAAGTCCCCCGGTTCAACCGGGGGACTTTTTTTACACTAATATCTTACACTACATTGTATAGAAGTCCATACCCGTTACCTGCAGCAGGTATTTTACATGCTCCAGTATCTCGTCCGGGTTGTTGCTGTTGCGTATTTTTTCCCTGATAAATATGAGGGTCTCAATATCATCATCAGACAACTTTTTCGGATGCATGTTAATCACTTTGCTGATACTGGTAATTAATTGCTCTTTAGATTTCATCTTTTGATATCATTTCGGGCCAGGATGATATTTTCAAGCCTGAAGATATAAAAAGGTTTATATTTTTAACATTTTGTTAAAGACTTTGTTAATAATATAACATTATTGTAAATGTGACCATATTACATGGCTGGTGTATTTATCGCCATTTCTGTAAAGGGCAAGACATGAGTAAAGGTTCTTGGTCCTGTCGTAATCGCCGCTTTCCAGCATACAAGACCGCGACTCGTCTGCGCCGGGCTCACCAAATAGCCACCCCTTAGTGATGTTCTTTTTTTTGTCTATTTTATAGTACACCGCCTCTGTTTTCTCGTAGGCATACACCGTATCCGGGCTTGCTGACAGGGGTTTGGAGTAGTTGTCTTTACTGTCATTGAATAATACGAACCGGGCATTGTTGTACTCATAGTTCATTACCGAGGCGAACTGGTTTGCGTAGTCCTGGTCGGGGTTGTGGCGGAAAAGCAGTTTGAATGCATCGCGGTTCACAATTTCAAAAGGATTGAAATAATTATGCACGTATTGGTTCTTAGGCAGTACAGCACCCCATACTTCCTCGCCATTATCATCCACCTGCGTTATACAAATATTACCCAGCCTGGTATATCCCCACAGGTTGCCACCTTCCTTTTCATAAAACTGCTTTTGCTCTTCCGATATGATAGTAGTGAGCCCTGCGTCATTCGTATACATTTTCAGGGGTGGGCGTTTGTACTTCATATTGGTATCCATCATTGCAGGGTTGGCATCATGTGCTTTGTCATTGTTAAGCAGCTTTTGTGACACGGCGGAGAAGTCGCCACCGCTTAACACCATAAGGCATGGAATAGAACCCGCTACAAACTTTCGTTCAATGCCATTCCTTACTGAGCCGGAGAGGCTGTTCACAAACAGGCAGTTGATATTGTTGCTGAATGAATTGTAACTGATCCTGGTATAGTAGGGCGACAGGCGCTGAGGTATCTCTGCCATGGTAATGACAAAGCCGGTATCATTCGCAGGCAGGTAGCACAGTGCATAGCGCTGATCAAGGTCGGAGCTAAGCATAGTGGTGCCCGACACTTCAACATTGGTGAGCACAAGGCCTATGCCTATATTGCCCTGCTCATCCATTGATGCATCGGCATATTTTATGAATTTAAAGGCACGTTTCGCTGCATCCACGCTGCTGATATTGATAGTATCATCTTTAGGGCCGTAGCGCACCACCTGTATGTGCTCATCAGGTATCTTATCCACCTTCCTGAAACAGACGATGTTGTAGCCTTCGGTCTTTTCATTTTTCAGTACGGTAGTTTCTGTGCTGTTCTCAAAGCTCTTCGATGCTACCGCGATCTCTTCTTTCATCAGCTTCCCCGTTTTAGCGCTGTAGCGCAGTCGGATGAGACATTCCTTATTGTACACCTGCTGGCTGATGAAGACCGTTGCCTGCCCGCCTATATCGTATATGCCTTTCAGTTCCGAGCGTTCCAGGGCTCTTACGTCCAGTATGCCACAGGTCTCTTCATTGCTGGCTATCTCTTTACCAGTACTGTCAAAAAGTTTTACCAGGATATTCTTCCGCTGTTCAAAATGGAAGAGAATGGTATTGCCATTGCGCATCAGCAGGGTCTTATTCCAGCCCAGCATAGGCAGGTCTATCGCTTCACTCATTTTGCATTTGGGCTGCTGGCCCATGCAGGAAAAGGAGAGTGCCACCAGGGCACACAAAACAGGGAGTCTCATTTACAGGATCTTTATGGTATTACGCGGTAACGAAAGCTTGAAAATAATTTTATTTTTTAGCCTAAGCAAGCCTAAATAACAAAGTGCCTGCAGGAGGCACTTTGCTATTATATCTTACTTGTTCTTTTTATGCTTCTTCCAGGTAGGCTTCTGTTGGTTCGCAGATGCACACCAGGTTACGGTCGCCATAGGTGTTATTTACACGGGCAACGCCTGGCCAGAATTTATTGTATTTAGTATAAGGCAGTGGGTAGGCTGCTTCTTCCCTGCTGTACTTATGGTTCCACTCGTTGGCAGTTATTACGAACTGTGTGTGTGGTGCATTCTTCAGTGCGTTATCTGTTTTGTCTGCTTTGCCTTCTTCTATGGCGCGTATCTCTTCGCGTATAGCTATCAGTGCATCGCAAAAGCGGTCCAGCTCTGCTTTGTCTTCGCTTTCAGTTGGCTCTATCATGATAGTGCCTGCTACAGGGAAGCTCATGGTAGGTGCATGGAAGCCGTAATCTATCAGGCGTTTTGCCACATCTTCGGCTTCAATTTCGGCGCTCTTTTTAAATGGCCTCAGGTCTACTATGAACTCGTGCGCACATGTACCGCCGCTGCCGGTGTACAGTATGTCGTAGTGGCCTTGCAGCCTTGCACGCATATAGTTGGCATTCAGTATAGCATATTTGGTAGCCTTGCGCACGCCCACCGGGCCCAGCATCCTGATGTAGGCATATGATATCAGCAGTATGCTTGCAGAGCCGTATGGCGCTGCCGACACTGCATGTGCGGCCTCACCCCGGCCCTCTCCAGGGGAGAGGGAGTTATCATTTTTATCAAATACATGGCTTGGCAGGAATGGTGCCAGGTGCGACTTAACGCATATAGGGCCCATGCCGGGGCCACCACCACCGTGTGGTATCGAGAATGTTTTGTGCAGGTTCAGGTGGCACACGTCAGCGCCTATCAGGCCGGGAGCAGTAAGGCCCACCTGCGCGTTCATGTTGGCACCGTCCATGTACACTTGTCCGCCATGGCTGTGTACTATCTCGGTAATGTCTTTTACTGTTTCTTCATACACACCATAGGTAGATGGGTAAGTGATCATGATACCTGCAAGGTTGGCAGCATGTAGCTCTGCTTTTGCTTTCAGGTCTTCCACATCTATATAGCCATTCTCCAGTGCTTTTACCACTACCACTTTGTAGCCCACCATTACCGCGCTGGCAGGGTTGGTGCCGTGTGCAGATATGGGTATCAGTATCACATCACGATGCTTATCACCCCTGCTTTCATGGTATGCACGTATTGTGAGCAGACCTGCATATTCGCCTTGCGCACCGCTATTTGGCTGCAGGCTGCAGGCATCGAAGGCTGTTATCTCGCAAAGGTATTTTTCCAGGTCTTTGGCCATTTGTATATAGCCTTCGCACTGGTCTTTGGGTGCAAATGGGTGCATCTTGCTCCAGTGTACCCAGCTCAGCGGCATCATCTCGCTGGCTGCGTTCAGCTTCATGGTGCAGCTGCCCAATGATATCATACTGGTGTTCAGGCTCAGGTCCTTGTTCTCCAGCATTTTTATGTAGCGCATCATCTTCGTTTCGCTATGGTGGGTGTTGAACACCTGCTGCGTGAGTATCTCCGATGTGCGTGTAAGTGCGGTAGGTATATGGAAGAGCGCCGTGTCTTCATTGATGCTGAAAGCTGTTGCGTCCTCAGTATTAGTGAATACTGCAATGATATCCAGTACATCGCTCGGTGTGGTTGTTTCGTCCAGCGATACGCCAACTACATTGTTGCCATAATAACGGAAGTTCATGCCCATGTTCTCGGCATTCTTGCGCACCTGTGCATCGTTATTTACCTGCACGGCTATGGTATCAAAGTAGTGCCTGCTCAGCAGGTGAAATCCTGCTTCCGTGAGCGAATCGCCCAGGCTCTGTGCCAGTACTGCTGTGCGCTTGGCTATATTCAGCAGCCCGTCGGGGCCGTGGTACACTGCATACATAGCAGCTATATTAGCTAGCAATGCCTGTGCGGTACAGATATTCGAAGTAGCTTTTTCTCTCTTAATGTGCTGCTCGCGTGTTTGCAGCGCCATGCGCAGTGCGCGGTTGCCCTGAGCATCAACGCTTATACCAATGATACGGCCGGGTATCTGGCGTTTAAAATCATCCTTGGTTGCAAAGAAAGCCGCGTGCGGACCACCATAACCCAATGGTACACCAAAGCGCTGCGATGAGCCGAAGGCCACATCAGCACCCAGCTCACCGGGAGGGGTTAGAAGTGTAAGTGCCAGCAGGTCGGTAGCCATAGCCACATATGCACCTGCATCGTGCGTTGCTTTTATAAAGCTCCTGTAGTCTTCCACGCTGCCCTTATCATTAGGGTATTGCAGCAGTGCGCCGAAGTAAGTATTGTCCAGTGTTGTGTTCTTATAGTCGCCGTACACCACTTCTATACCTAGCGGAGTAGCGCGTGTTACCACCACATCTTTTGTTTGCGGGTACACCTCGTTATCTACGAAGAATTTAGGGCGATCAGGATTTTTATCATCCTTGTTCAGCGTGTGGAAGAACATGCTCATCGCTTCCGATGCTGCAGTTGCCTCATCCAGTAGCGATGCGTTCGTTAGCGGCAGCGCTGTAAGGTCGCTCACCATGGTCTGGAAGTTCAGCAGGCTTTCCAGGCGGCCCTGGCTTATCTCGGCCTGGTAGGGCGTGTACTGTGTGTACCATCCCGGGTTCTCAAATATATTGCGCAGTATCACGCTGGGGGTGTGGGTATCGTAATAGCCCTGCCCTATATAGTTGCGGAATACTTTGTTCTTCAGCGATATTTCTTTTATTAGTTTCAGGTACTCGGCCTCGCTCAGTGCTTCCGGCAGGTTCAGCTCATGGTCCATGCGGATGGCCTTGGGCACAGTGCGGCTTATCAGCTCACCCATATTGCCCACGCCTATTACGCGCAGCATCTGTTCCGTTTCGTGTACATCAGGCCCTATGTGGCGCCCCCTGAATTCTTCGTGCTGAAGAGAAAAAAGATCCATAAAATGTAAAAAGAAGATTTAAAAGATGTGCAAAGTTAATGGAATATTACGAGTTGTGAAGGGGCTTTATATAGAATGTGTTGCGATATATGCAGCTGCCTTTCCTTCGCTATTCAGCTTTAGTAGAGCCCGTCCCGGTGCATATCCGGAAAGCGAACGGTACCAGATGCAAATTAACTCCAAAATAACGGGTCTCAAATGTGCCAACACAAAGGCGAACTATTCAGGCTCACTTTTGTGTTATTGAGCCATTATATTTATGATTTGCTCCCTACTTAACAACAAGCATGTTAAAAAACTCTTAAGGCTTAATATTAATGTCATATTGAACAAAGGAACCATTCTCAATATGATAGTTTCTCCCACCTTCGATATAAGTACTTTTCTTAAAAATGTAAATAGTTAATCTGCCTTTATGGAAATTTGCATTATAGCTTAATTTAGACAATTGAGAGACGCTAAAAGTAACATAGGTTGCTGTAATATTTACAGTTGTGTCAGGTCCTCGGTCTAAATCAGAAATTTCAATTTTAATGCTGTCCGCATCAGAATAAAGCATGGCATCTATGGTAAATGTGAGATTCGTGCTAAGAGAAACATTATAAGGCACGTTTTCACTATAATAAGGCAACGCCGAAATGGCATGCGACATATCTATAACATCATTTGTACTTATCACTTCCCACTTTGCTGTATCAAACTTATGATTTGAATTATCCCAATCCCGTAAATAAGGGACGGTAGGGAAAGGAGATACTGGCCCGTATAAATACTCACTGTTCAATAGGACATGTTTAACTTGTTCGTCATACCCCTCTCCAAATCCAGCCCCCGCACTTGCATAATAATCTATTGAATCTATGCCTAAGCTATCCCTGTAAATAATTTTCCCCCTACCAAAAATAAGAGTTGCGTCTTTATATTTGGAACTGCTCAAAACATCCTTTTTTTTCTTGCAGGCAATAGAACCTATTATCAATATGATGATAAAAAAATAAACGCTTTTTTTCATAAAAAGTGGCATACTGTCAAAGTATTACAAAGGAAACAATAATATGACAACTTATAATGTTTTTCGACCATTTTGATGTTCCCTGTTCCACCGGATGTTCGCTTGCGGCATCCGGTGGTATCGATTGAACTCCATTTGTAATAGCCTGTCCCGAATTTATTTCGGGAGCACTCAATGCGATGCGGTCGAACGGGTATTGACATCTCCTTTTCCACCTTTTTTCATTTCATTATACCACCAACTCATTATCAATACTTTAACCTCAAAAATAGGAGTATGATACCCTACGTAAAGGGGTATGATACCCTTTCAAAAGGGTATCATAAAACTTCAATTTGCGCATCTCAAAACTGCTTCGGAACTTTACGGCTTGCCTAACAATTGCCATTAAAAAATGGCATCTCTAGGCACATATTATTAAACACTAAACCGCTATTATGAACCGGCAAGAACTTTCCATTAGCAACTATTCAAATGCCCGATATCGGGCATCAGTCGGGCACAAAATGTCCGATTCGGGCACAAATCGGGCACGCTACTTTTATCATCATATGATATGACTGGCAAGGCATTCCGCCAGCTAACACCCTTAGGAAATGCCCGATTTTTATTTATCCCCGATTCGGGCATCCGAGGAGCGGCATTTGGAAAGAAAGCTAAAAATTGAGGTTCAGGCCGTTAAGAACTTCTCTCATTGAGGCAAATGAAAAGACATTAGAGTTCGAAATAAAGGAAAACCGTCTACTGAAATTGAAAGAATTGAGGACGTTCAAAAGTCCTGCTGAAATCAGGATATATTCGAAGCTCGAACTTATTTTTCCTTTTAGGCCTGGGCCTCAATTTTTAGCTTTCTTTCCAACGGCCTTGACCTTTTCTTTGGTTACTTTCTTTTGTGTCAAGACAAAAGAAAGTAACAAGCAGAGTAGAGATTCACAAGATCATATATAAAACAACAGACGATGTCATCAACGTCGGGCACAAATCGGGCATGGCACCAAAATCATAATATGACAGTATCCACAAGGCATACACCCCATACCCCCACAAAAAAATGCCCGATTTTTATTTTTCCGGGCATCGGGCATTTCACAAAAAGCTTAAACATATTATTCTTATCTTTCTAAAACAGGGTATGGTTTTTAAAACAGCCATTGCATGATGACACAGCTTTCATTATCTCGTACGGTACAGGTACTCCTTTTTCTTTTCCTGCTGGTAGGCGGCCTGTATATTGCCCGGCCCTTCCTGGTGCCGGTCACCTTTGCCCTGCTGCTGGCGATGCTGCTGCTGCCCCTCTGCAAGCGTATGGAGCGTATGGGCCTCAACCGCGCCCTTGCCGCACTGCTATGCATACTGCTGATGGCGGGCTTTATTGCGGGTGTAGCAGCTATACTATCCTGGCAGGTAGCGGGCATAGCGCAGGACTTCTCGAACATAGAAGGGCAGGTGGTGAAGCTATTCGATAATGCGGAAGCATACATCAGCAATACGGTGGGCATTGCCCCGCAGCAGCAGGAAAAAATGCTGCAGGCGCAGCAGGAAAAATTATCGGGCGGCATGGGCGGCAACATACTATCGGTGGTCACTTCCATAACGGGCACCCTTGGCGCCCTGCTGCTTACACTGGTGTATATATTCCTGTTCATCTACTACCGCGGCCACCTGAAGGCCTTCATACTTAAACTGGTATCGTCCACCCACAAGAAGCAGGCTGAGGATATGATACACAATTCCGGTAAGGTGGCTGAGCAATACCTCTCCGGCCTGGGCATGATGATCGTCTCGCTCTGGATCATGTACGGCATCGGTTTCTCGATAGTGGGCATCAAGCATGCTATCTTTTTTGCGGTGCTATGCGGTATACTGGAGATAGTGCCATACGTGGGCAATCTTACGGGCACGGCACTTACGGTATTGATGGCCTTTACACAAGGCGGCAGCAGCACTATGGTGATAGGTGTATTGATCACCTATGCGCTGGTGCAAACCTTCCAGACCTATGTGCTGGAGCCGCTGGTAGTGGGCTCGCGGGTGAATATCAATCCACTGTTCACCATAATGGGCATCATAGCCGGTGAGATGATATGGGGTGTGCCGGGCATGATACTGGCCATACCCCTGCTGGGCATCGTTAAGATCATCCTGGATAATATAGAACCATTGCAACCCTTCGGTTTTTTGATTGGCGCGCCGAAGGAAGTTAAAAAGAAGAAGAAATAACCGAACTTATTTTGCGCCAAACTCAATTGGCATAGTAACAGGCTTGCCATTGCGCATTACCGTTACATTGGTCTTATCGCCGGGTACAAATTTGCCAAGGGCTTCCATATAAGTTTGCATGCCCTGGATCTTATACTCACCCAGCTGTATGATCACATCGCCTGTTTTGATACCGGCCTTTATTGCCGGCTTGCCTTCGGTAACACCATCCACACGCACGCCGCCATCGTTAAAAGTATAATCAGGCATAATGCCGAGGGTAACTTTATAGTGCCGTTTACCCTCTTGTGCAGGGGCTTTGGTTACGGTGTATGCAGGCTTAGGCTGCTTGTCCAGCTTAGCCACTATATCGTACATGTACTTCACCACCATCACCTCGCCGGGGTAGTTTATCTTGTCTGCATCATCGCTGGGTTTATGATAGTCCATATGCAGGCCGGTAAAGAAGAACAGCACGGGTATGCCTGCGTTGTAAAACGAGGTATGGTCGGAAGGGCCAATGCCTGAGCTATCCACCACGATCTTAAACTGCTTATTGGGCGTAGCCAGGAACTGTGCCCATGCAGGTGAAGTGCCCACACCGCCAAGGGTGAGTGCATGTGTGCTATCGTTGAGCCTGCCCACCATATCCATATTGATCATGTAGGCGATCTTTGTGCTGTCGAGGCCCATGTCTTTCACAAAAGCTTTGGAGCCCAGCAAGCCCAGTTCCTCGCCCGAGAAATTGACGAAGAGATAATTATAGTGCTTCAATCTCTTTTTCTTCTTGTTGATCATATCGGCCAGTTCCATCACTGCCGCCGTGCCGCTGGCATTATCATCGGCACCATTGTGTATCTCCTTATCCTTGCCGGGATACAGGCTGTTGCCGTCCTCGCCCCAGCCCAGGTGATCATAATGCGCACCGAGCACTACGGTGTACTGTGCCTTGTTATCTATGAATGCTGCAACGTTGGTGCCCGTTCGCTCCACTTTCTTAACAGAGACATCCATCTCCACCGGCAAGCCCGACATACCATCGGTAATGTACTCTTCGTACTTGTCGTCGGCTAAGTACTTGCTATAGGCCTTGTGTGTAAGGAAAGCTACAGGCACATCTATCACCTCGTACTCGGACTGGCGATTAAATTCGGGGGGATATTTAGAACCATAAGGATCGTAAAAAAGCACGCCGTTCGCTCCTTGTTTGGCGGCATCCCTTGCTTTGTCGAACACAGTTTTCTCTGCTTCGAAGTGGGGATTATTGGCCTCGTCGCTATCTGCATAGAGGGGCATCAGCCATATCTTTCCGCTTTCCAGTATATCAGGCAGCACTTCACTTTTTACTTTTTGCGATCTGCTGAAAGGGAACACAATTACCTCATCATTGAGGGCCAGCGTATGATTTGCTATCAGCACCCGGTTGGCCGGTGTTACCTCGCGGCCAAAAGGGAAATGGAAAACACTGCCGTATTGCTCTTTATAGGGCGGAATACCCTTCTGTATGTAACGGTTCGCAATGTAGGCAGATGCTTTGCGCTCACCATCGGTACCGGTGCGGCGCCCCTCCAAACTATCGGAAGCCAGGTAATATATGTCCGCCTTAATCCGTTCCGCCATTTTGCGGTCGGCTTTTTTCTGGGCGTAGACATGGGGGGTGCCTAAAACAGATACTACAATAAATATGGAGGTACAGATCCGGGGACTCATTTTGGGAATTCTGTTACAAAAATACAATAGTATATAATACAAGATAAAATAAAAAAACCGTCCTACCGTGTAGCAGGACGGTTTCAATCTTAAATTTCTCTCTACTCTCCACTATGCAAAAGGGAACCGTCCTCTGTAACGATCAGAGCTCCCTCTTCTCCCGGAATGGCATCCTGCCCGCTGGTGGGCATTACTATCTCGATATTTGATATATCTTTGAGCTGTGGCAACTGCGCAGGGCTGTTGATACCCAGGTAGTCCATAAAGTTCTTAGACGTTGTATATATAAGCGGTTTGCCTACAGCATCTTCATTGCGACCAGCTATAACGATCAGTTCTTTTTCCAGCAGCTTTTGAATAGAATAGTCGGCACTTACACCACGTATATATTCTATCTCCGCTTTGCTGATCGGCTGTTTGTAAGCTATTATGGCCAGTGTTTCCATAGCAGCGGCCGATAGCTTTTTGATGTGCTTGTCGCCGTTGAGCTGCAATACTGTTTTATGATATGCTTTCTTGGTAAGGAACTGGTAACCGCCCCCTGCCTCCCTGAGCTGGAAGGGATAGTAAGGAGCATCGTATTTTTCGCGAATAGCATCGATACAAGTAGCTATACGCTCCATTTCAATAGAAGTCTCTAAGGCAAGGCCTACCAACTCCGTCATTTCCATTTGTGTAATGGGACGTTCGCTGGCAAATATCAGGGCCTCTATATGCGGCATCAGTTGTTCGATATCCATAATTCTGCATTTACTGTTCACATCGAAAATAGCACACCTGCCTTAGTTGAGGGAAAAAAGAAATCAACAGGTGTGAGTAAATATTTGAGCCCGTACTTGTATTGTGTTTTGGGCTATACAAAGGTACGGCGAAAGCAGCTTTTGGGTGCCTTATCGCCGTCGGAGGCCTAATTTTTAACAAAATGGAGGGGCGCGGCACTCATCCCGGGAGGCAAGAGCCGGCAGAGATATAGGCAAATATGCCTATATCTCTGCCGGCTTATTCTTTTCTTTTATTTCCTCTATCCCGGGCATGGCTTCATTGAAGCTAAGCTGGATATCATCGAGGAGGGCAATGATCTCATTTTTATTCATATCGCCCCGGGCAATGGTTTCTATCTTGTTGAGCTTCTCATACATATCACGCACCTTGACTATGCTGAGGCTCGATTTCAGAAAATGCGCCTGTTTATAAATGGCATCAAAATCATCGGTATTACGGATCAACTCATCGAGCTTTACCATACCATCGGGCGTATGCTCCAGGAATATTTCTATCACATCGTGGATGTATTTGGGATCGTTACCCGCCAATTCGTACAAGTAGCTGAGATCCAGCAAAGGTGATTGTCCCATACCGTTGTTATTTTGAGATTCGGAGATCAGATTATTTGGGCCTTCTGCTTTAGCTTTTAGTATTTGCTCATAGAGATCGCGAGGTTCAAAGGGTTTGGAGATGAAGCCGGTCATACCTGCTTCAAAACAGCGTTCCGCCTCACCCTTCAGCGCATCGGCGGTCATAGCCAATATAGGTATATTGTTCTTCAATACTTCGCGTATATACCTGGTGGCCCTGTAGCCGTCTACTTCCGGCATTTGCAGGTCCATCAGTATTACATCGAATTGCCTGTTCTTCATCAGCTCTATCACCTCCTTGCCGTTAAAGGCAAGTTCTACACCGGCACCCTGCTTCAACAGTGTGTTCTTTACCACTTTCTGGTTGATGATATTATCCTCGGCCACAAGCACGTTAATACCACTGAGCATGCTCTGCGATTCATTGATATTATCAAGCTGGTCTTCGGCTACTGATGCTTCGGTGCCTATCTTATATGGTATGGTGAGTGAGAATACGGAACCTTTATTCAGGGTACTGGCCACAGATATCTCACCGTATTGCAATTCCACAAGCTGTTTCACAATAGCAAGGCCAAGGCCGGTGCCGCCGTACCTGCGCGATGAATTAGCACTGTTCTGGGTAAAGCTCTCGAAAATGTAATTGAGCTTGTTCTCTGCTATACCTATACCCGTATCTGTAACTGTGACGAAGAGGTCTGTGTAGCCTTTTTCTTCTTCGCCGCAAGCTATATTAATGCTCACACCGCCTTTGGACGTGAACTTAATAGCATTGCCTACAAGGTTTATGATAATTTGCTGCAGCCTCAGGCTATCACCTATCAGCACATCGGGCACTGCATCATCAATATGCAGCTCCAGGCCGATCAGTTTTTCCTCTGCCTTGAATTGCAGCGGGTACAGGGTCCGGTTGAATAACTGCCTTAATTTGAAAGGCGAGTGTTCGAGCTGGAACTTGCCTGATTTTATTTTTGAGAAATCGAGCAGGTCATTGATAATTGCCAGCAGGTTGTGTGCCGACTCCTGTATATTTTCTGTGAATTCTTTTTGTTCTTCGTTCAAGGAGGTACTCAGGAGCAGGTTGCCCATACCCATGATGCCATTCATTGGGGTGCGTATCTCATGGCTCATGTTAGCCAGGAAGCTTTCCTGGGCCGCCCTTGCCTGCTCGGCCTCTTTCTTGGCCTTCAGCAGCTTCAGCTCCACTTCTTTGCGCTCTGTTATGTCGGTAGCAAGACCGCAAATATTACGCACATTGCCTTCGTCATCCAGCAGTGGAAACTTAGTGACCCATAGGTACTGCACTTCACCATCGGGCATGTTCACCACATCCTCAAAAGTGCTCATGGTCTTGTTGATACGTACTTTATCGTCGGAATATTTGTACTCAAGCAAGCGTGCACTATCCGTTATAAGGGTTTCATCTGTTTGGCCGATAATCCTGTCGGCAGGCATACCCATCACTTCTTCCTGCTTCTTATTGATAAGCATGTAGCGGCCTTCAAGGTCTTTGATATATACTACCCAGGGAATGTTATCTATGATGTCTTGTATCAGTTTTTGCTGGTTGCGCCGCTCCGCCTCCATTGCTTCTATCTCTATCTGCAGCTTCTTTTCCTCATCTATATCCCATATCACTACCTGCCATTCCCTGGTCTCGCCATTCTCCCTGCTTACGGGAAAGATGCGGCAGGATACCCATTTGCTGTCGCCGGAGCTGGTATATAGCTGCAGTTCGACTGTATTGTTATAGTTGCCTGTGGTAGATAGTGACTGGATGATATCGTCGGCAATCTTTTTGAACCTGCGCGGCATGCCTTCCAGGAAAGACATCCCTACCAGTGTGTCAGGTTTATAGCCCAATAGTTCGGTTACATTCTTACTTGCGAATTTTACAATGCCCGTGTTGTTTATCACGATCATGGTAAGGCCTGAATCCTCGACCAGCACCTTATACTTAGCTTCATTGAGCCGGGCACGCTCTTCGGCAACCGTACGTTTTTTAATACTCTGGTTTATCTTATAGAGTGTAACGATAAGGAAGAGGCTAATGATGATGTAGCTGAGCAAAGAGAATATAGCCCTGGACTTGCTGTAGTACCTGTTGTTATCCGTGCGTTCGGCAAGTACCTTGTACTCATCCTGCTGCATGGCAGCTATGTATTCATTTATCCGTGTGTTTACCAGGTCAAAGCTTTCGGGAAGCTGGCGGCCCGGGTCTTCTTTAGGCGCCTTAAGCAGTCTGTTGATGATATTGATTTTTTGCTCTACGAGGCGGGCTAATGCCACTGCACGTTCGTGCTGTTTAGGCTCAGCTGCAGTAAGTATATCCAGGTGGTTAAGGTCTGTATGAATACTGCCTATGTACTCATCAACATTGCGGGCATGTTTGGTATCACCTGTGAGCAGGTAATCTTTTAAAGCGGCATCTATTTTTACGGTATTTGCGTCGGCCGATTTGATATTCATCAGCTCATCGTTGGTATGGATGACCCACTGGTCTGATTCGGCAGCGCGTTTATATAGAAAGTATGCCTGTACGAGGTATACTACGAAGGATATGGCAATGAATACATTGATAAGAAAGAAGGACCTTCTTATATGTGATGCCACTGCCTGTACAGCGCTTTTTGATAACTGCTGACGGTTCTTCATATCCTCCTAAAAAATGACAAGATTATATCTCCTCTAAAAAATATAAGCGGCAAGTTAAGCCACATTAAAAAAAATAAGTAGTAATTGCCATTCATTAACAACCCGACAACAAATAGATATGCATGAAAGATATTATATAAGGCAAAAATGATAGATATCATATTTATTAATAGTTCATGTCAGCGGCAACTTGGTTGCAATTATCGTACCTTCGCCGTATCTTCCAGAGGGATAAATGAAACCCTGAGGGAATGGAGAGAACTTCTTTTTACGGGCAAAATCAAGACCCTTTTCATTTTTTCCGTTGTTTTTGAGGCAACACCACGTAAATGCAGTATAGGATAAGGATTCTACCCCGTTGGATCATCTTTTTATTGGACCTCGCATTGGTCGAAGTAGGGATATTTATCTCGTTCCTGCTCAGGTTCAATTTCGACCTCACATCTATGGCGAGGTTCGAGATACGGTCTATACTGCTACTCTCACTGGTACTTAATATGATACTTTTTTACCTGCTTCGCAGTTATGCGGGTATTATACGATATACGAATATTGAAGACACCTTCCGGATATTTACAGTGGCGGCAATAGCTGCATTATTTTACTACGCCATCAACCTGATAGTGAACCGGCCGCCACATGCCCATTTGCTCTTTCCCAAGGCTGTAGTGGCTATCAATTTTTTCATTACTTCATTCATTCTGATAGGTTACCGGCTACTTATACGATACTTCTACAATTTCTATCAACAGCACCGTCTGGATGAAAAGAGCCGGACAAAGGCAGTGATATTTGATACCGGTGAACATGGCCTTGTGACCAAAAGGGTAATAAACGGCATGCCTAACGGCAGGATACAGGTAGTGGCCTTCCTGGATGATGGCGGCGAGACCGGGGGCAAAATGCTGGAAGGACTGCCCATCTACAACATGGATGAGATCAGCTTCCGTAAGCTGAAACAAGAAGATGTAACCCTGCTGATCATAGCAAATCGCAACCTTTCGAAAGAAAAGCTGAACTACCTGGTAGATGTATGCCTGAACTATGGCATGCGTATACAGCAGGTGCCCCCCATACAGGAATGGCTGAACGGCACCCTGAATACGGACCAACTGAAGGATGTAAAGATAGAGGACCTGCTGGAGCGCGATGTGATAAAAATAGAGAACGACTACATCAACAGCCAGATAAAAGGGAAAACAGTCCTGGTTACCGGTGCTGCAGGCTCCATAGGCAGCGAGATGGTGCGCCAGCTTACGGAGTATAAGCCATCGCTCATTGTGATGTGCGACAATGCTGAAACGCCGATGCATGATATGTTCCTGGAAATGAACGAGAAATTTACCGAGGCGCATTATAAGATATTCATGGGTAACATTACCGACGAGCCGCGCATGAGGTATCTGTTCGAAACTTATAAACCGAATATAGTTTTCCACGCTGCGGCATATAAACATGTACCGATGATGGAAGACAACCCATCGGTAGCTATATTGAACAATGTACTGGGTACCAAAACCATCGCTGAGCTATCTATGGCATACGGGGTGGAGAAATTCGTAATGGTATCGACCGATAAGGCGGTGAATCCTACCAATGTAATGGGCGCATCGAAAAGGATAGCGGAAATATTTATCCAGAGCTTCTTTAAGCAAATACAGAAGAAATATGCAGAGGCTGGCGAAAAAGGGGCTGCGCCTACCCGCTTTGTGACCACGCGTTTTGGCAATGTACTGGGCTCGAACGGCTCGGTGATACCACGCTTTAAGAAACAGATAGAAGAAGGCGGGCCTATTACGGTTACGCACCCGGAGATAACCCGGTATTTTATGACCATACCCGAGGCCTGCCGCCTGGTAATAGAAGCAGGCGCTATGGGACAGGGCGGTGAGATATTTGTCTTCGACATGGGCTCACCCGTAAAGATCGTGGACCTGGCACGCAAGATGATACGCCTTTCGGGCAAAGTACCGGAAGTGGATATACGTATTGTATTCTCCGGCCTGCGCCCGGGAGAAAAGCTGTATGAAGAACTGCTCAATAACTCCGAGAATACTATGCCTACTTATCATAATAAAATTATGATAGCCAAGGTGCGCGAATATGACTTCGAGATAGTGCAAGACAAAATAGATAAGCTCCTGGCCCGTGCGGCAAATCACGATACCCTGGGAACGGTAGCGCAGATGAAAAATATTGTCCCCGAGTTCATCAGTAATAATTCCATCTACGAGCAGCTGGACGTAAAACCAACTGTTAGTAACTAACACACAACTGGAGCGGTACGCATACCCTTTCCTTGCATATTTAACAATATGGAAGCATGTCCTGGCATGGTTTTGTTGAATTCTCACCTCTATGGCGTACGCTTACTTCACTATGAATGATAAAGCTTCTAATTACCGACACGGCGATTCAATGTCTCAATTTCAGCAACTTACACACAGCATAGTTGATAAGTACTGTTCAATGCCCTTGCCATACAGGCCGGGCCTTTATAGTATACAATGGGAATCGAGCTACAGGATAAATGGTTTGCTGCATGAGTTGAATACAACTGCCGTCCAGATATTACAAAGCCTTGGCCAAAGCGGGAACACATCCGCCATCAGGCAAGAGCTACATGATTTAATCCACAGGTCATTGCTCCAATATATAGAGAAGATATACGGCGTGGATTATCCCAATACCGAACAACCGGAATGGATGGTACAGATAGCCCGTCGCCTGCAGCAGAACGCGAGCATCTCCTTTTAAGGCATCTCTAGGCCTTCAGCAACAATAACATTGTCCTGTTGATAACAAATGCTATGGCAAGTACCATAGCCGGCACTGCCTGCCCGATCGTATACAACAGCCATGCAGCCGTAAGAAATAAAGCCAGTTCCATAAACAGCCTTAAGGCAATAGGTAGCTTTACCTTTGCTTTTGGTGAAAGGAATATGCCCCACACCAGGGCCACTACCAGGGGCAAACCTATACCTATAAGTAAATGTAAAAAAACGCCCCCGGGTATGCTGAATCCCCAATAAGCAAAGGAGCCAAACATATACAGCTCCAGGAAGAAACGAACGGCCAGGTTGATATTTTTGATGGCGGCGAGCATGCACCAAAGGTAGAGATGGCCCGGGATATTTTGAGGCATCATGCTATTTTTTCGCATTAAAGTTTTGTATTTTTTCGGCAACAATACCTGTAATGAAAGAATATTACGACACCCTGCCTTTAAATGATGTGGAGCTCGGGTACCTGCTGCTTATCTACAGGAAAAGGCTAAAGAACTTCATCCCCGTGTTCTCGGTACTGCTGGGGATCGTGCTCTTCTTTAGCATCTATTTTGCCAACATTCTTTTTGCAAATGAAGATGTATTGACCATCAGCCTGTATACCGCAAAGTTCTTCTTTATGTGGGGCAGTCCTTTTTTGCTATTTGGCAGTATTATTTATGCAAAACGCATCTACGCCTATAAGGCTGACGCAAACGGAGGCATAAAGGAAATGATGCCCTACGAGATACTGGAGAAAGAACCCTTTTACCGTACCAATAAATTTTACTTCAGGATATCTGATCCCGAGAACATGCACTACGAAGTAGATGAAGAAACATTCAATATGCACAGTGTGGGAGATACAATTCTTATATCGAGAGCACCACGGTCTAAATATACATTTGAATACGGCGGCAGGTTCTCATTTGTATAAGAAGATGAAAACAAAATTTTACGCATTTTATTGAACGATAAGATCAAAGATGGAAACCAGATATCAAACACAACCTTTGACCAAAACCGAACGCGACCACCTCCTGATGATATATAATAGCAGGCTAAGGGTTTTTGCGCCGGCTTTTCTTGTCCTTACTCTTTTTGCCATTTATTTGTCCCTTGGCTATGCTGCGGAGGGGAACATCAAACACGAAAAAGATATTTTCCCGCTTATCCCGCAAGCATACTTCAATTTCCTTTTTGTTGGCGCACCGCTTATGTTCTTAGCCCTGCTCATCTATCGCAGGCGGGTGCACTGCTTTAAAGCCGATGCAAAGAATGGTCTGAAAGAAATGATGCCTTACGAGATAATAGAAAAGGAATACTTCCCCTACACAGACCAGTATTATTTTAAGATAGACAACCCTGACAATATGCATTTCGAGGTGGACCAGGAGCAATACAATAGCTACCACCAGGGCGATACTATCTATATACCAAGGGCGCCAAAATCGAAATACACATTTGAATACGGGGGCAGGTTCTCGCTTATGTAAATGTTTTGTCGCAAAGCTACCCGGATCAATTGGAAGGTATAGTCTATTCACAGTATAAAGCGGGCAAATAGTGTTCCTTTTTATTAATTTTACTGCATGGACGCAGCACAGGTAAAAAAAGCATTGTACGAGCTTTGCAAAGAGTATATCAACAGTGGCATAGCAGCATCGAAAGAGGCCATTGCCAATGCACGCGCGGCAGCAGACGAAGATGAAAAAAGCAGCGCCGGTGATAAATTTGAAACTGCCCGCGAAATGATGCAGCAGGAAATAGACATGAATACCTCCCACATCAACGAACTGCAAAAACTGAAAGTGGCCTTAGACCTTGTAAACCCTGAACAGCATAGCGACACCATTCAGCCCGGCAGCCTGGTACATACCAACCAGGGAAATTATTACATGGCAGTAGGTATTGGCAAACTGCAGGCCAATGATAGGGCTTATTATACTATCTCCGCATCGGCACCACTGGGTGCTAAACTAATGGGGCTCAAGGCCGGGGATGCTTTCGCCTTCAACGGGAAGGACTTTGTGATTAATGAGGTGCTGTAGCTGGTACACCAATATTTTGATATTCGTACGCCTGACGAACCTTCTTAACCCTTGGCTTACCCAAGGCAAACCTTCGTATCAGCCCCGTCTGCACATTAGCATAACTTGGATGTATATGGGGATTGAACCCGCCCTGGGAGCCCCTGGCATCAGTTAAAGCGCTTAATAAAAACGTATAGCTTTCATCCAACACAAGAAACCATTTGTCAGACGCCAGGGGAATCATTTCCCTGAGTCCAAAACTTAAGCCGCAATATATGCGGCTGATGTCACGGGATGTCCCAATTTGTTCAATTTTATAGTCCGGGTAACCGATATACAAATTCTCGACTTGCCTGCCTCTTAACAACCATCCAATAGGAACCTCGCCGTAAATATGTAAAAAGCCATGTGTTCCTACACCCAGGTCGATAATCGGTGTAAGACACAGATATTTGCTGGTGTGTATCACCTCTTCGCTTACAACCCCCATATGACCACTATAAGACCTGTTTTCGGTAAAGTCAAAAGTCTGATATTGCATTGTCAGTCCGAGGGACAGGCGGGACGAAGAACGGACTAAGCCTGCGCCGCTAAAGGTAAAAACCGGCCTGGTGCTCATTTTATTGCCATTAAGTATATTAAGGGACACTGCTTTGCCGAACCCGGCTTTTACATCTGCATCCACAATAGTTTGCGCCCGTACTACAAAAGAGGATAAGGAGATAAGTATGATAAGGGCAGGCTTTGACATGAGTTCGGTTTTTTTTCATACTACACAAATTGTGCCGATTCTTACAGTTAATGATGTGTGTTAAAAAAGAGAGGCCCGAGCGAAAGCTCCGGCCTTTGGGGTAAGTAAGAGGCTATATGCCTTAGGGGTAGGTAAATCTTCTATTGAAGAAGAAGCTTGCGTTTACGCACAGCTCCATCTTCTTCATGGAGTATGTAAATATATATACCGGCAGGCTGGTTGCTTAAGTCTATTCTTGTCTTATTACTTTTTGCCGTCCCATGTGTATCCTTTCGCCTGCAATAAGCATCGGTATACTTTTAAAGACGAGACATTTCAATATTTAGTTGGTAAACCTTCCCTTTATTTTAACTGGCCAACCGCCATTACCGGCCCGACTTTACAATCATCACGGGGCCGGAACCTGCTGCATTTACGAAATAGATACCGTCTGCAAGCCCGTGCAGATCTACCTTATTATTAACAACTGACCTGCGGCTAGCCTGGCCTAAACTATTAATAATGGTGAGCTCTTCCAGTTTTGTAAGGCCCTCTACATATAGCCAACCGTCGGTGGGATTAGGATAGAAACGCAGCGTATTGTTTGCCGGCACTTTCGCGACTTCCGTTGGGAAGCAGCTTATCAGCATAGGAGTACTCACAGTATGTATGGCTGTATCAATAGCCAGTTGTGAAACATAGTTGGTACCCCAGCCATAGAGCTCACCTGCGCTGTTGAGTGCAAATGAGTTATCCTGTGTAGCGCTTATGCTTACCCAGTTAGCGGCAGTACCTATTTGCACAGGCGAATGGCGATCGGTAATAGTGCCATCACCCACCTGGCCCGACTGGTTGAAACCCCATGACCACAGCTTTCCATCGGCCGTAAGCCCCATGCCATGCAAGTTGAATATAGAGACCTGCTTCCAGTTATTTATAGCTGTCACATGTATAAACTCGGTGGTGTCATTTGTAGTGCCATCACCCAGCTCACCCCGACTATTTACGCCGGTGCCCCACAGACTGCCATCAGTTTTTATAGCCAGCGATACGCCGTTGCCGGCACTGCAATATTTCCAGTCGGCAGCGGTGCCCACTTGCGTAGGGCTATGCTTTTCCGAGCTGGTGTCATCACCGCATTCGCCGCGCGAGTTGTCGCCCCAGGCCCACATTGTACCATTGGTTTTAATGGCCAGTGCATGCCCCGCCGATGCTGATACCATTTCCCAGTCGGTATCTGTACCCACCTGCATAGGGGTATTATGGTTGTTGGTAGTACCGTCTCCCAATATCCCATACTTATTAGTTCCCCAGCTCCACAAAGTGCCGTCATTTTTTATGGCCATGCTGGCCTTATCGCCGGCGCAAATCATTTTCCAGTCGCTGGCTGTACCCACCTGTATAAACGACCAGCTATCGGTAAATGTGCCATTGCCCAGCGTGCCCCAAAAGTTAGCACCCGTGGCCCATAAGGTACCATCTGTTTTCAAGGCCAGGGTATGGGCACTGCCTGCCGAAACGGCCTTCCAATCTGTAGCGGTACCCACCTTCGTAATTTGAAGGCGGCGCAGGCTGTCACCGAGGCCCATGCGTCCGTTGAAGCCTTGTCCCCAGGCCCAGAGGCTATTATCACTTTTCATGGCCATCACGTGGTAGCTGCCTGAGACTGACTGCCAGCATTGGGCCCGCGAGATATTCGATATGACAAGCAATGTCGCGAAGAGGAGATATTTTTTCATACTGGAGCTATTTAATCTACCTAAAATAGCTAAGTACAACCTGTGCATGCCTAGTATTACACGAGGTAATATGCTGCTTATGTAAGAGTGGCTAATTATTATGTCAAGAGAACGGTGAAGCGACCAGATATTGTTCAGGCGAGTTCATCCTGCGCTGTGTCCAATAGTTCAAACAATGCGCTCAGGTCGGCAAGCAGGTCGTTCATATCAAAGCTATGCCCGTCTTCGCAGGCCAGCAGGTAAGCCATAAGCATGCTACGCAGGTTGCGGCCCAGGCGCGCGGGCGGCGCATACTCAAAAAAATTTGCTACTTCCCCCTGTAGTTTTTTGGATAGTGTTTTGTTATGCGACATAGCGATAACTTTAGCGTTTTTTATCTTTTCCTTTCTTATTGTAGCTGATCGTTTTTTCTGCAAGTCTTAAAGCGTCCAGTCCATTTTCCTCATCGCGTATCTCATAGAGTATCTTTTCGCTCAGGTATTTAACACTAAGCTCCTTAGCATCCAGCTTAAACACCTCTGCAAGCAGAGGCACCATTTCTCTTGTCGGTTGTCTCTGGTTTGTTTCTATCTTGCTTAGTGTCGACTGGTCGATATCCAGGTAAGCAGCCAGTTTGCGCAAGGGCATATTATCCCGCTCCCTGAGCTTACGGATGTATGAACCGAATGTTTCCTGCGCCATTTAGAAAAAGTTGTCTTGACAATTTTGTCAAAAATACTACGAAGTATATGCAGTTGGAGAAGAAGATATCCACATTTTTGAATGGGCTCTTGATCAGTACAAGATTACTCAGCCTGAGCTTTCGGCATTGTGCCTTTCTCCCATATCTCCACTTGCTTCTTTGCTTCCTCATGTGATGTCACTTGTTTTGTATCAAGGTTCACGATGGCTATGGCCAGGATGTGGTAGCCTGTTTTATTAAGTTCCGCAGCCATTTTATCATCCACCAGGTCGAAGTAACCAAGCACCTTTACATGGGCACCTTCATAAATTATTTTAGGGTCATCCTTAGCAATGGTGCCCACCCATATGTTGGCTGTACCCGGCAGGCCCATCAGCAAATACCGGTGCTCACCTTGTGCTCTATACTTCTCATTTATCACCGCTTCAAAAGCAACTATCTTCCCCTGCCATTTCCTGGGTGCGGCCGCTGCCAGTTTTAAGGAGTCGGGATTAAAGTTGCTGGGGTATGGTTTGAGGGCCTGTGCATTTAGCTGCAGGTTGAGGCATATTAGTATAAGCAGGAAGATACGGGGCATCTTGTAAGATATGGAATGTGTTTAGTTGAGTGAAGTTCAATTTCCGGTTTCCGGTAAGATTATCATTTCCGGTTTTTGAGCAGTCATTCCTTGCAAAGCCTTTAGCAGATTGTCATATAACGTTTCAATATAATTTCCGGTTATTTCCGGTTTCGTTTCCGGTGGTTGTTTGAACATGATTTATAAGATTTAAAGATGTCATACTATTTGGGGGGAATGCCCGATCGGACATGAAAAATAAAAATCGGACATTGGTTTTTCATAAGCATTTGATAATCATCATTTTGATAAAATTATCAATGTCCGATCGTGCCCGATCCATGCCCGATCTGTGCCCAAATCGGGCATTGATGATATGGATTACAGTCTCCCGAAGTAAGTCGGAATTACGTTTCACAGCATTTCAAAGAACTCTAGTTTATGTGGCAATATGCAACGTAACAATCTGCAAATATTCACATGTCGTCTAAAAATCCAGGCAACACACAAAGGTCGGATAAAGCAGGAAATGGCGGTCATTTTGTGGATAAAATGACATAAAATTGAAATTATTTATGCGAGTAGGAAGTAAGGGATACGCAAGTCGAAAAGACTGCCCAATAGTAGACACAAGTGAAAAATACTTGCGCCAATGGGGGACACGGGGAATGAAAAAAAAACGGGCGGCAATGCCGCCCGCTCAGTGAAACGTTTTTTCTATCCCTTAACAAACTTCCGTCTCTCAACAGTATTGTCTTTGTTGGTTATGTTCAGAATATAAACACCGTCGGGCAGCTCATGAACATTTACTGTTATTTCAGCACCAGTGATATTACCCTGCATTAGCGTTTTGCCCATAGCATCAATTATACTATAGTACTGACCTTCCTTTGATCCAGCTTTTAACTGCAAGATATCATTCGCGGGTATTGGCGACAGGCTCCAGGGTTCCGTACTGCCTGTACCTGCAACACTTGTCGGGCCGGTTTTAAAGCCACTTGCTGCTGTGGTTACTTTGTAAACTATATCTCCTGCGGTTGCATCATACCAGCATATGAAAAACTTGTTTGTCTTTATCCCGGAACTATAAATATAGTCGTCGCTAACAGCTACCAGGTCACCTGTAGTATTATTACCAAAATTCACATTGTAGTAATTGGAGTTCGTGACATTTCCGTTAGAGCAATTTATGTTCTGGACATAGACGTCGTTGTAATGTGGGTTTTGATAAGCAACAGAATATAAAGTAGAGGGACTGCAGGCGATGACCGGGCCATTGTTACTATAAGTGCTGGGGTAAGCATTTGTCAAATTCTGAACGGTTGTGTTTACATTGTTTACCTCATGTACCTGCCAATAAGTGCCGTCGTAGTATCTCCAGGTGAAAGCAATCCCAGCCTGAGTTGCACTCAACTGTACGGGGTCAAGCCCGGTTATGCGTGGATATTCAGCGATACCGGCTGTGGTATTATTCTCCAGTATGTTGCCTGCCACAATGGTATTGCTCGTTACATCCCACTTGCGGGTTGCTACCTTACTTGATGCAGGATCGACGAATATGAAATACGCCATATCGTGGTTAGTTGTGGAATTAATTTTTATCTGGCCATATTCTACGTCGACCATTACCGCATCAACTGCGAGGCCGGTTGTTATACAACTGGGTGCATTAACGACTGCCGCCCCGCATATGTTTGCGATCCCACTATACGTTGCCACGCAAGCGTTTACGCCGAAGTTGGCTGTAGTATTGCTACAAGCCATATCTTCCCAGCCTACTGCAAAACCATCCGCGTCAACGTGGGTACCCGACAGCAGGTTTTTTGTATCAATATGCGATTTGCCGACATCGTGGGAACTGGAGACTCTAATCGGGTCGCAGGCCGGGGTAGCGGTAAGAGTTCCACCAATTCCTGTAATCGCGAACTCTTCCACGTATATATCTGTGCTGCTGGGACTAACAATATTTCCTGTATACGAGACTGTCACGTAAGCAGTAGTACCGCTGTTATCGCCACCTATGGCGACATCAGGATAGGAGGGTACGATGCCACTTACGTAAGCAACTAAAGTAACAGGCAAAAAAGTAGAACCGTCGTATATCTCGAGATATACATTGCTGCCATCGTCCCAAACAACGGCATATACTGTACCCGCGGCGTTCTCATAAACAGCGTTATTCATCCATATCGGCGTATTAGCAGCGACATAAGTGTTATTGGCATTGGAGGGATTGACAACAGTGTAGGCCGACGTGGTAAAAGCCAGGAATACGGTGAGGGACAGTGTGGCAATTGATTTCAAAAGCCGATTAGGTTTTAGATCTTTTTTCATAAAAAAAATTTATGGTGAAAAACAAAGCTACCGGCAAAAAAAAAGCTGCGCAATGTGAAAAACACTGATTTTTATTCCAAAAAAAAATCGTAAATAGGTATACACACCCTTCCGCGCCTTACCAAATTCATTTACAATAATTTAAGTAAGGACATCAGTCAACAGGCTAATTCTACGCTAAAATCATACGGGGGATCGCGACTATTTAATGGATGCAACATGCTTTGTGATGGCATCCTCGTTACAAGGAAGACGCTACGGCAGATAACGTTATTGCGTTTTCATTAAAATCTTGTTTTAACCGATTAAAGAACTTTTACAAAAATGTTGCGGAAGCGAGGCCTGAACAAGCGTATTAATACCTTATCCTGGAAAAACACCCCTGTACCCCGGCCGGGAAATAGGATTATATTTGCCGTATGAACCTCAATGCTCCCGATAGAATAGCCAATTATATAGGCGGCTCATTGCAAGCGCCGCTGAACGGTAAGTATATAGATAATATAAACCCCGCAACGGGCGAGGTGTACAGCCAAACGCCGGACAGTGATGCCAAAGACGTGGAGGAAGCAGTGGGCGCTGCACGCATAGCCTTTGAGCTGTGGAGCACTACGCCTGCGGAAGAACGCTTTAAGGTAATGAACAGGATAGCCGAGCTGATAGACCAAAACCTGGATGCACTGGCCCTGGCGGAGACCAATGATAATGGTAAGCCCCTATGGCTGAGCAAACGCGTGGACATACCCAGGGCATCGAGCAATTTCCGCTTCTTTGCAACAGGCGCTATGCACTTCAGCACAGAGAGCCATAGTATGGAGGACAAGGCCATCAACTATACCCTGCGTCAACCCATAGGTGTAGTGGGTTGTATCAGTCCATGGAACCTGCCGCTGTACTTGTTTACATGGAAGATAGCACCCGCACTGGCTGCGGGCAACTGCGTAGTAGCAAAGCCCAGCGAGGTAACACCTATGACCGGCTACCTGCTAAGTATAATATGCAAAGAGGCAGGCTTGCCTGATGGCGTGCTGAATATATTGCATGGCACAGGGCCCAATTGCGGATCGGCAATAGTGGCCCACCCGATGATAAAAGCAATATCTTTTACCGGCAGCACAAGGGCGGGTAAAGACATAGCAGCAACGGCTGCACCTATGTTCAAAAAAGTATCGCTGGAGCTGGGCGGCAAGAACCCCAATATCATCTTCGCTGATTGCGACTGGGATAAGATGATGCGCACTACGCTGCAATCGTCATTCTCTAATCAAGGGCAGATATGCCTGTGCGGCAGCCGCATACTGGTGGAGGAAAGTATTTACGAGAAATTCAAGCATGAATTCATACAGCGTGCTGCAAAACTTAGCGTTGGCGATCCGCTGGACGATAATAGCAGGCAAGGTGCAGTAGTGAGCAAGATGCACTACGATAAAGTACTGAGCTGTATAGCGCTTGCCAAAGAAGAGGGCGGCACCTTACTGCTGGGCGGCAACAGTGTGCAGGGCGAAGGGCGCTGCAAGAACGGCTACTTTATACAACCGACCATATTTGAAAACCTTGGCCCCAACTGCCGCACGAATATGGAAGAGATATTTGGCCCTGTGGTTACGTTGCAAAGTTTCAAAACAGAAGACGAAGCACTGCAGCTTGCCAATACCAGCGACTACGGCCTGAGCGCCACCATCTGGACGCAGGATGTGAGCCGTGCCAACCGCATAGCTATGAAGGTGCATAGCGGCATTATATGGGTGAACTGCTGGCTGCTGCGCGACCTGCGGACACCCTTCGGCGGGTTTAAGAACAGCGGTGTGGGCCGCGAGGGAGGCTGGGATGCGCTGCGCTTCTTTACAGAGCCTAAGAATGTGTGTATAGAGCTATAAAAAAGCCCCGAAAAATACGGGGCTTAATAAATTAGCAATAATGTATCTAAAGGTTTAACAACGCATTAGTGACGTAGGCATAACTCTGCTGTTGCAGGTTCAGGTTGAGCGACATGTTGTCTGTTACCGTGATATTGGGCTGCTGATAGTAATAGTAGTTACCGTTCTTTATGGTCATTGCGACTATCGTGACCGTCATGCCGACAGGCACTTTGTAGCCTGCTGACAAATCGAATGTATGAGTAGCCGGCGTATAACCGTGAAAAGTGACAACCGAATTGATGGCTGGAAATATCATGTAGATAGTGGTGTTGCTTCCCTTGAAGCTTGTATCGGGCGTAACGGCAAACACATTGGTAATGGGCTGCTGATTATAGAAATGGTCGCAGTTGATCCAATTAAAAGAGTTGCAGGAATCAAAAAGATAAACGGTAACGTATCCCTGCGCCGTATCTCCAACGGTAACAGTGTTTGCCACAGTAGTGCCCGGCCCTGCGACATTGGTAATATTCCACTCGGTAACGGAATCTGCATTATTCGTATTGCCATAGTACAATGACATAGGCTGTGCAGAGCTTGCGGGCTGCTTAAAGCCTATACCATATTTATTGGCATATACAGGTTGATTGTTCATTGTAGCAATGATGCGCACCTGCCCACCGCTTATGAGCAGACCACCGTTGGCCGTTGTAGTAGCCCTGTTCGCTATCATTGCCCCGGGCTTGTACATTTCTATAAGCTGTATCTGCACCGTACCACCCGTGATGATATTGCCAGATGCATTTTTGAACGAATGAGGGTAAAAGTATAAAAGGGTACCCTGCGCACCATGTAAGGTGGCTGCCTGGCCGGCAGCCACCGAAAATGTCTGTGGTGTATAGCGTAAAGGGCTAAATAACTCGTTAAGATGCGTAAAGTCTGTAACAGTTTCCGTTTCCCCGGGAGTGTACACTCCGCCAAACACGGTGGTGCCGTTCAATGGGGAATGTGCATAGTTGGCAGTATTGGCGGCCGGGGCTGACTCTGCTAATTTCTTTTTGCTGCATGATACGAACAAAAAGGTACTGATGATCATGGTCAAACAGGCTGACGGTTTTCCGAGTTGTATCATAAGGTATAGTTTTGCTTAACAAGTAAGACGAACACATACCGCGGAATGTTAGTGAGTACCGGACCTATTTTTATCAGTCCCTCTTTATCTTCAGTTCTTCTTTTGCAAGAACATAGTAAAGGTTCTGTAGCCGGTGCAGGTATTTTACCTCCCAGAAGTGAATGAGCTGTTCATTCTTACCGCTCATCAGTACTACGTGGCCATTCTCGCGCCGCAGCGAATAGGGCTCCCCTTTTACGTCAAACTTCAGCTTGCCGTATTCATTGAACAATCCCGACTTAAGCACAAACTCATCTGTAAGTGGGATAGGCCTAATGATCATTTGAGATGGTTTTACTTTAATGACTTTGCCATGGCCATTACCTACATACACATCAAACTCATCTTCTTCTTTTCCGTCGATGGCAACCACTATCACAATTTCATCCTCCGCATACAGCATGTTGCCAATTCTTAAATCTCTTGGATCCATAACATTGGCTTTTTTAGTTCATAATACATATCAAAATACATATGTGGAAAGGCGTGCCACAGCCCGGATATGAATGTTAAGAGTTTCGAAAGCCAGTAGGGACGGGCAATTGGCGGAAAAATTAAAAGTAGAAATTATTAAAAAATACGACCATTTATAACCTTGAAAAAAGGGCCAAATTGGGGAAAATGGTTCGTTTTTGTAACCAAAACAGGAATGAACAATCTAATGTTAATATTGTTTTAGCCTATATAGTATTCTTAACTTTGAACTGTAATGAACGCCGCAAAAGACCAGGTAATAATAGTAAATGAGCGCAACGAATGGATGGGCACGATGGATAAACTAACTGCCCATAAGGAAGGCGCATTGCACAGAGCGATATCGATCTTTGTGATGAACAGTAAAAACCAACTGCTGATACAGCAAAGGGCCGATGGAAAATACCATTCGGGCGGGCTGTGGAGCAATACCTGCTGCAGCCACCCAATGAACGGGGAAAGCACTATGGCGGCGGCGCACAGGAGGCTGCAGGAAGAAATGGGTTTTGATTGCAAGCTTGAGCAGGCATTCGTATTGCGCTACGAGGCGGCAATGGACAATGGCCTGGTAGAAAATGAGTACGATAATATCTTCTCGGGGCGCTACGATGGAGAGGTAAATATAAACCCCGAAGAAGTAAAGGCGTACCGATACATAGACATAGAAGAGCTGGCGGTGTGGATGGAGAAAGAGCCTGCTGCATTTACAGCGTGGCTGCACCTGGCCTTGCCCAAATTCGTGGCGTATCTTGATGATGACAGGGGTTCTGCCGCTGCTTAATCCTGGAACTCGTAGCAGCCTATGTCAATAGTATTGTGCTGACGGGGCTTATCGTCAAGGTCGGTACCAATGCCGATGAAGTTTGTTGAGGTACCCTTGTCGATCATATCAGATCCCGTAGTGGCATGAAAATCGAACTTGTTGTAATCTGCAAATTTCGGGTCGGCATTAAAAATACAAGCATTCTGCACTACGGCAGCATTTATAGCGTCTGTACCGTCTTTGATGAAACAATTATTTAGGGTCACATTGTACGCGAATTCATTTTTTTTGTCGCATACCAGTTCATTTTCCAATGAACCCCATATCACGCAGTTAGTAAGGGTTGCATTCATATCGCCACCTATGTAGTGTGTATCATCAATCTGCAAATAGTTGAACAAGGCAGCGGTGGGCTCCTGTATGTGGCTTACTTTGTCGTTGCCATACACAATGAAGCTGCAATTCTTGAAATTATAGTCGCCACCCCGCACGAGTGCCAAGGCTTCGGCCCCGCAGGTATGCGCAAGGCAGTTCTCAGCGGTTATTTTACCACCTATAGACATGATGCCATAACCAATGGAATTGCTAACCGTAACATGATCGAGAAAAACAGATGCCTGCTGACCGGTTGAAAAGTCTTTACTAACAAAGATACCCGCGGGATAAAAATTACCCGCGCTGTTGCCGCAGTTGGTAACTATGGTGTAACGCAGTTCGTTATTTTGGCTTTGCGGCATAAAGGCTATGCCACCCCATTCGCCGGGATAGCCTTCGTAGCCAAAGTAATTACGGTCCAGCCTGTCACCCTGGAAAATGACACTGTCTGTTTTAGTGCCGTTCACTTTCAAGGTCCCATACACAAATAACCTTGCATCGGCATGCATGTACATCCTGCAGCCGGCAGGTATAGTTAAAGTAGCACCCGGCTCTACACCCACATTGTGCATGAGCACATAAGGCTTATCGGTAAGGAAAGTTTGCGTGGGCAAAGTCTCTACGGAATCGCCTGTCTTGCCCGCTATGTAATACGCATTTTGGCCGTATGCCATTACCGGCAACTCATAATCTTTACCATTAAGCGTGGCTATGATCTTGTCTTCTATCACAAAGGGATTGTCTGCATTGGTCGGATCGATCTTAACGGTAGCAAATACAAAAGCGCTGTCGTGAGGGGCTATCTCTATCTCAGGCACTTTGTCCCCGGGGTATCCATCTACATTCAAGTGAAAATACTTGCCGTAACCATTAAGATTGGCCATGCGTACCGAGGATATCCTGATCTTCTCATTTTGCGGGTTATATATTTTGAAGCTATTGGTAAAAGAAGCCTGCGTGGTAAATACCGTATCGAAAAGGAGGGTATCGGTAGAAAATTGCAGCTCGCCACCTGTGGTAAGCAGTTTTGTCTTTTTACAAGATACGTTCACCAGCACCACGACCGCAGCAAGCAATAACAGGAAATATGAAAATTTAACGCGCATTATATCTTTATCCCTTAAGCTGTAAAGTTAAATAAGTGAATGAATAACGGCTAAAAGGCCGAAAATATTTTCCGGGCCTAATTAAAGCTTTGCATTGCGCTGTTTGCAGTTTACTTTTGCCATATATACATGGCTTGTATCACTTTGCTATCCGACCTGGGCCTGCAGGATGCCTCTGTGGCCACTGCAAAGGGCATTATTATGCAGCATGCAGCCAGGGTGCCTATAGTGGATATATCGCACCTGGTGGAGCCATACCACCTGCAGCAGGCCGCTTACTTACTTTCAGCCGCTTACCGCAATTTTCCCGAAGGCAGCTGCCATGTGCAACTTTTTGACATATTCTCTCAAAAATCGCCCTCTCTTGTGTTGTGCGAGCAAAACGGGCATTATTTCATTTCGCCCGACAACGGCTTGCTGCCGCTGGCCTTTAATACAGTACCGGAGAAGGTTTGGAAGTGCCTGGAGCTAAAACCCGAGGGCATGCTGAAGGACTGGGTACATGAGGCAGGGCGACTGGTGAATGAGCTGCAAAACAAAAAACCAGGAGACCTGGGCTTTGCAAAATGCGAACTAAAAAACGCACCACAGCACTGCCGCCCGGTAATAGAACCCAACCTTGTGGAGTGCCAGGTAATACATATAGACCGGTTTGAGAACGTGGTCATCAACATCACACGTGAAGAATTCGACAGCGTTTGTGCCGGCAGGAACTTCAGGATACAGTTCATGCGGCATGAGGAGATACGGGCCATAAGCAACCATTATAATAATGTACGCGAGGGTGAGGAACTGTGCCGCTTCAATTCGGCCGGGTATATGGAAATAGGCATCAACAGGGGCAAAGCGGCACGCCTGTTTGGGCTCAGGCTGGGCAAAGAACAACATCTTATCTACAATACGATCAAAATTTTCTTTGAATGATAGTAAGGGTGGTACGAATGACCTTCAGGGAGGATGCAGTAGATGATTTCCTGCTCTTGTTCAATGAACGGAAGCTGCTGATCCGCGGCTTTGAGGGCTGCAGTCACCTGGAGCTTTGGCAGGAGGCACATAAACCTAATGTCTTCTTCACCTATAGCAAATGGGAAAGCGAGGCCCACCTGGACCATTACCGCTTTTCCGAACTGTTCAAAGATACATGGGCAAAGACAAAAGCATTATTTGCCGAAAAGCCCGGTGCATGGAGTGTGCTACCTAAAATGGAAATTGAGCTGCCGGAACAGACCTTATAAATTTGCAATTATTTTCTGCTGTATCTCTTCCATCTCTCTCACCTCCAGCTTCAGTTTAGGGCGTGTAAAATTCAGGTCATCGGCGGAGTCGATCGGTACCAGGTGCATGTGTGCATGCGGTACCTCGAGGCCTATTACACTTATGCCACACCTGTTGCAAGGAAAAGACCGCTCAATTGCTTTAGCGATGGGCTTTGCAAAAACCAGCCAGCGGGCCAGTATATCATTGTCCACATCAAATATCTTATCGGTCTCGTTTTTGGGTACTACAAGCACGTGGCCTTCGCGCAGGGGAGCAATGTCGAGAAACGCAAAGAACCGGTCGTCCTCCGCTATTTTATAAGAGGGTATCTCCCCTGCTATTATCCTGGAAAAGATGCTAGCCATAGTCTATAACGATATAGCCTCTATCTTGAACCTTAAAATGCCACTGGGGGCAGTCACTTCGGCTACCTCGCCCACCACTTTACCCAGCAGTCCCCTGCCGATAGGTGATGTAACAGATATCTTGCCTGACTTAAGGTCAGCCTCTTTTTCGGATACCAGGTAGTATTCCATGGTTTTGTTAGTAGCGAGGTTGGTGACTTTTACTTTACTTAATACGGAAACCTTGCTGATGTCGATATCTTTGGCTTCAATGGTACGTGCGGTCATGATAATAGCCTGTAATTGGGCTATTTTAGCCTCATGGTGGCCCTGTGCTTCTTTTGCTGCATCGTACTCGGCATTTTCCTTGAGATCGCCTTTTTCCCTTGCCTCTGCTATCTGGCGCGCTATTTCTGAGCGGCCAACTGTTTTTAGCTGCTGAAGCTCTTCCTTCATTTGTTCTAAAGTTTCCTTAGATACATAATTCAGCTCTGACATAATCAATGTGTTTATTAAAACAATAGAAAAAAATACAACGCCTCTGTGTGTCAGAAGCGTTGCATGTATGTAAAATTAAGGTTTTTTTCTGTTTTCTTATTCTTCGTCCTCAGTTTTTGCTTTCCTCTGACGGGTCATAAGACGTAATGATATAGTATGCACACCATTAGCCGGGTGCTGTGTAGGCCTATAGGAATAATCGAGGGCAAAAATAGGGCCACTATCCCCGATACCATGCTGAATAGTAGCACCGGCACAGATACCTGTGTACATTGTAACACTATTATCACCGCCAATACCTTTTTCGTAACGATACCCACCGCGCAGCATCAGCATATCCTTGAAAGAATACTCAAGGCCACCACCGATGTAGTCATTGATAAATGAGTTTGAAGTAAAGTTAACCAAAACCGAAAGCCTGTGTTTAGGCTTGTCATTTTCGCCATTCAGGTGATTTTCATCCAGGAAGAAATCGTAAGAAGCGCCCATAGCGAGATAAGTGGGCATTTCAAATTTCTCAGAAGGGATCGACCTGTTCAACTGGTAGTTGGCATTTTCAGGAGCATCACCGTTAATGGAAAAACCGGGACCGCTGAAACGCATATTGGTACCAATGTTGCGAAGGGTAATACCAAAATGGAAGTTATCCCTTTTACCTGTTACATACTGCACACCTGCCTCAAAAGCAGCACCTGTAGCTTTAGCATCGGTGATCTGCTCTGTAACCAAAGTTACACCAACGCCTGCGTGGATACTATTTGAAAAGTCTTTAGCATAGCCTAGTTCTATATTATAGAAAGCAGGCTTAAAATCACCTACACCGCCTTCAGGGTTATTATCGTCGGTAATAGCAATGCTGCCGAAGTTCATCGACATAATGTTAACACCGATCGCACCAACATTACCTAACTTCTTAGACAAACCAATGTTGTTTACCCCTACCTGCGAGCCCGCCAGATATATAGTATGAGAAACGCCAATTTCCATATTGTCTGTAAATGCCATGCCGGCAACATTACACTTCATTGCCTCAAGCCCCTTGACACCCGACACATTCATACCGAATAAACCAGTGCCTTGCCCCCAGGGATTAACAAGCAATTCTGTAGCACCGGCCTGGCCTGTACGATCTTTATTACCTGCAAAAGCAAACATGGATACACCTAATGCACCTATAGTCAGAACTGCTTTGGGAGAAAAATTTTTCATAAATTTTGAACCTTTTTATTTTGGGGCCGGCTATAACCCGGCCCCATGAAAATTCATTTTTACATTAATAAGAAGTTATATCAAGCGGGCGCATAGCACCGAACCAGCGAAGCACTACCTCACCCACACCTTCGGCATTTACATGCATCAGGTACATACCGCTAGCTATTGGTAAGCCTTTAGCATTACGTACGTCCCAGTCGATATAAGAAGTATTGGCATCATCTTTTGTAAGCCTGCGTATCAAAGTACCATCAAGTGAGTAGATATCAATTGTTGCTTTGTGCGGCAGGTTTACGATGCGAACACGTGTATCAAGACGGCTTGTTTCATAACCTGTATAACCATAGTAAGGGTTAGGAGTCACATTTATGCGTTTCAGCACAGCGCTCTTATCATCTTTGTTATCACCCAACACACTTGGCGCAAGGTCCGTAGTGCTGAACATGTAGTGTGGCTTTCCACCGTTCACCTGGGTATTGTTCAATGAATCCGGAGTCTTAGCGTACGGACGTGACACCCTGAATTTCAGCCTGGTAGTAGTAGGTATCAGGTTGTCCTTCAGTGGCAACAGTTTCTGAGTAGGATTGATCGTTGGCAAGCCAACCCACATCATTGTTTTGTACATGTCGTTTATTACCGGAGCGGGCTTTGTTCTAAGCGTGTTGACAAAGTTAGCATCTCCATCATAGGCGGTAGAAGCAATATAGATGTAATGCTTACCACCAAATATCGGATCGCCGGAGAAATCGTTAAGTATCGCGTAGGTAGGATTCCAGATCATGTCACCGCCATTCTCTGTTTTGAGATAAGAATCTTCACCGAACACGATGTTCAAGCGTTGGCCTGTTTCCTGGTCAATAGCATAACCGGGGAAGTATGACATCGACTTATCGCCGGCCACTGTGCTATATATAGGCTGGCCGCTGGCATCTACTTCACCTGTCCAGGACTGGTGGGCACGCAGGTTAAACTGCTTCACACCACCTTCAGAAAGATCGGGTGCAGCTTGCTCTTCTATCACAGCACATTTCGACCACTTACTCTTATCGGCAGTAAATACAAGGTCAACACTATGGATGTTATTATCAAAGAACAAACTAGTAGTAACGGAACCAGGGTAAGCAACACCAAACTGGCATGAATCCTTTGTTTGTATAGAAGCAAGGGAATACGGTGCCCATGTTGATTTGGTAAGCGTAGTATTAGAGAACATATGCGCATATGCACCAACCGTATCGAAACCAAAAGAACCGAAGTTACATTTCCTGTAAGGGTTTGTGATACTTGCAGAAGGAACATTACCAGTCCTTATCCAGTTTTCAACCGAAAGGAAGCTGTTTGTTTCAGAGATACTGGAAACACCAGCAAGCCATGGTTTGGTATTATCGTCGTAAAAAACAAGCGACGTAAGGTAACCATTACCACCTGGCTCATCTTCATACGGAGCTTTAGCCTGTGCTATGCTGATGGACAAACCGTAATCTGAGATCAGCTGCTCATTCACCTTTTCCAATGACTGCTCGCTGTATATGGTTTCATGCAGATCTGTATTAACCAGTGTCCAGCCTGAATTAGCATCTGCTATCATTTTATTATTTGCAGGGTTCACGTTGCCGGTGAGAGAAAGTTCCCAATGAACAGGTTTTACTTTCTGAGGATCGGCGACTTTAACTGCTATCGGACCGGCGCCTGGCCTGTAGACTATTTCTTTTGAAGGTACGATGACATTATCAATGGCACCCTGCTCTGTAGCATCATCTATATCGATGATATTACCGCCGTTACCAAGACCTTCCAGCTTGTGGATCACCACGCCGCTACCGTAGTCTGAATTCAAAGTCGTGCCCATAGCACCATTTGCCGGGTTAGGCATTGGGTGTAATACTTCGAGGGTAGAACCGTTAGCGCCGTGAAGGCTTTCCAGGTAAGCGAGGTCTTGCGTAGAATCTGATTTAAGCGGGCGCGGATTGAAAGGAGCAAAGTTATTATAAGCATAGGCTATCACCACGTAGTGGTAGTTCTTATAGTTAACCAGCCTCTTGTCGCTACCTGCAGCAAATACATCGGTAGTTAACTCAAAACTGTGAACGATACCGCTATCCTTACCTTCCACTTTCACCACAGGAACCCAGGTACTATCGCTTATCTCAGGTACCTTGTTGTAATTGATGATACGTGTTACACCGTTTTTAAGATCGCACTGGAACACTTCGGCAGCAACATCAGTATTTATAGAACCATCTGAATTATATATCTGGCCGGGGCCTACTTCAGTTGTCTTTAACTGGAATACGCGATAGCCTTCAAATTTGTACAGTGAATCCGCAGCATGAACGTAGTTCTTAGCTTTGGTAGATGGCACCCTGTATTTTGCGGAGTCAACATAACCATATTGCTCCTTATAGTTATTGCTCGAGGGCTCATTATACATATAGAATATAAGCTTCCGGTCCATTTCCCTTACCACCACTTTTGGTGCTTCGGGGCCTTCTGTTGTACGGAAACCTGCGTCAAATAAGCTTTGGATCACATCATCCGCTGCACGTATCTTTTTGAAAGATGTATTAGGACAACCACCAACGTCGGCTACCCAGCATGAACCGATAATGAGATCGTTCACTGCACCGGGTATCAACTGGAAGGCACCTGCCGAGTGGATGAAACGACGATCACCAACAGGGTTGCTACAATTACATTCTGACCATCCGGCCTGGTTCTCAGGATCACCGAAGAACACGAACCTTGTTTTAGGGCCTGAATGGGTGGCTGTAGAAGGAATACCGGCTCCCTGGAAGTCGTTATTAAATATTTCACCACGACGATCAGAACCTGTCATGTAGTTATAAATTTCGATACCGTTTGTAGGGTTACCGTAAGAGCTTCCATCATTATTGAAGTATGTAAACGCCTGCATGGAAAGTAAGGAATCCTTAATTTTACCATCGGGCATATGTATGTACTTGTGAGGGCCTCTAAAAAAGTCAACACCCACCATCGGTACATGGTTTCCGTAAGTACCCGGTCCACCTGAACCGTCTATGCTGTTACCGTTATATTCTATACCAAGACCCCTTACAGTATCGCAACCGATATAGTCATCATATGCATATCCAAGATCGGCATCGGTCCATGTAGCCATATAAGTGCTGTCCATGGTAAGCGGGCCCCTGTTAATAATGCGGTATATAAAGAAGGATGCGTCATTCAGGGCGTCCTTGGTACTATAAGCAAATGCACTGGTCTGAACTTCAAGACCTATCGCATCTGTTTTGGTTTCTCCTTTAATATTACCTTTATCATTGAATACCCACCAGATGTACTGATCGCCGGTGATATCCGGATAGTCACCGTCCTGGTAATTATAATGGCCATCGCCGTTAAAGTCCACATAAGGTGCGTACTCGTAAGTGCTGGCAGTGGTTAACACATGAAGTGCATTACCATTATTACCCTTGGCGTAGATGTTACCTTTAGCAGGCCATTCCTTGATCACGTCAAACTTCGGATCGCCAGGCTCGGCACCCTGCCTGAATAATTCTTTGAACTCATTTACCGTACTTTTGTCCACTTTCCAAAAACGGTCCCACTCGGAGCAAGAGGCAGCGTCAATAGTATTTGAGTTGGCAGGGTCAAGAGGGCCGGGCCAATAGTCATTACCATTCTGGCGGTAAGTTTGTGCAGCCACTTTCAATTGTCCCTGCGCATCATAACCACCGATCCAGGAAGAACCGGCAAAAAGCGAGTTCTTATTAGACCCCTTTGGTATTTCATAAGCTGCTGAGCCGGTACCACGGTCATACCACATATCACCACCCGTCATTATCCTTGCACTGACGTTATTGATATTCAGGTCTATAGCTGACTGGGCCTCTTTACAGCCTGAAGCAGTACTTTTTAACTGCGCATTGCTCTTCTTAAAGTTAACGTCAGGTAATGCACTTGCATGCATCGCCATACCCATCATTCCTGTAAGGGCTGCAGCTATAGCCAAACTTTTATTGTTCTTAAGCATCATAACTTATTTAAAAAAGTTATTAACAAATATTATTTAGAAATTCAGATTCAATCCAATTGTCATTCTCCGCGGCAAATTGTAATTATACGGGTTGTCGATATTTATAGAATATACATCTTTATATGCCTGGGCATTGGTTTGCGTAGTGGCAGCAACAATCCCCTGTGCAGATGTCAGGTAACCATCATCGTCCGGACGGCCTGTATAACCATATACGGTGATAACATCCTTGATATTAAACAGGTTTTGGAAGTAGATGAATCCGTTGAGATACAAAGGCTTCTTACGCTTTACAGCTGTTTCACCGGCAGGTTGTTTTTTAGCCGACCTGAGTGAGAAGTCTTTGTCGATACGCATATCCATCATATAGTGCCATGGCAGGCGCGAGCCGTTTATCTGGCCCTGTACAGTCCTATTGCTTGGATTCGCGTCCAAACGCTTTGTGTATGGCTCACCGCTTCTTGCAGAAAGGTTGAAGTTAACACCTGCATTCTGCAGGATGTGCATTCCACCTACCACGGGACCGGCACCTTCATCATAACGGTAGTCAATATTAGCAGTTATCAGGTGGCGTGAATCGTAATCCAGATCACTCACATAACGCAAATTAGGGACACCGGCGTTTATAAGATTCTGGATCAGCCCGTTAGTACCAACAGTGTTAGCATTACCGGCATTGCCTGATGCATCGCCCGAACCGGTACCTTCTGCAAACTGGAGCGTATAATTGATCTTCATACGGATATTGCCAAAGCGGCGCAGATCATAGCTCAGTGTCATACCCTTGGTAGTAGAAAAGTCCCTGTTACCGTAGGTATAATAGGTTGTAGGCCATGCATACAGATATGGGCGAACCTGGATCATATCTTTACGCTCCCTGTAGAAACCGGAGATGGTTATTGCCGACTGTTTGGTAAGTACCTGTTGGAAACCTACTTCATAGTCAAACATTTTTTCGGGTTTCAGATCGTTATTATCGATGATCGAGTTAGCCTGCTGCGGCAGGAAATAATAATCATATGGTGTTGCAAAATTCCTTCCGCCCCTTGGCCTTTGCACTATCACATCGTAGTGTGCATAGAAGTTGGCAACTGTGGATATAGGGAAAGAGAAAGAGATACGTGGCGCTACGTTAACCTGTGGTTTGTAATCGGTGAACGAAGTACTTGCATCAAAACCTGATGAGTCATTTATTTTAGTGTTGGGGTCTTTCAGGAATGGCTGAGGAGGAAGGCCACCGCTGGCTACAGAAAGTACAGATGGGTCCTGCAGCACATTACCCTGGGCATCATACCACTCGTCGCCATTACGGAAACCAATGATATTAGGCCTCTGCGAAGAGTTGTTATCTACATATACCACGTAATTATCGCCCATGTTGGCGGGAATATTACCGGTAGGTGTTTTTGCATTGGTATTCTTACCGCCTTGGGTAGTGTTGTTTTTCACGTCGCCCACGGTATTCTCTTCATACAATGAATATGGGTCCTTTAATACTTTGGTATTAGCGTCAAAACGGTCGACACGTACACCTATATTGAAATCAATATCTTTATACTTGAAATGATCCTGGAGGTAAGCGGCCGTATAGCTGGGACGGCTGGCGCCTATGTTACGGGTAAAGCTACCATCAGCCTGGGGCTTAAAATAATCATTAAAATTTATATTCTCTTTCTGCTTTTTGCCGGTATAATCGTAGCCATAATAGCTCACCATCGGGTGACCGCTATTCAGCAATTCATCGGGCGAGAACATATCAAGAGATAAAGTGTTGGGGTCTACATTATCGACATTCAGGTAATCAACACCGTTCGGATCGAGGCCCAGCTTTTCCCTCAGATGCTTATCGAAAGTTGATTGCTGTGAAAGAACGGCCTTTTTGTTGAAAAACACGGTATCAAAAACACTAGGTATGATCACGCCTGCTTTTACCTGGTCCCAGGTATAAACATTCCCGTTTATCTTATACATAGGATTTGCAAGGTCCAGGTCAGTTATATGGTTGTTTTGTAAAGACCTCATAACTTGCCACAATGAACTTTGGCCTTGTCCGGAGGGGTTTGCATAAGCTGCATAGCCCCTGCCGGTGCGCTGCTGGTAGTACAAACCAAACTGTATGGAGTGCCTGGTCTTACCCAGCAACAGATCGAACGAGGCATCAGCGGTCACGGCAAACTGGTTGGTATTGGTATAGCTGTATGAGGATAAAGAGGTTCCCGTATTTGCAAAAGTGTTGTAAATATTAGCAGGCATATCACCGTTCAACATCGCATTATTGGCCCTGATATCAACTATATCCGCAGGGATTGTCCCGTTGAGGTTGTAATATTCACTTGTATAGTTTGCCAGTAGCGGGTTCAGATCAGAGCGTTCAAATAATACCTGCTGCGGGAACCTGTTACCCTGCAGCCTGTACATATAGTGCTTGGTGCTGTCGTCGTATGTATAAAGATAGCCCGGTGCATATTGGCGGTCGAACTTACCTACATACTCATATTCAAATATATTCTTCTTGAAGTTCGGGTCCTGCCTTTGAAAATGCTCTACCTGGTAATCGGCCTGTATAGAGTAGTAGGCGTTTTGTATGGCGCTTTGTTTCTCAGTACCACCGCTTTTGCCAAATCTCTGGGTAAATTTCAGGTAACCGCGACCTGTAGTACTTATATCCTGGGGGATGGCAGAAGATGCAAATGGCATATATGACCTGTAGCCGGGATTTTCAGCAAAGGTGCTTCCGTTTTTATAGTTAAAGCTACCACCGGCGGTCAGGTTCATGTTATCGGCCACCTGGAAATCCAGTTTACCGTTGGCCCTGCCTTCGAATATAGCCGCATTAGGACGCACCTTTACTTTGTGCATATCTGCTTTGGTGATATACTCGCCTGAGTACTTATATATTACTGTACCATTTTCGTTAAGCGACCTGGTGAGCGGATTTTGCTCTACGCCGGTCCTTGCATCGTCATTCACTACCCAGCTGCCGCCATAATATGGGCTTCTGTCTTTATCATACCAGGCTTCAGCTCCAAAAAGGAAGCCAATAACGGGCTTTTTGTTGCCCATACTGTCTTTGCGGCTATATAAAGGTCCGGAAAGATTAAAGGAAGCCATGTTGTGATTGTAGCCGTCAATAGAGTGCTCCAGGCGAAGGCCACCGAGGAAATCTTTAGAAGGGCCCCTTGTGGTTACATTAACAACAGCACCGGTCGCATCGCCATATTTGGCAGGAAGGCCTGATGACAGTACGTCGACCTGGTCGATCATACCCTGCGGAAGATCGGGTGTAGCACCATTCATTATCACACCATCCAATATGAACTGGGTAGCGTTACCACGGCCGCCAAAGGCGTTCAGGTCACCACCGGAGCGGCTGATATGGATACCGGGACTGGCAACTGCTACCAGGTCGGATGTATTGGTGATACCTGTATTCTTAATATCCTTGGCATCCAGTACGCCATGGGGGTGTCCTATTTCGATCAGGGGTACTTTATACGATATTACCGTAGCTTCCTGAAGCTGATTTACATTCAATGCGAGCGCGAAGTTCAGCTTGGTAGTGCTTCCTTCACGCACTACTACGTCTTTGTATATCTTTGGAGTGTAGCCCGTGTATGATACTTTAACTTCGAAATTACTACCTGTGGCCAGGGGAGAAACAACGTAGTTACCGTCAACATCCGTAACAGCACCACCCCTGGCAATACCGCCGGATGTTACCTGCACAATAGCCCCTATGACCGGTTCTTTCTTTTCATCTATTACTTTACCGGTTATTTCACCGGACTGTGCCAGGGCTGTACCTGCAACACCAACTAATAGCAATACGAATAAATAACGTAATGTACGTGCCATATCCTGCAATAAATATTTTTTAACCAAAGAAGGCGGTAAAGATAAAAATTCCTGTTAAAATTCCGTTCGTTAACATAAATATTTTCCAAAAAACTTGCTTATAATGAACAAATTACTAACCTGTGACAATTTTCCTTAATAGTGTTTCGCTCATTTTAAACAGCGCCTCGAAACTATAACCTGCGATATGCGGTGTGATTATTACATTGGGTAAATTCACCATTTCATCAAGTAAAGCTTTTGTGGCTGCGCTCATCCTGTCTATCGGTTCTTCTTCCCATACATCTAAGCAAGCTCCTTTTATTTTTCCTGTCTTCAAACCTTTGAACAATGTATTTGTATCTGTTACCTTACCTCTAGACGTGTTGACCACCACAAAATCTTTGGTCATGTTTGTAATAAAACTGTCATTTAGATAGTGAATGGTGTCCTTTTGTAACGGAACATGAAAACTAATTATATCAGCTTTATCAAATATAGGCTGCAGATCCGGGCAGTTTTCTACATAGTCCGGCATATTGTCGTTTGTGTATTTATCGTACACCAGTATGCTCATGTCAAATGCTCCCAGTTTCCTGGCCAGGGCCCGCCCGGTATGCCCGAAACCAATGATACCAATGGTCTTGCCTTCCAGCTCTGTACCCCTGTTCTCGTCGCGCAGCCAAAGGCCTTTTCTTATTTCGTTGTTGCTTAAGCTTATTTTTTTATTAAGGCTCAAAAGCATACCCAGCGCATGTTCCGCTACAGCATTGCTATTCCCTTCAGGGCTGCCGTAACATTTGATGCCTTTGCTTTCGGCGTAGGGCACATCAATCACCTCCATACCTGAACCCATGCGGCCTATCCATTTAAGTAACGGCGCCGCATCCAGCAACTCTTTATCTAATTGCAGCCTTGTGGATGTGACGATGCCCACACAATCTTTCACTAATGCACAGGCAGCAGCCTGCATTATTTTTTCTTCAGTTACCAATTCATATCCTGCGGCTATAAGCCCATCGCTAAGTATGGTGTGTATCGGTGCTGCTATCAGTACTTTTCCTATGCTCATGGCTGGTATTGCTTATGCAATGCTACAAAATCGGCTACAGATAATTGCTCGGCCCTTTTATCCATAACAGGGTTGCTCAATGCCTCAGGTGGAAGGGTTCCCTTCCATGCATTCCTCAGTGTTTTGCGGCGCTGGTTAAAGGCTGTTTTTACGAAGTTGATGAACTTCTTTTTGTTTTCTATACTATGCGGGTTGCCCAGGTTCGTGAAGCGCACCACACCGCTTTTTACTTTGGGCGGGGGATTGAAACAATTTTCATGCACATCAAAAAGGTATTCAACGGAAAAAAATGCCTGCATCAGCACGCTTAAGATGCCATATACTTTTGAGCCCGGCCCTGAAGCGATGCGTAGCGCCACCTCTTTCTGGAACATCCCGATCACTTCATCTACCTGCGGCTCCCAATCGAGCATCTTGAATAAAATAGGCGATGATATATTATACGGAAAATTACCTATAACACTGAAATGGCCTTCGAAAGGTGCATCAGCTTTAAGTATATCCTGTTCTATTATCTTATCCTTTAATACAGGGTAGGTTTTATGCAGGTATTGTACTTTTTCTGCATCCACCTCTATGGCCTTATAATCTACATCCGGCAGCTCTATAAGGTATTTCGTAATGGCGCCACCACCGGGACCTATCTCCAGCAGTTGCATACCGGGCTTGTGTACCAGTTGCCCCACTATCTTCCGGCACACATTATCATCTTGCAGGAAATGCTGCCCCAGGCTCTTCTTAAGTGTGTACTGCATGCTGCAAAAGTGAAAAGTAAAAAGCCAAAAGCCAAAAATTCTTTTTAAATGTCATTCAACGGATCAACCCAATCAACAAATCAACTAATCAGCTACCTTTGCGCCATGGAATTTAAACTACTCAACAAGACATCAAAAAAGCACCAGTTATACATCATAGATAATGAAGCTTCTTTAAAACAGGTAACGGAATTAAGTAGGGATGAAAGCTCTTTTGTATCTGCCAAACTTAAAAATGACCAGTCTTTTGTTTCCATCAACCAGTACGGCCGCTATGTTTGCGTTTACTTGCTGAAAAGTAAGAGTACGGCATCGCAA
>APMI01000945.1_pt1 | contig 67939 bp, 52 predicted proteins | sample 667938 | NCBI WGS metagenome assembly APMI01 (sample SAMN01084076, study PRJNA167559) | wastewater metagenome | biome: Wastewater | place: Denmark: Ejby Moelle, Odense | collected 2011-11-28
CTCCTGCCCCAAGGTGGGCGCAACGGTCGGCTCTGAGCCCGGCCCAACCACGATACGGGTTTCAGTGCTCGTGTCCGTTGCGCCCGTTTTGGGGGAAGAAAGAGGTGTGGATGGCTGGGCGGCTGTGCCTGTAGCAGCAGGGATGCCAGCCGCAGAGGAAGAGATGCTCATTGTTTGCGGCAGCGCTGCACACGGGGGCTGGCAGGCTGTCAGCGTGGTGCTGGTGGCACCCTGAGTGGCCGTCAGTGTGGCCGGATCCAGAAACACGATGAGCGCATGCGGCAGGCGGCGTTGCTCCATGAGATCGTGCGCCAGGCGTGCGCCATCGGCCTGCCAGAGATGCAGCGGCACACGCAGGATGTGCCCTTCCTGCGCAGACTCATGGCGGAAGATGTAGGAGCGCGTGCCTTTGTCATGAAAGTCATACGGCGCGGTGTTTCCCACACCCACGAGCTTCAGGACGACGACTGGCTCGTCAGCGCGGCGGTGTTTGCCCAGCAGTGCAGAGTCAACTCGTGCTGGCAGGCGGGAAAGGGCAGGGGTGGCGGGCTTGGTGTGTATCATGATGGCTAGGTGGTCGGAGTTTCTGTCAGATCGATTCGTCCTCGTCCTCCTGCTCGAACTCGTCCTCGATTCTTCGGCTTCAAAGACAGCAGCAGGTGGAGATGGCAGGCAGGGTGTTTTGTGGCATTTAGAGGGCGCTGGGTGCGTCCTCGCTTTGGGCATGGCAGGCAGGAGTGCCCGCCTCACTTTCTCCAGTTTCCTCCCTGGGCGGTCCGGGATGGACACGCCGCAGAGGGAGGCTTTAGGAGATCAAAAAGGTTTAAAAAAAGGTGGTCGGCGCAGAGTGTGGTAGCATCTGGTATGTGATTGCTCCGCTCTCCGGCTGTGGTTGTTGGTTTTGGCATCCTCCTCTTCCTCTTACTCCTCCTCCCTCGGCTTGGTCACTGCATGGCAAGGGAGGAAGAGTAAGAGTAGGAGGAGAAGGATTGCGGGGTGTTGCGGCCCGCACGTTTTCAGCGTGCGGGCCGCGTGGTTTGTCGCGTTACGCGCTCAGCGTGGGAACCTCCAGGCCGGGGTGCTGTCCGGAGTGGCGCAGCAGCGAGTAGCCGCTGGTCTTGCCATCGGTGCGGATGCACGGGGCCTGGCCAAAGACGGTCTCATAGCCGCCGCCATCCACAAAGGAGTAGTCGTCCTTGTCGCCCACGAGGAGGTCGTCCCCCACATAGGCGCGCACGGCGCTCTCCTGGCCGAGGATGAGGCTGCACATGTCCACCGCGCCATTGGCATTGCACGGGATGATGTAGGCGCCCGCATCAAACTGCGAGGTCCAGACAAAGTCCGGAGAGCAGTTCGAGGTGGAGCCCGCACCGCCTGCACGGCGGTTGTCCACGGTGCCGTCCCAGCCCCAGTTGTCACCGGTGGCGATGAAGTTCCCCAGCGTGGCAATGCCGAGTTCGGAGGCGCTGCTGGTGGCCATCGGGTCCAGGATCTTCTCGATGACGATCTTGTTGCCGTTGTTGCCCTGGCCGTTCCAGCGCACAAAGCCCACCGAGCCGTCGGGATTCAGGATCCACGCGTAGTACTTGGTGTCGGTGCTGGTGATGCCGCTGTAGAAGGTGCTCCAGCTCACGCCGCCAGGCGCCGTGGTGGCGGTGCTGGAGGCCTGGTTTTCATACCACTCATAGGCATAGCCGCCCATCCATGCCATGTAGGGGGTTTTGGTGTCCGTGGTGCTGGGGCTGGCGGGGTTGTCGCTGCGCAGCACGCAGGAGGCTGCGGCGTCGTTCACACCGAAGCCGGTGCCGAGGATGGCGCGCGGGGCCAGGGGGTCGGCGCACTGGTCGTTCTCCGGGTCCACGCTGGCGTGCTCAAAGAGGCCCACGCCGTTCCAGTCCAGCAGCTTGCCGGAGAAGAGCGGGTTTTCCTCATTGCTGCGTGCGCCACCGTGCAGCGCGGCCTGCTCATAGCTGGAGGAGTTCTTGATGCCGGCGATCGCCGCATCAGGAATGTACACCATCGGTTTGTAAACCGGAGAGCCGTGCTTGTTTGTCACCACGATGGAGCGGCCGCCGAGGCGGCGCCACTGCGGGATGGCGTTGGTGATGCCGCTGGGCGTCAGCGTGTCCAGCGCGTTCAGGCTGGCCAGCGTCTTGCGGCCGTTGGGGTAGATGGTGTTGCCCACGCCCTGGAGCTTGAGCGCCATCTTCATGTCGTTCATGCGGCGGCGGCCCAGCTTTTCGCGCAGGGCCAGCAGCACGGCGGACTTCACACCACCGCCAGCGGCCATGAACTTCACCTGCTTCTTGGTGAACTTGAAGGCGTCTCGCCAGAAGTCCACGGTGCAGGAGAAGGTCTTGAAGTTCACGCTGGACTCATTGCCGCGCAGGGGCTGCTCGCCACGGGCTCCGGGGCCGCGCGGCTGGCTCATGACGGTGAATTTGATCTCGTCCCCCGGCTGCGCGCCGGTGAGATCTTTGCGCACGATGAAGGGCTTTCCGGAGCCCTCCCCGCCTTCGAACATGGAAAAGTCGTCCACCGAGCGCGCTCCTTTGCGGAGCTGCTGGGAGTACACTTTGGCCACGATGGATGGATCAGCCGCGACGGCTGAGGCCAGCGTGGAGATAATGGATTCTGCGTGATAGTCTGGCATAGGTTTGTCTCAGTGAAGAGATTGAGTTTGATGTTTTAGCTTTGGTTTACTGTCCTGATTGTTTTCTTGAATGCCGCGCCGCAGGCCGTGGCCGTGCCGCATGGCAGGAGTGAGCATGAGATACCAGCGCGTGGCCGGAGGCGGTCCCTGCTAGCGCCGCATGTGCGCGTGCGCCGAGGTGAGCCTGTCCAGGCTGCGGATGAAGGATTCCTGCTGCTCAGGTGTCAGCCGGTCGATCTCCGCCATGGCTGTCTGTGGAGACAGCGCACCTGCGGAAAACGCGTGGCCGACGGGGGAGCCGGGCAGCCTGACCGCGTGGCGCGGAGCTGGCGGCAGCCCGGACAAACCTCTCGCAGATGCCGGGCTGTACGCCGCGTGTCCGGAGAAGAACTTGTCCATCACCCTGCGGCCGATCTTCTCTGGCCAGTCAGGGTGGTTGAGGATTGGGTCATTCTTGGCCTCTGCAAGAAGAATTTCATCATCGCAGTGCGGCAGGAAGTTTGAGCCCGCATCCGAGATGAGATGGGAGAAGTGGTCCATCGCCCGCGTGTGGCTCTCCGCCTGGCTGCTCATCCACACGCCATTCACGGCGGTGGCCTCGCGGCGTGCCTCGCGCAGGTCCATCTTCACATCCGTCATCTGCTCCAGCAGATCCGTGGCGGCTGGGTCGTAGGTCTCCTTGGCCGTGCGGTACTGCTGCTGCAGGCGGGAGAGCTGCGTCTCCAGCTGAGCCACCTGCGGAAAGATCTCCGGCACCACATTTGCGGCAGCGGCCTCCTGCTCGTAGCCCGCCTGCGGCTGCGCGTACTCCTGCGCATACGCGGCCTCCTGCGGTGCGCCGGAGATGCCAAAGACCTGGGCAAACGCATCGGCAGGGGCGTGCCCGGCACGGATGAGATCCAGCGCCTGCACCGTGCGTGCGCGGTCGGCGGGCTTCAGCGCCTTGATGGACACGCGCGCCGGTCCGCTTAGCGCCTCGGCTGCGGCCTGCGCGCCTGCATCCGGTGCGTTCGCGTCCTGCGCTGCATCCAGCGCCGCCTGGATGAGATAAGGGTCCCCGCTTTCCAGATCCGCCAGCTGGGCATCTGAGATTTTGGCCAGGTCCGTATGCTCCAGCGCCTGCTCCAGGGCGGACATGGTTGCGCTGCTCTCATGATGCGCCGCTGCAGCATCTGCGGCGGACGCCGCCTCCGTATGCAGGCTGCCCAGCACGGCGCTGGCATCCGCCTCCGTGAGGCTGGAAAACACGACGGCGTCCGAGGCCGAGTCGGCCGGGGTGGGGGAGGATATGGCTGGGCTGTCTGTCATGGTGGTAGGATGTGGTATGGTTGGGTCTTGCTTCTTTGAATTAAAATGGGTGCTGCATGTCCGGGCGGTCTGCGGCGTGCTTACTCAGCCGGCACGTCCGCCTTTCCGCCGCTCACGGCACCAGTCCGGCCATCATGCCAGAATGTGGTAGTCGTGGGAGCGTGCTGTCGTTCATCATGTGGTTGGTTATCGCGGTCGATGTAAAATTTCTTGGGACGCTTTTTTCAGAGTCAAGCGAGATGATGAAAAAAATTAACATAGATGAGTGCACATGGCGCCCTGCCTTGAAGCTGAACTCTGGCGTGTGCGGGCTCGCTGCACTGCCAGACCCGGATGCTTTTGTGATATGTCCGTAGAAGACCGGGTATGGTATAAGTGACAGGCTTAATCTTTAGGCTTGACGTGGGTTGGGTGTGCGTCAATATGGCCTTATTGCTCGTTATGGATGAATATGCCTGCCGCACTCCCGCACAAAAAAGAGCTGAGGCTGCCTACAAAGCGCTCATAGCTGACCCAGAGGAGGCTGATCACAAGTATGATGAACTTCCGAAGACCCAAGGAGGCAGCATCATCAGCACGGACTTTGCGCGGTATTTGGATCCCGCATATTTGAGCGACTCCGCTGCAGGCAGGTTGTGTGATCTGGCTCCTTCCTGGGGGCACGCCTGGCGCTACGCGCAGGACAGGCTTGAGCGTGAGCTCGCCCGGCGCGGTAGTCGCAGTTATCTGCGGCTCATGTCCGGTGGCTGGGGGTCGGGAAAGACTTTTGCCTTGGAGAGTCTGAAGCACGAGAGCATACGGGCGGATCTGGTGTGGGATGGCACGCTCGGAGACTATGCCTGGGCAGCACAGACGGTCAAAAAAGCCCTGAAAGCGGGCTGGCAGGTGCTCATCATTCATGTGCACCGGAATGTGGAGCTGGCGCTCTATGGGGCCATAGAGCGTGCGCATGAGGAAGGGCGGCATGTACCGCTGGCGCAGCTGCCTGGAAATCACCGCAGGGTGCAGGGTGTGATCCGAAAGCTGCACGGCAGATTCGGCCACCATCCGTGTGTCAATTTCCTCCTGCTTCACAATACGGGCACACGGCAGGTCCGGGGAAATTCTTTGCCGTTAAACCTTGATGCCATTGCTTCCGGTGGGGCCTTGTACTACTCTTCCAACTATGAAAACTACCACGCAAAAGCGGCGGACCAAATCCACCCCCGCGGCTAAAAAGAGTGCGAAAAAAGCGAAGGCTGGGCGCATCATGGCAGCTGTCGGCGCCGGCAAGGAAGACCGGCGCAAGCAGCCGGAGTGGGTGCGTCTGGAGGCCAAGGGATTCATGGACGCCCTGTCGGGGCGTTAAGAACAAGCTGGCCGTCCTTTCTTCAGGCCACCACTTTGGTCTTGTCTGCCAGACCAAAGAGACGCACGTGGCTGGAAATGGGGCTGGGAATGAACTGAAACTTCCCATCTTGTCTTGTTCCTTGCTCAGGAGGGATGACATAGTGGCCTGGCAGTCTGGCAAAGACGACAAAGTCCAGGTAAGTCTGCGTTTCATCTTCGCCTCTGTAGGGGTGGTCTGAAAATAGCAGCACCTCCCCCAGCTTGCGCAGGTTTGTGGCAAAGAGTTCGGGGATGGAAAACTCGATCATCCAGAATTTGTCGTCTGCCCCCAGCCCCTCTTCGAGTGCACGCGTCACTCTGGCTGAGATCTGTGCCTGCCGCCAGCCGCGCATGGAGCGCAGGTGGGCAGCGTACTCGCTGCCGCTCACCAGCAGCGCACGGAGCACGATCATGCCCTTCTTTTGATGCTGGAGGAGTCTCTTGCTCCATGCGGGGCTGTCTTTTGGGGCCTGCTTTAGCATGGCAAAGAGGCAGTCTGCCCCATAGGATTCCGCATGCACGGGGTTGAGCTCCACGTGCTGCGGCAGGGTGGCGATGACTCGTGTGAGCCACTCATGGTGTGTGGCGGGATGGCGTTTGGCGCGCTCCCCGCTCTTCCTGTGGGGCAGCGGCTTGAGGAAGAGCTTTGGGCAGCAGAAATTGGACCCCCAGTTGTCATCATGCACGATGAAGGAGGCCAGCCAGGAGTCGCTCAGCAGGAAGCGCGTGTCCGGACCGACGGTGAAGTAGTGGCGCTCGGCGCTCGGCACCCACAGGTCCTGGTTCATCGTGTGGCCAAACACCGGCACCGTGTGGCATATCTCGGGCTCCATGGTGTCAAACACCAGCATGGCGGGAAATCCTGACTCGATGGAGCCATAGACATAGTGCTCGTAGGGCGGCGGCGGGGCGGGCTTTTGTGGCAGCCTCTTGTCGTAGTCCACATCGATGCAGCGTGCTCCGGCCTTCTCCATGACCTCGACCATCTGCCGGGTGTCCAGCCCTCCGCCTAAGGAAGGTCTCTTTCTGCCGCGGCTCTCGCCCACCCATCGTTTCCGGTGGTTGATGCCCAGGATGCGGTTGATTTCCCGGTAGGTCATGTCCCCTTCGGGATGAAAGGAGGCGGCGCAGGTGCGCAGCGCCACATGAGCGCAGACATTGGTCAGGAAGTTCTGCTGAGCGTAGAGGTAGCCTTGAATTTGAAAGATGCGATCCTGGACACGGCACCGCCATATCGGGGCGCCTCGGATAAAGCCGTTCTGAGGGCGGCTGATTTTCAGGACGGACTCATACACCCGGCGCTTCAGCATCTTGCCGCCGCAGTAGTCTGTCTTCACGATGATGTAGCCCAGAAAATCCTTCTCTTGCATCTGCCTGAGGCCGGACGCCCTGCCTCGGAAAAAAGACATGCGCACAATGTCTGAGGACACTCTTGTGCCGTCAAAGCGGATGCGCAGATCCTCGTTTTCTTCGATCATGTCCTCGCAGTCTGACACGGCCGGGCGCTCCAGATACATGGTGTCGGCCCCGAGCCGTCTCACCTGGGAGAGCAGCCTGGCCAGGGAATCCATGTCCTTGTGAAAATAGTCTTCTCGGAAGTCGTAAAATGAAAACGGCCTCCCCACGGGGGTGCGGACAGCTTTGACTTTGCACGGTGCTTCCCGGACAAATCGTGATTTTGCCATGAAACTGGGCGGTGAATTAATTCACACTCAGATCACCCGACGCGGTGGCGCGTGCGAGCAGACTCACGCTCAAACTTGTCGAGCATGTTGAGGTATTTCGTCACGTCATCATTGCGGTGAAGGACGGGACGTGAAACCACCCGGTCTTTTTTGCCCTCAGTGAGCTTCTCCAGAAGAGCACGACGCATGGACGCATTGGATTGAATCGTTTTCGCCATGGACTTCTTATCTATATCACTAGTTCAGGACCACAAGCACGAATCATGAGCAAAAAATGGCCGGGAACGGTCAAGGTATTTCAAAAAAATCAGTCCGCAACGTGTGAGTGCGCCTTTTTGGGCTTATGAAAGCGGCTGGCTGATGATCACGCTGCATCAGGGGGTCAGGTTGGCGCTAATTAAGTAATGGGTGATATTTAATATTTTTGAATAAATGGGTGTTCGCCTTTCACCCCTTGCCCTTCTGCTTCCGTGCTTTGAAATCCGCCGCATACTGCTCGGCCTCAGACACCTCCGTCAGGGTCAGCTCCTCCTTCACGGATTCGATCTTTGCTTTTGCGTTGTTGTCCTCAGCGGCCAGGATGAGGTACCAGATGAGAGATTCCTGGAAATCGGGCATCAGGCCCGGTCCGCCGGTCTGGTAGAGTTCAGCCAGCTCCTTCTGGGCATCCACCAGGCCCTGCTCTGCGGCCTCGATGAGCATGCCGGCAGCCGCTGCGGCGTCCTGCTTCAGGCCCAGGGTGCCGCGCGCGTGGCCCATGCCCAGCTCATACTGGGCTAAAGGATGATCCTGCGCCGCGCCTTTTTTCAGCAGCTCCAGCGCCTTGGCTTCATTCTTCTCCACGCCATTGCCATGCAGGTAGGCCTGCCCCAGAAAAGCCTGCGCCTGGTCCTGGCCCTGGTCTGCGGCCTTGGTCAGCCAGGGGATGGCCTGCGCCGGGTCCTTTGGCAGGCCGTGCTGCCCTTCGTAGTAGTCGTAGCCGATGCTGAACTGCGCGTCCGGATGCCCCTGCTCCGCAGCCTTGCGCATCCACTTGATGGACTCGGCCTCATCCTTGGCCACGCCTTCGCCATAGCCATAGGCATACGCGGCGTGGTACTGCGCATCGCGGTGGCCTTTGTCCGCCGCCTTGCGCCACCACACCACGGCGGCGGTCATGTCCTTGGCCAGCCCGTTGGTGCCGTCAAAGTAGCGGTAGCCCAGCTCGTACATCGCGTCTGCATCTCCCTGCTCGGCCTTCAGGCGCAGCGCCGCCGTGGACAGTTCGCCATCGGGTTTGGCTGTGTCAGGCGTCGGGACGTGGGCTGTCGTGGTGGCCAGCGCCGGTGGTGCGGCAGTCGTGGTGTCTGGCTTGGTGCTCACAGCAGCAGGCGGCTCTTTTTTCTGCTGCTGGTTCAGCCACATGCCGCCCACTGCTGAGACCAGCAGCACACACACCCATGCTCCGATCATCACTCGCCGCCCCTTGCGCGTCTGCGGCTCGGCCCACTGCGGCTGTTCACCGGTGTTCTTCATCTGGGCGGACTTGGCCATGATGGCCATCTTTGGCACGCCGCGCTTCGGGGCCATCGGCTTCTGCCCGCTGCCGTGCACGGGGCCGTGAGGCAGCGCCCCATCCTGAAAAGGAGGCGCATTTTCCGGCAGGCCGGTCAGCAGCGCATGCGCGGCCTTGATCTGCAGGTTCATGGCCTTTGCCTTGGCTATGAGGTCCAGGTTTCCCTCAAATCTCCCCACGCACCACACCAGCTGCGCCTGCTGAAACGCATGGCTCAGCTGCTTCCGCGAGATGGGCGGGGTCAGTTCCAGGATGCGCAGGGCCTCGGCGATGGTCATGCCCGCAGTCTCAAGTTTGCGCATTTAAGTTTCAAGTAAGGAAAGCGCGCAGGCATGCAAAATCCGCCGCAGGTTAAAAAAAGACGCTGCTCACAGGCCCCGCACGCGCGCGCCGTGGCTTCCTGCCCTGCGGCATCGCAGCAGCAGCATGCCTCGCGGTGGGTGCGTGCGCCATCTACATACCACACATCAGCATTACATACCATGCTTGTTCCCTGCCGTGCGGGCTCATCTCTTTTGGTCTTAATCCCCTAAAGCTGAATCTCATAGGCGTCTGCGCGTCGCTTCGGGTAGGCGCTTGGCCCATTCAACCCCCTCATTTATTTCGGTGACAAATTAATCGGTGCGGACTTATGGTTATTATATATGAGCACCGCCAACCACCTGCGCTCCTTCCTCATCGCCACCACGTTTGCCGCCCTCGCCCCGGCGCTCTCTGCTGCTGATCACCGGGACCATTTCCACCGCGTCGATCAAAATGAAGGCCCGCCGGAGCATGTGGACAGCCATGCCCCCGACACCGACCGCATCCACGCCCGCGCCCCGCTCTGGGCTCGTGGATCCTCCAGCGCCACGCCGCAGCTCACCTCCGGCCCCACCGGTCTCACCCCTGCGCAGATCCGCCACGCCTATGGCTTTGACAAGATCACCGGAAACGGCGCCGGCCAGACCATCGCCATCGTCGATGCCTACGGCAGCCCCTCCCTCGCCAGCGATCTCAAAGTCTTCTGCACCACCTTTGGCCTCCCGCAGGCCACCCTCGGCATCTATTACCCGCAGGGAAAACCCAGCGCCAACAGCGGCTGGGCGCTCGAGACCTCCCTCGATGTGCAGTGGGCCCACGCCGTGGCCCCCGGTGCGCGCATCGTCGTCGTCGTCGCCAAATCCGCCAGCCTCACCAATCTGCTCAGCGCCGTGGACTACGCCGTCAAAACCCTCGGGGCCAGGCAGGTCTCCATGAGCTGGGGTTCCGCCGAATTCTCCTCCCAGTCCAAGTATGACTCCCATTTTAACAAAGCTGGCGTCTCCTTCTTTGCCTCCTCTGGCGACAGCGGTGCAGGCGTCATCTGGCCCTCCGCCTCACCCTACGTCGTGGCCGTGGGCGGCACCACGCTGCAGGTGGACAGCACCGGCGCCGTCACCTCCGAGACGGGCTGGAGCGGCAGCGGCGGCGGCATCAGCGCTTATTACAGCAAGCCCTCCTGGCAGTCCGCCTTCACCTCCGCCACCCGGCGTGCCGTGCCCGATGTCAGCTACGATGCCGACCCCGCCACCGGCTTCCCCGTTTACATCTCCAACTACAACGGAGCCACCGGCTGGATCCAGGTGGGCGGCACCAGCGCTGGCGCACCGCAGTGGGCCGCACAGCAGGCGCTCATCAATGCCGCACGCAGCACCAGCATGAGCAGCACCGGCAGCTACATCTACTCAGACGCCACCCGTGCCTACGCCACCGACTTCTACGACATCACCGCCGGCAGCAATGGCGGCTACTACGCCGCCCCTGGTCTCGACCTCGTTACAGGACTCGGCAGCCCCAGCGCCGCCACCTTTGTCCCCCACATGGCCGCTGCCAGGTAGCCACACCACCCTTCGTTCATAGCACCCCGCTCTCCGGCTGCCCGCCGGGGGGCGGGATCAAAGAAGGCGCCGCCAGTCTCTGGTGGTGCCTTTTCTTTTCCCCATATAGGCGGTCTCACGTGGATTCAATAAAGGCATGGCCACCATGGCATTTGCTTCAGGCAGCCATCTACGTGCGTGAAAAAAATACATCTTGCCCTTAGGGTGGCTTCAGTGGTCTCATTCGCCGCATGTGCATCCGCCCCCGTGTTCGTCTCCGCCGCATGTTTCATCTCGCCTGCACTGTGGCTCTGGCGCTGGCGGTAGGGCAGGGGGTGCTGAGGGCGCAGCAGTATTTTCCCCTGAAGACGCAGGAAAAGAAGACCGCAGATGACGCCGCGCTGCCGCCGTGGAAGGAGCGCGGGCTGCGCTCGGCGCTGGCAGATCCCTCGCCCGAGGTGCGCGCACATGCGGTGGAGTACATCGCGGGCACACGGTGGGCCACCACGCTTCTCACACCGCAGGATGTCCAGCCGCTGCTGCACAGCACGGATGAAAAGATTCGCATGCGTGCCGCCAAGGCGCTGGGCACTCAGGCGGCGACCGATGCCAAAGAACTGCTGCCACTGCTGCACAGCCAGGATGTGCAGGTGATCCTCCGGGCGCTGGATGTCATGCAGAGCCTGGGCCGTGCAGCCAGCCCCTGCATCAAAGAGCTGCTGCCCCTGCTGCAGAGCCCGGATGAGGCGGTGCGCGGGCAAGCGGCGAAGACACTCGCAAGCCTGGGCCCCGATGCCATCCCGTATGCCAAAGAGCTCTTGCCGCTGCTGCGGGATGAGAGATCCGTCTTTATCGGGGACGCCGCCGAGGCTCTGGGTCTGCTCGGGCGCGTGGACGCCGCAGCCATCGTGCCCCTGCTGCTGCAGCACCTCACGCCAGAGCCTGCACCGCGCCGCACATCGGCAGCCGCATCCCCGCCCGCTGCACCCGCAGGAGATCCCTTTGCTGCGCCGCCCGCGTCACAGCCCGCCGCACCCACGGGTGATCCCTTTGGCGCACCACCCACACCCCAGCCCGCCGCACCCACGGGTGATCCCTTTGGCGCACCACCCACATCCCAGCCAGCTGAGCCCAAGAAAGATCCCGCAGGCACGGCATCAGCACCGGCAACCGCCGAGGAAAAAAAAGAAGCAGCCCCCGCATCTGCATCTGCTCCTGCGGTCGCCGCAGAACCTCCGCCCACCACACGCCCCATGCGTGCTGCGTGGCCCAAAGATAAAATCGTGCACACCCTCGGCACCATGGGGGCTGCTGCCGTGCCTCTGGCCGCACCCGCGCTGGCGCAGCTGCTCACAGATCAAGACTCGCTGACACCTCGGGCAGCAGAGCTGGCCCTCTCCCGTCTGGGTTACGAGGCTCCTGCCGCCATGGCGCAGGCGCTGCTGCCGATTTTAAAAGCTTCGCCGGACGATCCCAATCTCGAAAAGATTTTGCAGATCCTCGGAGATCTCGACACCGAGGTGGCCCCGCTGGTGCTGCCCGCACTGCTGCCCCTGCTGCAGCCGCAGGCGGGCGCTGCCGCAGCCTCCTTCCCGCTCGATCATGCAGTGGAGGCTCTCGGCTGGCTCAGCCGCCACTCAGACCCCGCCGTTGTCGATGCGCTGCTTCCGCTGCTGACATCTCCAGACGCCAGCATGCGCTACTATGCCGCCTATGCGCTCAGGCATGCCGGTCGGCAGGCCAGGCCCCGTGTCGTCAGCGCCCTGCTGCCGCTGGTAAAAGATGCCGACAAAAGAGTGCGCGCCTCCGCCATCGACTCGCTGGTGTCGGCAGGCCGCAACATCGTACCCAAGGAGATCACGGATGCCCTGCGCTCCATGCTCAAAGACCCAAGCTCCAGCGTGCGGGATAGCGCCGCGTCTGAGCTCCATTACTTGCGTGAGCATGGCCACGCATTCATGGGCGACACAGTGTCGCTTTCGGATTTGCAGCGCCGTCTGCCAGACATGCTCAAGCATGCCGCCCCCGAGGTGCTCGCTCGCGCCACCGAAGCCCTCGCACAGGCCGCTGAAGACACCCCTGTCTCGCCGGAGATCGTGCACGCCATCCTGCCGCTGCTCACAGACACCGACTTCTCCGTGCGTGTCAGCATTCTCGATGCCCTGGTGCTCGTGCCCCCAGGCACAGCCGACGCCCCGCAGATCGTCAGCGCTCTGAAGCCCCTGCTCAAAGAGCCTGAGGCCCGCCTGCGCGTCGCCGCCGCAGTCATCCTGCAGCGTCAGGGGCTGGACGCCATCACCTGCATCCGCGCTGTGAAGCCCCTGCTGAAAAGCTCCTCCATCCTCGATCAGGAAAACGCCCTCGGCGCGTACGCGGCGCTCGCCCATGCGCTGCCTGCCAGGGAGGTCGTGCCCGCATTGATCCCCATGCTCAAGATTCCCTACCAGGTGGTGTGTCTCACCGCCGCCGAAATCCTGCAAAGGCTCGGCCCCAAAATCGATCCCTATGCCGAAGAAATCCTGGCGCTTTTTCATCATCCCAGCAAAAACGTCAAATGGGCTGCCTGCATGGCTCTCGCCCATGCAGGACCCGACACCGCCCCGCGCGTGTTTCGCGCCCTGCGGACCTGGATCAAAACAGATCCCGAAATGCAGATGCTGGCCGTCAACATGCTCGGGGATATGGGCCCCGCAGCCGCGCCCAAGGCGCTCCCGCTCCTCGTGCCCCTGCTGCACCTGAAAGAGGATCGCTCGCTGAGCTGCCGCGTCGCCATCGCCCTCGGCCGCATGGGGCCCGCAGCCGCCCCTGCGGCCAAGGACCTCGCCACGGTGCTCGATAACATCGACCCCACCTGGGGCTACAGCGGTCAAGACCCGCAATATCCCGCCGCCGAGGCGCTCGGCCAGCTCGGCCCCGGAGTCGCCCCCATCGCGCTGCCCGCACTGCTGGCCTGCTTTGAAAAAGACGACGCCCTCCTGAGCTACCACGCCTCAGCGGCGCTGCAGAGCCTCGGCCCGCAGCTCATGCCCGCCATGCTCAGCACCGAGATGGCCCGCTGGCACAAAGCTGGCGCCCCACCCGCCAGCAGCTGGAGCCTCGGCGACATCGACCGCTGGGGGAACCGCAGCTCCGACCCCGCCTGCCACTGCGCCGCGCTGGCCGCCCTGCTGGAGTTTGCCGGCAGCGCCCCCGCACAGCGCCTGCGCTTTCACCTCCACCTCTGGTCCGGCCACAGCGAAGAGCTGCTCCTCAGTGTGCGCTGGCTGGGCAAGCCCGCCGCCACTCCCATGCCTGCAAACGGCGCAGCCCTCAGCGCAGCAGAGCAGCAGGCCGTGCTGCACATGCTCCACACCCTCTGGCCCCACAGCACCTCATATCCCGCACTGCGGCAGGAAATGGCCGCACGCATCGCCGATGTCGCTCAAAGCATCACCACCGCACCAGATGAAAAAACAGCCGCGCTGCTGATGAGCATCGATGAACAGCTCAAAGCCGACACCGTCAAAGAAACCCAGCCTGCATCCGCCAAGGCGCGAGCTGCTCTGGAGCAGGCGCTGGCGGTGAAGCCTGCCGCGCAATGAGGCCATCTTGAAAGCATGCTCATGCACAGCCACCGTCTTATCATCATCCACTGCCTCATGCCGCACCTCACCCAATACCTCCTGCCCGTGCGCATGCATCAGTGGTCTCATCAGCGCGTGTCATTTCATACCATTGCCTATGGCGGCACGGCGCGTAGGGACGCGCAGGCATGGCCGCGCATGCGGGTCGTGGCTTGGTTTATCGCCCTGGTGCTCGCCCTCATGTCTGGCAGCACGGGAACGCTGCACGCCTCGGAGGAGGTGGAAAGATTCTTCGCAGAGGCCACGCCGCCCACCGAGTGGCAGCAGGCGGGCATCCGCGCTGCCATGCAGGATCCCTCTCCGCAGGTGCGCGCAGAGGCGGCGTACTACTGCGGAGCGCGCTACTGGTCCAGGCGCTGCCTCAAAATGGCGGACATCATGCCCTTGCTGCAAGACCCCGACCCCGAGGTGAGGATCACCGCGATGATGGGCCTCCGCAGCATGGGGCCGCTGCTCACCCCCGAGGCCGGGCGGCTGCTCACTGCCATGATCGTGCAGCAGGAGAACCGCGACCTCAGCTGGAAGGCCATCCACGCGCTGGACGGCCTGGGCCCGCAGGTGGCACCCATGGTGCTGCCACACGTGCTGCCCCTGCTGGACAAGGCAGACGCCGAAATGAAGAGGCGCATCATCCATTGCGTGCTGGAGACAGGCCGCGCCGCCGCCCCTTATGCCACGGCCCTGCTGCCACTCTTGAATGAAACCGATCTCGAGATGCGGGAGCTTGTGCTGCGTGCACTGCAGGACATGGATATCGGCCAGGCCCGCCCGCCCAATGCTGCCGAGGTGGCCCCCGCCGTGGCCAGAGCGCTGCTGCCCCTGCTCAAGGATCCCGATCTAGGCTACCGCATCCCATCGCTGCTCGGTACCCTCGGCCCGGAGGCAGCCTCTATCACACTACCCATCCTGCTTCCCATGCTGGACGACCCCGCCGATGACAGCACCTTCTTCGCACAGCTAGGCAAGGCAGCGCCCGAGGTCGTGCTGTTCCATCTGCTGCCACGCCTGCGGCATACCGAGGCCCATATGCGGCGCGGCATCCTCCTCACACTCTCCTGCATGGGCCCTGCCGCAGCGCCCTGCCTTCCAGACGTGCGCCCTCTGCTGCGCGATCCCGACAGCATCGTGCGGGACTTGGCGATCAGCGTGCTGGCAGAGCACAGCGCAGGCAGCGCCACCTATTTCAAAGACATCTTCCCCCTGCTGCAAGATGCCGACACTCGTGTGCAATGCGCTGCCATCGATGCCCTTTCCAAAATGGGCTCTGATCATGCGCCCGCCGTCGTCAGAGCCCTGCTGCCGCTGCTGAACCCTGCCGATGGCGACCTGCGCCGCAGCGTGCGCTCCGCCTTTGTGCCGCTGCGTCAGGCCGCGCTCACTCTCAGCAGCGAGCTCGCACCCGCGCTGGAAAAGGCCAGTCCCTGGATGCAGCTCCCCATCATTGAGGCCCTTTGCCCCATCCCCACAGACGCCCAGGCCGCGCCCTTCATCCGCATCCTGCGCCCGTATTTGCAGGAGAAGGAAGCCGACCTGCGCCATGCTGCCGCCAGGGTGCTCGCAGGCATCGGCACCAGCCCTCAGACCGCCGTCTTCATCCGCGAGGAACTGCTGCCGCTGCTGCAGGATCAGGATCTTGAAATGCGCGCCGCCGTGCTCCGTGGCCTGCCTGCCTCGTTCCTTGCCGGCCACATCCAGCCCCTGCTGCACTCCATCGACAGCAACGTGTGGCATGAGGCGCTGTGCGCACTCATGCGCATGGGAGAGAAAGCCGCCCCCTACGCCGCAGAGCTGCTCCCGCTGGTGCAGGATCCCCGCAGCCCGCGCTCGCTCTACGAGCCGGTGTATGAAGTCTTCAAGACCATGGGCGCGCCCGCCGCCCCCGTGCTGCATCCAGCCATGCTCCAGATGCTCGCCCAGCCCGACCGGGAGGATAGGTATCTCATAGGCGAGTGCCTCGACGAACTGGGCAATCTCCATTCCTCCCCCGCCTGGCACTGCGCCGCACTCGCCGCCGTCCACAGCCTGGCCTCCGCCAAAAGCACACCCGGGAGCGATGCCCACGATCTCGAGCAGTTGCGTGTACACCTCCACCTCTGGTCCGGGCACGATCCCGAGCTGCTGCTGAGCGTCCGCTGGCTCGGCCATCCCGCCGCCACTCCCATGCCTGCAAACGGCGCAACCCTCCCCGCCGCAGAGCAGCACGCCGTGCTGCACATGCTCCACACCCTCTGGCCCCATAGCGCCACGTATCCAGCGCTGCGCCAGGAGATCGCCGCACGCATCGCCGATGTCGCGCAAAGCATCACCACTGCAACGGAGGGAAAAACAGCCGCGCTGCTCAAGAGCCTCGATGAGCAGCTCAAAGCTGACACAATCAAAGAAACCCAGCCCGCCTCCGCCAAGGCGCGTGCTGCCGTGGAGCAGGCTCTGGCATGCCTGCCTCAGAAGCAATGATTTTACTGTGGCATTCAGCGATGTCCGGATCACCTCCTGATCTCATTCATTTCTCCTTTTCCGAATGACCGATGCGGTGGCTGGGATAGTGGGTGGGATCAAAGCACCGCACAAAGACTGTCAGGCCGTCATATTGAGGGTGCTGCCCAGAGATGCTCATGAGAAGCTCGTCAAAGAGTGCGCCTTCCGTGGCCAGGCTGGAGGGAGACAGGGCCAGTTCCGCACAGGGTCGCTTCATCACATCCGCCAGATTTTCAGCGGCAGAAGGAGGGACGATCATGCGCAGCATCACGCCCCTGCTGGAAAAGCGCTTCTCCTCCAGATGCTTGAAAAAGCCGCCCACACTCATCTTGAGGGTGTCTGGCTTTAGTGGGGCTTTGCTCAGTTCTGCCAGTGCAGCCTCGGACGGCAGTTCGCCGCCGCTCTTTGGTTTGAAGATGCTGCATCCAGTGCAGCAGAAAAAAGCTGCCAGCAGCAGTAGGTGGCAGGCACGCATCAGGCTGCGCGTGGCATCAGCACGGTGCGGCTCACAAAAACGGATGGGGGATGACAGGAAGCGGCTGCGGGGGAGGCGGTGGAATAGGCTCGCCGGGAATAAGGTATTTGGTTTTGTCTTCGAAATAGTAATATTTATTCAGCAGCGGAATGATTCCCATCATTCTGGCTCGTTCAAGCAGCAGTTGATTTTGAATTCTCATCGCGCGGAACTCCTTGCCCATGTTGTTCCGCTCAGAAGGATCTGATTGCCGCGGAGTCTGGCGGAGACATTCCATGTGCTGGCAAAGCGACTCAGCAGTTCGCGCAGCGTGCAGTTCGCTGCGGTGAATGCCCTGGCTCCCTCAGGGGCCGTGGTGGCTTTCAGCACGACATGCCGGCTCACCGTGTTGGCATCTGGATGCTCCGCATGCACCAGCGCCTGCCGGATGGTGGCCTCCAGCATGGCACAGCTCTCCGTGAAACTGGCCGGTGCATAGCGCGTCTCAGGCACCCGGACGTGGTCTGCGATGGATTCCAAAGTCACTCCGGAAGAGGGTTGTGCAAACAAGATCGACAAGCAGCTCAGTACCACAAGAGCGGATAGAACTGCAGACAGGTGGGGCGGCGGATTTTTTATGGCTTGGTGTTCGGAGTCAGGGCGGATGGCGGGCTCAAGGGCGAATAGCTTCCTGAGAAATGACAGGGGACCATGCCTCAGTTCTTTTGCTGATGCCGCGCCGGATCAAACCTGGGATCTCGTGGATCAAAATCTGTGCCGCGGCTGAAGTCACTGCGGGAAAGGGCATGGCGTACTTTGAGGGGAAACGCCTTCTCGATGTCGTAGCCCTGCTCGTAAAAGGGTGTCTTCAGCTTCCAGTCGCGGAGATTGAAGAGGAGGCAGGGGACAGGGTCTGCAAAATCAAACTTTTGACCGTCAATGCGCCCGGATTTGCGGTGGAAGAGCGGCTTGGCTGCCTGTTTCTGGATCGTTCCGTGGATCGTGATCTCATTGCCCGCCGCATGCAGCACCTCGCTGCGCAGGTGGCAGAGGCTTCCTCGGGCCATGAGGTCTGAGTCATCGCTGAAGCACACCGCATGTTCCCTGCCGCCTGACCAGATCGTGTGGCCGTTGCCCGTGGTGATGTGGGCCTCGTAGCGGTAGGTTGCAGGAGAAGGCGCGCGACAGCCACTCAGCACGAAAATCGCTGCCAGCATGAGGGGAAAGAAATCGAAAAGTCTGCGCATGTCAGGTCAGGGCTTGGGACGGAGCGGTGGCGGGGAGGCGATGAGCGGCGATATGGGCAGGCCGTTTTTAAAACTGCTGTATCCATTCGTGGAGCGCGGAATGGCGTAGCCCTGTCCCACAGACTCATAGTTACTCCGGCCTCGGGAGCCACTTGTCGTGATGCCGTGGTTTTTGCTCATCTGTTCCATCATCCCGCCGGGCTCGCCCTGAAAGCATCCATAAGAGGAAAAATGGGCGTCCGGATGAAAATTCACCCCCGCCTTTTTGAGATCATCAGCATCAATCGTCTGGTAGGCCACGTCCTGTGAGGTGCCCGCTGGCGGTGGTGTCTGTCCGTAGTCGATCAGCAGCTTGTCCTTCGACGAATGGCCAAAGTAACCTCCTTTTTTCATGGGGCTGCTGGCGGTGGCATTGCTCATTTCTTGCAGCATCTCGGCTTTTGATCTGACAAACTTCAGGTCATAGTTATGGCGTCTGGCGGAGTCTTCCATGATTTTTTGGTGGAATCGCGGGTCTTTTGCACCTGTGGCTGGTTCAGTTTTTCCATCATTCATTGCACGCACTTCATACGCGGGCTCATACATGATGACGCTGACCTTGTCCGGAGATCCGGACTTCCTCAGGGCATCTGCCCGCTGCCCGGCCACCCGTGCGGCTGACGTGTAGAAATGATGGGCGGAATTATCATGCGTGTTTTTCGAGTCACCCGTCCGGTGAACACCTCCCACAAGGTAAACTTCACTTGAGCTGGAGGCAGCTGGCACGGGGGCTGCAGGAGCAGGTGTCGAAGAGCGGCCAGGGGCCGCCGCAGGTCGTGTAGATGCGGCAGTCGCAAGAGTTATGCTAGCAGGGGCGGAGGATGAAAAATGGCTGGCTGGTAGCGTATGATCCACACGCCCCTCCAGGTGGCTGCTGGCCCGCACTCCGCCGCTGCGCGGCATCGCCTCCCGGTTTTCATCATGATCATCGTCAGCCTCCAGGTCAGGACGGCGGACTCGGGAGGCAGGCAGGTGCGAGGATGAGAATAGAAAAGCCATGCACAAGCTCTTGGGTCCGCCCTGAACAGCGCAAGTGCTTTGTATGCTTCTTTGTGGTGGGGTGTGGTATGATGATCAGCCTGCTCTCCGTGCGCCTTGCGGATCTTCGCCACTTCACGCCCCGCCCCGCACTCATGGGTAGCTCACCAGCACGCGGTAAAATTTCCGGGTGGAGGCGGCGTCGGGATCGGTCACGGTGCGGGTCTGGCCGTTGTCCTGCACGGTGGCGCCGGTCAGGGGCTGCCAGTTGTTCACGCCCAGGTCGGTGCTGTACTGCACGGTGTAGGTGCGGTCTGGCAGGCGCGGGCTGATGGTGATGGTGTGGGAGCTGGTGGCTGCACCCACGGCGGTGACGAGCCTGGAGGCCGGGTCCGTGGGGTTCAGACCAGCGGTGTATTTAAAGAGATTGTTCTGCCCGGTGCCGGTGGCGTCGGCAGTGGGGGCGGCCAGCGGATTGTTGGCGCCAAAGTACTGCAGCTGCCAGGAGTCGGGCAGGCCATCGCCCGCGTAGGCGCCGTAGTTGTCCTGGATGGTGTCCAGCACCGTGAGCCCCAGCGTGGCGCTCAGTCCCAGGTAGCTGCCCTGCACGGTGGCCGCGCTGTCCTGACCCACGAGGCCCGCCGTGGCCAGCCCGCTGCTGCTGATGCCCGTGAGCGGCCCTGCCTGCACGGCCCAGGAGATACCCGTGGCGGGCAGCGCCAGGGTGGTGCCGTCGTCCAGCAGGTGCGCGGCGCTGAGCTGGCGTGTGCTGCTTTCACTGATGGTGGCGGGTGTGGCCGCCAGCTGCAGTGCGGTGATCTGGTAAAGCTGCCCCAGGTAGCCGCTGCGCGCCGTGTAGGAGGCTGACACACTGACCATGCCGGTGATGCCGCCCGTGCTGCCAGCACTGCTGTAGCTGCTGCTGGTGGCAGGCGCGCCGCCGGCATCGGTGCTGTCCGTGGGCACGCTGTAGCTGGCGCTGCTGCGCGGCCCGGCATGCAGGTTCACCGCCAGCACCAGCAGGGCCAGGCTGACTGCGGAGGCTTTCAGCGGCGTGTGGTGCATGCGCCGGAGGAAGCCGGAGGCTTCAAAAGGGAAGGGGGCGTGTGTCATGCCTGGGATTCTGTTTGGGGTTACAGCTTGCTCACGTTTGCGCTGCCCGAGTTTGCCACCCAGATGCAGGCACCGTCAAAGCAGATGCCAAAGGGGCCTGTCCGCACCGAGTAGGTGCCTATGACGGTCCCGGTGCCTGCATTGAGCTTGGACACCGTGTTGTCGGTGCCATTTGTGACCCAGACGCATGCCCCGTCAAAGCAGAGGATGGAGGGGCCATTTCCCACATTGTAGGTGTTTATCACAGCTCCGGTGCTGGCGTTCAGCTTTGCCACAGCATTGCTTCCTTGGTTGGCCACCCAGATGCTGGAGCCATCAAAGCAGAGGCCGGTGGGAAACGCTCCCCCGGTAGTATAAGTGGCAGTGACGGTTCCGGTGGTGGGGCTGATCTTGCTAGCGGTGCCGCTGGTCTGGTTGGCCACCCAGACGTTGGTCCCGTCAAAGCAGATGCCACGGGGATTGACGCCCACCGAGATCGTGTTGACCACGATCCCGCTGCCTGCGCTGATTCTGGACACGGTGTTGCTGCCGGAGTTGGCCACCCAGATGCTGCTGCCGTCGAAACACAGGGCCACCGGCTGGGTGCCCACTGTGTATGTGCCTACGACGGCCCCGTTGCTGGCATTGAGTTTTGTCACGGTGCCAGCGCCTTGGTTGGCCACCCAGATGCTGGAGCCGTCAAAGCAGATGCCATTGGGAACGGACCCCACTGTGTAGGTGCCGAGCACGGCTCCGGTGCTGGCATCCAGCTTTGTCACGGTGCCGCTGCCGGCGTTGGCCACCCAGATGCTGGAGCCGTCAAAGCAGATGCCAGCGGGAGAGGTGCCCGCGCTGAAGGTGTTGTTGTCCTGCGCCACGCCCCACTTCAGCAGCGCGATCTGCTTCAGATTCGGCGCGGGGGCTGCATTCAGACCGGTGATGCCTGATCCATCTCCCACAAAGGCCGGCGCTGTGACGGTGCCGGTAAAGGTGGGCGAGGCCGTGGGCGCCTTGGCCGCCACGTTGCCATCCAGCTTGTTGATCGCCGTGAGGATGGAATCCGCTGCCGTGATGGTGCCTGCGCCTGAGCTGAATCCGGTGAGCGTCTTGCCGGTGACGGTGGTCGCCGCAATGGCCGTGGCGCCCTGCGTGCCGGTCACGTCTCCGGAGAGAGAGCCGGTGAAGCTGCCTGCGGTGGTGGCGCTGGTGGCCGTCGTGGCGGTGGAGGCATTACCGGTCACATTCCCTGTCAGGTTTCCGCTGAAGGTGCCCGTGGTGGTGCCTGCCAGCGTCAGCCCGCTGGCCAGCTGCGTGCTGCCCACGGCGCCGCTGACGATCTGCGTGCTCGTCACGCTGCCCGCAGCCAGGCTGGTGGAGGTGATGCCTGTGAGCCCGGAGCCATTCCCATGCACCACACCCACGAGGTATGTGTCTGTATGCGTGGTGCTGTCTCCGATGCGGATGATGTTTGACTCTCCGTCCACACCCTGATGGCCGATGTAGATGTTGCCGCTGCCGGTGATGAGATTCTGCCCAGCACGCTTGCCCAGGGCGATGTTCAGCGATCCGGTGGTGATGTTTGTGAGCGCCTGCCAGCCGATGCCGGTGTTTCCCTGGCCGGTGGTGTCTGAATACAGGGCCAGATAACCGGTCGCGGTATTGGTGCTGGCCGTGCTGTTTTGCAGCGCGTAGGCACCCACGGCGGTGTTCTGGTTGCCGGTGACGTTGTTCGTCAGCGCGTCCCAGCCAAAGGCGGTGTTGTAGGAGCCGGAGGTGTTAAACTGCAGCGCCTCGTAGCCGCTGGCGGTGTTGTTGACACCCACGTCGTTGCTGGCCAGCGCGTAGGCTCCGTTGGCGGTGTTTTGATTGCCGGTGGAGTCCAGCGCCAGCGCCTGAAAGCCCGTGGCCGTGTTTTCCACGCCAGTCGTGGTCACCGCCAGCGCTCCGCTGCCGACGGCCACGTTTTTGCGCCCAGTGGTCAGCGCGGCCAGCGTGCTGGCACCCACGGCCACGTTGTCTCCGCCTGTCAGGGCAAAGTTTCCTGCACTCAGACCGGCAAAGAAGTTATTCGTGCCATAGGTGCTGACGAGGCTGCTGCCGCCCTGGGAGATGACTCCCACCGTGGCGCTGCTGGTGGCAGGCAGGCTGAGGCCTCCGGCCACGGTCACGGTCCCGGCGCTGAAGTTTCCGCTGGCATCGCGCTTCACGATCGTGCTCACCGTGGCGGCGCTGGTGGCTGCATTGGCCAGCAGCTCGGCATTGTGTACATTGGCCGCTGTCGAGCCGCCCACTTTGGCGACCACCGTGGCCGCCTGCGTGCCCGTCACATCTCCCGCGAGGGAGCCGGTGAAGCTCGTGGCGCTGGTGGCGGTGGAGGCATTACCGGTCACATTTCCCGTGAGGTTTCCGCTGAAGGTGCCCGTGGTCGTGCCGCCCAGAGTCAGCCCGCTGGCCAGCTGTGTGCTGCCCACCGCACCCGTAGCGATGTCGCTGCTGCCCACCGCGCCGGTGGCGATCTGCGTGCTCGTCACACTGCCAGCAGCCAGGCTGGTGGCGGTGATGCCCGTCAGTCCCGATCCATTCCCATGGATCACGCCCGTGAGGTAGGTGTCCGTCTGCGTGGTGCCGTCTCCGATGCGGATGATGGCGGACTCTCCCGCCACACCGGCGTGGCCGATGTGGATGTTGTTGCTGCCGGTGGTGAGGTTCTGCCCGGCGCGGCTGCCCAGCGCGATGTTGCTCCCGCCAGTGGTGTTGCCAGAGAGCGCCTGCCAGCCGTAGGCGGTGTTTGAGCTGCCCGTGGTGGTGGCTATCAGCGCCTGGTAGCCGGAGGCGGTGTTGTTGCTGGAGGTGGCGTTTTGCAGGGCGTAAGATCCCACCGCCACGTTCTGGCTGCCGGTCACATTGTAGTTCAGCGCGTCAAAGCCAAAGGCAGCGTTGTTGCCGCCCGTGGTGTTGAGCTGCAGCGTCTCGTAGCCGCTGGCGGTGTTGTAGTTTCCGGTGGTGTTGCTGCTCAGGGAGTAGGTGCCGCTGGCGGTGTTTTTGATGCCGGAGGTGTTGGCCGTCAGCACCAGGTAGCCCACGGCCGTGTTCTGGGTGCCGTCGGCATTGGCCGTCAGCGCCCCGCTGCCGATGGCGGTGTTCTTGTGCCCGGAGGTCAGGGCGGGGAGCGTGTTGGGGCCGTAGGACACATTGTCATAGCCGGTCTGCGTGAAGTTGCCCGCTCCCGCGCCTGCAAAGAGGCTGTCTGAGCCGTAGGTGTGCAGCAGGCTGGTTCCGTTTTGCAGCAGGGTGCCGCTGCTGCTGCTCGTGGTGGTGGGCAGGTTCACGCCCGCCGCCATCATCGCATACCCCACCGCCGAGATGCGCTGGTCCGGCGTCAGCATTTGAGAGCCGTTCACGCCGTCATTGAACCACACACGCAGGCGCACATCCGCATTGGTAAAGACGCCCGGGGGCACCGCCGTCATGTTGGCCAGCGTGGTGTCTCCCAGCTGCACGGAGTAGAGGCCCTTGCTCACCGTCAGGCTCACGGCTGCGGTGGGCTCGCTGCCGGCGGTGCTGCTGCCGTCATTGCTCCAGTAGGTGGTGCTGCCGGTGGCATTGACGAGCGCAAATTTGAAAAAGCCCGTGCCGTCAAAGTTCGTGGTCCCCACGGCCACGCGGCCCTGGTAGTTGATCAGCTGGGGCACCTGGGCTGGCAGCGTGGTGGCGAGAAGCAGCAGGGCCAGGCTGGATACAAGGAATGTGCGCATGAGGGTTTGGCGGATGGAGGTGGCTGGCTCAGGCGCAAGTATCGTCTCTCCGCTGCGGCGGTACATCATTGCACTGACGCACGCTGGATAGATCCGGTAAATGTCCTAGGCTATATATAGTGCCGGATTTAGCCCCGCTCCGGCGCGTCTGTCCAACTCAGAATTTTCCAAAATCAGCGGAAAGGTACGCCGTGCGCGTGCGTTGCGCACCGCCCTTCATACCAGCGGTAAAGGCACCCCCGCGCCGCAGAAGTCATCTCCAGGGTGGAATGCCGGATGGCCGACCATGCCGCCATGCGCAACACGGGCGTGAATGACATCAACTGCCGCAAAGAGGCATCCTGGCACCTGCGGCGGGCGCAATGTCTGCCGCCCGGCCCGTGTGCCCCACGGAGTGCGTGGTGTGAAGAAAAGGTGGCCGGGCCTGGGTGAGTTCGGTTTCATGCCGGAACTCCCTGGGACGACATTTCAGACTGCAAATCATTTCATCATGAAAAATGGTAGTGGGTGCTTTAAACTACCATCAAAAGAGGGCAGTCGGCGGAATTTGAAACCTGAAACCCTTAGCCTCACGCCCCTGGCGCTTTCTTCGTCAGCTCATCCACCAGCTTTTGTGCCGCCTGGGTTTTGGGGTCTTCTGCGCCCAGCGCTTTCTGGCGGCCTGTCAGAGCGCGCCGGGCGTAGGGCAGTGCATCGGCGGGCTTTTCCAGAGCGGCCAGGCTTAGCGCCAGGTAATAGCAGGCGCTCAGGGTTTCCGGGTGCTGAGGGCCCTTTGCCTTCTCCTCTGCGGCTAGCAAGCGGCGTGACTCTTCTGCGGCCTCCTGCGGGCGCTGCAGCTTTTGCAGCGCTGCGGCCAGCTGGCTGCGTGCCCAGAGGGTCTCCTGGTGCCCGGCACCATGCACGCGCTCCAGCACTGGCAGCACGGCGCGCAGCTCCTTCTCCGCCTCAGCGTGCTTGTCCTGATGTGCCAGGGCTTCCGCCAGATCCAGCCGCGAGTAGAGCGTATCCGCATGCTCGGCCCCGAGGGCTCGTGTCTGGCTGGTGATGAGGCCGCGCCACACCTGCTCGGCGGCGGCGTGCTGCTGCTGCGCAGCCAGCGCCCTGGCCAGACTGCGCCGTGTGCTGCGGGTGCTCTCGGCATCTGGGCCGTGGAGGCGCTCCTGCACGGCCAGTGTGGCGCGGTACTCCTTCACAGCTTCATCCCACTTCTGCTGATGTGACAGGGCGTCTGCAAAGAGGCTGCGGATGCGCAGCGTCTCCGCATCCTCCGTGCCTAGCACATGCTCGGCGGCAGGCAGCAGGCGGCGGTATTGCGGCTCTGCCTCCGCGTACCGGCCCTGGTAGCACAGGGCTGCCAGCAGCTCCGACTCGCACATCAGCGTCACACTGTCCTGTGCGCCCAAAACCTTGGCCATCACCGGCAGCAGCGGGCGCAGCAGCTTCTCCGACTCCGGCTCAAGGTCCTGCGCGCTGAGGGCTCTGGCCAGCAGCAGGCGGGATTTCAAGGTGCTGCGGTCTTCATCCTCGGCAGGTGCGGTGTCCAGAGGCAGCGCGGCGCGCAGCTCCTTCTCCGCCTCGGAATGGCGGCCCTGCTGCACCAGCACCTGGGCCAGGCCGCAGCGCGCATCCTGCAGCAGCTGGCCCAGAGGCTGCGGAGCGCTGCCCGGTGGGATGCCTGCCGCCACCTGCCGGAACTCGCGCGCTGCTTCGTCCAGCTTTTTTTGATCCGCCAAAAGCAGCGCGAAATCCAGCCGGGCACGCAGTACCTGCGGGCTATCCGCCCCGCGCACACGTGCGTAGGGAGGCAACAGCTGGCGATAGTCCGCCTCCGCCTCGTCCCGACTGCCTGTGGTGGACAAAAGATCGGCCAGCTGGGCGCGCACATCCAGCGTGGTGGCATCCTCTGCGCCCAGAGCGCTCGTGCACACGGGTAGCAGAGTGCGGCATTCTTTCAGCGCCTCCTCATGACGGTCCAGGTGATTGAGTTCCAGCACGTAGTTCAGGCGGATCACCAGAGTGCGGCGCTTTTCCGGGCCGAGCACGCGCTGCAGATCAGGGATGAGGCTGCTGCGGTACTCATCCGCCGCCTCCTGATGCCGGCCCTGCGCCGCAAGGCAGTAGAGCCGCTTGATCCGGCAGCCCAGCGTCTCTGCATGCTCAGCGCCAAGCACGCGCGTAAATTCCGGGATGAGCACACGCAGCTCCTCGGCAGCCTCGGCATTCTGGCCCTGGTCCACCCAGGCGCTGGCCAGCAGATAGCGTGCGCGCAGTGTCTCCTGGTGCTCCGCTCCCCGTCTCAGCGTCAGCTCCGCCACCAAGGCTCGTGCGGCTCGGGCGGCCTCATCTGGCCGGCCCGCTCTCAGCAGGTCCCGGATGTCGTCCGCGGCCTTCTCGTCCGCAGCCAGAGCCGTATCATCTGCCTTGGCCGGCTGCTTATCTTTGCCGGCCTGCGCCGCATGCAGTCCGCCTGCGCCAAGGGTCGAAAAAAGCAGTGCGGCAAGAAGGGGTCTCATGATCAGCGGTGCGGTTGGTTAAACAGAAAGATTAAAAGCGCGGACGAGCTCATGCGCAAGCCAAGAGCGCAGAAGGCCCGGGGACCCATGCGCCTGCGTCGCTGCCGGGCTGCGGCGTGCTCACTCCTGCTTTCGCGGGTAGTCCTCCGGGTCCTGATTGAGAGGAGGCACTCTTTTGTCGATGACCTTCAAAGGTTTGCCACTGGGCTTTTTGGTGGGCGGAGGTTTGCCGCGCGGGATGTAGTCGGTGGGGCCTGTGTACATGGACCTGGGCAGGGACACACCTGCTTCACCTTCGATGGATCCTTCCTTGAATCTCCCGTCTGCCTCTCCGCTGATGGCTCCCTCCACATGCGTCTCCGGCTCGTCTTTCCCGAAAGTCACGGGATCTGCCTGGCGCCACTGCTGCTGGGTGGATGCCAGCGGTCCCTGCGTGGCGAGCTGCTGCGCGGTCGGGGAAGTGGGCTGTGGAACCGGCTGCGGATGGTAGGGCTGCAGATTGGAGTGCGGCACCTTCCACACGCTGCTGTCAGTCTTCTCAGGCTGGCCGCCCGCTCCCGTCAGCTGGTTCGGAGCCATCTGCCCTCCCAGGCCCTGCATCTCCTTGGAGGTGGGATCAGGCTTCCTGTCCTCCGAAGCCCGCTGGTGGTGGCGGAAAGACTGCTGCCCGGCGCGTGTGCCCCAGGGAGTGCGTGGTGTGAAGAAGAGGTATCCGGGTTTTTTCGAGTTCGGGTTCATGCCAGAACTCCTTGGGACGGTTTTTCAGAGTGCAAGTGATTGGATGAAAAAATCGCATGAGATACCCAAAGATACCATCTCATCCTATGGACGGGAACGCCGGTGCCTGCAGCGGTGCAGCTCCGCCCGTGCGAAGCTTGAAACTTTGAACCTTAAACTTGGAGCATCCCGCGCATCACGCCTTCTTTTCCTGCTTCGTCAGCTCGTCCACCATTTCCTGCGCCGCCTTGGTGTCAGGGTGGTCTTTGTCCTGCACTTTGAGGTAGCCTTCCAGCGCGCGTCTGGCGTAGGGCAGGGCCTCCTCGTATTTCTTCTGGTCGGCCAGGCTCACCGCCAGGCCGTGGCAGGCGCGCAGCGTCTTGACATTCTCCGGGCCGTGCACACGCTCGCAGAGGGGCAGCACCTCGCGGTACTCCTGCTCTGCTTCGGCGGATTTCTCCTGCAGATTCAGCACGCGGCCCTGTCCGGCCACGGTCTGGATCAGCTCCAGCTGCAGGGCCAGGGTTGGAGGCGCTTCCTTGCCAAAGACCTTTGACATCGTGGGCTGCAGCTTGCGCATCAGCGTTTCGGCCTCCGCATCGCGGCCCTCCTGCGCCGCGATGTTTTCCGCCAGCGCGGCGCTGGCATACAGGGTGTCTTCATCTTCCGCGCCCAGCACGCGCCCGGAGATGGCCACAATCTCGCCCAGCTCCTTTTCGGCCTCCGCGTTTTTGTCCTGCCTTTGCAGCACGGTGGCAAAATAATAGCGCTGCAGCAGTGTGTGGCGGTCTTCCGTGCCGCTGGTTTTCACCACGGCGGGCAGCAGCAGGCGGTACTCCGCCTCCGCCTCCGGCAGCCTGCCCTGGGAGGCCAGGGCGCTGGCCAGGCGGATGCGCGTCTCCAGGGTGTACGGGGCCTCGGCGCCGAGCACCTTGGTCTGCAGCGGGATCAGGCGGCGGCACTCCTCCGCCACCTCCGCATGCTTGCCCTGAGCGGCCAGCACGTCGATGAGGTCGGCCATGTCCAGCAGAGTGAGCTCATCCTCCGCTCCCAGCAGCCGCTCGTCCAGCGGCAGCAGCTGTCGGTACTCCGCCTCGGCCTCGGCCATTTTTTTCTGAGATTCCAGGGCGTAGGCCAGACTGCGGCGGGTGTTTAAAACCAGCGGGTCCTTCGCATCGAGCACCTTGGTCTGCAGAGGGAGCAGGCTGCGGCATTCCTTCTCCGCCTCCGCACCTTTCTCCAGGGAGATCAGCGTGTCGATGAGGGCGGACTGGCACGCCAGGGTGCCGGGATGTTCCGCACCCAGGGTCTGCTGCATCAGCGGCAGCAGTTCGCGCAGCAGGGGTTCCGCCTCGGCATCTTTATCATCATCATGAAGGATGCTGGCCAGCAGCATCCGTGCGCGCAGCGTCTCCTCGTCCTTGGCGCCGAGTGCCTTCGTGCGCGCCGTCACCAGCGCCTGCGCGGCTTTTTCCGCCTCGGCGTACTTTCCCGCATTCTGCAGCGCCTCGGCGGCCTCATAAGCTTTCGGGCTAGTGTCCTCCGCAGCATGCAGCACGCCGGAGCCGAGGAGGGGGAGGAGCAGGGCAAGGGAGAGTGCGTGCGTGAGGAGCGGCTTCATGGGGGAAAGGGCTAGTTGCCCGTATTAAAGGAAGAGCCGAGGTGGCGGCAAGCCTCATTGCATGGGCAGCCAGCCGATTTTATCGCGCTGCATGAGGCGGTCGGAGACAGGTGCGAACTGCCATCAATCAGCGGCTACTTGCAATCACGGCCGCAAACCCGCTCCTGTGCCCAGACGCAGGAGGGGCGGTTCATCTGCATCTCAAGGCAGCCTTGGTTGCTGGGCGGCTTGTGCGGCATTCTTCGCCTGTTTCGCCCTTTCCTTTTTCTCCCGGGCTCTCTGCCTGTCCAGCTCCGCCATATGAGGATCATACTCTTTGCGTGTATCCCAGAGGGGATCCGACTGCCGCGCCGTCTCTCGGTGGGTGGAATTCGTGTTGTACCCCACATCAATGGTTGTCTCGGGCTTGCCATGGGTTTCACCGCTGGATTCGATCTTGCCGCTTATGTGGCCATCTTTGTCCTCCTCCGGCAGTGCACGCTCATCCTCAGACGCCCGCTGGTGCTGGCGGAAGGACTGCTGCCCGGCGCGTGTGCCCCAGGGGGTGCGTGGTGTGAAGAAAAGATGGCCGGGCTTTTTTGAGTTCGGGTTCATGCCGAAACTTCTTGGGATGTCTTTTCGGTGTTCAAGTCATATGATCATGGCATGTGGTATTTCATGGTAATTCGTATGTGAGAGCGGGTGTTTCAGGCGTGCTCTCTTCAGCGCTTCCCTGGGAGACACGGCTCATGTCCTGTCTGTGTGTCTCACAGCGCCTCCATCATCTGGATGTCGGCCTTTTCGCGCAGCTTGCCGAGCTGGTGCTCGATGCGTTCCCTGGATTTCTCCTCCCTGAGGGCCTCGGTGACTTCTGACTTCACCTTTTCAAAGGCTGGAGGGGCGGGGACCCGGCGGTCGTCCACGCGGAGGATGATGAAGGTGCCCTCCTGCTCGATGAGCTCGCCGACCTGGCCCTTCGGTGTTTTGGCGGCGGCTTTGCCCACGTGATCGCTAAGGTCTGTGAGCAGGATCCAGTACCAGGCGCCGCCGTCGTCCGCATGGCTGTCCTGGCTGCTGGCGCGGGCGGTCTCGGCAAAGTCTGCGCCGGCGAGGATTTTTTTCCTCAGGCTCTCGGCTGTCTTGCGGGCGTCGGCCTGGGTTTTGGGGATGGAGATGGTGCGGATCTTGAGCTGCTCCGGCGCGAGCCAGCGCTGCTTGTGCGCTTCGAAGTAGTCGCGCAGCTCCTCATCCGTGAGGGTGACTTCACCGGCGAAGCGGGAGCGCATGATGTTTATGATGATCATGTTCCTGCGCAAGGTGCGGAACTCTTCGAGAGTCACGCCGTTTTCACTGAGCTCCGCCATGAAGAGGTCGCGGCTGCCTTTGAAGCCGTCCTTGATGAGGGTGTTCAGGTCGTTGTCCACATACTCCGGCTTGAGGATGCCGCCGATGCGTCTGAACTCGTTGAGGAGGAGGCTCCTGTCGATGAGGCCGCTGAGGGTGCTGCGGTTGAGCCCGGCGAGTTCTTCCATCATTTTGTCCGAGTCGTTTCGGTATTGATAACGGATGGCCTTCTCCTGCGCGGCGGCGGTCTTCTGCACTTCGGAGGCCAGAACGAGCGTGCCGTCCACCATGGCCACCGGGCGGTCTTTGGCATCGGCTGGCTTTGGCAGGCCCTGCGGTGAGGCGTAGACGAGCTGGTTGACGAGGCGCTGGGAGGCATCGGTGTCATCGGCGTCTTTGCCCAGGAGCCGGGTCTGGCCCGCGAGGGCAAGCCGGGCGTAGGTGAGTGCCTCTGCGGTCTTCTTCTGCTTCCTGAGGCTGAGTGCGAGAAGGTGGCAGGTTTTCAGCGTGGCTTTGTTCTCGGCCCCGAGCGTGCGCTGCTGGATGGCGAGGATGCCGCGCCGCTCCTGCTCGGCTTCGGCGTACCTGTCCTGGGCGTCCAGGTCTGCGGCCTGCTCGCTGCGGAGATCGAGGGTGGCTGAATTTTCAGGCCCGTAAACACGCGTGGCGATGACGAGCCACCGCCGCCGCTCCTCCACGGCTTCGGCGTACTTCTCCTGGGCGCGCAGGGCTTTGATCAGGACATGAAAGCACAGCTGGGTTTCGAGGTGCTCCGCACCGAAGACCTTGGAGCAGAGGGGCTGCAGTCTGCGCAGTTCGGGCTCGGCCTCGGCGGGCCTGCCCATCTGGCTTTCGGCGGCTGCGAGGGCCATGCGTGTGCGCAGCGTTTCCTGGGCCTCGGGGCCGAGGGTGCGCTGGCAGAGGTCCAGCACGGCGCGCTGCTCCTGGGCGGCCTCAGCATCTTTGCCCAGCTGGTAGAGAATGGTAGCATGCAGCCGGCGGGTCTTCAGCGTCTCGGGATCTGCGGCGCCGAGCAGCTGCGTTTCGATGGGGAGACAGGTGCGGCAAAGCTCTGCCGCCTCAGCGGTTTTATTTTGTGAAGCCAGGGCATCGATGAGTGTGTTCTGGCAGACGAGGGTGTCGCGCTGCTGCTCGCCGAAGACTTTTGTGACGATGGGCAGCAGCTCCCGCAACTGCGCCTCGGCCTCCGCTTCGCTGGAATGAGCGCCGAGGAGCTGGGTCAGCAGGATGCGGGCGCGCAGCGTCTCCTGATCCTGAGCCCCGAGGGCCTGGGTGCGTGCTGCCACGAGCGCCCGGGCGGCTTTTTCCGCCTCAGCAAACCTGCCCACATCCCGAAACGCAGTGATGGCCTCGATGCCCTGCGTGCCGGGCTCCTCTGCCGCATGAGGAGAACTGGAGCAGAGCAGGGAAAGCAGCAGGAGGCAGGCGCTGCGGATTCAGAACGTGCGTGCTGGCATGTCATCCATGCCGGGATCTCAGGCGCACTCCCCGGGTTTCACGCCGTCTTTCCCGGTTCCATTTTTTTGAGCCTTCAGCAGTTCCTCGACCAGATTTTTTGATTTGCGGGTGTCAGGGTGCTCCTCTCCCAGGACTTTCATCTGGCCCGCATAGGCGCGCTGCGCGTGCTCCAGTGCGTCCCGGTATTTCTTCAGTGTGACCAGGCGGCGTGCCAGGTTGTAGCATGTGCCCAGGGTTTCAGGATTCTCCGGGCCGAGCACGCGCTCCTGCAGGGACAGCACCGCGCGGTTTTCCTGCCCGGCCTCCTTCGCCCGGCCCATCATGGCCAGTGCTCCGGCCCGGTTTGCGCGGCTCCGCAATGTGGCTGGATGCTCCGGCCCGAGCGTGCGTGTCTGGATGGCGGCCACGCGGCGCAGTTCCTCCTCCTCCTCCTCGGCATATTTTGCCTCTTCGTCATACACCGCCGCCAGAAGGTTGCGGCTGTCCAGGGGGTCAGGGTGTTCAGGGCCGAGCAGCCGCACCTGGCTGGCGATCAAGCCGCACAGCATGGCATCTGCCTCCGCATTTTGGTGCTGCGCCATCAGCAGCACGGCCAGATCATACCGGATGCTCAGGGCGTCCCTGGACTCAGCGGCGTGCAGTCGTTCTTCGATGCGCAGCAGCTGGTGGAATTCCATTTTGGCTTCCTGCAGTTTTCCCTGGTCGCGCAGGACGCCGGCCAAAAGCTGGCGCGTGCTCAGGGTCTCCACATCCTCCGCGCCCAGCACCCGGCTCATGACGGGGATCAGGCTGCGGCACGCCTGCTCTGCTTCGTCGTAACTGCCTTTGTCCCACATGACATGGGCAAGCCACCTCCGGCAGTTCAGCGTCTCCCTGTCTTCTGCGCCCAGGACACGCTGCAGGACGAGGAGCAGGGCCTGCATGCGGGATTCCGCCGCGGCATCCTTGTGCCGTTTGATCTCCATTTTCAAAAGATCCTTGCGGACCAGCAAAGTCTCCCGAGCCTCAGCTCCCAGCGCCTGAGTGCGCGCTTCCGCGAGCGCCCGGAAAGCCTGCTCCGCCTCGGCCTCCTGGCCGCTGTCACGCAGCGCCAGCGCGGCATCGTAGGCTTTTCGGCTGATGTCTTGAGCGGGCTCCTCGGCGGCACAGCAGGCTGTGGCGAGGAGCATGAACACGGCGGCGGAAATAAACAGCTTCATGGCGGAGGATTCTTCAGCCTGAAGAGCGGGTGTCCAGGTGACAAGCCGAATGTGGCACCGCTGCTGTGCGGCTGGCTGCCATGCCGTGGGGCACTGCTGACGGCTTTGGAGTGGGCTTGCTTACCAGCGAAGTTTCTTTCCCACACCTTTGACAGGGCGCAAATGATTTTGTCATGTTTTATAGCATTCAATACCGTAAAATACCACTAATGGGCATCCGTCGGCTTGCAGCCTTGAAACTTAAAATCATCAAGCTTTGGCCGCCTGCGCTCTGGATGGGCGGACCGGCGGCCGAATCACCGTTTGAGGAAGAAATCGACGAGCCTCTGGCTGGCCTGGGTGGCTGGGGCGTCCTGGCCAAGCTGCTTCAGGTTGCCCGCCAGGGCACGCTGGGCGTAGGGCAGGGCCTCCTGGTTTTTGTGCTGCAGCTCCAGGCAGCGCGCCAGCCCGTAGCAGGTGCGCAGGGTTTCAGGATGCTCCGCCCCGAGCACCTGCTCCTGCAGAGGCAGCAGCTGGAGGTATTCCTCTCCGGCTTCCGTCGGTTTGCCCATTTCAAGGTGGACTCCGGCCAGCTCCATGCGTGCATCCAGTGTCTCCTTGTCTGTTGGTCCCAGAACTCGAGTCTCCACGGAGATGAGGTGGCGGTACTGCTCCTCTGCTTCCACGTTTTTGTGCTGCAAAGCCAGCACATAGGCAAGGTCCGCCTGGCACAGCAGGGGCTGGCGTTTCTCAGCACCCAGCACGCGTTTCATCACAGGCAGCAGCTCGCGCAGCCGGGTTTCCGCCTCGGCTGTACGGGAGCGTTTGCGAATCACCTTGGCCAGCAGGTACCTGGCCAGGAGAGTTTTGGGGGCCTCGGCTCCGAGCACCTGGGCATAGCCCTGCACAACGGTGCGCTGCTGCTCCTCTGCCTGCGCATATTTTCCCTCGAAGAACAAGGCCATCGCCAGATCGCTGCGGACTTCCGTGGCAAAGCGGCTCGCCGTGCTGCGCACGCGCTCGCTGATGTCCAGCACCTGGAGGAATTCGGCTTCGGAGTCGGCGAGTTTGTGCTGATCGAACAAAGCTCTGGCCAGCCTGGCGCGGGTGTTCAGAGTGACTGAGGACTCGGGGCCAAACACTTTTGCCTCGATGGGGATCAGCCGCCGGCACAGGGCCTCCGATTCCGCAGCTCTGTCCAGGAGGGAAAGGGTGTCCGCCAGGCCGGACTGGCAGCGCAGGGTGTCTTTGTCTTCGGGGCCAAGCACACGCTCAAGGATGGCCGCCACCTCGCGAAATTGTTTTTCTGCTGCCTTTAGTTGATCCTGGCCCAGGAGGGCATCTGCCAGCAGCCTGCGGGCCCACAGAGTCGTTTTGTCCTCTGGGCCGAGCACCCTTGTGGCAACGGGAATGAAGCTGCGAAGCTGCGCCTCCGCCTCAGCCGACCGGTCCTGCTTGCAGGTCGTATAGCAGAGCTCGCACTGACAGCGCAGAGTTTCGGGAGCTTCTGCACCGAAGACCCTGGCCATCAGCGGCAGCAGTTGCTTGAGCCGTGTCTCCGCATCAGCAGCATCGTCCTTTCTGGAAAGTGCCTGCGCCAGCAGGAGGCGTGCGCGCAGTGTCTCTGCGTCCTCCGCGCCCAGCTTTTGCGTGCGTGCCTCCACCAGCACCTGTGCGGCTTTTTCCGCCTCGGCGTATTTGCCCGCCATTTGCAGCGCCTCGACCTCCTCGTAGGCTTTCGGGCCGGTGGCGTCCGGCGCTTCCTCAGCCGCATATGCCATGCCACGTCCGAAGGTGCAGAGAAGGAACAGGGCAGGGACTAACACGAGGATTGGCTTCACGACGGATGCGGTTTAAGTTCTCTGACTAAAGGAAGGATACATGCTCTTGGCAAGCTGAATGCGGGCAGCAGCCTGTGGCAGTGCTAACGCCGATACGGTGGCGGCTGCACTGTCGGCTTCAAGGATTGAGGCGGCTTCCATGGGTTCTTGTGCAGGGATTGAGGCACCGGAGGGGTGGGCTTGAGTGCTTCCGGTGGAGGGGCCTCTTCCCCGTCTCTTTCAGGATTGTATGTTCTGTGTGGGTTGGCGTCCTTCCAGTTTTCCATGTCTTTCTCTCCGCCTTTGGGGGTGACGTTTGGCGTGGCAGCGGCATTGGGCTCGCTGAACGGCATCTCCATTCGCATGTTTGAATTGGTGGCAAAGCCAACGCCTGCAGTCTTTTCAGGTTTGTCCTCAGTGCCTGGATGACTGCCACCGTATCCAGCCTCAAAGAACAAGTGGCTTAATGCCTTGCCCAGCGGCCCTTTCTCCTCCGGCCTGGAGCTCATGCCGCTGCGGTAGTAGTTTATCTCATCCTTGGTCATGGCACCGGGCTGGCGGTAGTAGTCTGATCTTGCCCATTCGCCAAACGGTTGAGGTTTGTTCTCTGTGCGCGTTGCTGTCGTCTGCGGCTGGTGCGGCTGCAGGTCGGTGTGCGGCATCTTCCACTCGCTGCTGTCAGTCTTCGCAGGCTGGCCACTTGCTCCCGTCAGCTGGTTCGGGGCCATCTGCCCGCCCAGGCCCTGCATCTCCTTGGAGGCGGGGTCCGGCTTTTTGTCCTCAGACGCCCGCTGGTGCTGGCGGAAGGACTGCTGCCCGGCGCGTGTGCCCCAGGGGGTGCGTGGTGTGAAGAAAAGATGGCCGGGCTTTTTTGAGTTCGGGTTCATGCCGAAACTTCTTGGGACGACATTTTAGACTGCAAGCCATTTCATCATGAAAATGGTAGTGAGTGCTTTAAACTACCATTAAGTGAGGGCCGCCGGCGGAATTTGAAACCTGAAACCTGAAACCTTTAGCCTCACGCCCCCGGCGCTTTCTTCGTCAGCTCATCCACCAGCTTCCGGGCTTGTTTCGTTTCGGGGTGGTCAGGGCCCCGGATCTTTTTCCAGCCTTCGAGGGCACGGCGTGCGTACGGCAGAGCCACCTCCTTGGGTTGATGTTGTTTCAGGCAGACGGCGAGGTTGAAGCAGGCGGAAAGTGTATGCGGATTCTCAGCGCCGAGCACGCGCTCGCAGACCGGCAGCATGGCGCGCAGTTCTTTCTCCGCCTCTTCATCGCGGTTTAGCTTCATGAGGGCTTCAGCCAGGGCGCTGCGGCATTGCAGCGTGTCGGTGTCTTCGGGGCCCAGGAGGCGCTGCCGCACGGGGATGAGCCGACGCTCCGCAGCCTCCACTTCCGCGTATTTTTTCTGGTCCAGCCAGACCATGGCCAGGCTGGCTTCAGCCAGCAGTGTGGCCCGGTCCTCCGGACCCAGCACGCGCTGGCGGATGGCCAGCAGCTCACGGTATTCCTTTTCAGCTTCATCCAGCCTGCGCAAATGCTGCAGCACTCTGGCAAACTGGGTGCGTGCATCCAGCGTCGTCTTGTGGTCCGGACCGAGAACTTTCTGCGCCACAGGAATGAAAAGGCGGTAGGGCTCGGCTGCCTCGGCCTCCTTGCCCTGGACCACCATGATGCCCAGAAGCTCTCCCTGGAAGAACAGGGTGTCGCGGTGTGCGGCACCCAGCACCCGCGCCATCACGGGCAGCACAGAGCGCAGCTCTTTTTCAGCCTCGGCAGCTTTCTTCTGCCCCCACAGCGCCGAGGCCAGGCGGGCCCGGCTGAGCAGAGTGTCAGTATCTTCCGGCCCCAGGAGGCGCTGCTGCGCAGTGATGCTCCTGCGCAGCAGCGTCTCCTGTTCCGCGTATTTCTTCCTGGCCTGCAGGACAGTGGCAAAGCTCGCGGCTGTGGAAAGTGTCGCCTTGTCATCAAAGCCCAGCACGCGCTCGCGGATGGCCAGCACCTCACGGTATTCCTTTTCGGACTCCTCCAGATTTCCATCTTTGAACAAAGCCCGGGCCAGCCAGCGCTGGGCTGTCAGCGTGTCATCATTCTCAGCGCCCAGCACCTTCTGCGCCAGTGGGACAAAGCTGCGGTAGCCCTGCTCAGCCTCTGCGTACTTGTGCTGCATCATCATGCTCTCGAGCAGCTTGCCTTGGGCATAGAGTGTCCCCGGGTGCTCCGCGCCGAAGACTTTGGACAGCACTGGCAGCAGCGCATGCAGCTCCTTCTCCTGCTCAGGGTGCTGCTCCAGGCTGTCGTGCACATCCGCCAGCAGCAGGCGCGCGCGCAGTGTTTCCTTGTCCTCCGCGCCCAGCTTCTGCGTGCGTGCCGCCACCAGCGCTTGCACCGCTTTCTCGCCTTCGGGCAGTTTGCCAGCCTTGAGCAGGGCCATCGCCGCATCATAGGCCTTCGCGCCGATGTCCGGTGTGGTGTCGGCCATGCTCACGTGGCCTGGGCTGCAGATGAAAACGAGAAGGGCAAAGACGAAAGTGTGAGCGTAGGGCTGCATGCGCGCGCAGGGAGGTTAGGTCTGCGGATTAAACGAGCGGCGCATGCCCCATGCAAGCCTGAAACACTCCTCGCCGGCTGCTGGTGAAGATGGTGCCGAGGTGGCAGATGCCGCAGGTTCAAGCTCTGCGACTCAGGGCAGCCTGCCAGCACCGCCAAAGCTTTGCTGCGATTCCCTCATCTTCTTCAGCTTCTCCTCATAGTCGCCATCATACAAGCTGGGCTCTGGTGCTGCGCCTGTCCCCGAAGTCGAGGTTGGTTTTTCTTTTGCGTCTTCGTATTCGAGCTGATCCTGCACCTCAGGATTGGAATAATATCCCCCTTCAATGGTCCCTTCGGTGGGCTCGGTTTTGGGGCGGTCACGGCCATAGCCTGCGGCACCCCTGACATGTCCTCCCAGGAGTCCCTTTTTTTCCTGCGGCGTCACCCGATACGCATCACGTGCCTGGCGCATCTGCGGTGCTGTGGCGGGACTCGCCGGAGCTGCCACCGTCTTTGTGATTTCAGACGGCGGCCTGGCCGCGGGCTGCGGCTGGCTGGGCTGCAGATTGGAGTGCGGCACCTGCCATGCTGGGCTGGTGGACGGACTCGCGGGCAGCTGCCCGCTCAGGCTGCGGGGCACGCCTTGTTTGTCCAGCGTGCGCTCCGCACCATTGCGCCATTGGGACTTGTCCGTGGCCATCTGCGCTCCCAGGCCCTGGTGCTCCTTGCCCCAGAGCAGGTGCTTTTCATCGGCATCCGCCCGCGCATCCTCCGAGGCCCGCTGGTGCTGGCGGAAGGACTGCTGCCCGGCGCGTGTGCCCCAGGGAGTGCGTGGTGTGAAGAAGAGGCATCCGGGTTTTTTCGAGTTCGGGTTCATGCCAGAACTCCTTGGGACGTCTTTTCGGGGTTCAAGTCATATTATCATACAGTGTGGTATGAAATAGCCTTCTGCCATGAAGGCGGACCATGCTTGACGAAGACTGCTTGAAACCATTGGCTTTCAGCCCCGCCCAGTTTCACTCTTTGGCGATCCGCTTTTTCAGCACATCGAGCAGACGCTGCGCCTCCTGGGTTCTGGGGTCTTTAGGGCCAAAAGCTTTCTGCCTGCCCTCCAGCGATCGCTGCGCGTAGGGCAGAGCCTGCTGGTTTTGGCTGGCTGACATGAGGCACACCGCCAGGTTGTTGCAGTTGGTCAGGGTTTCCACGTGGGCGCGGCCCAGCGTGCGGTCCTGGACGGCCAGCACGGCCAGCCGCTCCTGCCCGGCCTCCTGATATTCCTTCAGCTCCTCCAGAGAGTCGGCGAGTTCCAGCCGCATGCGCAGGGTTTGCAGGTTTTCCGGGCCGAGCACACGGGTGGCAAGGGCGATCACTTTTCGTGAGACCTCAGCAGCCTGGGCATGCTGATGTCCCCGCTTCAGGGTCTTTACCAGATTCGTCTGGCAGGTCAGCAGGGCGCTGCCGTCCTCCGGGCCGAAGACGCGCTCGTAGGCGGCTGCCACCTCGCGCGCCTCCTTGGCGGCCTCGGTTATTTTTCCCTCCTCATCCAGGGCCATGGAGAGGTAGAGACGCGTGCGCAGCGTGTCCAGATCCCCGGCGCCGAGCGCCCGCGTCTGCAGGGCGATGACGCGGCGGAGCTCCTTTTCGGTGGCAGCGTCCGGCCCTGCATCACTCCCTGTGCGCAAGCTCATCTCCGACTGGCAGACCAGGGTGGCGCGGTGCTCCGCTCCCAGCGCCTGCGTGAGCTGCGGCAGCAGCTCCGCCGGTGCCGGTGTCGAGTCTGTGACGGCTGCTGGCGTGAGGGTGGTGGCCAGCACCCACAGCAGCCCGGCCTCCAGGGTATCCCGGTCCTCCGCGCCGAGCGCGTGCTGGCAGGCGCTGTAAACCTTGGTGATTTCCTTCTGGGCGGCATCCAGCTGGCGCAGCTCGATCAAGGCCCTGATCTCAACCCGGCGTGCCTTCAGCGTGACACGGTCATCTGCGCCGAGCACGCGCGTGGCCACCGGGCGCAGGCTGCGGCATGCCTTCAGCGCCTCGGTGCAGCGGCCTCCGGCCACGAGGACTGCGGCTAGGTCTGCCTGGCAGCGCAGGGTTTCGCGGTCTTCCTTGCCAAACACCTTGGCCACCACTGGCAGCAGCTCCTGCAGCTGCGCTGCGGCTTCCGCCTCTCTGGACAGATCTATGGTGATCTCCTCCAGCAGGATGCGCGTGGACAGCGTGCTTTTGTGCTCCGCACCCAGCGCCTGGGTGCGTGCCGCCACCAGCGCCTTGGCGGCCTTCTCCGCCTGCGCCCACTGGTGCGCCCCGCACAGCTGCGCCATCTCGGCAATGGCCTTGTCCTCCTTCTCATGCCCTGCTTCCGCCGACACGCGGCAGGCACCGCCACAGACCAGCAACAGTATAAGGAGGCAGCGGGCAGGGGAGTGAGGCAGCTTCATGCAGGGCGGGGGTGGGTTAGGCTTGAGGATTAAAGAAAGATCCGGCCGCGGTGGCAAGGTGTAAAAATCATGGGTTGCAGCAGATTATTCAGGCATCTTTTTTTGCCCACGCGGCGGGGCTCCTCAGGCACGACGCTCCCAGATGACAGCCGACCTTGATGAAACGAAGGAGACGCCGGGCCATAGGAGCGCAGCAAAAAGATCTGATCCTGAAGGCTCTCCACCGCGCGGTTTCAAACTCTGTGGTTTTGAATCAGCGATTTCAGTTCCTTTTGTCTTCATGATGGCAGACCCGGCCGCCCGCTGATCCTCATCGGGGAGTAAAAAGGCTCTTGCCTGTGGGATCTATGCCTGCCTTGCGCAATGAGTCCTTGAAGGCCGCATCCATTTTGTCCAAATGCTCAGGGGAGGCTCCCGGAAACATTTTCTGCCCTGGATGCTGAGGCTGCGGCTTGCCTGCCTCCTGCTCGCTTTTGATACGGTCATTGCTGGTGCCCTTTTCTTTGACGTGCAGTCTGACATTTTTCCATTTGTTGCTGTCTGCATCAGGATCAAACTCCTCGGGTTTTTCGCCGCCCCCCAGATGTACGCCGGCCACAAGGCTTTTGTCTGCAGGCTCACCTTCGCCAAAATGCTTGTCCACTCCTGCGCCGAAAAACCCGTGTTCTCCAATCCACTCGGCGGACTTCTTCAATGCGTTCAGGGTGCCTTTTCCAACACCTTGCTTGGGCGGCAGGGGTGCATCCTCAGACGCCCGCTGGTGCTGGCGGAAGGACTGCTGCCCGGCGCGCGTGCCCCAGGGAGTGCGTGGTGTGAAGAAAAGGTGGCCGGGCCTGGGTGAGTTCGGGTTCATGCCAGAACTCCCTGGGACGGTTTTTCATGCGCAGGTGATTGGATGAAAAAATCGCATAAGATACCCAAAGATACCATCTCATCCTATGGACGGGAACGCTGAAGCCCTGCAGCGGTGCAGCTCCGACTGCGCAAAACTTGAAACCTTAAACTTGAAGCATCCTCCTCCCGCGCCTCACGCCTTTGTCTCCTGCTTTATCAGATCATCTACCAGATGCTGGGTGGATATGGTATCGGGGTGGTCCTTGCCCAGCACCTTTTTCCATCCGGAGAGGGCGCGCCGGGCGCAGGCCAGGGCCTCGGTGGTTTGGCCCTGGCCGCGCAGGCAGCAGGCCAGGGTGTGGAGGGCCCGCAGGGTGTCCGGGTGCTCGGGGCCGAAGCTGCGCTCGCGCCCGGCCAGCTCCAGGCGCGCCTCTTTCTCAGCTTCGTCGTACCGGCCCAGAGAGGCCAGGGTGGCGGCCAGATTGTGCCGTGTGTTCAGTACGTCCCCATTGTCCGAGGGCAGCTGCTTCTGCTGCAGGAGCAGCACGGCGCGCAGCTCCTTGAGGCCCTCCTCATACCGGCCCTGGATGGAGTGCAGGACTGCCATGCCGTACCGGGTGTGGAGGGTTTCATCGTTCTCCGCACCCAGGACACGCTGAGCGATGGGGAGCAACTGCCGCAGCTCCTGCTCCGCCTCCGTGTATTTTCCCTGATCGGTCAGCGCAGAGGCCAGGGTGCTGCGCGTGATCAGCGTGTAGATGTTCTCCGGGCCGCGCACCCGTGTCTGCAGCGGCAGCAGGGCGCGGCACTCTTTTTCAGCCTCGGCATGCCTGGCCATGGCGCAGAGCACATTGGCAAAATGCATGCGCGCCGTGAGCGTATCCCAGTCTTCCGCGCCCAGCCTGCGGATCATGGTGGGAATGAGGCTGCGCCAGGCCTTTTCGGCCGCGGCGGCCTTGTTCTGCTCAGCCAGCGTCTGGCAGAGGTCATGGCTGCAGAGCAGGGTGGCACGCGCCTCCGGCCCGAGGATCTCCGCCATGTCTGCGCGGGTGCGGGTCAGCAGTGTTTCGGCCTCGGCGTATTTTTTCAGTGTTTTCAGCATCTTGCCCAGCATGGCGCGCGCCTTCAGCGTGCGGGGCTGCCGGGTGCCCAGCGTCTGCTCATAGGACTGCACCACGGCCCGCTGCTCCTGCGCTGCATCGGCGTATTTGTGCTGAAAGGAGAAGACGCTGGCCAGATCCTCGCGTGTGCGGATGGTCTGCTCATCCGCAGGGCCGAGCGCGCGGGTGCGGGTGTCCAGCAGCGCACGGTATTCTTTTTCCGCCTCAGGCAGCTTGTCCAGCGCGCCACCATGAGGGAGGCCACACGTTCGCGGTTCCGCAGGGTCTCCGCGTCATAGGGGCCGAGCGTGCGAGACATCTCCGGGATCAGGCTGCGCAGCTTCTCTGCGGCCTCGGCATACTGCCGCTGGTAGCCCAGCGCGGCGGCCAGCTCCGCCTGGCAGATGAGGGGCTCCCGGTGCCCGGTGCCAAAGACCTGCGTCAGCCTCGGCAGCAGATCGTGCAGCAGTGCGGCGGATTTTTCCCCCAGGTGCTGCCCGCCGAGCGTGCGCGCCAGCAGCAGCGTGGCCTGGAGGGTCTCCCGGTCATCCGGCCCCAGCGCCTTCGTGCGCGCCGCCACCAGGGCGCGCGCCGCTTTCTCGGCCTGCTCCGGCTTGTCGTCATTGAGCAGCGCCAGGGCCTTGTCATAGGCCTTCTGGCCGATGTCCGGCGCCGCATGCAGCGTGCCGGAGCCGAGGGGGGAAAGCAGCAGGGCAAGGACAAGCACCGGGGCGTGGAGCAGCTTCATGGCAGGCACAGGTTAGGTGCAGAGATTAAAGGAGCGCCTCAACCTCGTGGCAAGCTTCATTCCATAGGTGTGCGACCTGTGTGAATGGGCATGCTGCAGTGGCCTCACATTTTCCGAGACATCTGGATGCAGATGCCGCTCGTCTCATGCCATGATGTGGCATCAAATACCCGGAGTCTCCAGAAGCCGGATGTCAGCTTTCCGGCGCAGTTCGTCGAGGCGGGTGGCGATGCGCTTCTGGCACTGCTCATCCTGGAGGATGCGTGTCACTTCCGCCTTCACCTTTTCAAAAGGCGGGGCAGGGGAGGCACGGCGGTCGTCCACCCGGAGGATGATGAGCCTGCCCTCCTGCTCCACAAGCCCGCTTACCCCGCCTTTGCGCGTCTGCGAGATGGCGGCCTTCACCTGCGGGCTGAGGTCTGCGACCGGCGTCCACTCCCAGGCACCGCCGTCCTCGGCGTGGCTGTCCTGGCTGCGGGTGCGGGCCAGTTCCCCAAAGTCTGCGCCTTTGAGGATGCGTGTGCGCAGCATCTCGGCCTCGCGGCGCGCCTCCGGTCCGGGGTGGATGAGGGTGAGCGTGTGCAGCTTCACCTCTGCATCTTTGATCCAGCAGTCCTGGTGCTTGTCGTAGTAGGCGCGCGCCTCCTTTTCCGGGATGTCAGCTTCGCCACCGATGAGCCCACGCATCACGTTCACGATGATCGCACGCTCGCGCTCCGCGCGGAATGCCTTCTCATTCCTGCCCTCTGCAGCCAGGGCGGTCAGATAGGCCTCGCGGCTGCCATCGAAACTGTCGCGGATGATCCTGGCGATGTCATCGTCCACATAGGACTTCTTGATGACTCTGCGCGTGCGGTGGAATTCGTTGAGCAGGAGCTGCTGGTCGATCAGGTTTTCCAGCGCGGCATGCTTTCTTTCAGCCAGTGCCTGCTCCACCAGCGGCTGCTCGGGTGCGTCCTGAAGCTGTGGCCTGCCCTGCGTGTGCCTGCCTGCCGCGTAGTGCTTTAAAAGAGCTTTGTGGGCATCCAGCGTATTCTCATTCGCCTCGGCCGGGTCCGGCTTGGCCTGTGCTTCAGACAAAGACGTGAGCGTGCAGGGCGGCGGCTGTTTTTTGAGCACGGCCTGCACGGCGGAGGTGCGGATCACCGCGCCATCCACCATCACCAGCGGCGGGTCCTTCTCCGGCGGTGGTGCTGCGGCTTTGGCACCTGTCTGCGCGCCGGAGCGCGGAGGATAGGTCAGCAGATTCACGAGGATCTGCGAGTCCTGGGTGGCGGGTGCGTTTTCTCCCAACAGCCTGAGCCGGCCGGTGAGTGCATGCTGCGCATAGTGCAGAGCCTCCTGCGCCTGGCCGTGTGACTTCAGGTGCAAGGCCAGCTCATGGCAGGTGTCCAGCAGAGCGGTGTCACTTTCGGCTCCAGGCTCCTGCTTTTGGATGGCCAGGATGGCACGCATCTCCTGCTCCGCCTCAGGCGCCCTGCCCAGAGCCTCCAGCTCGTGTGCCAGGTCCATGCGGGTGTCCAGAGTCTTCGGGTGCTGCGGTCCCAGCACGCGTGTGCGGATGGCGATGAGCTTCCACGCCGTCTGCTCGGCCTCGGCATGCTTTTCGTTCATGTGCAGGGCCTGCTGCAGCATTTCCAGCACATAGATGCTCCACAAATCGTCCGTGCCATACCGGCTCTGCCGGGTGGCCAGCATCTGGCGCAGCTCCTTTTCAGCCTCCTCCTTTTTTCCATGGTCATGCAGGTCTCTGGCCAGAGTCGCGCGTATCTGCAGTACGCGGTGGTCCTCAGGGCCCAGCACGCGCGTGGCACCGGGCAGCACGCGGCGGCAGATCTCCAGCACCTCCGGCTTCCGGTCCATTTCAGAGAGACACTTGGCCAGCGCCGTCTCACAGTCAAAGGTGGCCTCGTCCTCCGGCCCCAGCACGCGGGAGAGCAGCGGTGCCAGCTCCCGCAGCATAGCCTCGGCCTCGGCGTAGCGGCCCTGTGCATAGAGCGCCCAGGCCAGCTGGGTCCGGGCCACGAGCGTCGTCCTGTGCTCGGCGCCAGAGATGCGTGCGCACAGTGCGGCCACATCGCGGCAAATCGTTTCGGCCTCTGCCGCGTGTCCCTGCTGGAGCAGGGCGGAGGCATGCAGCAGCCGCGCCTTCAGCGTCTCGGCATCCTCTGCACCGAGCACGCGGCTTTCCGTGGCGGCCAGGCTGCGGCACTGCTCCTTGGCCATCTGAAAGCGACCCTGCGCCAAGATGATGCCGATGAGCGCGGCGCGGCTGCTGAGCGTGGCACGGTCTTCCGCGCCTTTGACTCGTGTGAAAAGGGCCACGAGCTCCTGCATCTCGGCCTCGGCGGCGGCATGCTTGTGCTGCTTCTCCAGCGCCTGCACCAGGCTCTCGCGGCAGCGCAGGGTGTCGGCGTGCTCCGCGCCCAGGGCTTGCGTGCGCGCCATCATCAGTAGGCGCAGGGCCTGCTCCGCCTCTGCGTATTTGCCTGCGCCTAGCAGTGCCAGCGCGGCGTCATAGGATTTTTGGCTGATGTCCGGTACGGCTGCTGCGGGAGTGTTCGTCGCGTTCGCCTGTCTTTTCTCAGGGCGCTCAGCCGCAGCGGCGCTGCCAGGGACTGGTATGGCATGCAGTAAAAACAGCAGGACGGCTGGAAGGGGCTTCATGGGAGCGAGGCTGGCCCATCCAGAGTGCAGGGTGGATCAAAAAGTGACAAGATGAATATGCAGAGCCGCCGTCTCTGCCTGTTGCCATGCGCTTTGGCATGAAAAAGATCGTCACCAAGACAAGCTGCCTTCCACTCCAAAGGAGTTCTTTGAAAAGGAAGGTTTCAGGCGCAGTCCTTGAGGGGGAGCTGCCTGAGGTGGCACGATGGCCCCTTGCAGCCCGCCCGATCTCTCCAGCTGCCGCTTTTCCTCCTCGGTGGGCGCACGCCGAACCACCCGCGGATCAGCTGCAGCCTGCGGAGCGCTGCCTGGTTTGGGCTGAGCTGTGCCGACGGACATGTCAGTCACAGGTTTCACATCATACGGAGGCAGTTGGACGGACGCGTCATGCATTTCTTCGGCCCTCTCTGGAGTGATCTGGCTCTGCAAGCCGCGTGGCACGTTGTTCTGATCCATCCATTTCTGATAACCGGCCTGCTCTTTCATCTGGTCCAGAGCCTTCTTTTCAGCGGTCTTGCTGTCCTCAGACGCCCGCTGGTGCTGGCGGAAGGACTGCTGCCCGGCGCGTGTGCCCCAGGGAGTGCGTGGTGTGAAGAAGAGGTGGCCGGGCTTTTTTGAGTTTGGGTTCATGCCAGAACTCCCTGGGACGGGTTTTCAGGCTGCAAGCGGATTTGTCATCAAGCATGGTATTCAATGCTGCAAACTACCACGCATGCCGTGTTCGGCTGCCAGCAGCTTGAAGCCTTAAACCTGAAACTTCGCCACCTCACGCCTTGCGGTTCACTGCAGAGAGCTGGTCCACCAGCCGCTGGCAGGCGCGGGTTTCGGGGTGGTCGCGGCCTTGCAGCTTTGTCCAGCCCGCCAGGGCGTTCCGGGCATAGGGCAGGGCCTCGGAATATTTTTTCTGGTCGGCCAGGGCGACCGCCAGACCTTGAAAGGCGCGCAGTGTCTTGGCATGAGCCGCACCATGCACGCGTTCGCAGAGCGGCAGCACCTCGCGGTATTCCTTTTCCGCCTCCGTGTGCCTGCCCTGCATGTTCAGCAGCCGTGCCAGGCTGCAGCGTGCTGTCAGGGTGTAGGGGTGCGCAGGCCCGAGCGCGCGCGCCTCAGTGCTTATCAGGCTGCGCAGCTGCTCCTCCGCCTCCGCGTAGCGGCCCTGTCCGGCCACGGCCTGGCTGAGCTCCAGGCGGAAGGCCAGCGTGAAAGGGCTGTGCCTGCCATCGGCCTTGGAGAGTGCGGGCAGCAGATGGCGCATCAGCGCTTCAGCCTCCGCGTGCTGGTTTTGCTCCAGGAGGCTCTCTGCCAGCGCGATCCCGCTTTCCAACCTCAATTCACTCTCTGCACCGAGGACCCGCTCCGGCAGGGCCAGCAGCAGGCGGCGTTCCTTGTCGGCTTCAGAGAGCCTGCCCCTCTTTTGCAGGACATTGGCGTAGAAGTGGCGCTCCCACAAAGTGCTCTCGCTTTCCGCCCCGTCCACTTTTGACATCACGGGCAGCAGCCTGCGGTATTCCGCCTCGGCCTCGGGCAGCTGTTTCAGGGTGTAGAGGCAGGATGCGAGACGCCTGCGTGTGAACAAAGCATCCCAGCTCTCTGCGCCCAGCGCCATGGTCTGCAGAGGGAGCAGGCGGCGGCACTCCCGCGCCGCCTCGGCATGCTGGCCGCTGGAGATCAGTGCTTCGATCAGCTCCCGGTGGCAGATCAGAGTCTCTTCATCCTCTGCGCCGAGAGTCTGCCTCATCAGGGGCAGCAGCTCGCGCAGCAGAGGCTCGCACTTCTTCTTTTCAGACTGGAGAATCTCTGCCAGCAGCAGCTGTGCGCGCAGTGTGTCCGCATGCCGTGCCCCCAGAGCCTTTGCCCGTGCGGCTGCCACAGCCCGCGCCGCCTTTTCCGCCTGAGGGAGTTTTTTGGCCAGGTATAGATCCTGCGCGGTGTCATAGGCCTTCTCGTCTGCTCCCGGTCCGCCGCTTGTGGAGCAGGAGCAGAGGGCGGTCAGCAGCACGAGGGCGGAGGTGGCAAGAGAGGGGCGCAGCTTCATCCATGATTTGGGGTTGGTGATATGGATTAAAGAAAGATATGACCCGTCTGGCAAGCCATGATTGCCACGAGCAGCGCCAGACATCGATCACGCCCGCAGGCATGGCTTCACCGGGCAGCTACGTTTGTGCGGCTCAGCGTCCCGGCTGTGCCTGCAGATGGTTCATTTTGAAATACGCCGCGGTGTCATCGGCTGCCGAAAGGGCGGCCTTGGCATATTTTTCAGCCTCCTTTTGAGCGCTGCTCCGGGCGGTCTCACGCGCCTGCCTTTCCCTGGCAGCCTGCCGCTCAAGGTTCAGCTTTGCCCGTCCTTGTCCTCCTCCGGCAACTCACGCCCATCCTCAGAGGCCCGCTGGTGCTGGCTGAAGGACTGCTGCCCGGCGCGCGTGCCCCAGGGAGTGCGTGGTGTGAAGAAAAGGTGGCCGGGCTTTTTTGAGTTCGGGTTCATGCCAGAACTCCCTGGGGCGGATTTTCAGAGTGCAAGTGATTGGATGGTAAAAAATGACATAAACAAACTAAAGATACCATCATTGCTAGCACGCTGCTCATCCCAGCAGCCTGCCGCGCCAGACACTTGAAACTTTCTGCGGCCCGCCCCCTTCAAGCCTCTGCGGCCTGCTTTGCCAGCTTGTCCGCCATTTTCTGGGAGTCCTGGGTGTCGGGGTGGTCTTTGCCCAGGAGCTTGAGCTGGCCTTCCAGGGCGCGGCGCGCGTAGGTGAGGGCCTCGGGATACTTCTTCTGCACGCGCAGGCAGAAGGCCAGATTGTAGCAGATGTGCAGGGTGGTCTCATTCCCGGCGCCGAGCGCGCTCTCAGCATCCGCCAGCAGCTGGCGGAACTCCTTCTCGGCGGCGGCCTCCTGGCCCTGATACACCTGCGCCAGGGCCAGCAGCTCGCGGGTCTGCAGCGTCATGGGGTCCGCCGCACCGAGCAGCCTGGTTTGCTCGGGCAGCAGGCTGCGGCACTCCTTCTCTCCAGCTGCGTATTGCTGCAGATCCAGCAGGGTGCAGGCATGCAGAGACCGGACTTGCAGGGTCTTACGGTGCTCCGCGCCATAGGCGTGGGTGGTGGCGGGCAGCAGCTCCTTCAGCATCTGCTCCGCCTCGGCATACCTGCCCAGCTTTTTGAGGCTCGATGCGCACAGCGTGCCGGTGTCCAGCCTCACCGGGTCTTCGGGGCCGAGCACGCGCACGTCGGTGGCCAGCAGAGCGCGGCTTAGCTGCTCGCACTCCTGCCACTTCTCCTGCTTGTGCAGGCATGAGGCCAGATTGCGGCGTGCCTGCAAGGTGAGTTCATTCTCCGGGCCGAGCGCCTGGGTCAGCCGGGGGATGAGCTTGCGCAGCTGCCCGACCGCCTCTGCGGAGTGCCCCAGCTCGCCCATGAGCGAGTACAGGGCTTCCTGGCAACGCAGTGTCAGATGTGAGGAGTCTCCGAGGGCGCGCGTGCACAGGTCGGCCACCTGGCGGAGCTCCTTTTCCGCGTCCGCCAGTCTGCCCGTTTTCACCAGGAGCACAGCCCATTTGAAGCGGGTGTCCAATGTCTTCCCATCCTCGGCCCCGTACACCCGTGACTGGGCGGAAATCTGGCGCTGCAGCAGCGGCCCGGCCTCTTTGAATTTTTCCTGGTAGCACAAGTTCATGATGAAGTCGTGCAGGCTTCGGAGGGTTTGTTTGTCCTCGGGGCCCAGCGCCTTCTGCTCCAGGGGGATCAAAAGGCGGTATTCCTGCTCGGCAGCCGCCAGATTGCCCTCGTAATCCAGGCTGTGGGCCATGAGGCCGCGCAGTTTCAGGATGGAGGCGTCTGCCGGGCCGAAGACCCGTGTGGCGGCAGGGAGGCACTGGCGGCACAGCGCCACCACCTCCTCGAATTCGGCCAGCTCGAACTGAACATCCGCCAGCACCAGCTGCGCGCGCAGCGTCGCCTCGCTTTCCGCTCCCTCCTGCTTTGTATGGGCCGCCACCAGCGCCTGTGCGGCAGTTTCCGCCTCGACGTATTTTTCCTCCTTGATGAGTGTGCTGAGCCTGGCATGAGCCTTTGTCAGGTCTTCCGGTGCAGCCGGTGCCGCCTTGGCTTTGGTTTTGGCATTGTCCTCCTCCGCGATTCCGGCACCTGTGCCGAGGGTGAAAAGCATCAGGGCAAAGGCGAGAGCGCAGGCGGTCAGTGGCTTCATGCGGGGCGGGTTAGATGCCCTGATTAAAGGAGAAGCACAGGGGTGTGGCAAATGGTATTCCATAGGTGTGTGGCTTATCTGAGGCGCGGTTCCGCTCATCCCTTGACGAAGAGGATTTTTCCGGTGGGATCAATGCCTGATTTCCGCAGGGAATCCTGAAACGCTTTGTTTCGTTTGTTCACGTACTCGTCCGATGCTCCGTGCAGTACGACTTGCTTGGGATCTCCAAAGTGGAGCTTCACGCCGAGGTCGGCGTTCACGGCTGTTTTTCCCTCCGGGTTCTTGTCATCCACCTCCGGTTTGAGATACATGCCGTAGGGAAGGGGGATGGAACCTTCGGGTGCATCCTCAGACGCCCGCTGGTGCTGGCGGAAGGACTGCTGCCCGGCGCGTGTGCCCCAGGGAGTGCGTGGTGTGAAGAAAAGGTATCCAGGCTTTTTTGAGTTCGGGTTCATGCCAGAACTCCTTGGGACGCCGTTTCAGAATGCAAGCCACAGAATCATTAAATGTGGTATTCAATACCGCAAACTACCACCATGCCTCACGCAATGGCCTGCAGCTTGAAGAGTCAGACCTGAGATTCCGCCTCAGGCCTTCGTTTCCGGCTTCGTCAGCCTGTCCACCATGCGCCGGGCATGCTGCGTGCCGGGGGCGTCTGGGCCCAGGGTTTTGATGCGGCCCTCCAGGGCGCGCCGGGCATAGGGCAGGGCCTCCTGGCTTCTGCCCTGGTGCTCCAGAGCCAGCGCCAGATTGTAGCAGTTGATCAGCGTTTCCCGCTGGTCGGGGCCGGAGATGCGCTCCCGCAGCGGCAGCAGGGTACGCAGGTCTTTCTCCGCCTCGTCCGGACGGTCCAGCCAGATCAGGGTGGCGGCCATCTGCTCACGGATGCCGAGTGTGTAGGGCGCCTCAGCACCCAGGACGCGTATGACGAGGGGGACGAGCCGCTGCAGGATCTGGGCCTCCTCTTCGTATTTTTCCTGCCGATTCAGGATCAGGGCGAGGTCTTTCTGGCTGTCGAGGGTCAGGAAGTGTTCGGGGCCGTGGAGCCGCAGGCGCGCGGCCAGCAGGCTGCGGCATTCCTTTTCGGCTTCGTCATTCCTGCCGCTTTCCAAGAGCATGACAAGCAGGTGGTGGCGGGTCGTCAGGCTGTCTTCACCGGTGGGGCCGGTCTGCCTTTCCTGCAGAGCCAGGACGGTGCGCAGCGCCTTTTCACCCTCGTCCTTCCGGCCCATCTCAAAGAGGGCCACAGCATGGGTGGCGCGCGCGCCCAGCGTCACTGCGGCCTCGGGGCCGCGCAGCCGCGTCCATGTGGCCACCAGCTCCCGCGCCTTCGTTTCCGCTTCGTCAGCACGATGCGCCCGCAGCAGGGCGATGATGTGGGCATCGATGACCCTGAGTGTGATTTCGTTCTCCGGGCCGTACACGCGCTGGCGCAGCGCCAGCACCTCGCGGTATTCCTTTTCAGCCTCCTCGAATTTTCCGAGTTTGAAGAGGACATCGGCAAAATAGAGCTTGGCGCGGAGTGTGGTCTTGTCCTCCGGGCCCAGCACCTTCTGCGCCACGGGGATGAAGCGGCGGTAGGGCTCCTCGAGCATGCTGTATTTAGCCTGGAAGTAGAGGCATGAGAGAAGCTCGGCCTGGCACTTGAGCGTTTCAGGCTGGGCGGCACCCAGCACGCGCGCCATGTCCGGCAGCAGCGCACGCAGCTCCTGCTCCGCCTCGGCCCGCCTCTTCTGCGACCGCATGGCATCAGTCAGATCCAGGCGGCTCTGCAAAGTGTCCCGATGGTCCGGCCCCAGGGCGCGTGTGCGCGCAGCGACGATCCTGCGCAGCAGCGCCTCCTCCTCCGCATGCTTGTCCAGGGCGCCCAAAACGTAGGCCAGATCGGTCGCGGTGGAAAGGGTGAGCTTGTCCTCAAAACCGAGCACACGCTCGCACAGGGGCAGCACCTGGAGGTACTCCGCCTCGGCTTCCTTCAGTTTGTCATGTACATGCAGCGCCCAGGCGAGGGAGCTGCGGTCCTTCAAAGTCTCCCGGGCCTCCGCGCCGGAGAGCCGGGTGCTGAGGGACACCGCCCGGCGGTATTCCTCCTCAGCCTGCGCCTGCTTGTTTTGTTTTTGCAGCACGCCGGCCAGCAGCTCGTGCAGTTTCAGAGTCTCCATGTCTTCGGCGCCAAACACCCGCACGACCAGCGGCAGCGCCTGGCGGCATTCCTCCTCCGCCTCGGTCAGTTTCTTCTGGCGAGACAGGGCATACGCCAGGCGTCTGCGCGACTTCAAAGTCTCCGGGTCTTCGGCGCCGAGCACGCGGGTTTCAGTGAGGATCAGGCTGCGGTACGCCGCCTCCGCCTGCGCAGACCTGCCCTGGCCGCTGTAGGTCGCGAGGAGTTCGGACTGGCAGCGCAGCGTTTCGCGATCCTCCGCTCCCAGAACTTTCGTCAGCAGCGGCAGCAGCTCGCCCAGCTGCTTTTCAGCCTCAGCGTCCTTGAATTGAAAAAAGAGGGACTCCGCCAGCAGCAGGCGCGCGCGCAGCGTCTCCCTGTCCTCCGCGCCCAGGGCCTTTGTGCGTGCCGCCACCAGCGCCTGCGCGGCCTTCTCCGCCTCAGGGTGCTTGCGTGCGGCCTGGAGCGCGCTGGCGGCCTCATAAGCCTCTGGGCCGGTGTCATCCGCCGCACGGGCCGCTCCTGCGATATGTATCAAAAAGACCAGCAGGCAGGCTAGGATGGGCGGCGGCTTCATGGTGGGATCAAAGGGAGACGCCTGGACTAATAAACGATCAGCAAAAAGCGCAATCTCCAATTCTTAATCCTGCAACGGTGAGCGGCCTAGACGGCATGTCCGGCCGAAGGCGGTGCCATCTGCATGCTCAATCACAGAAGCCGCACAGGGCCACGGCTCACTTTTTCTTCCGGTAAAAGTCATTGAATGCCTTGATGCCTGGTGCGCGCGGACCGTACATCTTTTCCCAGTGGTCATCGTTCTGCTCTTTGGTGTCGAGAGGCTGAAAAGGCTGGCTGGTGTTCGTCCGCACGGTGATGGTATTACATGATGTAAACTACCATCACGCAACATCCGGCTGCCGGCCGCCTGGAACTGCGCAACGGCTTCACGGCTCCTGCATCTTCCGGATGTCCGCCTTCTGGCGCATTCTGCGGACTTCATCCTCCGCCAGCCGCAGGATCTTCTCCATCTGGGCCATGTCTTCAAAATATTCCTTATGGGTGTCAAAGTCCGGCTCCACCATGGACCTGCGCTCCGCCAGTCGCAGGATGAGGAAATACGTCGGCTGCTCGATGACGCTGCTCAGCTCCCCAGGTTTCAGTCTGGCGACCACGTTGCCTACGTCATCCTCCACTTCGCTCAGGGGCATCCACTCCGACTCACCACCGACTTCTGCCTGGCTGTCCTTGCTACTGGCACGGGCGATGGTGGCAAAGTCCGCACCACTGGCGATCCTGCTCCGCAGCTCCTCCGCCGCACGGCGGGCGTCAGGAGTCTGCTTCAGGATCGTCACACTCTGCAGCTTCACATAGCACGGCCTGCTCAGGCCAGGCCGCAGCCGCTCAAAACAGGCGCGCGCCTCTGCATCCGAGATCTCCACATCTCCTGCAATCCTCTGGCGTGTCATCTTGATCTTGAACTTCCGCGTGCAGCGGCTGCGAAACTCCGCCATCGACCAGCCCTTCCGGGTCAGATCGGCCAGCAGGGCCTCACGATCTCCCATAAACTGGTGTTTGATGGCATCTTCCACCTCCTCGTCCACAAATTCCGGCTTGATGATGCCGCCGAGACGACGGAACTCATTGATCAGGAGCTGCTCGTCGATGAGCACGTCAAGCGCGGTGCGTTTCTTTTCTTCCAGCCCATTCTCCCGCTTGTCCGGCTCCACTGGAAATTCGCTGCGCAGAAGGTCTTCCTGCTCCTGGAGGTGGTAACGAAGATCTTTCGGCATGATCGGCGCCCCATCCACCGTGGCCAGAGGCAGGTCTGCAGCAGCGGCTGCGGAAACGAGCAGGAGAGAGGCGAGGAGCAGCTTCAAGGTGGGCGCGGGTTAAGTGCTCCGATTAAAGGAAGAGCTGAAGTGCATGGCAAGCCCGAATGCATAAGCCCGGGGCTTATGCGGTGGCGGCACACAGTCCCGGGCGGCAGCGAATCTGCCAGCAGGTTCACTCCCTTTTCAGGCCCTGCTTTTTCTTTTGTCCCTCAATGGATTCCAGATCGTCATCCGGTGCGCCATCTGCCTTCGGATCATTGGTGATGCCGACACTCCACGACCTTTCGGGTGCATCTTCTCCTCCCGGATGCTGCCCCTTGTAGCCAAATCCTACATAGCCATGCCATCCTTGCTCCGGGGCGGGCGGAGGAAACGCACTGCTTTGACGGTTTCTCTGATCCCATGTTTGTGACCGATATCCATCAGACCCTGTCTGCTGCCTGAGCTTTTCCTTCTGCAGTGCCATGTTTTTTGCAATAGTCTCTGGTTCCATGCGCTTCACCTCATCATCTGTCATCCCAGGAGGTCGCACCGTCACCTCTCGATAGCTTGGTCGCTCCGGCTGAGGGGGCTGCAATGGTGGCATCTGTGAGTCAGGAGGCGGGATTTGGCCAGCCAGACCTTGCGGCGTCTTCGACAGCCCGGGGGCGGCCTGCCCGCTTAGGTTTCGTGGCACGCCTTGTTTGTCCAGCGTGCGCTCCGCACCATTGCGCCATTGGGACTTGTCCGTGGCCATCTGCGCTCCCAGGCCCTGCTGCTCCTTGCCCCAGAGCAGGTGCTTCTCATCGGCATCCGCCCGCGCATCCTCAGACGCCCGCTGGTGCTGGCGGAAGGACTGCTGCCCGGCGCGTGTGCCCCAGGGAGTGCGTGGTGTGAAGAAAAGATAACCGGGTTTTTTTGAGTTCGGGTTCATGCCAGAACTCCCTGGGACGGATTTTCAGGCTGCAAGAAGTTTTCTTGTTAAATGTGGTATAAAATACCACATGCCGATTCACCGGATCGTGCATGCCTGCCGCGTATCACGAAGGCTGAAGCCGTGGAGATGCCATGTGCGCCACCCGTTTGAAACTTGAAACTTGCAACTTCAAACCGGCCTCTCCCCGTCCAGCGCCTGCTTCACAAAATCAAAGTCATACGCGCCATACGAGCTCCCGTGGGGCAGCGGGTGCTTGTTGTGCTGGTGGCGTGGGGCGCACTCGTGGCGGTGCTGCCTGCGCCAGAACTCCGCCCCCGTCCGCCGCGCCTGCGGCAGGCTGCGCATGCCCGAGGCCGTGCGCTCCGCGTTCACGATGTTGGAGATCCGCATGGCCTCATTCTCCTTGTGCTCAGGGCCTGCGTCCCGTGCATCCGCCACCGGCACCACCGCATCCAGCGCCGTGCGCCCGCTGTGCATGGCCGCCGCGTAGTCCCGGCCCTGTGCCTGCCTGCCGCCCCGGCGCGCCTGCTGCAGCGCCGCATGCGCGTGCGCCTGCTGCAGCACATGGCCCAGCTCATGAGAGATCGTGGCCCCGGTCATCCGCTGCGGATTGAGGTGCAGCGTCACCTGGCCGTCAGCGTCCGTCTCCGTGCGGGAGAGGCCGTGGGCGCAGGGCCGCACCGTGATCCTGCCGGGCAGCCGCGCCACATGCGCCAGCAGCGCCGCCGCTGTGGGAGAGCCGGCCGCCTCCGCCCGCACCGCCTGCAGCACCCGCTGCACGAAATCCCTGCTGCAGCCCTCAAAGGCAAAGCACCCCGTACCCTGCGGCAGATGGCTGCACGCACGCACCCCGCCGCTGCGGGGCAGGGGGCGCGCGCCCTCCGCCGTGCGTGCATCATCATCATTGTCAGCATCAGCCCGGGGGCTCCGGGCACGCACGGCAGGCAGGTGGGAGGCGGCAAAGAGAAACGACATGTACAAGCTCTTGGGCCAGCCCTGCCGGGCGCAAGTCTTTTTGTGTGCTCTGCCATCATGGAAAGTGGTATGATATGCCACAGCCGGTGCTGCATGCAGGCCAGCGCAGCCGCCGCCAGCAGCCCACGGATAGTACAGCGTGATACGAGCGCTTTCAGGCTGGCTGGAGTGAGCATGCCGCATGCTCATCCATCCTAGGTGATCTGCAATGGCAAAGCGGTGGGCGGATGGGAAGATGAAGCCGCATCATCCAGATTTCATGCCTTCATCACCACCACAAAAGCCTTGCTGTCTCATCGTGCTGATGGTGAAATCTTCGGCATGTCTTTTCTCTTAATGAGATTTTTTGGCCATCCGCTCCGGGTCGCATGCGGCATGGCCGCCATCCTCGGCATCACGCAGGTGCCTGCTGGGGCTCAGGAATACTTCCCCTCACCTGGCGACAAGACGAGCCCCCGGCCCCTGCCATGGGAGGAGAGCGGCCTGCGCGCCGCACTGGCAGATGCCTCGCTGGAGGTGCGCTCGCAGGCGGTGTTTCACATCACGCACAATCGCTGGGCGCGCCTCCTTCTCACGGCCAAGGACCTGGAGCCGCTGCTGCAAAGCCCCAATGAGGAGATCAAAAAACAGGCGGTGGAGGCGCAGGCACAGCTCTCTGCCACGCCCGCACCCGGCGGCGCAGAATCAGCCGGGAAGAAGCACGATCCCTCTCCGCCCGAGAGTGCGGAGGCTGCGCAAAAAGCGCCCGTGGAGATCGCGCCGGAGCGGGTGAAGGAGCTGCTGACCCAGCTGCATGATCCGCACTTCTATGATCGTGACCATGCCGTCAAGGCGCTGGGCCGCGCCGGCACGCTGGCCACAGAGGAGATGGTCAGTGCCCTCGTGCCGATGCTGCAGGACCCGAGCCTCCGCGTGGTCTGCAGCGCCGCCCTTGCCCTGCGGGACATGGGCCGGGAGGAGGCCGCCTGCCGCGAGGCGCTGCTGCGCCTGCTCAAGGCTTACAAACCGTTGCCGGAAGAGACTGGCTTTTTGGAAAGCCTCGGCGCTTTCAGCCTGGATGAGATATTCTACGTTATGACGGCGGCGGATTTGGAGTCGTCACCTGAATTCATCTCCCAGATCGTGCGTCAGCTCAAAGACCCGCTGCTGTTCATGCGTTCAGAATACACCCGCTCGGCGGTGTCCAGCTTTGTGCAGGGCATGGGGCCAAAGATCTCCCCGTATCTGAAGGATCTGCTGCCGCTGCTGCAGGATGCAAACCCCAACGTGCAGCTGCATGCGATGTATGCCCTGCTCGATGTGGGAGATGAGGCCGCGCCCACCGTGGCTCGTGCACTGCTGCCGCTCTTCACGAGCACGGATGACCACGTGAGGTACCTGACCGCGAATTACTGCTACGCGCTGGGCCCTGCCGCCGCCCCGGTGGTGGTGCCTGCGCTGCTGCCCTTTCTAAGGAAGACCAATGATGCGAGCAGGCTGCGCGCCATCATCTCACTCGGGCGCCTGGGCCCGTCGGCTGCACCTGCGGCCAGAGAGCTGCTCGCCGTGCTCGACCACCCGGATACGGAGCCAGTCGGGCATCAGGGTGGATTTTCCCAGCACGCCGCAGCGGAGGCTCTGGGGCAGCTCGGCCCCGGTGTGGAGCCCCTCGTCGTTCCGGCGCTGGTGCAGCATTTCAAAGACGGAGACGCGATGCTCGGTTTCAGCATTCTGCGTGCCTTTGAGTGCATGGGTGCAGCAGCCGCGCCTCTGGCCATCCCCGCCGCACTTCCGCTGCTCCAAAGCACCGACGGCCAGATCAAGGTGTGGGCCTGCGAGACCATCAGACTCTGGGGAAACTTCCAGCGCGATCCCGCCTGGCAGTGCGCCGCACTCGCAGGTGCCACCGCCGTCACCAAGGAGGAAGACTTACCGTACCTCCGCTACTCCCTCTACCTCTGGTCCGGGCACGATCCCGAGCTGCTGCTGAGCGTCCGCTGGCTCGGCCATCCCGCCGCCCCTCCCATGCCTGCAGGCGGCGCAGCCCTCAGCGCCGCAGAGCAGCAGTCCGTGCTGCACATGCTCCACACCCTCTGGGCCCACAGCGCCAAATATCCAGCGCTGCGCCAGGAGATGGCCGCACGCATCGCCGATTTCGCGCAAAGCATCACCACCGCGCCGGATGAAAAGGTGGTGGAGCTGCTGAAGAAGATGGATGAGCTATTGAAAGCCGACACCATCAAAGAAACCCAGCCTGCATCCGCCAAGGCGCGCAGCACTGTGCAGAGAGCGCTGACGCGTGGCTGACAGAGAGAATCGTTGGGAACATCAAGCCGTAATCTTGAGCCTCGGAGATGCCGCTCAGTCCTCTTTCGTCGCTGCTCCGGACTTGGCAGGGCTCTCCTTCGTCTGCTGCTCCTCCAGTGCGGCCCACCACTGCTTCAGTGCCTCTTGGAGCAGCGGCTCATCCTCCTTGTCTTTCAGCCGCAGGTGCTTTCCCTCCAGCAGCTCCTTGCCGGCGATGTAGGCCAGGTAAACATCCCGCAGCCAGAGACACACGGGTTCTGAATAGTCTGGCAAGCTGCCGGGAAGAAGCCGGCGGGCGTACAGGTCATACACATCGTGGTCGATGCTGGTATAAGGAAACAGTTCACGGTTGTTTTTGACACGCGTCCACGCCCAGGAGACGGGATAGACGTACTCCACTGAGATTGAGTTATAGTTCGCATTCAGCATGTCATAGTAGCCCACGATGTCCGTCAGTGCATCGGAGGCGGGGTGTTTCATCCAGTCCGTGAGCACGCGGCAGGTGACCTCCACACGGTCCTTTCCGCAAAAAATCGCTTTTTGCGCGGCGAGGTAGGAGTCCGCCACCTCATCCAGCATTCGGGCGTCCGCAGTCTTGATCCAGGGGGCATAGGGGCGCTGGCTGCCATCCAGCCTGCTGAGCCTGAAACCGGCAAAATAGAGCGTGAGATTCTGGCGCAGCCACAACCGGGACTTTTTTTGGATGGAGGTGTCACTTGACTGCAGTGCATCATGCAGCAGGGCACCCAGAGCTCCCTTGTACTCGCCCGGGCTTCTCTGCTCAACCCGGCCATCCCTGACATCGATCTCAAAGAAGGCCGGCCAGAAGGGGTAGATGACGAAGGGCGGATTTTCGAAAGGTGAAAAGCCGGAGTCATACATCGTCCAGAAATGTTCCCGCAGCACAGAGACATCTTTTTTCCATCCTGACGGCGGGAGCATGAGGTCCTCCATCCGTTCAATGGTCAGCGGCGCGGGCTGGAGCTCTGCGGCGCTGCTGTGCCCAACCCAGCCGTGGCAGGCGAAAACGCATGCCAGGAGATTAACGAGTGAGACCAGAGAGAAGGCTGAACATGTCTTCATCGGCATGGTAGTCAAAAGTGGGTGCGGGAGTGTGGTTGTTTTGACCGGCAGGCTTCCGATACACGACCTCAGCACCTTTGAAAAGGCTGATCGGGTACGCGGAGATGTTTAGCCCGCCATTCTGGTTTCCGCCAAGGCAAAAGACCTGGGTGCCATCTTTGCTGATGCCTATCACGGTGGCCACATGCCCTTTGGGCAGCTCCGCCAAGGCGCGCAGCACTGTGCAGAGAGCGCTGACGCGTGGCTGACAGAGAGAATCGTTGGGAACATCAAGCTGCAATCTTGAGCCTCGGAGATGCAGCTCAGTCCTTTTTCGTCGCTGCCCCGGACTTGGCAGGGCTCTCCTTCGACTGCTGCTGCTCCTCCAGTGCGGCCCACCACTGCCGCAGTGCCTTTTGGAGGAGCGGCTCATCCTCCTTGTCTTTCAGCCGCAGGCGCTTGCCTTCCAGCAGCTCCTTGCCGGCGATGTAGGAGAGCAGCACGTCCCGAAGCCAAAGACAGACGGGATCTGAGGAAGCCGGCAGTGTGCCAGGGATAAGCCGGTAAGCATACGCATCCAGCAGGTCGGAATCGATGGTGGTGGAAGCTCTCATGGTCAGATTTCCCTTCTCGCGTCCCCATACCCACCGGACCGGGTAGATGTGATCCACCGCGATGGAGGCATCGCTGGCCTGCAGCATGTCATAGTAGCTGACGATGTCCGTCAGAGTCGTGGAGTGCGGATGGGTGATCCATTCAGTGACCTGCAAAGCCGAGATCTCCTTCTGCGCCTTTCCTATCCGCATCAGCTTCTGCCCGGCCACGTAGGCGTCTGCCATCTGGTCCAGCCGCTGCGCATCCTCCGGCTTGATCCATGGCGCATAGGGCCTCTGCCCCCCGATCTTGCTCAGCCTGAAGCCGGCAAAGCAGAGGACGAGATTTTGGCGCAGCCACAGGGCGGACTTTCTGCGGATGGCGGCGTCGGGGGATTCCTGTGCGTCTGAGAGCAGCTCTGAGAGATTGTACCCAAAAGACCGCAACATGCGGTCTTTGACCTGTCCGTTCTCCACGCCGAGTTCAAAAAAGGCCGGCCAGAATGGATAGACGATGAACAAAGATGGTTCGCCCGGAGGATCGTCGCCGACCGTGCGGGTCTGCCAGAAATGAGCTTTCATCACCTCCTGGTCCACCTTCCAGCCCAGCGGCGGCAGCATAAGATTCTGCAATTCTTCAGTGGAGAGCTGTGGCTGCCCTGACGCAGCAGTGCCCGCCATGACGGACGAGCCGACAAGGAGGATAAGAAGGCATGCCTTCGCCTTAACGAGTAAGACCTGCCAGGATGTCGAAGGTCGATGGATCGGCATTGTAGTCAAAGGTCGGTGCGGGGGTGTTGTTTTGCTGACCCAAAGGTTTTTTGAAGACGATGGTGGCGTCCTTGTATTTGGCAGCTTTGGCAGGGTCTGTAAATGCACCAATCGGGTAGGCCGAAATATTTAATCCATCATTTTGATTTCCGCCAAGGCAAAAGACCTGGGTGCCGTCCTTGCTGATGCCTATCACGGTGGCCACATGGCCTGTTTTATCATTTTCGTATCGGATGTGGTAAACGTCTCCCACCTTGATTCCTCCAGCATTGGGGCCGCTTGTTTTTCCCCACTTGCGCCAGTTTCCGGCCCAGGCTGCATTGCCTGGCGGCGCGATTTTTGCCTTGCCCATGGCTTTCCCCATGGCTGTGCCGCACCATGCGGCTTTAGTTGGGTCTATACCCAGTGCGCTGACAAGAGCGGAGTTGGCCGAGCCATTTTTGTTTTTTTCCCTTTCGCCGAAACTGGGTGCGAAGATGAAAAAAGAAAAGCCATGCCCAAGCTCTTGGGTCCGATCTGCCAGGCGAAAGCACATGAAATGCTTTTTCATCATAGAATATGGTAGTATAGGCGCTGCACTGATGCTTCAAGAAAGCACAGCACCATTCCATCACCGCCCCTTCGCATCTGCCGCCAGCGCGGCCTGCACCTGCCGCAGTGCGGTGGCGCAGTCGGCGGTGGTGTCTTCGGCCAGCTGGGTGGAGAGCGTGCGCAGGACATTGCGCGTGGGCTCATCCAGCGGTCCTGCCTTCATCTGCGCGGCCACCATCTGGCTGGTGCGGCGGGCCATGGCCTGGCGCAGCGCGGTGTGGCCGGCATCGGCACCCGCGCTGTGCGGCCACAGGCGGGAGATGAGGCCCAGCACCTCCTGTGGCGGGGTGTCTCTCAGCGGCGGGTCGATGTCTGTCCGCCCGAGCCAGCGCACGGCCTGGAGGTGTGCGGGCGTGCGGCCCAGCCAGAGGTAGAGATAAAAGCGATGCTCGGGATACGGCCCTACCACGTGAGTCCACGCCAGCAGGTCCGCCACTTGTGTGTCAGACACAGGGTGGATGCCCGAAACACCCAGCGCCTGGCGGCAGGCGAGGTCCAGCTCGTATTCCATCCCCACTTTCGAGGTGAACAGCAGCTCCAGCAGGCGCTGCTGCGTCTGCGGCGGCAGCTTGTCTCCCATCTGCGCCAGGGCGTAGGCGGCATCCCAGGGCGTCTGGCCATTGCCCACCTGATTCTGGATGACTCTGAGCAGCGCCTCCTGGGCCTCTGGCGTCATCTTCTCACCCATATTTCCGAGGGCAGGTACGGCAGCCTCGAAGGGGGACTCGTCCAGCATGCTCATCTTATCGGTTTCCGCTTCCAGGTCGGCGGGAGAGTTGTTCTCTGCTCTGGCTGGAGTGGCATTGGCGGTCGCGGGTGCTGTGGCGGGTGCAGGCACTGTGTCTGGGGCGGCGGGGGGCACGCCGGGCAGAAAGGGGTCTGGCGTCAGGCCGCCGGAAGACGAGGCAAAGGGGTCCTGATGCCGGCGTATGTTTCTTTGCAGGATGCCCGCCAGCGCCGGAGCGGCCTCCGGCGGCATGTGTGGGCCGAGGTGCTGCATGGCCACCACGGTGCTGTAGTACAGGCTGCGCGGCAGGCTCCTGTCCTGCAGCAGTGCCAGCAAAGCCCGCCTGGCCGCTGGTGTGGCGCTGGCACCCAGGCTGCCCAGTGTCTGTGCGGCCATGCTGCGAACGTACGTCCCGGCCTTCTCATCCTGCAGGCAGGTCAGCAGAGCCTGCTGCACCTCCGGTGGCAGGGCACCGCGCGCTGCGAGCCGCTGAAAAAACTGCTCTGCGAGGGTGCTCAGCGTGTCTCTGCCTGCCTCCCGGTCCAGAAACTCCTGCAGCAGCACGTGGATGACGGCAGCGTCCGGCTGCGGGCGTACTCCGCTCAGGGCACGCAGCGACGGGCCGTCCACCGGCAGCCGCTTTTTCCGCGCGGCGTGCGCGCTTTTCAGAAAGCCGGACACCAGCCGCTGCTGAAAGGCCGCGGGCATTTCCGGCCCGGCCAGAGCCAGGGCATTCTTCATCTTTTCTTGAAACAGGAAGTGGGACTTTCTGGTATCCGCGTCCGCATTCTCCGGCGGTGCCTCGTCATGCGCAGCCAGCAGCGCCTGCTGCACCTCCGGTGGCATGTGCTTGCCCAGCAGCGCCAGGGCATGGGCTGCCATGGTGCGTGAACTGTCCCAGGCACGCGGATCGCGCACAGTGGAGAGGAGATACTCCAGCGCCTGCGGCGGCATCTGCGGCCCCAGGCGGCCCATGGCCTCCGCCGCATGGCTCCGCAGTCCGGAGGGTGTGCCTGCATCCAGCAGCAGGCCCAGCAGAGCCTTCCTCACCTGTGGCTGCAGACCCACACCCACGCGTGCCAGGGCATCCGCTGCATAGTCTTTTGCGGTATCATCCGCCTGCGGGTTCTGGATGAATGAGAGCAGCGACTCCTGCGTGGCGGGAGTCATGGCGGGGCCCAGTGTTTGCACAGCCTCATAGGCATCCGCCATCATCATAAAGCTGGGGTTTGGCTTTTGAATCAGAAGCGCCGTCTCCATCTGCGCCTCGGGGATCATGCTGCCGCCCAGCCTCCACAGGGCTTGCCAGATCCTGGTCTTTGCCAGGAAATCCACGCTCTCGTCCTTCAGCATGCGCAGCAGCTCGCGCTGCACCTCCGGCGGTGTCTGCGCGCCCAGCTGCACGGCAGCCTCCGCCGCCAGCGGCTGCATTCCCCCGTCTGAGAGCGCCAGCCACTTCAGCCACTGCTCGGTGGAAAAATGAAACGGCAACACCCACTTTTTATCCTTGCAATAGCCCAGCGCGTAAAGCTGCACGCTGGCTGCCGGATCATTCAGCGCCGCCTCGATGCCCGCGCGCTGCCACGGCGCAGGCTCCTTCTCCGGCGGCATCCGTGGCATGGGTGGCGATGCCAGTGCACCGAGCTGCATGCAGGCCAGCGCTGCCGCCGCCAGCAGTCCACGGGAGGTACAGCGCGATACGAGCGCTTTCAGGCTGGTCGGGGAGAGCATGCCGCATGATCATCCATCCTAGGTGATCTGCAATGGCGAATGGGAATGCACGGCCAGATCAGGTTTGGTGAGCCGAATCGTGTGGTATTTCATGCCAGTCTTTCTGCAGTCTGGAAATCTGGAAATTTCGGTGCGAGCAGCGAGCCATGATCAGACTCAGAGATCACCACTTCACTTGGTTCCTAAAAATTGCCAAACAACACAAACGCCAGCATCCACACCATCAACGGCCAGTTGAAATGCAATGCCCCGTGCCACCAGTCCCAATGACCTGACCCGTCAATCTGGTAAAAGCTCGCCCTGAGTATTGTCACGAGATCCTGCCTGCATGGCGGGGCCAGTGCGGGAGCCGCTTCCTGTGAACAGGTTGTTTCATTTTGGGCTTCCTTCTTTTGCGGCGGCGGGCTTGACGATTCCCGGCATGAATCCCTCGATTTGAGCATCGACCTTGTCATAGTCCCCTGTCCAGGAAAGTGCCTTCTCAAAGTCTCCTACAGAGGAGATTTTTTCGACATCTCTCCGAATGATGTCTTCAATTGCGGAGGCGTTGGCGTCAGCCGGGCTCTGATCTTTGGCAATGCTATCAAAGGATGTTAAATACCAGACATCTTTGGGGACGACCAGACGGATGTAATCACCAGCCACGATGATCATTTGACAGGTCAGCCGCTTGTTCTTGTAGGTGTTGAGAATCAGGCTGCGATAGGTGTTAAAGCCACCTCCGCCTGTGGGGTCTTGTGTGCCGTCGGGGTTGCCGAGGCCGCGAAAGTCCGCTTTGGAAAAAATCTCCGCCAGCTGCGTTCTGCCCTTGAGTGTCTTTGACCGGTAGCCGGTCAATGTCTCAAAGCTGTCTGACAGGCTGTCCAAGATCCTCACCTCGTCGGCGTCCATGATCGCATTTTTGATCAAGGTGTTGGCGTTGGTCTCTTCAGCGAAGGAAAAACGCATGCCAGCCTCCATTAAAACCAAGGCCACCAGCAAGAACCGCATGAATTTGAGATGCATGGTCTAGGGGATTGGTTGGGCCTGAATGAGCTCGCCCTCAAAGGAGTTGGATCGGTTGTTCATGGGGCCTGTCACGGCATCAATCGTGATCTTTGATCCTTTGCCAAGAGATTTTAGAAGCTCATTCAGATAATTTTGCCCTGCCTGCCCCTGTCCCACCCGGCATCCTCCAAAGTGGATGTGGCCGTCCGGGGCCATGACACTGGAGATGATCTTCCATGCTGTAGATTGTGGTGAGAGAGAGGTTTCGTTATCGTAAGAGCCTGGAAATCGGCCAAAGCGCTGATTGCCAGGTATTCCGTGGTCTAGTATGACCAGATGGGTAAATCCTCCTTTGTTCTGCGCTGCCAGTGCGTCAAGTTTCCTGACCCATCCTGGATCTGAAATGTCTATGAGTCTGGGGTTTGTGGTGGCACCTGAATAATCCTGCAGCATCCCCAAAGCCTGCTGCTCCATCGTTGTGCCGCTGCTGTATTGACGAAAAAGATCTCCGACGGCTTTTTTGTTGTATAAAATGACCACATTAGCTCCCCTCGGGAAAACAAAGTACTTTTTAAGTTCAGGCGGGGCGGGTGCTGGGGACTGTGACACTGCAGGCGCATTTGGTGGAGGATTTGCCGCCGGACTCTGTGCCTGAGCAACTGCTTGTGGCTGCACGGCAGGCTTGCCGCCCGGTGTCTGTGTCGGTGGATTGGCTCCAGGCACCTGCTGCTGCGCGGCAATAGCTTGCGGGGCTCCATGAAGACGCTGCTGCGCCGTTGGTCCGCCGGCCCCACGAGCTTGCTGCTGCTGTCTAGAGTAGGCATCGGGAGCCCTGCGTTCTTCAATCAGGCGGCTGCTGGTTGCCACTGAAGGGCTAGCGGCGATGGAGCCCGCCGCATCCGGCCCACGCCGCGCTGGCTTCCCTGCGGCTGGCCTCGGCCCCCGTAGCTTTGGCGTCCGCTCCAGTCCGGTGAGGAAGAAGGCGCACGACCCGCCCGTTGGGCAGGCTTGCCATCCCCTTTGATTTCTGACAGATGCTGGTAGAAGCCGGTATCGGGTGATGCAGTGCCGATGTCCTCCGGACGAACATTGAATCCAGAATCGGGATGATAGGACCCGCTCTCAGGTGGGTGATACCACGAGCTGGTGTCATCATGCTCTCCATGCTCCGGGGCTTCGTCATGCACGCCGCCAGGTGGGGCGTCCTCATCATGCTCAGCACCGGCATCCGGCCCATGCTCGCCATCCGCACGCCGGGGTGCGGAAACCGGTGCCGCAGAGTCCGCACGCCTGCGCTGCTGTTGCTGCTCCGCCAGCTCCTTCAGCCTGGCCATCCAGTCGCTGGCAGCACCGCTGCTGCGCGGGGCAGGGGAGCCGCCGGTGCTGCGTGCGGCCTCAGGCTCCGGCATGCGCCCCTCCAGATGGCTGCTGGCCCGCACCCCGCCGCTGCGCGGCATCGCCTCCGGGTTTTCATCATGATCATCATCCTCCAGTGCAGGACGACGGACGCGGGAGGCAGGCAGGTGCGAGGATGAGAATAGAAAAGCCATGCACAAGCTCTTGGGTCCGGTATGGAATGCGCAAGTGCTTTGTGTGTTTTTTTATGGTGGTACGTGGTATTGATCTTTTGCCATTGTAAAGGCGCGGTGGATTATGGCTTGGAGAGGTTTGCAGCAAAGCACCTCGCTAACGTCTGGCTGCGAATGCCCGCGCCCGTGAATGGGCTTCCGCCTGCTGCTCGGAGGTCAGCTCTTTTTCGTGATCTTGGATCCATTGGCTGGCTTCAGCATCGCCGCTGGCGGAGGCCAGAAGGCACCACTTCAGCGCCTCCACGGGGTCTTTGGTGATACCCGAGCCCTGGGCGTGGCATAGGCCGAGCTGGTACTGTGCCCGGGACTGGTCTTGTGCGGCGGCTTTTTGAAACCACTGCGCCGCCTGCACGGGGTCCTGCGGTGCGCCCCAGAGCCCGCGTTTGCAGATGAATCCGAGGGCCGTCTGCGCCTCGGCATGGCCGTTTTCAGCGGACTGGCGGTACCAGCGCACAGCCTCGGCTGGATCCTCGGCTACGCCATCTCCATGCAGGTGGCACTCTGCCAGCCGGAACTGAGCCGGGGCATAGTTTTGGCTGGCGGCCATCTGCAGCCACTTCACCCCGGCCGCCTTGTCCTGCGGCACGATGGAGCCTGCGAGATGCGCCACGCCGAGTCCATACTGCCCTTCAGCATCGCCTTGGGCTGCGGCTTTGCGCCACCAGCGCAGCGCCGCGGCGGGGTCCTCCGGCCGTCCGGCCCCGGTGGCATAAGCGGTGCCCATTTTGGCCTGCGCAGCCGCATGGCCCAGATCGGCTGCCTGGCCAAACCAGCGCAGGGCCTCGGGGGTGCCGCCGCTCTTCTGGCAGCTCAGGCCTTTCTCATAGCATGTTGCAGCAAAGCTTTGATCGGCGGCTGGATCACTCCAGTGCAGCGGCAGCCAGCCGAGCTGCCACGCCGCGACGCCGAGCAGGATAAACAACCCCACTAGACACAGGTGGTGCCTCATGGCCCGGTTCCCCCTGCGTTCTTCATTCCGGCTTTCCGTTCTTCATTGATCCGGGCATTGTGCCTGCGCAGGTCTTCCAGGGTGCAGTCTCCAGTGATGCCTTCCTTGAACACGGCGGTGAAATGCTCCTGCATGGCGTTTTCGTCAAATTTGCTCCGGTTGTCTCGGTCCACGATTTCGTTCACAGCTTTGAGAGCATCATTGATCGTGCCGCCTTTTGTCAATACTTCCATAAACGTTTTCATCTGGCCGGGGGCATCGCGCTCTCCGGCCTTTCCTCCTGCGGACACGACCAGGGGCACCCCGGCATCATTGAGTTTTGACATGTCATGGGCGTTCACCTCGCACCCGCTGACAAAGACCATCATCGGTGCGCCGTTTTTGCTTTGAGCGAGGTCGTCCTTCAACTGCCCGACTGAATAGCCTGTCCCCTCCTGCTTGTAGGGCAGGCCTAATATGTTTTTCCGATCATAAGAAATAGGAACCTCCTGTTTACCAGCGTTGGCCCCTCCATGAGCTGCGAGGAAGGCTTCCGCGCCTACGCGCCCTCCATGACCGCTGTAAACATAAATGTCCCCAGTTCCCAGGCTTCGGGTTCTCTCCCGGATTTGAGCGAGAGTAGGGTTGGCCTGTTTGGCATACTCCAGCCCCATGGCACCAGCTTGTGCAGACAAATCCGCAGGATTCCCAAACCATGATGGGCCCACTTCGTCAAACACCAGGCGGCCGGGCCGGGGTGGTAGTTTCCCCTGCTTGATGTCTTCTGCATATGCAGCGCGCGGTGGGGTGCTGGATGGGATTTGCTGCTGGCGCGGAGTCTCATGGGAGGCACGTGGTTGTGGTCGGCCCAGCTGCCAAGGGCCTGTTGTTTCCTGTGCCGGTGAAGCCGCATGGGCTGCTAGCAGCGCTGGTGTGGCAGGGTGCTTGTCTGCCGCTGGCCGGTTGTATCTCCGGAATCGGTTTTGGGCATTCGCCGAATCGTCATGGGGTCGGAGATAAAGATCACTGGCAGGCCCTGGCGCATAGGCAGGACCATTGGAGAATCTGGATGTGCCAGATTCTGGACGATGCACGAGGTTGCTGATCGCCGGCCTGCTCGCGAGGCCAGGGGAAGGGCGGTTTTCAAAAAGGCGGCTGGCGGGCGGAGGACGATTGGAGTCACTGCGGCTGTCGTGTTGGATATCACTCTCTTGGCCAGGAGCCTCGTCCTCATCATGCTCAGCCCCGGCATCCGGCTCATGCTCATCATCCGCGCGCCGGGGGCCGGAATTCGGTGCGGCAGAGTCCGCGCGCTTGTGCTGCTGTGGCTGCTCTGCCAGCTCCTTCAGCCTGGCCATCCAGTCGATCCCGGCACCGCTGCTGCGCGGGGCAGGGGAGCCACCTGCGCTGCGTGCGGCCTCAGGGGCCGCCACACGCCCCTCCAGATGGCTGCTGGCCCGCACCCCGCCGCTGCGCGGCATCGCCTCCGGGTTTTCATCATGATCATCGTCAGCCTCCAGATCAGGACGGCGGACTCGGGTGGCAGGCAG
>APMI01004111.1_pt1 | contig 67756 bp, 59 predicted proteins | sample 667938 | NCBI WGS metagenome assembly APMI01 (sample SAMN01084076, study PRJNA167559) | wastewater metagenome | biome: Wastewater | place: Denmark: Ejby Moelle, Odense | collected 2011-11-28
GCTAGCCTTTGCCACCCTCATGCTATCCTCACTCTTTCCCAAAAGTTAATAACAGGCTCTAGGAACTTGGAGGGTGATGGCACTCAACCGCTCAAAATCCTTGGACCTCTTCTTGGAATGCCGGAGGCCAAATCGATTTTTGGTGAGCGACTACTTTTCGAGCTTCGTGGTGCTTTGCTAGAAAAATCCGGTTTTAATTTCCGAAACCAACTAGCTCATGGCTTTGTTGACTCAGCCAACTGTCAATCAATTCCAGGAGTGAACCTTTGGTGGCTCACAATTAGACTCTGCCTATTCCCGATCATGGCCTTTATGTCTCATAATGGTCAGTTGGTGCGAGGAGACTTAATAATGAAGGCGAGTAAAGAGGGCGGTGGAGAGGACGCTGGCCAAGAAAATCCGGCTGTATAGGGGGCAACCTGCGCCCGAAGCCACATTTCAGGACATTGATTAAATCTTAGTTTCACGCCATTGTATTGTTATATCACCAAGAATCCCTGCGCGTCCATTTTTGCACCGGGAATGATGATGGTGGTGTGGTCGTCTTTGGTGAGGAGGCCGGTGATGTGGAGGCCTTCGGGGGGGCTGGATGGCGAGGCCGGGGTGGAGGTGGCCGAGGGTGTTGGGTTTGCGGCTGTGGCCATGGTCGTTCGTGACGGGTATCCAATCTCAGCCGCTGAGGTCAGACTTGTTTTCAATGCGCCATGTTGTGAGTGCTGGCATCGCTACGCGATGCGGTGGCTGAGGTGGTGCGATGTGCGTGCTACGAGGGGTGTCGCTGCGCTCAACCCCTCGCTACAGGCTGGGATGGCTACGCCATCAATGGGCCTGTGAAATCGTGGCGAGAAGGGAGGTGCGACGAGATGGAATGGCGGGAAGTCGCTGCTGGAGGGCGCGGCGTGTAAAGAAGGTGATGGGTTTGCTGCCCGGGCTGCTGGGGCGGATACCCAGGGCGGTGCTCGCTGAGGCTTCCTCCTTCGCTCTGCGAGCTTCGGAGGACAGGCTGCTTGCCCTGGGCTGCGCTAGGCCGCACCTTTGGTGCTAAAAACCGGGTGGCAATGGGAGCGGTCTCACGGTTGTGGCCGTGGTCATTCGCGAAGGGTATCCAATCTCAACCGCTGAGGTCAGACGCGTTTTCAATGCGCCATGGTGTGAGTGCTGGCATCGCTACGCGATGCGGTGGCAGAGGAGGTGGGATGTGCGTTCTACGAGGGGTGTCGCTGCGCTCAACCCCTCGCTACAGGCTGGGATGGCTCCGCCATCCATTGGCCGCGAATGACCGTGAATTGGAATCAAACCGTGGTGACCCAAAAGCCGTGCTCGTCCACTTTCATGCCTGAGAGGATGATGGTGCGGTCGTCTTCGCTCAACCCCTCGCTACAGGCTGGGATGGCTCAGCCATCCATTGGCTGAGAATGATTGCGAATCAGAATCAAACGGTGGCTACCAAAAAGCCGTGCTCGTCCACTTTCATGCCTGAGAGGAGGATGGTGCGGTCGTCTTCGCTCAACCCCTCGCTACAGGCTGGGATGGCTCCGCCATCCATTGGCCGAGAATGACCGCGAATCAGAATCAAACCGTGGCCACCAAAAAGCCGTGCTCGTCCACTTTCATGCCTGAGAGGCTGATGGTGCGGTCGTCTTTGGGGAGGAGGCCGGTGATGTGGAGGCCTTCGGGGGTGGGCTGGATGGCGAGGCCGGGGAGGAGGCGGCCGAGGGAGTTGGGTTTGCGGCCGAGCTGCTCGTCTTTGTCGCCGGCGGGCATGGGCGGGTTGGGGGTCTCGGTGCTGAGGAGGAGGGAGGTGAGGGGATCGATGTAGCCGCGGAGGGCCTCCTTCGCTAAAGCTTCGAAGCCCAAGCTGGGGGGCTGAGGCTGGGCCGGGGAGTCGGACAAGGGAGGAGCCTCATTTGCTAAAGCTTCCTCCTTCGCTAAAGCTACGAAGGACGAGTCGTAGCCCAAGCTGGGGGAGGGAGACGGAGATCCGGGCGAGGGCTGAGGACAGAGTGGGGGTCGGAGACCCCCGGTCCTTGGGGCGTTGGCTGAAGCTTCCTCCTTTGCTGAAGCTACGAAGGACGAGTCGTAGCCCAAGCTGGGGGGCTGAGGCTGGGCCGGGGAGTCGGACAAGGGAGGAGCCTCCTTCGCTAAAGCTTCCTCCTTCGCTGAAGCTACGAAGGACGAGTCGGAGGACGAGTCGTAGCCCGAGGGAGGAGGAGTAAGAGGAGGAGGAGCCTCCTTCGCTAAAGCTACGTAGCCCACGGGAGGAAGATCGACTGGATCGCTGTCGAGGCAGAAGACGAGGCGCTCGTGGCCGGTGAGGCTGGGGAGGGTGGCGCGGGTGCAGAAGGCGACGATGTGGGTGGCGTGGGCGTCGGTGGGGTGCTCGATAAATTTGGTGCCGGGCATCACCTGGGTGAGGGCTTTGACGGTGCGGTGGATGATGCTGCCCTCGGGCTCGAGGGAGAGGAAGACATCGCCTGCCTGATGCCACTCGACTTCGGCGAGGCGGAGGGCATTGGCGAAGGCTGGGAGGTCGGCCTCTGCGTGGAGCCAGCTTTTGCGCTGGAGGAAGGCGGAGCTGCTGAGCTGCAGCATGGACTGGCGGACGGCCTCGGCGGTGGCGGCGCGTGGGGCGAGGGGCTGGCCGAAGTGGACTGAGACGGGGTAGCGGATGTGCTTGGGGCGCTTGGTGAAGAATTTGCCGCCCTGGAAGGAGAAGATGCTGCCGTAGAGGCCGTCGAGATAGACGGGGACGACCTGGGCATCGGCCTGACGGGCCATGAGCTCGAAGCCGCGGCGGAGCTCATTGATCATGCCGTGGCGGGTGATCTGGCCTTCGGGGAAGAGGCAGACGATCTCGCCCTCTTTGAGAGCGGCGGCGACGGCGCGGACGGCGTCCTTGGCACGGGTGGCGGAGATGGGGACGGTGCCGACGAGGCGCATGAGCCATTTGAGCCACCAGAGATTGTAGAGGGCGTCCCACATGACGAAGCGGACGGGGCGGCGGCTGGCGGAGCCGACGATGAGGGCATCGACGTAGCTGACGTGATTGGGCAAAAGGAGGACGCCGCCGGTGGCGGGGATGCGCTCAACGTGGACGGGCTTTACACGATAGAGGAAGCGGACGGCGGCGAGCATGAGGAAGCGCACGAGGTCCTGGGGCAGCAGGCGCATGATGTAAACGGCGGCTGCGAAGGTGGGGATGGCAAGGATGAGGAACTGGGTGGAGGAGTGGAGATCGAGCCACTTCATGAGGGCGACGATGGCGACGGCGACGAGGGTGCCGAGGCAGTCCATGAGGTTCATGCCGGCATGGATGCGGGCTTTTTCCTGCTTTTCCGCCTTGTCCTGAGCGAAGGCGTAGAGGGGGACCATGAAGCAGCCGCCTGCGGCGCCGGTGAAGATGATGCCTGCGTACATCCAGCTGCTGCCGAGGGGGGCGAGGCCGGACCAGAGGAGACCGGCGACGAGGCCGAAGCCGCCGAGGGGGATGAGGCCGAGCTCGATGCGGTTTCTGGAGATGTGGGAGGCGAAGAAGCTGCCGCTGATGACGCCGATGCCGAGGATGCCGGCGACCTTGGCGAGCTCCATGGGGCCGTCTCCGTGGCCGGTGTCGGGGTGGAGCTCCTTGGTCAGGGTGACGAGGATGAAGCTGAGGGCATTGGAGATGAACCAGAAGTAGGTGACGCCGAGTGCGGCGAGACGGATGGAACGGCGGCGGAAGACGATTTTGAGGCTCTCGAAGTGCTCGAGGGCCATGCCTTTGCGCCAGTGGACCTCGGTGTGGGAGGGGGTGGGCTGGATGCAGATGGAGGCGATGAGCTCGACGATGCCGAAGATGCTGATGACGATGAGGGGCCAGAGCGCGGACATCCAGGCATCGTGGGTCTTTTCATACTCGGTGCCGTACCAGACGCCGCCGGCCCACATGCCGCCGAGGATGCCCGCGAGCATGGTGACCTGGAGCCAGCCGGAGACCTGGCCGAGACGGCGGGAACCGGCGAGCTCCTTCATGATGCCCATCTTGGCCGGGCTGAGGACGGCGGCCTGGACGGCGAGGACAAAGAAGCCGACGAGGGAGATCTCGAGGGAGCCGGGCACGCGCTTCATCCACAGGGCGAGGGAGAGCCAGATGAAGCAGATGATCTGCATGACCTGCATCCAGACGATGACGTTGCGCTTGGAGAAACGGTCTGACCAGTAGCCCGCGAGGGGGGCGAAGATCATGTAGGGAAGGGAGAAGATGGCGCCGAGCCAGAGCTCCATGTGGCGGCCGACCCAGGAGTCCTTGGCGATGATGATGGACAGGGCGATGAGCAACATCTTGACGAAGTTGTCGCTGAAGGAGTTCATGGCCTGCACGAACAGCACGAGCACGATGGACGCCCAGTTTCGGCGTGGCAGGCTGGGTGCGTGGTCGAGGTCTGCGGAGTCGGGCATGGGGGAGATCAGTCCACAAATCGCTGTGCCAGCAGGATGTCTGCCGGGAAGGTGATCTTGGGGTTGAGTTCAAAGTTTTCGACGACGTGCACGGGGGCGCCGAGGTGCTGGACGGCGGAGACTTCGTCTGTAACGAGGAGGGAGTCGCGGATGACGGCGTCGTAGGCGTGGACGAGGAGGGGGCGCTGGAAGACCTGGGGGGTCTCCATGATCCAGGCGTGGGCGCGGTCAATGGAGCCAATGATGAGGCCGGAGGGATCGCAGCGCTTGAGGGTCTCTGTCATGGGGCGTGCGCAGGCCACGGCGCCCTGGGTGCGTGCGGCCTCGATGCAGCGGGTGATCTGGGCGACGGAGATGAGCGGGCGTGCGCCATCGTGGACGGCGACGATGTCGCAGGCGGGGCTGAGGGCCTGCAGGCCGGCATGGACGGAGAGGTGACGCTCCGCGCCGCCGATGATGATCTGGGTGACTTTTTCCAGCCCGCCTGCGGTGCGCCAGGCCTCGATCTCGGGGCGGAGGGCCTCGCTGGTGACGACGATGATCTCGGCCACGGCCTCGCAGGCCTGGAAGGCGGCGAGGGTGCGGCTGAGCACGGGCTTGCCTGCCAGGGGAGCCAGGAGCTTATTGAACCCCATGCGCCGGCTGCTGCCTGCGGCAACGATGATGGCGGAGGTCATTGGGTTCTCGGTTCTCTGTTCCCGGTTAGCTGTTTGTTGTTCGCTGTTCTTGGTTCCGCTGCTGCCCGAGGGGAGCAAGGGGGAACTATGAACGGGGAACAGAGCACTGGGAAACGGGGGTTAAGCGAGGCGTTTGGCCACTTCTGTGGAGATGGATTTGCTGTCGGCACGACCGGCGACGCGCTCCTGGAGGGCCTTCATGACGCCGCCCATGTCTTTCTTGGAGGTGGCACCGAGCTCGGCGATGACGGCCTCGACGAGCTTGCCGAGGTCCTCGGCGCTCATGGCGGCGGGGAGGTATTTCTCAAGCACGGCGATCTCGGCCTTGGCGGCGGCGACGGCTTCGGGGCGTCCGGCTTTTTCGGCGCCGTCCACGCTATCCTGGAGCTTTTTGATCTCCTTGCGGACGACGGCGAGGGCATCGGTATCGCCCAGCTCGCCGTCGGCGCCGAGTTTTTCGATGGCGGCGTATTTGAGTGCGGACTTCAGGTTGCGGATGACATTGAGGGCCACGGCGTCCTTGGCACGCATGGCGTTTTTGAGGTCTTCGGAAATTTGGGCGGTGAAGCTCATGGGCAGGGGAGCGGCTGGGTTGGTATTAGACGGGGTGCCGATCATGGCGTGGCGGCGGGCTTTGTCCAGACGTTAGGGAGGGGTGAATGGGAATGCGCTTGGCACTGCCCGTCATGCGGTGCATGGTCACAATCCCGTGCAATTTCGACATCCCAAACACGATCTTTACATTCCAGACGAAACTGAACCGTGGACCGCGCTGCGGCGCGTCACGCATCTGGGCATTGTATCCCACCAGGATGACCTGGAAATCGCCGCGTATCATGGCATCACCGAGTGCTTTCACGACAAGGGCCAGTGGTTTGGCGGCGTGGTGGTGACGGATGGTGCGGGCAGCCCGCGCAAGGGGCCGTATGAGAGCTACACGGACGAGGAGATGCAGAAGGTGCGCCTGATCGAGCAGCGCAAGGCGGCGTATGTGGGCGAGTACAGCATCATGGTGCAGCTGGGCTACCCGAGCGATGAGATCAAGAAGCCGCGGCATGCGCCGGCGGTGGCGGATTTGAAATTCATCCTGGAGCATGCGCAGCCGAAGATCCTGTACCTCCACAACCCGTGCGACAGGCATGACACGCATGTGGCGACGTTTCTACGCTGCCTGGAGGCGATCCGCGAGCTGCCGCCGGAGATGCGCCCGCAGAAGGTCTATGGCTGCGAGGTGTGGCGCAAGCTGGACTGGCTGCTGCACGACGACAAGGTGATGCTGTGGGTGGACAAGCACCCGCACATGCTGCGCCCGCTGCTGGGAGTGTTTGATTCGCAGATCAGCGGAGGGAAGCGCTATGACCTGGCGGAGGAAGGCCTGCGCCACGCGAATGCGACCTACTTTGACTCCCACACGACGGACAAGACGAGCCTGCTCACCTTTGCGATGGATCTGACGCCGCTGACGCAGGACGACAGCCTGTGCCCGATCGAGTACTCGGTGAACTATGTGAAGCGGCTGGAGGCGGATGTGCACGACCGCGTGAAGAAGTTTATGTGATGCGGGGCCGCGTGTGGGCGGCTGAGCGTGCTATTCCAGCATGCGTGCCTTCAGCTCGGGCGTGGGCAGCATGCAGGTGTCGTGTTTTCCGAACCAGCGGTAGCGGTTGCGGGCGATGATTCCATACGCGGCATCCCGCAGAAAGTGCGGCAAAGGTTTGAAGGCGAGCGCGAGCTGCCATGCGCCGCCTAGTGTGCGGGCGATCTCGAGCGCGGCATCGCTTTCCTTGAAGGCTCCCCGGGGGGTGATGAAAAGCATGCTGCTGGGGCTGTTTGGGTCCAGCCCGTGCTGCGCATAGAGCCTGCGACCCAGCGTGCTCTGGATGGGGGCAAACTTGATGCGGCCCGCAGGATCATGCCGCACGATGAAGTGCACGCTGGCGTCGCAGAGATGGCAGGCGCCGTCAAAGAGCAGGAGGTGGTCGTGGCTGGGATCGTAGCTGGGCACGGCTAATCGAGCTTACGCTCGTCAGGAACCAATGCCGACGAGGAAAACCAGAAAAGATAGGCGAGGATGAGCAGCGTGCCGAAACCCAGGGTAAAACCCCAGGTGCGGGTGTGGGCCAGAGGATGCAGCACGTAGGCGGCGATGCGACTGAGCAGGGACACGGGGCGGTGCAGGAGGTCCCAGCTGTTCCAGCGGTCAAAGCGTCCGAGGTAAACACCGAAGCCGCTCAGCCCGAGTGTGCCGACGCTCACGCACCACGCGGTGGCATGAGAGAACTTCCGCGCAACCCAATGCTGTACGATGTGCAGGGACTGAAAACCGAGCCAGAGCGACACGAGTGCAAACGAGAGCAGCATGAGGAGATCGAGCCATTTGGGTACATTTCCCGGGTGCTCGTTGAGATGCATCAAATCCGTGAGGACGTAGGGGGCATTGGGAAAGAAGAGCAGCCAGAGTGCGAGCAGGGGCAGCGCCACGGAGAGGCGGCTGATGCGGCGCAGGCCCAGGCTGAGCCCCAGTGGGATGGCGGCCAGAAAGAGATTCCACACCATGAATGCGTAGTAGTCATGCCCTGCCAGATGAATGCGCAGATTGAGCACAAGGAAGCACCACAGGCAGGCGAACAGGTTCAGCAGAAAGACGCGGGCAGACATGGCTGGAGCAACGATACGCTTCTCCGAGCAGGCGCGGCAAGCGAGGGATGGTTTAGTGAAGCCGAATTCACAGTGGCTTCACGGGGAGTTCATCAAGCCGCTATTTTCCGCCGATTCTTCACTGCCTTGAGCTGGCCGCAGCCGGCGGCTACATCGATGCCACGCCTTTGGCGGATGGTGCAGGGGAATCCGGCGTCCTGGAGGATGCGGTGGAAGGCATCGGCGGCGGTGCTGGTGCTCTCCTCTCCGGCGTAGCCGTCCGTGCGATTGAGCGGGATGAGGTTGATGTGGGCGTCGAGGCCATGGAGCAGCTCGGCGATGCGGCGTGCATGCTCGGGCGTGTCATTCACGCCATCGATCAAAGTCCAGGCGAAGAAGATGCGGCGGCCGGTCTGCGCATTGTAGCTGCGGCAGGCGGCCATGAGATCAGTGAGCGGCCAGCGCTGGTTGGCGGGAATCAATTTGGCACGCTCCTCCTCGGTAGCGGCGTGCAGGCTCACGGCCAGGTTGTAGGGCCGGTTTTCCGCCGCCATGCGCAGGATGCCGGGCACCACGCCCACGGTGGAGACGCTGATCTTGCTGGGGCCGATGTTGAGACCGCGGGTGTCGCAGATGATGTCCAGGGCGGTCATCACAGAGTCGTAGTTGTGCAGGGGCTCGCCCATGCCCATGAAGACGAGATTGCGCAGGCCTTTTTCCCCTTTGGCGCGCACGCTGCGCTGGGCGTGCAGCACCTGGGCCACGATCTCGCCTGGGCGCAGGTGGCGCACAAAGCCCATCTGCCCGGTGGCGCAGAAGACGCAGCCCATGGCGCAGCCCGCCTGCGTGCTGATGCAGGCGGTGTGGCGGCCTGTGTAGCCCATGATGACGGTCTCGATCTCCTGCGCATCGGCCATGCGGAGGAGGAATTTGTGCGTGAGGCCATCGCTGCTTGGGGTGTCCAGAGAGACGGGAGGGGCATCGAGCATCCAGGTGCCGTCACTGAGCACCTGCGCGAGCCATTTGCGCAGGGGTGGAGCCAGGTCCTCGCGGGCCAGGGGATCGGCCATGGCGCGGAAGTGCAGGGTATTCCAAAGCGTGCCGGTATGCGCCGGGCGCAGGCCTGCAGAAACCAGCACCTCGCGGAGCTGGTCATAGGTCAGGTCATGGAGTGAACGCGGCATTAGGTGAAATGACGATCAGCGTGTCACGTGAGGAAAGGATTCTCAAGCCGTTCCCGGCCTATGGTGGTGTCGTCGCCGTGGCCGGGGAATACGCGCGTGGCATCCGGCAGGGGGAAGAGTTTTTTGATGATGCCGCTGAGCAACAGGGCCCCGGAACCGTCGGGGAAATCAGTGCGCCCGACACCGTCCAGAAAGAGGACGTCGCCGCCGAAAAGCAGGCTCTGATTTTCCAGGTAATAGCACAGGCTGTCTGGCGAATGGCCGGGCACATGGAGGAGCCTCCAGGTCTCTCCGAGGATCTCGATCTGGCTCTGGTCTTTGAGGATGAAATCGGACTCAAAGGGTGGCACGGAAAAGGGGCTGCCGGTGACCGCACCGTAGAGGATTTCCAGCGTCAGCTCACGTGAATAGGGGGCGAAGGAATAGATCGGGCAGCCGTGCTCGGCCTTCACTGCGGCGGCGTCCAGGACGTGGTCAAAATGCTGGTGGGTGAGGAGCAGGGCATCCACCTTGATCTTATGCTGCCGGAGCCAGCCGGATATGCCATCAGGGGCGTCGACAAGCAGCGTTCCACCGGGGAGGGTGAGGACGTGGCCATTGGTGGCGGCGATGCCGCCGGTATAGGTGGAGATTTGAGGCATGGAGGAGGCGAAAGACGGGAAAGAGTTGGACATTTCAACTCTGAAAAGGCAAAATCTGAACGCAAAACGTGCCGCGAGGTTCGTTATATAGATCTGGACGACCCCCACCATGACTCGCAATTTCTTCACCCCCGTCGCGGCTGCGGCCTCCGCCCTCGCGCTTCTCCTACCTTCAGCGCAGGCAGAGACCAATTTCGGCCAGGTGGCCATGCACGTGGCCTACATGCTGCAAAACCACCACTACTCGAAGCAGGACTTCGACGACAAGGTGTCCGGGGAGATGCTGCACAACTACCTGAACATGCTGGACTTCAAGCACATCTTCTTCACCGAGCAGGATGTGGCGGGCTTCAAGGACAAGTATGAGACCACGCTCGACGACCATGTGCTGATGAGGAACATCAGCCCGGCCATCGAGATCTACGACATCTACAAGGAGCGGGTGAAGGAGCGCGTGGACTTCCTCAAGAAGGCGCTGGACACCAACAAGTTCACCTTTGACTCAAAGCGCACGATTCAGATCAAGCGCGACAAGGCCCCGTGGCCGAAGGACAAGGCCGAGCAGGACAAGCTCTGGCTGGACATCATCGAGGACAATCTGCTGGCGGAGCGCATCGCTGACGAAACGCGCGAGCGCGACGAAAAGAAGAAGGCTGAAAAAGCCGCCGCCAAGAAAGCCGACAGTGCTGCCGCCACGCCTGATGCCGGCAAGGTGGAGGCTCCCCAGAAGCCTGCCGCAGACGCCCCCAAAGTGGCGGCCGCCAAAAAGGAGAAGGATGACAAGGACCTGACGCCCAAGGAGCGCGTGCTGAAGGACTACACACGCCTGCTCGAGAGCATCAACGAGAACGACACCAAGGACGTGGTGAACTTCTTCCTCTCCAGCCTCGCCACCGCGTATGATCCGCACACGGAGTACATGAGCACGGATGAGAGCGACAATTTCCGCATCCACATGTCCCACAAGCTCGTGGGCATCGGCGCGCTGCTCGGCCAGAAAGATGATGGCGCTGAGATCCAGGGCATCGTGGTGGGCGGCCCGGCTGACAAGCAGGGACAGCTCAAGCTGAATGACCGCATCATCGCCGTGGCCCAGGGCGACGACGAGTTTGTGGACGTGAAGTACCTCAAGCTGCAGAAGATCGTGGACATGATCCGCGGCGAGAAGAACACCACCGTGCGCATCAAGATCGTCCCGGCAGATGATCCCGCAGGAACCCGCATCATCGCCATCGTGCGTGATGAAGTGCCGCTGAAGGAAAAGCTGGCCAACGCCGAGCTGCTGGTGACTCCTCCCGATCTGGGCAAAGCCCTCAAGGTGGGCTGGATCAATCTCTCCAACTTCTACGCCGACATGGAAAACGGCACCGTCAGCACCAGTGCCGACGTGGAGCGCCTGCTGCGCCGCCTGATGAAGGAAAAGATCGACGGCCTCGTGCTGGATCTGCGTGACAACGGCGGTGGCTCCCTGGATGAAGCCATCAAGCTCACCGGCCTCTTTGTCCCGGCCGGACCTGTGGTGCAGGCCAAGGACTGGCGCGGCAGCATCACCTGGCGCGACTGCGAAAACGAGAAGCCTGTGTATGACGGCCCCATGATCGTGCTGACCAACAAGGCCAGCGCCTCCGCCTCTGAAATTTTGGCCGCCGCCCTGCAGGACTACCACCGCGCACTGATCGTGGGTGACAAGTCCACCTTTGGCAAAGGCACGGTGCAGACCATCCTGCCAGTGGAGCGCTACATGCCTTTCTTCAGCGACAAGAAAGGCGCGGGCGATCTCAAGGTGACGATCCAGAAATTCTACCGCATTGCCGGTGGATCCACCCAGCTCAAGGGCGTGGAGGCTGATGTGCCGCTGCCCTCCATCCGTGACGTGCTCGACATCGGTGAGGCCGCGGCTGAGAACCCGCTGCCTTACGACACCATCCCGCCGCGCAAGTACCCGCTCTTCCGCAAGGATCCCTTCCCGATCGAAGAGATCAATGCCCGTGTGAAGAGCCGTATCGCCGCCAATCCTGAATTCCAGAACGTGGTGGAGGAAGCCAAACGCCTGAAGGAGAAGATCGACCGCAACACTGTGAGCCTGAATCTGCAGGAGCGTGAGAAGGAGCGAGTGGACAATGAAGCACGCCGCGACAAGCAGACTGAAGAGCGTGCCAAGCGCGTGAAGGAAGTGGCCGAGCGCATCAAGGACAACGGCTTCAAGACCTACCACCTGACGCTCGACAACGTGGACAAGCCTGATCTGGTGCCCGAGTCCGCCTTCACCAAGGAGATGAACTCCGGCATGCGCACGGCCTCCAAAGATGACGAGGGTGGCAATGACGAGTCCAAATTCCCCTACGGCGTGGAGCCGGTGAAGCTGGAGACAATCCACATCCTGCGCGATCTGCTGGAACTGGACCACAAGCCCACCACGGCTGCAAAGACCGAGGGCAAGGCGCAGGCTCAGGCCACGGAGAAGCCCCAGGCTCAGTAACAGCTTCTATCATCCAGAATGCAGGTAGGCATCATTACGGTATCTGATCGCGCCAGCGAGGGCGTGTATGAGGATCTGGGAGGCCCGGCGCTGAAAAAAGCGGCGGAAGGGTATGGCTGGACGGTCGCCGCCGAGGCGATCGTCCCAGACGACCTGAAGCGCATCCGGGAGACGATTCATTCCTTTGGCGCGCAAGGCTGCGCGCTCATTCTCACCACGGGTGGGACGGGGATCGCCGAGAGGGATGTGACACCTGAGGCCATACGTGGCATCATGCGGGTGGAGATTCCCGGCTTTGGTGAACTCATGCGCATGAAGTCGCTGGAACTGACGCCGAACGCGATCCTCTCCCGCAGCCTCGCGGCGGTGGTGGAGCGCAGCCTAGTCATCGCCCTGCCGGGGAAGCCGCAGGGAGCTGTGGACTGCCTGGGCTTTGTGATCGGTGCCATTCCACATACGGTGAAGCTGGCCCAGCGGGTGCCGACGAGCTGCTAGGCTGATGCCTGCAGGCGCGTGCGCTTTGCGTTCTGAAGTGCGCCGGACCTCCGGCGCTTTCGTACGCGATGGAGCCAGCGAAAAGCTCCAGAGGACTGGAGCACTCCGAGACGCTCTCGCGTTTTTTATCAGGCTGCTTCATTCGTCGCTCCCGCATTTTGCGGCTCGACTTGCCCTCTGACTCTCGTTTTAATCCCTGTCATCAGCCCACCACCGCCATGAAACGCATCCCTGTGTCCTCCCGTCGTCAGTTCCTGGCCAAGTCAGCCGCCGCCATCGGCTTTCCCACCATCATCCCGGCCAGCGTGCTGGGGCAGAATGCGCCATCCAACAAGATCACCATGGCTGTCTTTGGCTGGGGCATGATGGGGCCGAGCAACACGAGCAAATTTTTGCAGGAGCAGGACTGCCAGATCGTGGCTGCGTGTGACATCGACAAGCGCAACCTGAAGAAGGCGCTGGAGGTCATCAATGGCGCTTACAAGAATCAGGACTGCAAGCCCTACCATGACTACCGTGAGGTGATGGCACGCAAGGACATCGACACCGTGATGCTGGCGCTGCCGGACAACTGGCATGCGCTGACCGCCATCGAAGCGGCGAAGAACGGCAAGGACATCTACGGTGAGAAGCCGCTGGCACGCACCATCGCCGAGCAGCAGGCCATCGTGAAAGCGGTGCAGAAACACGGGCGCATCTGGCAGACGGGCTCCTGGCAGCGCAGCGAGGACAACTTCCGCATCGGTGCTGAGATCGTACGAAACGGGCTCATCGGAAAGCTCAAGGAGGTGCATGTGGGCCTGCCTGAGGGGCACAAGGATTTTGCAGGCACAGGAGACAAGCGCAGCGTGACGCCGCCGCCACCCGAGCTGGACTATGAAATGTGGATCGGGCCTGCGACGATGCAGGACTACATCGAGTGCCGCGTGCACAAAAACTGGCGCTGGGACTACAACATCGGCGGCGGTCAGCTGCTTGACTGGATCGGCCACCACTGTGACATCGCGCACTGGGGCATGGACATGGACCGCAGCGGACCGAATGAGGTGAGCCCCATCCAGGTGGACATGCCGCCGCGCACCGACATCTGGAACACCGCCACCAAATACCGCGCCGAAGCCAAGTATGCGGGTGGCATCACCATGACCATCGCGGGCGGCCATGACGACATCAAGATGGGCACCAAGTGGATCGGCACGGACGGCTGGGTGTATGTGAACCGTGGCGGCGCGTATGATTGCTCCAACCCGGCTTTCAAGCAGATGGTCAAAAAGCGGAAGGATGAGAGGGACCCGAAGAGCGAGATCATCGAAGTGGCCAAGGCACCGAAGCTGGGAGATGACATCATCAAGACCCGCCTCTACGAAACCAAGGGGCACCACCGCAACTTCCTCGACTGCGTGAAGAGCCGCCAGCCCACTGTGACTCCGGTGGAGACCGCGCATCACAGCGCCACGCCAGGCCACCTCGCGCTCATCTCCTTCCTCACCAACCGCTCCATCAAGTGGGATCCGGAAAAGGAGGAAATTTTGGGAGATGCGGATGCCGCCAAGCTGCTGGGGCGCGAGTATCGCGGGCCGTGGAAGCTGGAGGTGTGAACCTGGATCGATAACCTTGGCAACCGCCTGCGCGAAGCGTCCTGGAGTGTTCCAGTCATGTGGAGCTTTGAGGATGACTTGTGGACGTTCGAAAGCGCCGGAGGACCGGCGCACTCCAGGACGCTCTCGCGAGAATTCTCAGATTCCTTTCCCTACGCGATCACATCGCGCAGCACGTTCCCGTGCACATCGGTGAGCCGCAGGTCTCGGCCGCTGAAGCGGTAGGTGAGCTGCTCGTGGTCGATGCCCATGAGGTGCAGGACAGTGGCCCACATGTCATAGACGGTGCAGGCGTTTTCGATGGCGTGGTAGCCGAAGTCATCTGTGGCGCCGTAGATGTGGCCGGGTTTCACACCACCGCCGGCCATCCAGATGGTGAAGCCGTAGGGATTGTGATCGCGCCCGTCGGTGCCCTGGGCAAAGGGCGTGCGGCCAAACTCACCGGCCCAGATGACGAGTGTGCTGTCCAGCAGGCCGCGTGATTTGAGGTCTTTGACGAGGGCAGCGATGGGCTGGTCCACCTGATAGGCCATGTTGGCGTGGCCTTTTTTGATTTCTCCGTGCTGATCCCAAGGGTTCGCCGCCTGACTGCCGCTGCCGAGCTTTTGTGGCAGGCAGCTCAGCTCCACAAAGCGCACACCGCGCTCCACCAGACGCCGCGCCAGCAGGCACTGGCGCGCATAGGCGGTGCGCGTGTCATCAGGGCCGTCCATGCCGTAGAGTTTTTTCGTCGCTTCGGTTTCGCAAGAGATGTCGCAGAGCTCGGGCACTGCGGACTGCATGCGCCAGGCCATTTCGTAGTTCGCGATGGCAGCGTCCACATGCACATCATGCTGAGCTGTGCTGGCAAAACGGTGGTCCATGGTGCTGATGAAATCGAGCTGGCGGCGCTGCCTTTCGCGTGGCTGCTGAGAGCGGATGTTTCTCACGGCATCTTCTTTATCCGCCTGAATGATGCTGGCCTGATGCTGAGCTGGAAGGAACCCATTGCTGAAGACGCCCACGCCACCGTGTGGAACCGTGGCGCCGCCGCTCTGCAGCACGATGTAGCCGGGGAGATCCTGCGACTCCGTGCCGAGGCCGTAGCTGGCCCACGCGCCTGCGCTGGGATATCCCAGGAAGGGGAAGCCGGAGTGCATGAAGAAATTTCCCTGCGCATGCTCGCTGAACTTGGCCGTCATGCTGCGGATGACGCAGATCTCGTCCGCCAGCGTGGCCATGTGCGGAAAGAGCTCGCTGACGGGCATGCCGCTCTGGCCACGCTGGCGAAACTCCCAGTGCGCAGGCTGCACGGTGCCGTTGTTGTTGAACTGGGTCTTTTTCACCTCCACCGGCATGGGCTGCCCGGCGTATTTTTCCAGCAGTGGTTTGGGATCAAACGAGTCCAGGTGAGAAACACCGCCGCTCATGTAGCAGAAGATCACGCTGCGTGCCTTGGGTGCGAAACGCTTGGCACGATGCACGGGAGACTCCGCCTGCATCAAGCCCGCAAGCGAGGCCATGCCAAAACCTGTGGAGGCATGGGCAAGCATCTGGCGGCGTGAGAGAATGGGGTTCATCAGGCGATGATGTCTTTGAGCACGTTGCCATGAACGTCCGTGAGACGCAGATCTCGCCCGCTAAAGCGGTAGGTGAGCTGCTCGTGATCAAGGCCCATGAGGTGGAGCACGGTGGCCCACATGTCATAGACCGTGGAGATGTTTTCGACGGCGTTGTAGCCGAAGTCATCAGTGGCTCCATAGACATGGCCGCCTTTGACACCGCCACCTGCCATCCAGACCGTGAAGCCGTAGGGATTGTGGTCACGGCCGTTGGTGCCCTGGGCAAAGGGCGTGCGGCCAAATTCACCGGCCCAGACGAGCAGGGTGCTGTCCAGCAGGCCGCGCGAGCGCAGGTCTTTGATGAGCGCAGCGATGGGCTGGTCGATCTGGTTGGCCATCTTGCCGTGGCCTTCCTTGATCGCGCCGTGGTGGTCCCAGGGATTGGGGGCGTTGCCACCGCCCACGTTGTAGGCCAGCGTGCTGAGCTCGATGAAGCGCACGCCGCGCTCCACCAGCCGGCGTGCCAGCAGGCACTGGCGGGCGTAGGCGGCTTTTTTGGGTTCGGGATCATCCAGACCGTAGAGCTTTCTGGTGGCTTCGGTTTCGCCGGAGATGTCGCAGAGGTCTGGCACGGCGGACTGCATGCGCCAGGCCATCTCGTAGTTGGAGATGGCGGCCTCGACATGCATGTCGTGCTGCGTGGTGCTGACAAAGCGGCGGTCCATGCTGCCAATGAAATCGAGCTGACGGCGCTGCATGTCCTGCGGCTGGCGCGGGCGGATGTTGGCCACGGCCTCGGCTTCATCTGCTTTCACGATGCTGGCCTGATGCTGAGCGGGAAGGAAGCCATTGCTGAAGAGACCCACACCACCATGCGGCGTGGAGGCACCGCCGCTCTGCAGCACGATGTAGCCGGGCAGATCGCGCGACTCGGTGCCCAGCCCATAGCTCGTCCAGGCTCCGGCGCTGGGGTAGCCGAGGAAGGGGAAGCCGGTGTGCATGAAGAAGTTTCCCTGCGCATGCTCGCTGAACTTGGCCGTCATGCCACGGAGCTGGCATAGCTCATCCACCACACCGCCGATCTGCGGAAAAAGGTCGCTCACTTCCAGTCCCGACTTTCCGTAGCGTTTGAAGTCCCAGTGGGAGGGCTGCACGGTGCCGTTGTTGTTGAACTGCGTCTTCTTCACCGCGCCGGGCATCGGCTGACCTGCATATTTGGTGAGCAGCGGCTTGTGATCGAAGGAGTCCACATGCGATACGCCGCCGCTCATGTAGAGGAAGATGACGCTGCGGGCTTTGGGAGCGAAACGTTTGGCGCGATTGACCAGCGGCAGCACCGCTTGAGCCTCTTCCTGCATGAGACCGGCGAGCGCGGCCATGCCGAAGCCGGTGGAGGCGCGGGACAATATTTCGCGACGGGAGATGGGGGCGTTCATGGTTCTCTGTTCTCTGTTCTCGGTTGAGGTCAGTTGGCGGACGTGCGGCGTTCGAGGTGTTTGGAGAGGTAGTTGATGAATGCTCCAATCTTGTTTCGGGTGAGTGTTACTTGGACGTAGATCGCCTCGAACTGATCTTGCGAGCAGTAGTTTTGATCCAGACAGCGGTAGAGCTGGCTTTGCAGCTCGGAGCAGGAGCGTTTTGAGTATTGAAGAAAGCGTATGAATTCGCGGTTGGTTCCGCCATCAAACCCCTCGGCGATGTTGTCCATAATGGAGCCGGAGGATCTGACCATTTGATCCTTGAGCGAGAAATCTCTGCCAAGCGTGCTGTTCTTTGCCAACTCATAAACAGAACGACAAAGTTCGCGTGCAAGCTGCCAGCCTTCGATGTCTTCAAAACGTTCGATTTTCATGTGAAGCTTTAATGATTGGACAACTGAGAACCGCGAACAGAGAACTGTTAAACCTACTGCAGATAAATGAACTCCTTCAGGTTGATGAGCGACTGCGCGAGGCTGGTCCAGCTTTGGACGGCGGCGTCATCGCCAGCGGTGGAGGTGCGGAGGGATTCGAGTTGTTTTGACTGCTCGTCTCGCTGGGTTTGGAGCTGGGCGAGCTGTGTGCGCTGCGCGTCGGTGAGTGCGGCGAGGATCTCGGCCTCGGTGATGGAGCTGGATTCGATGCGGGCGGTCTGGGCGATTTCTGCGGGAGTCAGCGCGCGATCATAGAGACGGGCGCGGAAGATGCGGCCGGTCAGGCCTTTGTTGCCGGCAGGGGCACCGTGGCGGCAGCCGAGGAGGATCTGGGAGGCATCGGCGGCGAAGGTGGCAGCGGGTGCTTTGCGGTAGGTGCGGCCGTAGGGCTTGCCATCGCGGTAGCCGGAGATGGTGCCATCCGGCTGATACACGACGGCGATATGCACGGGGCGGGTTGTTGCCTCGGTTTCAGCGATGCCTTCAAAGAGCTCGCTGCGGTCAAAGAAGTTGCTGCCAGCGACCCAGTGCTGCGGGGTCTTTTCAGCGAAGACAATGGAGTCAAACTGGCCGCCGTCCTTGTGCTGCACGGTGACCACACCGCCGCCGCGTTGAGTGAGGTTGTCCAGCATAACCCAGGCTTCGAGGGTTTTGGTGGTGAGCGTTTTTGGCAGGGAGCCGGATTTGGCCATGGATTTGCCATCCAGGATGAGCGCGCCGTTTTCCACACGAGCGTTGCCGACGAGTTCGAGGTTCATGCGGCCTTCGGTGTCGCGGGCATCTTTGTCAAAGGTCCACTCGGCCAGCGGTGCGGGTGTGTTGAGCGGGGCTGCGGGCAGCTTGCGCTCGGTCTGCAACCGGGCGCGTGCGGGCTCCAGAAGGGCGGAGATTTGCTGCGTGACTGCCGCGAGTTTTTGTTCTTTGGAGTTCAGCTCCTGGACGAGTTCGTTGTTTTCCTGCTGCAAGATGCCGAGGTAGGCCAGGCTTTGCTTGATCTCATCGGGCGTGGCTTCGCGCGCGAAGGCCTCGCGAAACATCTGCTGCACACGGGCTTTGTCGTCGAGCTTGCTGGAGCGCAGCGCCCATTCTCGGGACCAGCGGATGACGTTGTTGTCGTTGAGCAGGGTGAGGGATTGCGCGGGGACGTTGGTGGTGTCTCGTTTGCCGCGCGTGGCAAAGGGCACGGGGGAGTCGAAGGTGGTGAGGAACGGGTCCAGAGAGTTGCGGATGACCTTCACGTAGATGCTACGGCGTGTATTGCCGCTGCCGGTGGGTTCACCATAGAGTTCGGGGTCAAGCTTGCCGGTGAGTGTGAGGATGGAGTCGCGGATGGCCTCGGCCTCCAGGCGGTGGATGGTCCAGTGGCTGAGCAGTTTGTTTTCGGGATCCTTCTGCATGGCGATGTCCGAAGCCTGAGCGCTGCGCTGGAATGCCCGTGAGCTGACGATGAGCTTGAGCATGGCCTTGATGTCGCCGCCGCTGTCGATGAAGCGCTGGGCCAGGAAGTCGAGTAGCTCGGGATGCGTGGGCTGGTCACCAAGCTTGCCGAAGTTGTCCACCGTGGCGACGATGCCGCGACCAAAGACATGGTGCCAGAGGCGGTTCACCATGACGCGCGCGGTGAGCGGGTTGTTCCTCATGTCGGCCATGTGTTCCGCCAGTTGAAGGCGGCCGCTGCCGGTGGTGTTGAAGGGCTTGGGATCGAGCGCATCCAAGAAGCGCCGGGGAACGATCTCGGAGGGCTGCTTGTGGTCGCCACGGACAAAGAGCGGCGCGTCTTTGGCATCGGCCTCGATGACGCCGGGCACGCGGGTGGGCATGGGCAGTTTTGCTTCGATCTCGCGGTAGCGTGCCACCAGCTTGGCTGCCTCGGGAAGAGCGGCGAGTTTGTTGGGCAGCCTGCCGGTCTGCACAAGGCGGTTGAGCACTTCGGCCTGCGTGTCTGTCAGCGTGCCTTTCTGCCAGGCCTGGATGAGATCGCTCGCGGCGAACTGGGCGCGTGCTTCGGCGGAAGGTGGTGTTTTGTCCTGGGTGATGACCACATCGGTGAGGCCAAACCAAGAGCGCGCATCTTTGTTGAACTCAGCGGGCAGATCGGCGGCGGTGGCGATCTGGATGAAGATCTCATCGCCCTTCCAGAATTCGAGATCGAGGGAGCGCCAGCCGAGCTTTTCATCCTTGGCATCGCTGAGGATGACTGCCTTGTGGATGGTGCCGGTGCGAGGGTAGTTTTGCACCACATACTTGGCCTTCACGCCGCCATTGCCTGCCACGCGGAACCACAGCGTGCCGCCTTCGCATTTGAAGCGGTTGGAGAAAAGCACAGCGCGCTCCTTGGTGCTGAGCAGATCGCTGAAATAGCCGCCGGGATGAATCTGCGACACTGCGTTTTCGCCTTCGAGCGCGATGGAAAATTCCCCTGCCTTGGTGAGGCTGACGCCATTGGCAAACCACTGCAGTTTGCCCAGGCCGGGGTGCGTGGATTCGGTGTTCTCATTGGCGGTGATTTTGGCGGCTGACATGAGCCAGTGCGCAGCCACGGCGTCTTTGATCTGTGCCTTGAGCTTGGCCAGTTCCTCTCGCTCAGCCTTGCCTGTGCCAGGGGCGTTCACATCAATGACAGCGGGATGGGTGCTGGTGAAGATGCCGTAGAGGGAGTAGAAATCGGTCTGCGAGATGGCGTCAAACTTGTGATTGTGGCAGCGCGCGCAGCTCACCGTCAGGGACTGGAAAGCCTTGGTGACAGTGTCGATCTGGTTGTCGGTGAAGGTGACCATTTCATCCAGCGAATCGACGGGGGAGAAGCCATGCAGCACCATGCGCAGCTGGGCGATGCCGATGGCGCTTTCGTTGATGCCGTTTTTGATGCGGGGCTTGGCGAGGAGATCGCCAGCAATGGCTTCTTTCACGAGCTGCGGATAGGGCACGTTGTCATTGAAGGCGCGGATGAGGTAGTCGCGGTACTGGTGGGCGTATGGGATGGCGGGGTCGCCTTCGGAACCGTAGCTTTCAGCGTAGCGCACCCAGTCCATGAAGTGGCGGGCCCACTTTTCGCCAAAGTGCGAGGAGGACAGGAGGTCGTCGATGCTTGGCTCGCCTGAGGGCGGCAGACCGGTGAGCACGTAGCTCAGGCGGCGGCGCAGTGTTTGTTCATCGGCAGGTGCTGCGGCGGGGATGCCTTGCCTGGCGAGTTCGGCGTCGATGTAGTCATCGATGGTTTTGTTCGCGGGCTGCTTGGAGACGGGCTGGAAGGACCACCACTGCTTGCGGCGGTCGAGGATGCTCTTCCAGTCGGTCTCCTTGGCGATCTCGGCTTTGGAGGGGGCGGTGTCGCGCGGGTCGGCGGCACCATCGCGAATCCACTGCTCAAAGTCGGCAATGACTTTGTCATCCAGCTTGGCTCCAGCCTTGGGCATCTTGATGTCGTCGTGTTCGTGCTTGATGGTTTGCAGCAGCAGCGACTCGGCGGGATGGCCCGGTTTGATGACGTCTCCAGATTCGCCACCAGCCCGCCAGCCGGGGCGGGAGTCGAGCACGAGGCCGCCTTTCTTCTTGGTGCCGGTGCTGTGGCACTCGTAGCACTCCTGCGCGAGGATGGGGCGGATCTTCGACTCAAAGAATTCGAACTGCGCGGGTGTGGGTGCTGCGAGAAGCCTGCTGCCAAGAAGCACGGCGGCGGAGATGAGGAGATGCTTGTTCATGCCAGGAGCCTCCGGGTGATGGATTCTGCGGCCTCGATGCAAAGCCGGCCTGCCTTTTCAAACTGGTCGCGCTTCAGACGAAAGGATGGGGCCATGACGGTGATGGCGGCGACGGGGTAGCGGTATTCATCGAGGATGGCCGCAGCCACGCAGTGGATGCCCTCCAGCCCTTCGGCGATGTCGGTTGAGTAGCCGCGTTTGCGCGTTTTGGTGAGGTCTGCTTCCAGAAGCTCGCGTGTGGCCAGGGTGGTGGGGGTGTACTGTTTGAGCTGCACGGCGGCAAAGAACTGGTCCAGTTCGGCAGGCGGCAGATGCGCCAGCACCGCCTTGCCCGGGGCGCAGGAGTACATGGGCACCTGCAGGCCCACGGTGCTGCTCACCTTGATGGGCTGGGAGGAGATGCACTGCTCCAGCACGGTCATCTTGTGGTTCACGCTGGCGAGAATCTGCGTCGTCTCGCCGCTTTCATCGCGCAGCCATTTGAGGGATTCCAAGGCGCAGACCACGAGGCTCTTTTCGCGCACCTGCGGGCGGGAGAGGTCAAAGAGCTTGTTGGTGAGCACAAAGCGCTTGTCGTCTTCCCGGCGCTGGAGGTAGCCGCGATTGTGCAGCGTACCGGTGATGCGGAAGACGGAGTTCACCGGGAGATCCAGCTCCCGCGCGATCTCGGTGAGGCTGAGTCCGGCGCGGTGGCGGCCGAGGAGTTCCAGGATGGCGAGAGTGCGCTCCGTGCCGGGAGCGAGCGTGTCGTCTGTGAGAGGGATGGCGGCTTCTTTGAGCATTCTGGATTTAGAAACGTTTCCACATTTGGAAAACTATCAGTGGAAACGCGCCGGGTGAGGCCATCTTTTAATGTTAGGGCATGTGGCTGCGGTCCGATGCCTCAGCCGTGGTCAAAGATGTGCCCTTTTTGCATTTTGATGCTGATCGTTGCATTCAAGGCGTGGTCGGGCATTCTGGAGGGAACATGTCTTCCTCTCCTGATCTCACCCTGCTCGGACGCTCTGAAAACCGCCTGCCCGCCTCGCCGGATGTCGCGGTGCTGGAGACCTTTCCGAACCGCACACCGGGCCGCAACTACCGCATCCACCTCAGCGCGCCTGAATTCAGTTCCATCTGCCCGGTGACTGGTCAGCCGGACTCGGCGCATCTGGAGATTTATTACATCCCGGATGAGAAGTGCGTGGAGACAAAGTCGCTCAAGTTCTACCTGGCCTCCTACCGCAACCACGCCTCCTTCAATGAGGCGATCGTGAACCGCGTGCTGGACGACATCGTGAAAGCCTGCGCGCCCAAGCAGGTGGTGGTGCGGGGGAAATTCGGCGCACGCGGGGGCATCCAGCTCACCTGCGAGGCCCGCTTTCCCGATGTGGAGGAAACCCTGCGCCTGCCGGAATGAAAACGCTCGTGCTGCTCTCCGGCGGGATGGATTCCGTGACGGCTCTTTACTGGGCGCGGCATGAGGATGAGATCGTGGGCGCGGTGAGCTTTGACTACGGCGCCAAGCACAACCACCGGGAGATTCCGCTGGCGGCGTGGCATTGCGCCCACCTCGGGGTGAAGCATGACATCATCGACCTGGGGTTCATGAACCAGCACTTTGCCTCCGATCTTCTCAAATCCGGCGGCACCATCCCCGAGGGGCACTACGCGGATGAAAACATGAAGAAGACCGTGGTGCCGTTTCGCAACGGCATCATGCTCTCCATCGCCTGCGGTCTGGCAGAAAGCTGCGGTGCCGAGGCGCTGGTGATCGCCGCGCATGCCGGGGATCACATGATTTATCCCGACTGCCGCGAGCCCTTCATGCAGGCCATGGCCTCCGCCATGCGGGAGGGGACCTACGCGCACATCGAGCTGATGCGGCCCTTCATTCACCTGGACAAGGCGGGCATCGCCAAAACCGGCGCGGAGCTGGGAGTGGACTACGGAAAGACGTGGTCGTGCTACAAAGGCGGTGATCTTCACTGCGGCAAGTGTGGCACCTGTGTGGAGCGCATCGAGGCCTTTGTGCTGGCAGGGCTTCACGATCCGACGGTTTATGAAACCTGATGGATCTTTCAGCTCTCGACGATGAACTGATGAGGTTCGTCTTTTCCAATGCGCCGTCTAGAACTGATTGCGCGGGACGATGCCGCTGAATGTGAGTTGGGAGTCAGGAAAATATTGGAGTCTGGACTTTGCTTTTGCTGGGGGTGGCATTAGAGGATTGGTTTATGACCAATCAGGAAGCCATGGATTTGCTGGAGATTGCCGCCCCTATCAGCCGGGAGTCTTTAAATACCGCCTATGAGCAGATGGCCACCGTATGGCATCCGGACAGCTTTGCAGGAATGGAAAAGATGCAGGCCAAAGCGGTTGCTAAGTCGGAGCGGATTTATCAGGCTTACTTGTGGCTATATCATCTGCCAGAGGATCAGTTTCCTTACCGCGTGGAGCATGAAAGAGAGGGATCATTCCAGAGCATGCAGTCTTCGCCGTATGAGGCTGCGGCGGCATCCGCGCGCGGTCCAAAGGCGGCCGTAGTGCGGCGGCCAAAGGCCGCAGGATGCCCTGCTGGGATGGTGGACATAGCGGCTCCGTTCATGAGGCGGGTGGGGGCCTTCGTGATCGACATGGGATTGGTGCTTTTTGCCATGATGGGGGTGCTTTTTCTGAAGGAGTTTCTCGCGATCCAAGAAATGGCCGTGACAGGGAAGAATCTGCCTGCAGCACAGGAGATGACGAATGGCCTCAGGCTGCTGGTGTCAGCATGTGTGCTGCTGTATTTTGCACTGCTGGAGTGCTCCGGAATGCAGGCATCACTGGGAAAGCGAATGCTGGGACTGGTGGTGACAGACAGGCATGGTGTGCGTATCAGCTTCGGTCAGGGGATGGTGCGTGCGGCAGGCATGCTGTTTTCCGTTCTATTTTTCCCACTGTATTTTGCCTGCTTATGGACGCCCAGCCGCCAGTGTCTGCATGATCTGCTGGCTGGATGCCAGGTGATGTGGCGTCTTCCTGCGGAATCAGCACATGCTGCCATGGAAAAGGAGGCCGCCAGCCAGCTCAGCCTGAAGCAGTTGGGTGGCTTGGCGGCAGCACTGCTGATCGCCGGACTGGCGCGCATGGTGAAAGATGCCATGAAAAATCCGTCAAAATACCCAGCCCCCTATGTCGCGCCGGCGCCGAAGCCATAGGGCGTGGGAAAGGATGGGAGAACATTGTTGGATTTCCAGGGCGAGAGATCCGGGCCAGCTTGCCGCCGTGCTGATGCACCGCTCTTCAGGCCGGGGGAAGAGACTGCGCCTGTGTCACGCTGCGCCTGCGGTGCGTGCGCACCATGTTCAGCTCCTTGAGCTTGCGCTGCAGGGTGCGGCGGCTCATGCCGAGCATCTCGGCGGCCACAGTGCGGTTGTTGCCGCTGCGCTGCAGGGCGGTGAGGATGAGCTGGTGCTCGGCCTCGTTCACATCGAGATCACTCTTTGTTCTGGCCACAGGATCGGCGGCTGCGGCTGACGCCGGGGCAGGGAGAGCTGCGGCATCCTTGGCGGCGATCAGGGACGGGGCGCGCAGGCCAAAGCCCAAGCCGTGCGGATTGAGCAGGTAGGAGGGCAGGTGCTTGAGCATGACGCGGTTGCTGTTGCTCATGACCACACCGTGCTCGATGGCGGCGCGCAGCTCGCGGATGTTGCCGGGCCAGTCGTAGTTCATCATGGCGGGCAGGGCGTCTTCGCCGAGCGGCTTGTAGGTTTTGCCATTGGCCTTGGCCAGATCCTTCAGGAAGTGGTCTGCCAGCACGGAGATGTCACTCTTGCGCGCGCGCAGAGGCGGCAGCTTGATGGTGACCACGCGCAGGCGCCAGTAGAGATCCTCGCGGAATTTGCCCTCCTCGACCATCTTGGCCAGATCGCGATTGGTGGCGGCGATGACGCGCACGTTGATCTGGATGGGCTTGCTGCTGCCCACGCGCTCGATGGTCTGCTCTCCGAGAGCGCGCAGCAGCTTGACCTGAGTGCTGGCATCGATCTCGCCGATTTCATCGAGGAAGAGGGTGCCGCCATTGGCCTGCTCAAAGCGGCCGATGCGGCGCTCCTGTGCGCCGGTGAAGGCGCCTTTTTCATGACCGAAGAGCTCGCTTTCCAAGATCTGCGGGGAGAGTGCCGCGCAGTGCACGGCCACAAAGTTTGCCTTGGGGCGGCCGCTGAGATTGTGGACGGCGCGGGCGACGAGTTCTTTGCCGGTGCCGCTTTCGCCCTCGATCAAAACAGTGGCGCGGGAGGGGGCCACCTGCTGGATGGTGTCGAGGATGGGCTTCATCACCTCGGCCTGGCCGAGGATGCCCTCGATGGAAAACTTGCGCTCCACCTGCTGTTTCAGTGCCACGTTTTCGTGCTCCAGAGAGCGGCTGCGCAGGGCGCGTTTGATGAGCAGCTCCACCTCGTCGAGGTTCAGCGGCTTGGTCACGAAATGGTAGGCACCCCGGCGCATGGCCTCCACTGCGGTGTCCACGCTGCCGTAGGCGGTCATCATGATGCAGACGGGCGGCTTGGGCAGTGCCAGGGCGGCATCCAGCAGCTTCATGCCGTCGTCTTCTCCTAGGCGGAGATCGGTGAGCATGACGTCGATGTGGTCATTTTGCAGGTATTCCATCGCCTCAGCGGCGTTGGCAGCCACATAGCAGTCGAAATCATCCTCCAGCGAGAGGCGCAGGCCGTCGCGGGTGTGCTTTTCGTCATCGACGATCAAAACGGTGGCTTGGTCGTGCATGAGTGAAAGAATGGCACAATAATGGAGAATGACGAATATCGAATGCAGAATAAGGAATTCTGTAACTGGGGGGTTGCAGAGCGTGGTCTTTAAATACGCTTCGAGTTTGCCTCCAGCCATCCGGCATATTCGCCTTCCGTCATCGCTCCGGCGGCCAGGGCCAGGGTGCTCACCACGGCATCGGCCTCAGTGGCGTGGAATTCGTGTCCATTTCGTTCGAGAAAGCCTGCGCCGAGCATGAAGCCCGTGCGCTTGTTGCCATCGAGAAAAGGGTGGTTTTTCACGATGCCTGCGGCGTAGGCTGCGGCCATCTCCGCCATCGAGGGGCTGCCATAGTGGAAGAGCTGCCGGGGACGCGCCAGGGCGGACTCCAGCAGGTGCTCATCACGCACTCCGGCAATGCCACCGTAAAACGAGAGCATCATGTCGTGCAGTGCCAGGCATTCGTCCCGCGTCAGCCAGTAGGGCTCTTTCATTTCGCCAGTTCGCGCAGGGTGTTGCGGTAGCGGCGATTCAGGCTTTCAAACACCGCCATGGTTTTGGCAAACTCCGGATTGCTGGCGGTCAGCCGCATTCCATCCTGGGATTCAGTGAGTGTCACGGTGTCGCCTTCCTGTACTTTGAGATGCGCCAGCGCCTCCTTTGGCAGCACCACCCCGACGGAATTGCCAATTTTGCGGAGCTTGAGTTCGAGAGTCATGCCGCAAGTGTAGTTACGAATGTTATTACGTCAAACGGTGACATGCTTTTCAGCTCAAACCACTTCCTGTGGTGAAAATAGTTGACTAATCGTCTAGTTGGTTGAGTTTCGTCGACCTTAACCCGAATCATCCCCATGGGACGCACCTCCACCGCCAAAGACCGCCTGATTGAAGCCATGATCGAACTGATCTGGATCGGCAGTTATGGCAGCACTTCGGTAGATCAGATCTGCGACAGGGCAGGGGTGAAGAAGGGCAGTTTCTACCACTTCTTTGAATCCAAGACGGAACTGGCTGTGACCGCGATCGAGCACGGCTGGGTCGAGCACCGGAAGGAACTGGACCAGATCTTTTCCCCAGTGGTGCCGCCAGTGGAGCGCATCCTGAACTGCTTCCGCAATTTCCGCCAGGAGCAGGAGGAACTCTTCAAGAAGCACGGCCGCGTGCTGGGCTGTCCGGTCCATTCGCTGGGTGCCGAGGTCAGCACGGTGGATGACCGCCTGCGGAACAAACTGCAGGAGATCCTGGGCCAGTTTATCCGCTACTACGAGAGCGCCATCCGGGATGCGCAGGCTCAGGGCAGCATTGTCACCCACGACGCCATGGCCCTGGCACGGATCGTGTTTGCCTACAGCGAGGGGCTCCTGCTCCACGCCCGCATGTGGAACAACCTCGGCTGCCTCGACGAGTTTGAGTCCGGAGCCAAGATCATTCTCGGTGTCAAAGACTGAGACTGGCCCATTTTTTGCTTTCAAATTAACCAACTGGTCAACTTCCCCACCCCAAAACCTACGCGCCCCGTGAAACTCCAAAACCTCCTCCCCATCGTCCTGCTTCTGGCTGCCTGTGGCAAACCGCCTGCCGGTGGCCATGGGGGGCAGATGCCCCCGGCTCCGGTCACGCTCGCTCCGGTCGAGCAGAAAGAACTTGTTGAGTGGGAGGAGTTCACGGGGCGCGTCGAACCGGTGGAAACCGTGGAGCTGAAGCCACGTGTGTCCGGCTACATCACCGAAGTGCATTTCCAAGCGGGTGCTTTGGTCAAGAAAGGGGACATCCTTTTCACGATCGACCAGCGCCCCTTCCAGACCCGCCTGCGCTCCACGGGAGCTGAGGTGGCGCGTGCCGAGGCGAACGCCATGGCGATGAAGCGTGAGTTTGACCGTGTGAAGACCCTGCTGGAGGCCAAGGCCATCGCCCCGGAGCAGGCGGAATCGCGTGAGTCCATGAACCTGCAGGCCATCGCCGGTCTGGAGGCCGCCAAGGCGGCGCAGCACAGCGCGGAGATCGAGTTTGAGCACAGCACGGTCAAGGCGCCGATCAGCGGTCGCATCAGCCGCGCCATCACCACCACGGGCAACTTTGTGACCGCCGGTACCACGCTGCTGACGACCATCGTCACTGTGGACCCAGTGTATGTGTATGCGGACATCGACGAAAACAGCCTGCTGAAACTGCAGGCCATGCAGCGGGACAAGAAGACCTTCACCAATGGCGACGGCCGCGTGCCGGTGGAGCTTCAGCTCTCCAATGAAAAAAGCTTCCCGCACAAAGGGCACATCGAATCCTTCGACAACCGCCTGGATGCCAGCACCGGCAGCATGGTGCTGCGTGCCGAGTTTCCCAATGGCGACAACATCCTCACTCCGGGCTTGTTTGCGCGCATCCGCATCCCCATGACGGGCAAATACAAGGCGCTGCTGGTGGATGAGAAGAGCATCCTCACCGATCAGGCGAACAAGTTTGTGCTGGGGGTGGATCTTTCCAAAACGCCAGCGCTGTCGGTTTACAAACCCATCGTGATCGGGCCGAGCATCGACGGCAAGCGCATCATCCGCAGCGGTCTGGCGGCCGGAGACAAAATCATCGTGAACGGGCAGGCGCGTCTGCCGCAGCCTGGCATGCCTGTGCAGCCGGTGGATGCACCGCCTGCCAAGGAGACGGCGGCCAAGTAAGCGCACAGCGAAACATTCCCCCAAGCTTGCATGAACATTTCCCGATTCTTCATCACCCGCCCCATCTTTGCGGGCGTGCTGTCGCTGCTGATCTTCATCCTCGGCGCCATCTCCCTGTTTCAGCTGCCGATCTCCGAGTATCCGGAGGTCGTGCCGCCGACGGTCATTGTGACGGCGACCTATCCCGGTGCGAATCCGAAGACCATTGCCGAAACGGTGGCCTCGCCGCTGGAGCAGACGATCAACGGCATCGAAAACATGCTCTACATGTCGTCGATGAGCACGGCCAATGGCGTGATGACGCTCACCGTCACGTTCAAGATCGGCACGGAGCTAGACCTCGCGCAGATGCAGGTGCAGAACCGCGTGGCGCAGGTGCTGCCCAAGCTGCCGGAGGAGGTGCGCCGCTTCGGGGTCACCACGGTGAAGTCTTCGCCCAACATGACGCTGGTGGTGCATCTGCTCTCCCCCAACGAGCGCTATGACGAGATCTACCTGCGCAACTACGCCACCCTCAATGTGAAGGACGAGCTGTCGCGACTCTCCGGCGTGGGGCAGGTGAACATCTTCGGCGGCGGCGACTACGCCATGCGCATCTGGATCGATCCCGACAAGGCCGCCGCGCGTGGCCTGACCTCCGGCGACATCGTGAACGCCATCCGCGAGCAGAACATCCAGGTGGCCGCGGGCACCATCGGCCAGCAGCCCACCAAGGACTCCGCCTTTGAGCTGACGGTGAATGCCAAGGGCCGCCTCATCAGCGAGGAGGAGTTTGAGCAGATCATCGTCAAGACCGGCCCGCATGGGGAAAAGCTCCGCCTGCGGGATGTCGCACGCGCCGAGATGGGCTCGGGCGACTACTCGCTGCGCGCGCTGCTCAACAACAAGCGTGCCGTCGGCATGGGCGTGTTTCAGCTTCCCGGCGCGAATGCGCTCGCCGTCTCCGAGGCGGTGCGTCATTGCATGGCTGAGCTGAAGAAGAAAATGCCCGAGGGCGTGGACTACGCCATCGCCTATGACCCCACGGTGTTCGTGGAGAAGTCCATCGATGCGGTCATCCACACGCTGCTGGAGGCTCTGGTGCTCGTGGTGCTGGTCGTCGTTATCTTCCTGCAGACCTGGCGTGCCTCCATCATCCCGCTGGCAGCGGTGCCGGTGTCTCTCGTAGGCACCTTTGCGGTGATGCATGCGCTCGGGTTCTCGATCAACAACCTCTCCCTCTTCGGCCTCGTGCTTGCCATCGGCATCGTGGTGGATGACGCCATCGTGGTCGTCGAAAACGTGGAGCGTAACATTCAGAACGGTCTCAAGCCGCTGGCGGCCACGCAGCAGGCCATGACGGAGGTGACAGGGCCCATCGTGGCCACAGCGCTGGTGCTGTGCGCGGTGTTCATTCCCACGGCATTCATCAGCGGGCTCAGCGGCCAGTTCTACAAGCAGTTCGCCGTCACCATCGCCATCTCCACGGTCATTTCGGCCATCAACTCGCTCACGCTTTCTCCTGCGCTCTCCGCGCTGCTGCTGAAGGGCCACGGTGACAAGCGTGACATCCTCACCAAGCTCATCGACGGTCTGTTTGGCTGGTTCTTCCGGCCGTTCAACCGCTTCTTTGAGTGGTCGTCCAACGTGTATGTGGGCCTGGTGAAACGCATCATCCGTTTCAGCTTCATCGCCGTCATCATCTACGGCGGTCTCCTCTGGGCCACGTGGAAAGGCTTTGAAACGGTGCCCGAAGGCTTTGTGCCCAGCCAGGACAAGCAGTACCTCGTCGGCTTTGCGCAGCTGCCGGATGGCGCTTCTCTTGACCGCACTGACGACGTCATGCGCCGGATGTCGCAGATCGCCATGGACGAGCCGGGCGTGAAGGACGCCATCGCTTTCCCGGGCCTGTCCATCCAGGGTTTCACCATCAGCCCCAATGCGGGGATCGTGTTCGTCGGCCTCGACAACTTCGAGGACCGCAAGTCGCCGGAGCTCAGCGGCGCGGCCATCGCCAATTCGCTCAACGGCAAGTTCATGGCCATCCAGGACGCCATGGTGATGATGTTCCCGCCGCCGCCCGTCAACGGCATCGGCACCACGGGCGGGTTCAAGCTCATGGTGGAAGACCGTGGCAACCAGGGCTACGCGGCGCTGTATCAGGCCACGCAGAAGCTCGTCGGCGCAGCCTATGGCACCCAGAAGCTCACGCAGGTTTACTCCGGCTACACCGTCAATGTGCCGCAGCTTGAGGCGGACGTGGATCGTGAGAAAGCGAAGGTGCAGGGCGTGCCGCTGGCGAATCTGTTCGAGACTTTGCAGGTCAACCTCGGCAGCCTTTACGTGAACGACTTCAACCGCTTTGGCCGCACCTACCAAGTCGTGGCGCAGGCGGAGCAGCAGTTCCGTGACGACGCCAGCGACATCACGCGGCTGAAAACGCGCAACGCTGCGGGCGAGATGGTGCCCGTCGGATCGCTGGTGAAGGTGAAGGAGGGCTTTGGCCCGGACCGTGTCACGCATTACAACGGCTACCTCGCCGCCGACCTGAACGGTGCCCCCATGCCGCCGCTGAGCTCCGGCCAGGCGGAGGAGCTCATCTCCAAGCTGGCCAAAGAAGGCCTGCCGGGCGGGTTTGAGTTTGAATGGACCGACCTCACCTACCAGAAGATCATCGCCGGAAACACCGCCATCTACATCTACCCGCTGTGCATCCTGCTGGTGTTCATGGTGCTGGCCGCCCAGTATGAGAGCCTGCGTCTGCCGCTGGCCATCATTCTGATCGTGCCGCTGTGCCTGCTGTTTGCGCTGGCGGGGGTGATGATCACGGGTGGTGACAACAACATCTTCACGCAGATCGGCTTCATCGTGCTGATCGGGCTGGCCTGCAAAAACGCCATCCTCATCGTGGAGTTTGCGAAGGAGAAGTTTGACCATGGACTGAGCCCGCTGGAGGCGGCCATCGAGGCCTGCCGCCTGCGCCTGCGTCCCATTTTGATGACATCCATCGCTTTCATCGCAGGGGTGTACCCGCTGGTGGTTTCCACCGGTGCCGGTGCCGAAATGCGCCGCGCCATGGGTACTGCGGTGTTTGCCGGCATGATCGGCGTGACCTTCCTGGGCCTGTTCTTCACGCCAGTGTTTTATGTGCTGGTAATGCTGGGGCACAAGCGAAAGGCCGCCTCTGCCGCTGCCACAGCCACTGAGATTCCCGCCGCTGCTCTTCCCGTTCCTCATTGATATCTGCCATGCGTATTTTCATTCCATTCCTCATTGCGACGAGTGCCATCGCCCAGATCGGGCCTGACTATGTGCGCCCGGCGACGGAGACGCCCACAAGCTACAAAGGTGCCGTCAACTGGCGTGAAGCACGCCCGCTGGACACCCTGCCCAAGGGCTCGTGGTGGCGTGTGTTTGGCGATGCCAAACTCAGCGCCCTCATGGAGATGGCCACGGCGAACAATCAGACGCTGAAGGCATCCGTGGCGCGCTTTGACCAGGCGCGTGCGGGCACTGGCATTGCGCGTGCGGCGTTCTTCCCCACGGCGGATGTCAATTCGGCCTTCACCACGCAGCGCACCTCTCCCAACATGCCCAGCGCCTTTCCGCTGAACGGCCTGCACTATGTGGGCCCGAGCTACACGGTGCCGCTGGATTTCAGCTGGGAGCTGGACCTGTGGGGCAAGATCCGCCGCCAGAGCGAAAGCGCCCGTGCTGACGCCGCCGCTGCTGCGAACCAGATGCAGAACGTGCTGCTGGGCGTGCATGCCGATGTGGCCACCAACTACTTTCGCATCCGTGCCCTGGATGGCGAACTGCAGACCGTGCGCGAGGCCGTGGGCTGGCGCAGGCAGGCGCTGGACATCGCACGTGCCCGTGTGAAAGCCGGTGCGGGCAGCGAACTGGAGCAGGCCCAGGCAGAGACCGAAGTGGCCAGCGCCGAGGCCGAGGTGGGAGCGCTGCAAAACCAGCGCGACCAGCTTGAAAACGCCATCGCCCTGCTGACGGGCACCAACCCCAGCTCCTTTAAAATGGGCGGCAATGCCAGCGTGCTGCCTTCGCCACCTGTCATTCCGGCAGGGGTGCCCACGGACTTGATCGAGCGCCGCCCGGACGTGGCCGCCGCCGAGCGCGCGCTGGCCTCCACCACGGCGCAGATCGGTGTGACGAAGGCCAATTTCTTCCCCAGCATCCGCCTCACAGGCCGCACGGGCTACCTGAGCGGCGATGTGGAAAAGCTTTTCGAAATGGGCAGCATGAACTGGAACATCGGGCCCAGCATCACCGTGCCGCTGTTTGCCGGTGGCAAGAACCGCGCCTACATGGAGCGCGCGCGTGCCGCACACGATGAAGCCCTGGCGAACTACCGGCAGGCCATCCTGGCCTCCTTCAGCGATGTTGAAAACGCTCTGGCTGCGATGCGCAATCTGAGCAACCAGACCGAGGCGCAGCACCGCGCACGCGCCAGCGCCCAGCAGGCAGCAAAGATCGCCCATGCTCGCTATGAGGCTGGCACCAGCCCGTATCTGGATGTGATCGAGGCCAACCGCTCCCTGCTCGCCACCGAGCGCGCCTGCGCCACGCTGGCCGGGCAGCGCCTGATCGCGAGTGTGAGCCTCGTCAAAGCCCTCGGCGGCGGCTGGGATCAGAGCCTGCCGGTGACCGTGCCTGCAAGCACGCCTGATCCGGAAGCGATGGGCTCCACCGCGCCGAAGAAGGGCTTCTTCACGAAGGTGAAGGGGTGGTTCAAGAAGGGATGAGGTGAAGGAACGGCTAGCTGGCCAGCTTCCGGTAGAGCTTTTCCATGGCTTCCGCGCTGCGGCAGGCGATGGCGGCTTGAGCGAGGATGCTGGCGACGTCGAGGCGGGAGATTTTGATGCCTTGCTGAATCTTATCCCATGGCGAGGCGCGCATCTTTGCGACGGTTTGAATGCCCAGCAGCAGGGGCAGGGCGGTGGCGTAGCGGAGTTTGCCGTGGGCCACGTGCTGGACGTAGCGCAGGCCGCATTCCAGATGCTCGGTGCAGGTCTGCAGCCAGAGGCTCCACTCGGTCTGGATGTCTTCGGGCTGGCAGGGCAGGTAGCAGCGGCCGTCGCGGGTGTCTTCGCCGATGTCCCGCAGGATGTTGATGAGCTGCAGGCCTTTGCCCATGCGTGCGCCCCATTCCTGCATCTGGGCGGTTCTCACGGCGGGATCAAGGGAGGCGGGCAGCTCGCTGGCGCAGAGCTGCGTCCAGAATTCACCCACGCATCCGGCCACCAGCCAGGTGTACTCGTCCAGCTCCTCCGCGCTGGCGAGGCGGCGCAGCTGGCCGTCCGAGGGAAAGCGGCGGATGTCGAGCATCTGGCCGTCGATGATGTGCTCAAGAACGCTCTGGATGGCGGCCAGCGGAGCGGGCTGCATGGTGCGCATCCAGGCGATGCCATCGGCAAATTTTTCCATCAGCCGGCGTTCCGCATCATCACTCTGCTGCGGGCAGAACTGGCGGATGAGCATGTCGGCGAGGCTCTGCACGTCGCCACTGCCGCGCACCAAGGCGCGGTAGCGTTCCAGGCAGTCGATGCGCACGGTGGCGTCCACGCTGGCGGTGTCGGCGATGGTGTCCGCCGTGCGGGCCAGCAGGTAGGCGAGAGAGATGGGCTCGCGCAGCTCCTTGGGCAGGGCCTTGAGGGTGAGATAGAAGGAACGCGAGACCGATGCCAGCAGCTGGCCGCCGAGTTCGCGTTCGTGAAAGGTTTCGTCAGACATGGTTCCGGGTGCTAGATGCTGGAAGGTGAATGCTGGATCAAGCATTCTCTGCTAACATCCGGCCAGTGAAGCATCTCTACGTCCACATCCCTTTCTGCCACCGCATCTGCCCGTACTGCAGCTTTCACAAGCACACGCCGGGCGGCACGGACATGGTGGCGTTTGTGGATGCGCTGCTACGGGAGATGGAAAAGCAGGCGCTGCAGCCGCAGACGATCTTCTTTGGCGGCGGCACGCCCACGATGCTGAGCGATACCCACCTTGAGCGACTCCTGCACGGACTGCGCCTGCGTGTGGACATGTCCGAAGTGAAGGAGTTCACCTTCGAGGCAAATCCGCGCAATATCACCCCCTCCAAAGCTGGCCTCATGCGGGCCATGGGCGTCACCCGGGTCAGTCTCGGCATCCAGGCCTGGGATGATGAGACGCTCAAAACGCTGGGGCGCGATCACGCGCGAGCTGATGCGGAGGAGACGTGGCAGGTGCTTAAAGCGGAGGGCTTTCCCAGTCTGAATCTGGACCTGATGTTTTCCATCCCGGGGCAGAGCCTGGATACCTGGCGCAGCACGCTGGAGCACACGATCGCCCTGCAGCCGGATCACATCTCGGCCTACAACCTCAACTACGAAGAGGACACGGACTTCTTCCGCCGGCTCAAGGCAGGTGAATACCGCGAGGACGAGGAGAAAGACGCGGATTTTTTCAATCTGGCGATCGACCTGCTAGAGGAGGGGGGCTTTGAGCACTACGAGATCTCCAACTACGCCAAAGCCGGGCACCGGTCTGTGCACAATGAGGCCTACTGGATGGGCGAGGACTATCTGGGCATCGGGCCTGGTGCTTTTTCAACCGTGGGTGGCAGGCGCTGGCACAATGTCAAAGACACCCCGCGCTACATGGCGATGACGCTGGGCGGAGAAGACACCGCCGTGGAGGTGGAGGAACTCACGCCTGACCAACGCCGCACCGAACGTTTTGGCCTGGAACTGCGCACCGCGCGTGGTCTGCCGTTGGAGCTGATCGGCCCGGAGTCGCGCAAAATGCTCGACACTCTGCGAGATCAGGGGCTGCTGAGCTATGACGAAAGTCACCTGCGGCTGACCCGTGCAGGGAAGCCGCTGGTGGATCCCATCGCGGTGGCGCTGATGGGGTAGGGCGGGGTTATTTCACCGGGAAGGCACCGGATTTCAGCGCGGTGCTGAAACCAAAGTACAACATGCCAATGAAAAGAGCGATGTAACTGCAGATGATGATGATGGTCATGATGCCTGCATATTTCCAGAAGCTGCGTTGTTCGTTCAAGGCTGAATCAAGATCTGTCGTCGATCTCGTAGCCCCCAATGAGCCAATACGGTTGGCGTATTTCCAGAGTTTAACGGCAGGAAAGATATAAATAAACGACAACAAGCCATATACGACAGCGAGGATCATGAATTCCCCGTTGCCAAACGGGATTGCCGATGTTTTGGGTGGATTAAAGACTGATATGGCCGCCATAGCTGTAGCTGCCAATAGTACCAAGCCGGAGAGCAGCCAAAGAATCACTGAGATGAAGCGCACCCAGGGCTTGGTGCCTGTGAGCTGCGCGATGGTGCTGGCGGCCACGATTTCGGAGCTGACACCTGTGGAGGCCCCGTACAGATTGGCGGCAGGGGTGGAGTAGGGATTGGCGGGGCTTTCCATGATAGGTGCAGGGAGGGAGGTGAATGAGGGCAGGGAGTGCTCCTGCACATTAATGAATCCTACGAAAATAATTCGGTGGTTGTCAAAACCAAACGGACCCGCTTCATTGTCCGCCAATGGCAGCAGCGCGCGCGGACACTTTGCAATCAGTCGAACTCGCAGATGGCGTGGAGATACAGCTCCGCGTGGCGGGGGTGGCGGTCCGCAGCATGGCTTACATGATCGATCTGCTCATCCGCATCGCCATCGACATCGGCATGTCCATTCTCATGTTCTGGCTGCTCTCAGGGGTGCTGGGGCCACAGGTCACCATGGGGCTGTTCCTGCTCTTCATTTTCATCATGGAATGGTTCTATAATGTGATCTTTGAGGTGGGGGCCAAGGGAGCGACGCCCGGCCAGCGCATCTTCAAGCTGCGGGTCATGAGCCTGACAGGGGGACCGGTGACGCTGGCGCAGGCGGTCATGCGCAATTTTCTGCGTGTGGTGGACTTCATGCCGTTCTTTTACCTCACGGGCATTGTCTGCATGCTTTTCACCAAGCGGTTTCAGCGCCTGGGAGATCTGGTGGCCAACACGGTGGTCACTTACGTCGAGCTGCCGCATGTCGTGACGGCCCAGACGCAGATCCAGGCGGAGCGCCGGGCACCCTCCCAGGTGCTCACGCGAGAAGAGCAGGCAGCGCTGCTGCAGTTCATCGAGCGTGCGCCGCTGTGGGCGGATGAGCGCCGGCTCGAGCTGGCCTCGCTTGCTCATCCGCTGACAAACGCGCCCGGCACTGAAGGACTGCGGCGTCTGTGTGGCATGGCTCTGTGGCTGCAGGATCCTGAGGAGAGGCGTCCCATGCCACCACCGCTGAAGGGAGCAGCAACCCCCCGCTCATGACGCCGGCCCAGTTTGAAAAACAGATCGAGCCCCGCTGGCAGAAGCTGGAAAAGCTGCTGACCGAAGCTGAGAAGGCACACCCCACGGCGGCGGTGGATGAGCTGCCGGCCACCTTCCGCCAGGTGTGCCACGACCTGAGCGTGGCGCAGCACCGCATGAGCCCGCAGCGCCTCACGCAGCAGCTCAATGCCCTGGCCCTGCGTGCGTACCGGGTGCTGGAGCGCCACAGCGCCGGAGGCTGGGAGGCATTTGTGAGGCTGTTTTTTGTGGAGTTTCCACAGGCGGTCCGTGCTGAGTGGCGGCTCTTCTGGTGGTGCACTGCGTTGTTTTATCTGCCAGCGGTGCTGATCGCCGCCATCACGCCGGCGCATCCGGAGTGGGCCATGGCGCTGCTGGGACCGGAAGGCATGGTGCAGATCGAGAGCATGTATGGCGAGGCCAGCAAGCCCTCTGATTTTGTGCGTGAGAGCTATGGCTCGGGCTTTGCGGCCTTCTGCTTTTACATCTGGAACAACGTCAGCATCAATTTCAAGACCTTCGCCGGAGGCATCCTCGGCGGGGTGGGCTCGTTGTTTGTGCTGCTGTTCAATTCCCTCTTTCTCGGGGCGGTGTTTGGGTACGTGCACTACTCGGGCAATCCCATGACTCTCTATGCCTGGGTGGTGGCGCACGGGGCGCCTGAAATCACCGGGATGATCATCGCGGCCATGGCCGGGATGCGGGTGGGGTGGTCGGTGCTGCGCCCTGGCCGCCTGGTGCGGCGCTGGTGCTGGCGGGGCGCAAGGCGCTGCCGCTGCTGATTGGCGCGGCGATCCTGACGAGCCTCGCGGCGGTGCTGGAGGGCTTCTGGTCGCCGCTGGATCTGCCGCTTTCGATCAAGTTCGCCTCCGGCGGCATGTGCTGGGTGTTTCTGACGGTGTTTCTTTTGTTCAGCGGAAGGAGGTCGGGTGATGCGGCTTGAAAACATCACCGTGACCCTGCGGCCGCGCCAGCCCTGGGAGGCTGTGGATCTGGGCTGCGCGATGGTGCGCCGTGACTACGGGCGCATCATCCTGCTATGGGTCTGCACGGTGCTGCCGCTGTGGGTGCTGGTGTGCGTGCTGCTGCGCTCTGCTCCGGTGTGGATTCCGCTGGTGGTGTGGTGGCTGAAACCGCTGTATGACCGTGTGCCGCTTTTCTTCCTGAGCCGTGCCGCCTTTGGCGAGCGCCCGGGCTTTGCCGAGACGCTGAAGCAGTGGCCCCGGCTGTGGCTCAAGAACTGCCTGCCTGCGCTGTTCTGGCGGCGGCTGTCCTTCATTCGCAGCTTTGCCCTGCCGGCGCAGATGCTGGAAGGGCTGAGTGGCGGCGCTGCCAACCGGCGTATCAAAACGCTGGCCATGGATGGCGGCGGCTCCGGGCTGAGCCTGTCTTATGTGTTCAGCAAAATCGAGCTGGCGGCCTGGATCGGCCTCATGGCTGGCACTTACGATCTGCTGCCGGAAGCCTCCCAGCCGGACTGGAGCGGACTGTCTTCTGCACTGGATGTCGAGAACAGCGTCCCGCGGGGCTTTCTGTGGTGGGGGGCGGCCTGTTACATGTTCATCGTCACACTCATCGAGCCCTTTTATGTGGGGGCGGGATTTGCCCTTTATCTGAACTGCCGCACACGCATCGAGGGCTGGGATGTGGAGATGGCTTTCCGCCGCATGGCTGCGCGCCTGACGTCAGGCGCGGCGGCGATGGTCATCGCGCTGCTGGCTTTTGTGGGGGCGGGCACTTCGGTGCAGGCGCAGATGGACATCAATCCGGATCTGCGCAGATCTCTCAGTGAACTGGAGGGCAACATCCAGAAGGCACAGAAGGACTCCGCTGTAAAATCAGATCCCGCCAAGGCGGTGGAGGAGGTGCTCAAGGATCCTGAGTTTGAGATTCACAAGATCAAGTCCAAGCTGTGGGTGCCGGAGTTCAAATCCAACAAGAAAAGCTCCCATGACATGCCATCGCTGGGCTTTTTGGACCTCATCGGAAAGGGCTTGTTCTGGGTCCTGGTCGTCGGGCTGACGGGCTGGCTGGTGGTTTATCTGGTGAGGAACCGCCATCTCTTCGCCTCCCGCAGTGTCAGCAAGGCACCGGTGCGTGCGCCCAAGGTGCTCATGGGCATGAACATCACGCGCGAGAGCCTGCCGGACGACATCGTGGCCGCCGCACGTGCCGCCTGGGCCGCAGGGGATGTCAAAGAGGCGCTCAGCCTGCTGTATCGCGGCTCCTTGTCCTGGCTGGTGAACCGCCGCCGGGTGCCTATCTCCGACAGCGACACTGAGGAAGACTGCCTGATGCAGGTGATTCAGGCCGGAGAGAGGCCGGAGGCAGATTATTTCCGCCAGCTGACCGGCGCGTGGGTGCAGGTGGCGTATGCGGTGCTGCCGGTGTCAGATGCCGAAATGGGCGCGCTGTGCGACCAGTGGCCCTTCATTGAGAAAGGAGGTGCTGCATGATGCCAGCACCTGCCATCCGCTGCTTCCTCATGCTCTGCGGGCTGCTGGTGCTATGCGCCTGCGACGGGCACTGGAAGGATGTGGAGATAACCACGGGCTACAAAGGCAAGGCACGGGTGAACCCCTTCCTGGCCGCCGAGCGTCTGCTGGACAAACTGGGGCATGATGCCCACGGGGCGAAGTCCCTGACCAAAATGCCCAAGCATGACTCCGTGATCCTCGTCTCCGGGGAAAATGGCCTGCCGGAGGGCCGCGCCAAGCAGCTGCTGCGCTGGACGTACAGCGGCGGGCATCTCATCTACTGCCTGAGCGGCACACGGCCCTACAATGATTTTGAAACCCAGTTTGGCTCGTTCATTTCCGCCCTGCTGATGGAGGAGGAAAAAGACACCGTGCTGGAGCAGCTCGGAATCGGCGTGCAAAAGCGCATTCCGGGTGAAGAGCTGACGGGCCTGCTGGAGAAATTCCACGGAGAGGAAGGCGCAAAGGATTCCAAGAAAGACAAGGACAAGGAGAAAGCCAAGTCCAAAGACAAGGCCGCTCCGAAGGGGGAAGAAGGCGAGGAGGATGATGAAGAGAAAAAGTCCAAGACCCAGGAGGAAAAGGACATGGCGTTGGAGTCCGAGCAGGAAGTGACGTGGAATGGCAAAACGTATCACCTCAGCCTGGGCGGCTACCAGAGCATGGTGCTCAAGCGCAAGCTGCGGCCGGGCGAGTTTTCCGCCGGGTCGAAGAATGACTCCCTGGCGCTGCATCTGAAGCATGGCATGGGCAGCGTCACGCTGCTGGCGCATGCGCGGCCGTTCCGCAATCACTGGATCGGAGAGAAGGACCATGCGAGCTGGCTCTCCGCGCTGGTCGGGGAGAATGGCGTCAAGGAGGTGCTGTTTGTGTCCGGCACCTCGGGCAGCTTTTTTGGAATGCTGTGGCAGCATGGCTGGAAGGCGCTGGTGGCCCTGGGACTGTGCCTGATCTTCTGGCTCTGGCAGCAGATGCCGCGCTTTGGTCCTTTCATGGAGGTGGAGCTGGATGCGACCCGCCACTTTGCCAGCCACATCGGCGCACTGGGGGAGTTTTTCTGGCGCATGCGCCGCACGCCCATGCTGGTGGATGCGGCACGTGAGGCCGTCTGGGAGCGTGTGAGGGAGCGCCACCGCTCACTGGATGATGGCAGCCGGCAGATGAATGACAGGCTGGCCGAGGAAATCTCCCGCCGCACCGGGCTGCCGTCCCTGAGAGTGGCCGCCGCCTTTGATGCTGCGCCGCCGGACAGCGCCCACAACTTCGTCAATCTCATGCGCGATCTCCAGGCCATGCGCCGAGCCCTGTAAACATCCCATCACCCTCACCTCCATGAACCCGATTCTTCCAGAACCTGATGTTTCGAGCCTCTACACGCCGCCGCCTGCAGGGCAGCTGCCACCAGCGGGCTATTCGCCACCGGTTGTGCCGCAGAGCACCGGGATTTTCCAGCAGATCCGCCAGGCGGTGGGGCAGGTCTTTGTGGGACAGGAGGAGGTGCTGAACCAAGTGCTGGCCGCGCTGCTGGCAGGCGGCCATGTGCTGCTGGAGGGCAAGCCCGGCCTGGGCAAGACGCACCTGGTGCTGGCGCTTTCCCGCACCTTTGGCTGCAGCTTCCGCCGCATCCAGTTCACGCCGGACCTCATGCCTTCGGATGTGTGCGGCCACACGCTTTTTGACATGGCCAGCGGCACCTTCCGTGTGCGGCGCGGGCCGGTCTTTGCCAATCTGCTGCTGGCGGATGAAATCAACCGTGCCCCGGCCAAGACGCAGTCCGCACTGCTGGAGGTGATGCAGGAGGCGCAGGTGACGATCGACGGAGAGAGCCACGTTCTGGCGCCGCCCTTCATGACTTTTGCCACGCAGAACCCCATCGAGCAGGAGGGAACCTACCCGCTGCCGGAGGCGCAGCTCGACCGCTTTTTGCTGAAGGTGCTCATCGACTACCCTGATGCAGCCAATGAGACCTGGGTGGTGAAGGCGGTGTCATCCCGCGCCTCTGGCGGCGGGCTCTCCGCTTCCGATGTGCCGCAGGTCTGCACGCCGCAGGACATCCTGGCCGCGCAGGCGGAGGCCGCCGCAGTGCAGGCGGTGGAGCAGGTGGTGGACTATGCGGTGAAGATCGTGCGCGCCACACGCCAGCACAGCGCCATCTCACTGGGGGCTGGCACGCGCGGGGCCATCAGCCTCGTGCGTGTGGCCAAGGCGTATGCCCTGCTGGAGGGGCGTGGCTACATCACCCCGGCGGATGTGAAGCGCGCCGTGCTGCCCGTGCTGCGGCATCGTGTGCAACTGGCGCCTGAGATCGCCATCAGCGGCCAGAGCGTGGACGACATGCTGAACTCCCTGATCAAGACCATCGAAGCCCCCCGCGTCTGATCTTCATGCGCCCGACTGCCAAACTGCTCAGACTCCTCATCGCCTGGTTCGTGCTGGCGGTGGCGGCCTGCGTCTGGGAGAGTTTCGTCATCCTCTGGCAGGTCGGAGGCGGACTGCTGCTGCTGGTCCTGCTGGCAGACGCCCTCTCTCTGCCACGGCGCGGGCGCATCACCGGACAGCGCTCACTGCCGGGGCGCTTTGCCCTTGGGGTGGATTCCCAGGTGACGCTGACGGTCACGCACACCGCCCGGCGCACGCTGGCGCTGGAAGTGTTTGACGGCATCCCCACAGCGGCCGAGTCCGAGGGGCTGCCGCATCTGGTCAGCATTCCTCCCGGAGAGTATGCGGCCATCACGTACGAGGTGCGTTTTGTGCGTCGTGGTCAGCATGCCTTCACCGCAGCGCATGTGCTTGTCGGCTCCGCGCTTGGTCTGTGGCGCAGGCTGCATTTCATTGCCGGAGAGAGCCAGACCAAGGCCTATCCCAATTACGAGCCGGTGGTGCGTTTTGCCATGCTGGCCATGGCCAACCGAGTGGAGCAGATGGGCATCGTGCGCCGCCGTCGCATGGGGGCCTCGCTGGATTTCCATCAGCTGCGTGACTACCAGGATGGAGACATCCTCTCACGCATTGACTGGAAGGCCACCTCCCGCCGTTCCACACTGGTGAGCCGCGACTACGAGGAGACGCGCAATCAGACGATCCTGCTGGTGCCGGACTGCGGTCGCCGCATGCGCGCGCTGGACGGGGGGCTCAGCCAGTTTGACCACTGCCTCAATGCCATGCTGCTCATCGCCTTCATCGCGCTGCGTCAGGGGGATGAGGTGGGTGTGGCGGGCTTTGGCGGGGAGCAGCGCTGGCTGCCGCCGGTGAAGGGGGCGCACAGCATGCCCAAGCTGCTGAACCACCTCTACAACTATGAGACCAGCAGCGAGCCCAGTGACTTCATCGAGGCTGCTGAGCGCGTGATGACCCTGCAAAAGCGCCGCGCTTTGGTCATCATGCTGACCAATCTGCGCAGCGAGGACGGAGCCACCCTGGCCGCTGCCGCCAGCGCCATGCAGCGCCGCCATCTGGTGCTGGCCGCCACCCTGCGGGAGCAGGAGCTGGATCAGAAGGCTGCAGCCCCCATCGACAATCTGCATGATGCCCTGCAGTATGGAGCGCTGACGCATTACTTCGGCGAGCGCCGCCAGCTGCTGGAATCGCTGCGTGCACGCAAGATCCTCACCGTGGATGAGTCCGCGCAGATGCTGCCGGTGGCGCTGGCCAACAAGTATCTGGATGTGAAAGCAGGCGGGCTGCTCTGAGGTGTTGGCTGGCGTGTGATAAGCCCTGTATTTAATCGGTGTAGCGTTTTTCGCTCCTTGTAGCGTTATTTGTGACAAATTTGTCATGCCGTATACAATGCGCCCATGCCCAACCAGCCCAACTCATGGTCAGTGCCCTATCCGCAGGCGGATCAGCACAGGCATGAGTCGGAGCTGCGAGAGGCATGGGAGCGTGTGTGCGAGAGTGGCAGCTACATTTTAGGCCGGGAGGTGGAGGCATTTGAAAAAGAATTTGCCGGCTACCTGGGCGGCGGCCGGGTGGTGGGTGTGGCCAGCGGCACGGATGCGATCGAGCTGCTGCTGCGTGCGCTTAACATCGGGCCCGGGTGCAAAGTGGTGCTGCCCTCCTTTGCGCCATCAGCCTGCGCGGCTGGAGTCTTGCGCAGTGGTGCGCAGCCTGTGTTTGCAGACATTGATCCGGGCACTTTCACCCTCTGCCCGGAGTCCCTGTCCACCCTGCTGCGTTCTCCGCTGGGCACTGGTGTGAGGGCCGCGCTGGTGGTGCATTTGTACGGGCACCCGGCAGACTGGCAGGGCCTGTGCCGTGTGGCGGCTGAGCATGGCATCGAGCTGCTGGAAGACTGCGCGCAGGCACACGGTGCCATGTGGCAGGGGCAGATGGCCGGAACTCTGGGCCGTGCGGCGGCATTCAGCTTTTATCCCACCAAGAACCTGGCCGCACTGGGAGATGCCGGTGTGGTGGCCACGCATGATGCCGAGCTGGCGGAGCGCCTGCGCCTGATCCGCGAGTATGGCTGGGGCCGCCGCCATGTCAGTGAGTTTGCCGGGGTCAACAGCCGACTGGATGAACTGCAGGCAGCCGTGCTGCGGGTGAAGCTGACCACGCTGCGCAGCGGCATTCTACAACGGCGGCGGCTGGCTGCAGAGTATGATGCCAAGCTGAAAGACAGCCGCAGCGTGATGCCACCGGTGGTGCGCGGCGGGTGCGAGCACGCCTATCATCAGTACGTGGTGCGCACGGAAAAGCGCGAGGCTTTGCTGGCGCATCTGGTGCAGGCCGGGATACCGGCGGCGGTCCTTTATCCGGTGCCGCTGCACCTGCAGCGCGCCTTTGGCGGCAGCCCGGTGCCGCTGCCGGAGGCGGAGCGTGCGGCCACCGAGGTCATCTCCCTGCCGCTGCACCCTTACCTTTCCGAAGAGGCTCTGGGATCCGTGTGCGAAGCCATAGAAAGGTTTGACCATGCGTGAGGCTGAATACGACCTGATGCATGCCGTGGAGGACAGCCACTGGTGGTACACCGTGCTGCGCGGCCTCGTGGATGAGGCGCTGGCCGGGCGGCTGCCTGCCGCCGCGCGGCTGCTGGATGCCGGCTGCGGCACAGGCGGCATGCTGGCCTTTCTGCGAGGCAGAAAGACGGATGTGGAGCTGACAGGGGTGGACGCCGCCGAGCAGGCCGTGCGCCGCTGCCACCAGCGCGGACTGTCCGCAGTCGTGCAGGGCAGGGTGGAGGCGCTGCCTTTTGCGGATGAGGCGTTTGACGCGGTGCTCTGCCTGGATGTGCTCTACCACACCGATGTGGCCGAGCAGCGCGCGCTGGCGGAGATGGGCCGCGTGCTGCGCCCACAGGGGCTGCTGCTGCTGAACCTGCCCGCCATGGCCGCCCTGCGTGGCGCGCATGATGAGGCCGTGGGCGGGGCCAGACGCTATGAGGCATGCCAGGTGCGTGCGCTGCTGGGCGCCGCCAGCTTTGATCTCGAGATGATTCACTACTGGAACGCCTGGCTGTGCCTGCCGCTGCTGCTCTGGCGGCAGCTGAGCCGGCTGAAAAAGCGCCGCACCTCGGACCTCAGCCTGGCTCCGGAGTGGATGAACCGCCTGCTGGCTGGAGCGGGCAGGGTGGATGCAGGGCTGTGCCGCTCTCTGCAGGTGCCCTTTGGCTCTTCAGTGTTTGCCGTGGCACGAAAAAAGACAAACTGCCCACCAGGAGGGATGAAGCATGCCTGACATGAGTGACGTGCCTGAGATGAGCTTTGTGGTGCCGCTCTACCACACGGGCGAAGGGCTGTATGCTCTGCTGGATGCCTTTCGTGCGCTCTCAATCCCCGAAACCTGGGAGCTCGTGCTGGTGGATGACGGCAGCGCAGACGGCACCTTTGTAAAAGCGGAGCAGCTCACGGCTGATTTCCCAGCGCCTGTGACGCTGGTGGAGCTGGCGCGCAACTATGGCGAGCATGCCGCCGTGCTGGAAGGATACCGACACGCACGCGGGCGCTTTGTGGTGAATCTGGACGATGATCTGCAGAACCCGCCTGCAGAAGCCGTCAAACTGCTGCGCCACCTGCGAGACACCGGGGCGGAGGTGGTGTACTCCCGCTATGCGCAGAAGAAGCACCACTGGGCGCGCAATGCGGGCAGCTGGCTGGTGAACCGCTGCGCCACCTTTCTGCTGGGCAAGCCGCGTGATCTCTACCTCTCCAGCTTCCGTGCGCTGCGGCAGGAGCTGGTGGGGCGCATCGTGGGCTACCGCGGGCCGTACCCCTACATCGATGGTCTGATCCTCGGTGCCACCTGCCGCATCGCCACGCTGGATGTGGCGCATGTGGAGCGCAGCACGGGCCGCAGCGGCTACACCCTGCGGAAGCTGGTGCGGCTGGCCATGAGCCTGCTCTTTGATTTCAGTGTGATGCCGCTGCGCATGGCCAGTGTGCTGGGCATGCTGCTCTGCGCGCTGGGCGCCCTGCTGCTGGCAGAGGTGCTGGTGGAGACTCTCATGGTGGGGCCGCGTCAGGTCGGCTGGGGCTCTCTGATGGGGGCGCTGGCGGTCTTCAGCGGGGCGCAGCTGCTGATGCTGGGGCTCATCGGCGAATACATCGGGCGCTCCTTTCTCACCGTCTCCGGCAAGCCGCAGTCGCTGGTGCGTGCGCTCATTTCAAACCGCAGGCCAGATTCCAAATGATCCACGAAACTGTCATCGAAACCTGCTCCGTGCGCGGGGTGCAATTGTTTGAGATGCGCCATGTGGTGGACCATGTGCGCGGCCATCTCACGGCGCTGGAGTTCACCCAGGACCTGCCGTATGTGCCGCAGCGCATCTTCATGACGTACGGCATCCCCTCCCAGAGCACACGCGGGGAGCACGCCCACCGGCTGTGCTGGCAGTTTCTGGTATGCGTGCATGGCGAGTGCCACGTGATGGTGGACGATGGAAAGAACCGCGAGGAGTTCTGCCTGAACCGCCCCACCTTTGGCATCCTCGTGCCGCCCATGGTCTGGGCGCAGGAGCATCAGCACTCGCAGGATTCGGTGCTCATGGTGCTGGCATCCAGACCCTACGAGGCGGAGGACTACATCCGCGATTACCAGCAGTTTCTAACCCAGGTCAACGAAGGGGGATGCACAACCGCATGAACACTCTGTCAGACAGCTCCGCGCAGCAACCAGAAGCGAGGGACAATGTGGCCGCATTCTGGGCCAGGATCACGAACGAGATGCGCCGCCGCAGCCCGTGGGCCACGGTGGCGTTCACGGCCTCCTTCACCCTCATCATCGGCTGGCTGGACCATATCACCGGCTTTGAGGTCACCTGGTTTGTCATCTACGGCATTCCGATTTTTCTGACGGTGTGGTGGGCGGGGAACAAACCCGGTCTTTTCATCGCAGTGCTCTCCGGGCTGGTCTGGTGGCTGGCAAACATGAGCACCACGCCGTATGAGACGCAGCTGGGCTACGCCTGGGCGCTGGCGAACCGCCTCGTCTATCTCTGCGTGGGGGTCTTTGCCGTGACTGCGCTGCGCAACAAGCAGGAGGCAGACGAGGCGCGCATCCAGATGCTGGAGGAGCGCCGGCAGCTGGAGAAGGACATCGTCACGGTCAGCGAGCATGAGCAGCAGCGGATCGGGCAGGACCTCCATGACGGCATCTGCCAGCAGCTGGCGGCCATCGGCCTGGCGGCGCGTGTGCTGGCGGAGGATCTCCAGGCGCAGGGCGTGCAGGCCGCGGAAGATGCCAGCCTCATCGAGAACTCGCTGCAGCAGGTGGTGCTGGAGGCGCGCAATCTCGCACGCGGCATCTTTCCGGTGCATGTGGACCGCAGCGGCCTGGCGGCGGCGCTGGCAGATCTGGGAAAAATCACCAGCAAGCTCACCGGCACGCCCATCGTGGTGAAAGACTGCGTGGATGTGCCGCTGGACCTGCCGGAGGTCTCCATGCATCTCTACCGCATCGCGCAGGAGGCGGTGGCCAATGCCGTGCGGCACAGCGGCGCCACGGAAATGCAGATCTCCACCCGGCTCAGCGGAGACCTGCTGGAGCTGCGTGTGGAGGACAATGGCAGAGGCATGCCGCCCGCCACCGCCACCCGCAGCGAGGGCATGGGGCTGCGCACCATGCACTACCGCGCACAGATGCTGCAGGCTGTGCTTTCCATCGGAGCCCGGCCCAATGGCGGCACCCAGGTGACCTGCCGTCTCGATCTTCGCAAAATCAACCCCACACCCAGCCAAACCCATGAAAAAAAATGAAGTGAAAGAACCCAACGGTTACAAAGTCCTCCTCGTGGAAGACCACCCCATGTTCCGCGAGCATCTGGGCCAGCTCATTGACCGTGATCTCGGCATGTCTGTCTGCGGAGAGGCGGACAACATCCGCGATGCCATGCGCCTGATCCTGGAGACCAAGCCCGACATCGCCATCGTGGACATCACGCTGCATGGCTCCAGCGGGCTGGAGCTGCTGAAGGACATCAAGGCGCAGGGCCTGGACATCAATGTGCTCGTGCTCTCCATGCACGACGAGGAGCTGTATGCCGAGCGTGCGCTGCGTGCCGGAGCCAAGGGCTACATCACCAAGAACGAAGCCTCCAGCGAGGTGATCGAGGCCATTCGCTGCGTGATGCGCGGGGATGTCTATGCCAGCCGCCAGATGACCGCCAAGCTGCTGGAGCGCATGACGCAAAAGCGCAGCAACTCCGAGCTGGCCGGCATGGAGACGCTGGCAGACCGTGAGCTGGAGGTCTTCCAGATGCTCGGCCGGGGTAAGAGCACCCGGGAAATCGCGCAGACGTTAAACTTAGGGGAGTCCACCGTCGAAACCTACCGTGCACGCATCAAGGAAAAACTGCAGCTGCGCAGCGCCGCCGAGCTGTATCTGCGTGCAGGGCAGTGGGTGCGCGACCACGGTGCCTGAGCACCCGCTGAGCGTCAGCTTTAGCGGCTGTGGTGATGATGACCACACGGCATGTCTTTTGCTCAAAGGAGGCCTTTCGAGGCAAAATACGAGAGTAACAAATCCTTGAGAATCATGTCGAAACGCAGCCGCAAGAAGCATTCAGAACGCAAAGCAGTGGCACCAGCTGCTGCTTCCAAGGTGGAAATCTCAGAGCTTTGCGCAGCAGCGGAGGCGCCTGCGGGGGCTGAGCCTGCCGCCGCGCCCCCCAGCTGCCACCCCCCGGCTGCCGCGAGGTCTCGGGCGTGGGTTCATGCCGCAGTAGCCGCAGTGCTTGTCGGGCTCTGCGCAGTCCTTTATTTCTGGACGGCAGACTTTCCCATGGATTTTGATGATCATACTTACCTCAAAGACAATCCATTTTTCAGGGAAGGTACCATTTTTGACTACTTGAAAAATTTTGACGAGTTTGTCAACCGCCCTGCCAGGATCGGTTCTGATCCTGACTATGCCGTCAATGCGGTGCTGCGCCCTGTTGCCTATGCCAGCTTTCGCCTGAACTATCTGCTGGGTGAATTCCAGCCCCACTGGTACCGGCTGGTGAATGTGGCGGTGCATGCGCTCAATGCAGTGCTGGTCTATGCGCTGGTCAGCATGCTGCTCGGCCATTCATCCCGGGAGCGGAAAATGCAGCGCAGCTCCGTGATCTTCATCTCGGCCGCAGCAGCCCTGTTCTTTGCAGCACATCCTCTGGCCACGGAGTCAGTGACTTACATCATTCAGCGCTTCACCTCCCTGGTGGTGCTTTTTTCCCTGCTCTGCCTGTGGCTCTACTTTGCCTCATTCCACATCCAGGAGCGCTGGGGGGGGAGGTTTCTGCGCGCCGGTGCAGTGCTGGCGGCGCTGCTGGCCATGCAGACGAAAGAAGACGCCGTGATGGTGCCGCTGCTGGCCCTGCTGCTGGACTGGCTGGTGCTGGGCACGCGCCTGCGGCCGGCCCTGCTGCGTGCGCTGCCGCTGCTGCTGCTCATGCCGCTCATTCCGGGGCTTGTGCTCATGACGTCATCCGCCCAGCACGGCGGGCATGATCTGCATGCGGCCATTAACATCGTGAACTCCCGGGATGATCCGCTCAACCACTGGCATTACATCGTGACGGAGCTCACCGTCATGACGCACTACCTGCGGCAGATGTTCTGGCCCATGGGCATGAATCTCGATCCTGAGTGGCCGCTCTACGATTCCATCTGGCAGGGGCCGGTGCTGCAGGCGGTGGCGGTTCTTGCCGCGCTGGTGTCGGCGACTGCCTGGCTCTTCCGGCGGCACCGGGAGGATGCACGCTTCGCCCTTGGCTTTGCCTGCGTGCTCTGGTTTCTGCTCACCGTGTTTGTGTCCTCCGGGCTGGTTCCGCTGCCAGACCTGGTGGCGGAGCACCGCTCCTACCTGCCATCCATCGGCATCATGGTCATGGTGGCCTGTCTGCTGGACTGGCTGCGCTGCAGCGGCCTGCACCGGCATGCGCTGCGCATCGGGGTTCCTGCGTTCACCCTGCTCTGCGTGGGGGCGCTCTCCTGGAAGACCTGCATTCGCAACAACGTCTGGCGCACACGCGAAAGCCTCTGGGAGGACACCGTGGCCAAGAGCCCGGGCAAGTACCGCACCTGGGGCAATCTGGGCGCCGCCTACTCGGACGCCGGCAAAACCGAGAAGGCGGTGCACTGCTTCCGTGAGGCGCTCAAAGTGGAGCCGCGTTTTCAGAACGGGCTGCTCAATCTCTCCAACTCCCTCCTCAGGCTCAATCGTCCCAAGGAGGCCCTGGACACCACGATGCAGCTCATCAAGCTGGACAGCAACGCCACGACCAAGCCGCCGGTGGCTTTCACCCTGGGGCTGAGCCTTGCTGGAGTGGGCCGGTATGACGAGGCCGTTGCCGTCTTCCGGGATATTTTGCACGCCATGCCGGGTGATCCGCAGGCGCACAAGGCCCTGGGCCTGGTCTATTACCAGACCGGCCTGCCACACCGTGCGCTGGATCATTATGAAGCCGCCGCCCAGGTGCAGCCAAATGACCCTCAGCTGGAGCGCCTGATCGAGGCCGCCAAGGTGGCGCTGGCCAACAAAGGCAGGCCCCGCTAACTGGGGCGGGGCAGGGCGTCAGAGCGCCGCGTTGTCGCCGATCCACCGGCTGATGATCTGCAGCACCTCCGTGCGTTTTCTGAAAAAGAGGAAATGATCGTCCTGCTCAAAGCAGCGGATGGTCACGCGCATGCCGCCACTCTCCAATTTCTCAGCATAGCCCGACACATAATCCCACGGCACACGGTCATCGCTGCCGCCTGAAAGGACAAGCGCCGGGCGGTCTTTCAAACGGGTGGCCAAGCTGGATGGGCTGATGCGGTTGTGCAGCACGGTGGAGAGGAAAATCAGCGTGCGAAATTTGGGCCCCTCGGAGGACTCCGCCAGGCACATCCCCTTGCCGCCGTTGGAAAGGCCCATGAGGTGAATCTGCTCCGGGTCGATGGCGGCGTGCTTTCCCGCATCGGTGATGGCGCGGGTGATGGCCTCATAGCCGCCTTTCTTCTCCCAGTTTCCAAGCCCAAAGGTGGGCGCGATCACCGTGATGCCCAGCTCATCTGCGATCTTTGAGAGCAGCCAGATGTAGGCTTTGAAGTTGCCACCGCTGCCGTGCAGAAAGACGAGGGCAGGGGTGGGCTTGGTGCGGTCCACCTTCGCAGGAATGTAGTGGAAGTAATGCCCGTCACGGAATTGCCCGAAGGTCATTTCACGGTAGATCATTGGCAGCGCGGAGCCTGCGGCGGTGAAGTCTGCATCCGCCTGGATCTCGGCATAGATGGCATCTGTCAGCGCACCAAGCTCCCGACGTTGCTTCTGATTGAAAAAGGGGTCAAACGCCGAGGCCACGGCATAGCCCAGATGGATCTGGTCAGTCTCCGGCAGCACCGAGCCGATGGAAAAGCGATCGTAATGCCAGCCACCATCGGAATAGCGCGAGTGAATCCGTGCCGTCTCCAGTGTGCGGGCATCCGGAGTCTGCCAAAGCACCGCCGCTGAGCCGATGCACGCTGCCAGCACGAAGATGATCCCAAGCCGCATCTGCAGCACAGAGCCGCGCTCATCCCCGATCCAGTACAGCAGAGGCCCCACGCCGAGCAATCCTGCGGCGGCGCTGAGCAGCAGGCCCTGCCAGGTGATGACACAGCACAGCCCGAAGAGAGTCAGCGGCACCGCGAACAGCGCCAGCATGAGGGCGAAGGATTTGAGTATGGCCTGAGGGGATGGCACTCGGCCAGCGACTCAAGCAGACTCAGCTTCCGAAGGCGAATCAATAATACTTCACCAGCCCGTCGCGCCACAGGGGCTTGAGCTGATCGACTGGGGAGTCGATGAGGGTGGTGCCGTTGTGGGAGATGTAGAGGTAGGGGTCGCGAGTGGAGTCGCCGATGATGACGAGGCCTGCGGCTTCGGCGGCTTCGACATGCTCGGGGTCGATCTCGACGAGGAGGCGGCCGGGGGTCTCGCCAAAGAGAAGCTCGGCGGTGGTGAGACCGGAGGCGGCTGGCATCTTGTCGGTGGCGATGCGGAGGCCGGCTTTGCCGCTGAAGGCCATCTCGGCCAGGGCGACGGCGAGGCCGCCTTCGCCGATATCGTGGGCGCTGAGGATGGCGCCCTGCTTCACCAGCTCATAGTAGCGGCGGTAGGCAGCGAGGCTTTCCACTTCGCAGAAGTCGGGGGCGGCGTCCATGCCGATACCCTTGGTGTACTTGGCCACGATGCTGCCACGCAGACCGGCGCTGGCTTTGCCAAGGATGGCGATGCTGCTGCCGACGCGGCGCAGGGAGGCTCCCACAACGTGCTTGGCATCCTCCACGATTCCGAAGCCGCTGACGAGCAGCGTGACGGGGATGGAGACGGGGCCTTCATCGGTGACGAAGTAGTTGTAGAAGCTGTCCTTGCCGGAGACGAAGGGGGTGGCGTAGGCGGTGGCGGTTTTGGCCATGCCCTTGGTGCACTCCACGAGAGCACCGAGCTCGCGCTCGCTGTCGGGGTTGCCCATGCAGAAGTTGTCCAGAATGGCGATGCGGTCGGGATTGGAGCCCATGGCCACGAGCTGGCGCATGCACTCATCGACGACGGCGCGGCCCATGAGGTTGGGGTCGGTTTTGCCCCACTCAGGAAGGAGGGCGCAGGCCATGGCCACGAGCTGGTTGCTGCCATCCACGCGGATGACGCTGCCGTCCTGCGGAGCATCGCCGGAGGCGCCGGCCAGGGGCTTGAGGACAGTGTTGCCCTGCACCTCGTGGTCGTACTCGCGGATGATGGGCTCGCGGGAGACGATGGCAAAGTCTGAGAGGAGGGTCTTGAGGGTCTCGGTCCAGGATTCCGGGCGCACAGGCACTGCGGGCTTTACCGCGGGCTGGGTGCGCCATTTGGCCTTCATCTCGCGGCGCGGGGCTTCATGAAGGGCGGCCACGTGGAGATCACACACGGTGGTGCCGTGGTGCAGCACCTTCAGGCGCTGGGAGCCGTCGGCCTTGGCGAGCACGCAGAGCTCGGTCTGATAAATGTCGGCCAGCTCCTGCATGGCAGGGAGGTCTTTTTCCTCGATGGCGATGACCATACGCTCCTGGGATTCACTGATGAAGACCTGCCAGCTTTCGAGGTCGGGGGCCTTGAGCGGGGCGTTTTCCAGCCACACTTCGCCGCCTGTCTCGCGCAGCATTTCACCCGCGGCGGAGCTGAAGCCACCGGCACCGCAGTCGGTGACGAACTGGATGAGGCCCTTCTCACGTGCGGCGAGCACAAAGTCGGCGGCCTTCTTTTCCTCGATGGGATTGCCGATCTGCACGGCGGTCTGGTCTTCTTCGTGGGAGTCGGTGGTGAGCTCGGCGGAGGAGAAGGTGGCGCCTTTGAGGCCGTCCTTGCCGGTGCGGCCGCCCGCGGCGATGAGCAGGTGGCCGGGCTTCACCTCCTTGGCGATGTCCTTGATGGGGATGATGCCGGCGGTGCCGCAGAAGACGAGGGGATTGTAAATGAAGGTGTCGTCAAACTGGATCGCTCCATTGACGGTGGGGATGCCCATGCGGTTGCCGTAGTCGCGTACGCCGCGCACCACGCCACGCATGACGCCGAGGGGATGGATGACGTCCTTGGCCTTGATCTGGTCCTGCTCGATGTCAGGCGGGCCGAAGCAGAAGACGTCGATGGAGGCGACGGGCTTGGCACCTTTGCCAGCGCCGAGGATGTCGCGGATCACGCCGCCGAGGCCGGTATTGGCACCGGCGTAGGGTTCGATGGCGCTGGGGTGATTGTGAGTCTCCACCTTGAGGCACACGGCCTTGTCGTCGTCCAGGCGGACGAAGCCGGCGTTGTCCTCAAAGGCGCTGAGCACGAAGTCGGGCTTGTTCTTGCAGATCTCCTCGGTGACGGCGCGGATGTAGGTCTTGAAGAGACCGTCCACGGTCTCCTCCTTGCCGTCCAGCACGTGCGTGATCTTCGCACCAAAGATGCGGTGCTTGCAGTGCTCGCTCCAGGTCTGGGCGATGACTTCCATCTCGACGTCCGTGGGCTCGCGGCCTTCGTCCTGATAGATCTTCTGCACGGCCAGCATGTCGGCGCGTGAGAGCGAGAGCTTCATGCGCTTGGAGAGGTCAAGAAGCTGGTCGGCGGTGAGATCGCGGAGGGGGATGGAGCGGAAAACGGCTTTGGACATGGGTGGGACCCCCTGACTTGGCGAGGAATCGGCCGGGTTCAATGCCGGAGGCGGGGGAAAATGCCGTGGAATTCCGCCCAAACTACCGATTGACCACCTGCGGCCAGGAACCACCCACGGAACCGTAATGGCGGACAAGCTGGTCCAAAGAGGGGGAATCAGGAATGGGTGAGACAGGCGTTTTCGTTTTTGGGTCCAGGTAGAGACAGCCGATTTCGACTGCGGGCAGCTTTTCCACAAGCTGTCGTCCCTCTTCAATGGCCGCCGACCACCGGGCCTTGAGGTCTAGAAGACTGAACGGGGTGGCGAGATGCAGGCTGTCGATGTCCGACTGCCGGTAACGGGCAAAGCGGTCTGCGAGATCTAGAATGAGCCGTGGATTGAGCCCCTCATCCTTGCCTGCGGCCGCCCAAGCCAGCGTGCCCAGAGAGAGGTAGTTTTCGTGCAGATGGATGGCATCTACAAAATCACGGGGTTCAGCACGCCCAGAAAGTGCGAGCAGTTTATTGGTGGCTGCGTCCGCAAAGTGCAGCCGCCATCCGAGTTCATCATCCGGTTCTACTGGATAGAAGCGGAAGGCGGAATCATAGACCCATTCCAGCTTCACGCTGCCATCATGCCGGGTGACGATGGCACGCTGAAACATGGGCTGGCGCAGCTGCCAGGAGACCGTGTAACCCGCAGCAATCAGCGCCGCTTCATCCGCTGCTGCAGACTCGGCCACGGCTGTTTCCAAGTCGTGGCAGATGTCGATGTCTCTTGAATAGCGCGGAGTTTGCGCCGCAGCATTCAGCACGGTGGCACCAAAGACGAAACTGTTGGGGCTGCGACTGCGCCTGAGAGTGGCGAAGACCTCGTGTTGGAAGGCAGTTAACGGCATAACTGAGCGGCGACCTGAAATGCGATGCGGTCCCCGTGTTTACGCAGTCCTGCGATGATGATTGGCAGGGTGGATTCATCGACCACAAAATTGGGAGCCAGGGACCAAAAGCAGCTCGTGCGATAGGTTTCGAGCGCCGTTTTGGCGAGACGAAGCCGATCTTGCACGGACAATGGAAGCGCTGAGACTGTAGAAGCTGCTGGCATGTGGCTTATTATGACATACACGCACGCAATGGCACGGGCGATTTTAAAATGAGGGTAAAGCCGGGTGCACTCCAGATAGGAGCAGGTGTGAAATGGTTGCTGTTCTTTCGCGCACCGCTTTTATCCTTCCCTCATGGCAACCATCGCAGTCCTCGGCACCCTCGACACCAAAGGTCATGAACACGCCTATGTGGCGGAGATCATCCGTGCACGCGGGCACCAGACGCTCCTGATCGACACCGGCAGCGGCGATGCGCCGCAGGTGCGGCCGGATGTGACGCGGGAGCAGGTGGCTGCTGCGGGTGGAGTGGATCTGGCTGGCATCATGGAGCGCAAGGACCGTGGCGAGGCGGTGACGGCGATGGCCGGTGCGGCGGCGGCGTTTTTGTCGGCGCTGGTTTCCAGTGGCAAGGTGCAGGGTGTCATCTCCCTCGGCGGTGGTGGTGGCACAGCCATCGGCACGGCGGCCATGCGGGCGCTGCCGGTGGGCTTTCCAAAGGTGATGGTGTCCACGCTGGCGGCAGGCAATGTGGCGCCGTATGTTGGAACCAAGGATATTGTGATGTTTCCCAGCATCGTGGATGTCAGCGGCATCAATCGCATCTCCCGCGTGCTGCTGGCCCGTGCAGCCGGAGCCATCTGCGGCATGGTGGAAACCGCCGTGCCCACAGGCGAGGACAAGCCGCTGATCGCCGCCTCCATGTTTGGCAACACGACCGAGTGTGTGAACAAGGCCAAGAAGATTCTCGAAGACGCGGGCTACGAAGTGCTCGTCTTCCACGCCACCGGCACGGGTGGGAAGATCATGGAATCGCTCATCGAGAGCGGCATGTTTGCCGGAGTGCTGGACATCACCACCACTGAGTGGGCTGATGAACTGGTGGGGGGCATTCTCGGCGCGGGGCCGACTCGTCTGGACGCGGCTGCAAAGGCGGGCATCCCGGCCATCATCACCCCGGGCTGCCTGGACATGGTGAACTTCGGCGAGCGCGCCAGCGTGCCCGCGAAGTTTGAGGGTCGCACCTTCTACATTCACAACCCGCAGGTCACGCTGATGCGCACCAATGCGGCTGAATGCGCGGAGCTGGGGCGCATTTTGGCGGAGAAAGCCAATGCCTACACAGGACCTGTGACGGTGCTGCTGCCTCTGAAAGCCATCAGCATCATCAGTGCGGCAGGCAAACCTTTCCACGATGCCGAGGCGGACGCGTCCCTGTTCGATGCCATCCGCCAGAACCTGCGGCCCGGCATCCCGCTCGTGGCGCTGGACTGCGAGGTCAATGCGCCGGAGTTTGCTGAGGCGTGTGCGGCGGCGCTGCTGGATAGCTTGCCGAAAGTGGTGGGCTGATTGCAAATCTGCGGCTGTTCTGTCATTGCAACCTCATGCGGTCGGGCGACTCTCGTTGCGACATGAACTACCCTATTTCCTTCCGCTTCCACATTCTCACTTTCTCTCCGCAGATCACTGTGACGGAGGCGGGTGGTCAGATGCTCTGCTACGTGAAGCAGAAGCTCTTCCGTCTGAGAGAGCACGTGGAGGTCTATACCGATGACACCATGCAGACGCTGCTGGCCACGATCGAGGCTGACCGCATCATCGACTGGTCGGCGCGTTACACTTTCAGGGCCCCGGATGGCCGGGAACTCGGCGCGGTGGGCAGGCAGGGGATGAGGTCGCTGTGGCGTGCACACTACGATGTCTATGCGCCTGGAGCCGAGACTCCCACGTTTGTGATTCAAGAGGCGAATCCCTTTGTGAAGCTGCTCGACGGTCTGGTGGGGGAGATACCCATCCTCGGCATGTTCACCGGCTACATGCTGCACCCGAGCTACATCGCCATGCGTGGCGAGGGCGGGCCGCCCGTGCTCAAGCTGACCAAGCAGCCTGCGCTTTTTGAAGGCCGCTTTGCACTTACGCAGGAGGGCCCGGCCAATGAGGGAGAGCAGCTGGCTTTGCTGCTTTCGTTTCTGATGATGAATCTGCTGGAGAAGCAGCGGGGGTGATCAGACCTGCGGAATTCTCTCCGCCTCGCGCACCAGGGTGCCGCGCTGGAGGAGGAGCTGGCCTTGGCTGATGGTGAAGAATTCGAAATGCGGATCTTCCTGGTCGTCATCGATCTCGCAGCGCAGCTCGCCTTCGGCGTCCACCAGTGTTCTGGCCACTTCCATGAAGACCTTCAGGATGGCATGATTGCGCTCCTGGCCCATCCAGGAGAAATCCAGGGACTGCAGGGCCAGATCCACCTCGAGGCCGGCTTCCGCAAACACCTCGTCGAGGTGGTCGGCCTTGTCCCGGGCGAGAATTCTGAAGCTAAAGCTGCCGTCGTAAGTTCTGATTTCAGTCATGCAGCGCATGCTTTGCAGCGTTTTGGCCAGGGGGCTAGTTTTAACCCCGTCGGCACGGCAAAAAGTGCAGCTCGCCTCCCAATGAAAAAGCTTCTCACCTTCTGGCGCATCGGGTAGCATGATCCAGCAGATATGAACTCCCGGACCACACTCCGCGCGAACAACAGGAACTGGGTTCTCATCCTTGCCGCCGTCGTGGTGACACCTGCCATGGTGCTGGCCCCCATCTTCCTCGGGCATCATGTGTTGGGAGTGCTGCCGCTCTCCTCAGGACTGCTTTATGGCTTGGTTTTGCCTCTGTCCCTCCTCTTTGTGGTGTGCCTGATCAAGTTCTCTTGGGAGGCCAGGATCATCATGACTGTGTGTGCAGGCGGGCTCTTTCTGGTGAGCCTCCCGGTCATGAAAAAGCTATTGCCAAAAACGGCGGCAGCAGGCGTGCTGTCGATGAGCAGCCACCAGGCTACTTCGGCAGCCGCTCCATGACGGCCGCTGGCAGCTCCACGGTCTTCTGCCTGCTGGAGGTGCCGCGCAGGAGGGTGATCTGGCCTTTGGGGCAGTCGAGTTCATCTGCCAGGAAGCTGATGAGCTCGGTGTTCGCCTTTCCATCCACGGGCGGGGCGGCCAGTTTGATGAGAATCACGGGGCGGCCTTTTTCATCGGCAGTCCATCCGGCAAAGGCGGACTTCTTTGCGTTGGGTGTTACGCGTACGGCCAGTTGGGCGCGGTCATTGGGGGCTGCCATGATCAGACGAGTTTGAGGCGTTTGCGCATGAGCCACTCGGCGGTGAGCAGCAGGATCGCTGCGGCAAACCACCACCAGCTGCTCCAAAGGTTGGTCTCCTTGGTGATGACCTGCTTGCGGTCGATGCTCTGCAGCAGGCCAGGGAGATCGGTGGCGGCCTGCTCCTCTCGCAGAAAGCGGCCGCCGCTGTTGGAGGCCATGGTTTCCAGCAGAGGGCGGTTCATGGTCAGCGTGGCCCATTCGGGATTGCCGGTGTCGGAGACGTGCAGGGAGAGGCGTGCTTCGCTGCGCGGCGCGCTGGGGCTTTCCGCCACGGCGATCTCATAGGTGCCTGCGCGCAGCGGCGGGGTGACGGCGCGGTAGATGCCCACGTGAGTGGGATCGGCCTCCAGCTGCAGCGTGGCCACTTCTGCACCATCGTGCAGCAGGTAGGCGCGGGGCTGGGCATCAGTGATGGTCTCTCCTTTGTCATTGCGCACACGCACGCGGATCTCAGAGGTTTCGCCTGGGGAGTAGCGCAGGCGGTCGGTGCCCACGGAGAGCTTCTTCTGTTCAATCTGGAAGGGCGGCGCGGCGATCCACGCACCGAGCTGCATCCACAGGCGCTGGTGGTAGAGATCCGCCACCTGGAAGCGCCAGCGCCAGAGCTCATCCGTGCCGAGATAAAGCACCGCACCTGCACCCACCTGACGGAAGACGATGGCAGGCTGCTGAGCCTTGGCCAGTGTGATGGCGGCAGGCAGGGGCTCCACATTGGAGTGCCAGTTCACCTTGCTCAGCGTGGGCCAGAGCGTGGCGTTGGCGCTGGGGCTGTCGCTGAGGCGCAGGGCGTCAAAGCGTTGTCCGTCGGTGGTCAGCTCGATGCTGGTGGGCGTCTGCTTTTTGGCCGCAGCACCAAAGCGCACGGGAATGAGCGGAGCGGTCTTTCCGCTGGTCCATTCGTGCAGCCTGCCGCGCTGGCCGTCGATCATGATCAGGCCACCGCCGCGCTTTTCCACAAACTCCACCATCCAGTCGAGATGCTCGGGCTTGAAGCGGCTGAGGGAGACATCTCCCAGAATGAGGAGATCGTAGCTGAGCAGGTCGTCCTTGGTTTTGGGGAACTCCTTCTGCAGGTTGCCGTTGGCGGGGTTGTCGCTCAGGTCATCAAAGAGGAGCGTGGCCTGCCAGCGTTCGTCGCGGTCAAAGTGGTTGTGGATGTAGCGGAATTCCCAGCGCGGGCGGCCGTCGATGATGAGCACCTTGCGCTTCTTTTCCAGCAGATGGATGGAGAGCTCGCGGGCGTTGTTGGAACGGGTCTTTTCCAGGGCGGCGCGGTCGCCGCTGGCGGCCACCAGGATGTTCACGCTGCGCAGGGTTTTGTCCCGCTGGCCTGGCGCGGGTGGCGGCAGCTCGGCCACGGGAAAGATGAAATCAAAGCCCTTCTCCCCCTTGCCGGTGGTGGTGAATTCCTTTTTCCACAGCACCTTGCCCTGGCTTTCAATGCGCACGCTGGCGGGCACTCCGGAAGGCATGCTGTCATTCACGGTCAGGTGGCCCTGGAAGTTCTCTTTGGAAAAGACGGACTCAGGTGCCGAGACGGTGAGCAGGGAGAGGTCCGCAGGTGGAATCTCGGTGCCAAAGCCGATGGTGAAGATGGGCGTGCCGCTGGCTTTGAGGGTGCTGCTAAATTCCTCCGGCGATCCGGCGGAGTTGTGCTGGCCATCCGTGAGCACCACGAGCGCGGTGCCTGCCGTGGCGGGGCCGAGTGCGGCACGCAGGGTTTGATCCAGATTGGTGATGGGCGAGTTGGCAGGCAGCTCAAATGCAGCGGGCATGTCGCCCGAGGTGTCCTTGCCCGCCTGGCGGTACCACCACAGGCGCTGGGTGTTCATACCACGAAGTGCCACCAGCTCCACATCCTGCGTCTCGGCCAGCTTTTTCAAAAGCGGATTGGTGCCTTTGAGCAGGAGATCCTCCGCGCGCTGGAAGCGTGGCCTGGAGGTGCCGGCGGCAGCGCCGGGGGCTTCATCCGTGAGCTGCATGCTAGCGGAGCTGTCCACGGCGATGATGACACGGCCCAGCTGACGCAGCGTGGTGACGTGGCGCAGCATGGGGCCCGCCAGAGCCAGCACCAGGATGAAGACCGCAAGCGAACGCAGCATCGCAGGCACCTGCGCAGCACGGCTGCCCACATACTTCAGCTCCCGGCGGTAGAGGAACCACATGAGCCCGGCCAGACCAAACGCGAGCACGATCACCGGGAGCGGCGCATAGCCGCCGGTGAAGCGCAGGGTGGTTTCAGTCTGGGGTGTCATGTGGGGGAAGAGGTCAGGCAACGATTGAGACCTGCTGACGGTCCAGCTCGACGAGTGTGCAGGTCTGCAACGCCGTGACGATGGCCGGGATATGCTGCTCAAACATCTGACGGGTGTCTCGCAGGCTCATGTTCCCTGTGCGTAGAAGAACGAGTTTCCATGGGCGGCCATGCAGGAGGTGCGAGTAATAAAAGTCGGTGTCTTTGGTCACGACCACGCGCTGCTCCGCCATGGAGACGCTGTTGAGGATGCCATCACGAGAGGCGTTCTGCTCCGGGAGATCCAGAGTATGCATGGCATCATGCCCCGCTGCGGCAAAGACGTGGCGCAGACCTGGCGGCAGATGTGCATTAATCAGGAACTTCATGCCGCGACGAGCTGCCAGCTGCGGAGCTTGAGTGACTGGTTTGCGAATTCAATGCATGCACGAAGGTCATCCTTCTCCAGATCAGGAAACTCGGCCAGCACCTCCTCAAAGCTGTCGCCGCTGGAAAGGTATTCCAGCATGGACTCAACCGGATAACGCAAGCTGCGGATGACAGGCTTGCCGTGGCAGACCTCGGGGTCGATTGTAATCCGTGACAGCAGTGAGGCAGCGGATGAAGTGGCGGTAGGCATGAGAGTAAATACGTTTTTTTGAGCGGCGTTTCAACCGGCCATTGGAGGGCTCAGCCTCGGGCGATGTGCTGCTGCAGGAGGACTTCGGCAAAGAGGAGCAGCAGCAGGGTGATCAGCAGCGGCTGCCAGAGCTCGGTGCCGTGGCGGCGGCTGCGGTCCAGGGACTGGTAGGCGGGCAGGGTGTCGGCAAAGGCGGCATCGTGCCTCTGGGCGATCTTCTGGATGTCCGCCACAGGCAGGGCTTTGAGGTCGGACTCGGCACCATCCACGTTGAAAGCCAGCAGCACGGATTTTTCCGTGCCTTCCTTGCTCAGCTGGAAGATGCCGGGCTGGGTGATGACGGGGCTCTGGATGAAGACGGAATCCCCTTCTTTCACCGCCTTCAGCGTCTGCGTCTGGCCGGTGGGGCCGCGCAGGCTGTACTCAGCGCCCTGCTCGGCTCTCTCCAGCGGCAGGCGGATGGGCGTGCCCACGAGCTGCCATGCAGGCGCGGTGCCCTCGGTGGCCAGGTAGGTGGTGAGGCGCTGCATCAGCGGCACAAAGAAAGGCTGCAGCGGCAGATTGCTCCACTCAGCGTTGGCTGTGGTAGCCACGGCGACGACACGGCCGCGACCGTGCTTTTTCTCGATCATCAGCGGCATGTTGCGGTCCAGATTCAGGATGCGCTGCGTGCGGTCGTCCAGTGCGGCAAACTCCAGCCAGTGGCGAAAGTCGGCATCCTGCAGGCGACCGGAACGGGCGTCATTGAAATACAGCACTGAAGGGTGCGTATAGCGCTGCATGAGGATGTGAGCGGATGGAGAGTCGGCATCTGCGCGGGCCTGGCCTTTGATGGCGGCGGGATAGAGGCCTTCGCCTTTGCGGTAAAACTCGCGGTTGTACCAGTCGAGATCACATTCTGGTCCGGCAAAGACGAGCAGCCCGCCGCCTTCTTTGACGAATTTGTCGATCTCATTCTGGATGTGGCCGGGCAGGCGCTGCACATCGGCCATGATGATGACCTCCTGCTGGCGCAGGTCTTCATTGCGGATACGGCGCAGGTCGATCTTTTTGGTGCGGATCAGGTCTTTGAGAGATGCTGCCGCCGCAGTGTGCGGGGTGAGTGCGATCTCGAGGAAATCAGCGGCACCGGTGAGAGGTTCACCACCTGGGTTGCCATCCATGAGCAGGACGTTGAGCTGATTGCGCACCTGCACGACGGAGTGGAAGGCGTTGTCATCGGCAAAGGTGTCTCCCTCCAGCCGGACGGAGAGCGAGTGGTCGCCCACTTGATCAAAAGCATGCGTGAAAGAGAGCACGGCCTCGCCTTCCGGTGCCAGCGAGACGCGCGCGGTGCGCAGGCGTGCGCCATCTGCCTCCAGATGCACGGCCACATCCTGCCAGGCGCGGCGACCGTGGTTTTTGATGCGCACACGCAGGCCGATAGGCTGGGACTCGGCGGCCACGAGCGCCGAGATGTCCGCGCTGGCGATGCTGAGATTTTCCGCCAGATCGCTGCCCACGCGGTAGAAAGTGATCTGCGGTTTCGGCTCCAGTTTGGAGAGATTGTCGAGAGCGGGCAGCGCTGCGCCATCGGCCACGGCTTTCCAGTCGGCGGCTTGGAAATCGGAAACGATGACGACTTCGCGCGCCGCATTGGGCGCATCCTTGAGTGAAGCAGCGGCGGCCTGGAAGGCATCATTGGCCGCCAGCGGGCCGGACATGGAGGGCACGTCACCGAGCTGTTTCGGGACGAGGTCGAGATCCGTGGTGGCTTGGTCGAGCAGCTTGTGCGGGGTGCCGCCGGAGAGCACGACCTGGGCGCTGGAGCCCTTTGGCAGGTCTGTCAGCATCGTCTGAATGTCCTGCCGCGACTGCTCAGCCACGGTGCCGCCGGGCAGAGAAGTCTGGGCTGCCGGGGCGCGCATGGATAGGGAGTCGTCCAGCAGCACAATGAGCGAGGAACTGCCGAGCCCTAGCGAGCGCAGCGCGGTGAGCACCGGGCGCGCGAGGCAGAGCGCCAGCACGATGGGGATGGCCACACGCACGATGAGGAGCAGGAGCTGCTCGATCTTCATCTTGCGCTTCCGCTGGCGGATGACCTCATGCAGCAGGTGCATGGCACCCCAGCGCACGGTGACGACCTTCCGCTTGTTAAGCAGGTGGATCAGCAGCGGGATGAGAAAGGCCGCTGCGCCCGCCAGGAGTGCGAGGTTGAGGAAGCTCATTCCTGGTTCCAAATACGGCGCATGGCCTCGGCGTTGACTGTCGAATCAAAAATGGCCCGCACGGGGATCTCGAATCCGGGAATGACTGCGCTGCTGAGAAGGCCGTCTGTTTGAGCCGTCACCGGCGGATAGCTGCTGCCCTCAAGGCGGTAAAGCTCCACGGTCTCCGCGACGGTGTCCACGATCCAGTACTCACCGACACCATGCAGCGCGTAGTCTTCGAACTTGATGCCGCGGTCGCGACTTTCTGTCGAGGGAGAGAGCACTTCGACAATGAGGTCGGGAATGGGAAACCTGAGCGTGTCCGGTGTGATGAGGCCCATTTTGCCAAGGCCGAAAAACATCAGGTCCGGCTCGTAGTCGTTGCGCGGAAAGCTGGTCATGGCTTTTTCAATCTGCACATCACCCAGCTTGTGATTGCTGACATGGCTTTCCATGAGCTTGAAGATGGCCTTGGTCGCCTGCAGGTGGCGGTTGAGAGCCGGGGAGTGCATGATGATCTCTCCCTGAATGAATTCCCATTTGTGCTCCGGCGTGATGTCTGCGTAAAACTTCTCCCGCAGCTTGCGCTCGGCGGCCAGGACACCCAGGGCGTGCTGAAGGATCTCCGGCAGGTCTGGAGATTGGAGAACGGCTTGGAGAACGGCGGCGCTCATGCAGGAAGGTGGTTCATGGAGTAGGAAAAGGCAAATAGGGTGTCAGCGCATGCGAAGCTTGATTCTGCTATCTGCTATCCACACGACTGCTGCAGCACAGAGCAAAACCGCCAGTTCCAGGGTGGCCGAATGGGTGTTAAACACTGGGGAATTCAGGCGAAGAGGTGTCTCTAGCACCCAGGAGAGAACCGCGAAGCATGACAGCAGAAGCAGCACGAATTTAACTACAGATAGAAGCGCATGGGCGATTCGCAATCCAGATCGGAAGGAATGAGATGGGCTTTGCTTAGTCATCGCATTCTCAGTGCTAAATAATTCCGCAGCGCCGCAGAGTGGGACTCGTCGGTGGGCAGGCTGAGGTAGTCCACCTGGTGTTTGCGGAAGCCGTCCTTGAGCTGCGCGGCGAAGCTTTGCTGTGCCTCGATGTAGCGCTGGCGGATGGTGGCGGGGTCGAGGAGGAGGAAGTCGTCGTTGTTCTCCAGGTTTTCAAAGCGCGCCCAGTTGCCGAAGGGGAAGTCGATCTCATCGCGGTCCCAGAGCTGGATGGCGATGACCTCGTGCCCTTTTTTGCGCAGGATGCCGATGGACTGCAGCAACGCAGCGGGATCATCAAAGAAGTCGCTGATGAGGATGACGAGGCCGCGGCGCTTGAGGCGCTGGGCCAGGGACTCGATCACAGGCGCGAGGCTGGTGTCGCTGCCGGGCTCGGTCTTCACCATGGTTTCCAGCAGCAGGTGCAGGTGGGTGATCTTGGTGCGGCAGGGGATGATGTTGCGCACTTTGGTGTCAAAGGTGATGAGGCCCACGGCATCCTGCTGGCTCATGAGCAGGTAGGCCAGGGAGGCGGCCAGCTTGCGTGCGTAGTCAAACTTCAGCACGCCTTTCTGCCCGCGGTAGCCCATGCTGCCGCTGGCATCCAGCACGATGGTGGCGCGCAGGTTGGTCTCCTCATCAAACTCGCGGATGTAGAAGCGGTCTGAGCGGCCGAAGATCTTCCAGTCGAGGCGGCGGATCTCATCTCCCTGCACATAGGGCCGGTGCTGGCGGAACTCCACGCTGAAGCCCTTGTGCGGAGAGGCGTGCTGTCCCGTGGTGAAGCCCTCCACGACCGTGCGCGCAAAGAGCTGCAGGGACTGCAGGCTCGTGATGTCTTCGGCGTGGAGGATGTCGGAAAGCGTGGCCACGGGGGAGGGGAATTAAGGCACGGGGAGTGTGGCGCAGCCAATCACAGCACTCGTGCTTCGCTCTTCTTCGTCCGTTTCACCAGCTCGGCGATGATCTGGTCCACCGTGATGCCTTCGGCTTCGGCGTGGAAGGTGGGGACGAGGCGGTGGCGAAGGGCGGGGGCGGCGAGGGCTTCGATGTCGTCCGTGGTCACATGTGTGCGGCCCTGGAGCAGGGCGCGCACTTTGCCGGCGAGGACGAGCATCTGGCTGGCACGCGGGCCTGCACCCCAGCCGAGCATGGTTTTGACGTATTCGGAGGCATCCGGCTCAGTGGGGCGTGTGGCACGGACGAGGTCGAGCACGAAGTCGATGACGTGATCCGGCACGGGCACCTTGCGCGCGAGCTGCTGGGCGGCCTGCAGCTCTTCGGCGGTGATGACGGCCTCGATTTCCTGCGTGATGCCGCCGGTGGTGCGGGCGATGATCTCGCGCTCGTCGTTACGGGTGGGGTAGTCCACCTTGATGAGGAAGAGGAAGCGGTCCTTCTGCGCCTCAGGGAGCGGGTAGGTGCCCTCCTGCTCGATGGGGTTCATGGTGGCGAGCACAAAGAAGGGCTTTGGCAGCTCATGCGTCACCTGGCCGACGGTGACGTGCTTTTCCTGCATGGCCTCCAGGAGGGCGGCCTGGGTCTTGGGTGGCGTGCGGTTGATTTCGTCCGCGAGGATGATCTGGGAGAAGATGGGGCCGGGCTGGAAGACGAGCTTGCGGCGGCCGGTCTCGGCGTCTTCCTGAATGATCTCGGTGCCGGTGATGTCGGCAGGCATGAGGTCCGGGGTGAACTGGATGCGGCGGAAGCTGAGGTGCATGGCGTCCGCGAGGGATTTCACCAGCAGGGTCTTGGCCAGGCCGGGCACGCCTTCCAGCAGGCTGTGGCCGCCTGCGGCGATGGCGATGAAGACCTGCTCGATGACGGCCTCCTGTCCCACGATGCGCTTGCTTAGAGCGGCTTTGAGTTTGTTGTAACCAGAGACGAGGGCGGCGGCAGCGGCGGAGTCTGACATGAGCGGGAGGATGACGAAATCAGAGGAAAGAGTGATGAATGACGCCTGAAGGAGGCATTCTGCGGAAGCGCATTGAACACGAGAGCGGAGCACGTGTTCTTTCCACTCTTGCGCACATGCTGGCAAGAAGACAAAAAAGGCGAAGGCCGGAGTGCGGCTGGATCAGATTTTGCTGAGGCAGGCCACGGCCATGGCGGCGATGCCCTCCCCGCGGCCGACAAAGCCGAGGCGCTCATTCGTGGTGGCCTTCACGCCCACCTGGTCCGGCTGGATGCCGAGCGCGGCGGAGATGTGCTGCTTCATGGCGGCGGCGTGGGGTTTCACTTTCGGTGCCTCGGCAATGAGGGAGGCGTCGATGTTCTCAATCTGCATGCCTTTTTCTGCGGCGATCTGCGCGCATTTTTCGAGAATCCGCAGGCTGCAGATGCCCTCGATGCTGGGATCGCTGGGCGGGAACCAGTGGCCGATGTCCGGCTCTCCGAGAGCGCCGAGGACGGCGTCTGCGATGGCGTGGCTGAGCACGTCTGCGTCTGAGTGACCTTTGAGACCGTGTGTGTGCGGGATGGTGACCCCTCCCAGCACCAGCGGGCGGCCTTCTGCAAAGGGGTGTACGTCGTATCCGATGCCTGTGCGAACCATGAGGAGGGAGATCAGGCGTTGTGGTCGGCGGCCTTCTTCAGGCTGGCGAGCACGTCGGAGATTTTGAGGTCGATGCGCTGGCGGTTGAGGAAGTAGCTGACTTTCTCAAAGCCTGCCTCGGTGAGGTTGTTCAGGGCGGTGACGAAGTGTTCGCCCACACGGTTGGCGCGGTGGGAGTCGGAGCCGAGGACCACGGGGATGCCGCGCTCGGAGATCATGCGCAGCATTTCCACGCCGGGGTTCATCTCGGAGTAGCTCTTGTTGAGGCCGGAGGTGTTGAGCTCCATGGCCACACCGGTGGCGGCGATGCGGTCCAGCGCGGTGGCCACGGTGTTTTTCACGATGGCAAAGCACCAGGAGTCCGGGTGGTAGTTTTTGACCAGATCCGGGTGGGCCAGGCAGTCATAGAGACCGGTCTCGGCCGATTTGGCGAGGTGGTCGAAGTAGATGCGGCGGAAGTTTTCGATGGTGCCGGTCTCGAACTTGTTGAGGTACTCCTTGGCCTGCCAGTGCACTGCGCCGAGCACGTAGTGGAAGTCGGCGCGCTGGTGCAGCTTGGAGATGTAGTCCTCGTAGCCGGGGAAGTACTCGCTCTCGATGCCGAGGCGGATGTCCAGCCTGCCTTTGAAGGCGTCTGCGGCACGCTGCACGAGGGCCAGGTAGGTGTCGAACTCGCTCTCAGACATGCGCACCGTGGGCCAGAAGCCGTTGGGCATGGGGCAGTGGCAGGTGAAGATGATGCCTTTGAGCCCGGCCTTCAGGGCCTGCTCGGCATATTCCTCGGGCTCTCCCCAGGCGTGCTTGCACAGCGGGGTGTGCATGTGGGAGTCATAGAAAAGCGCACCAGTCTTGGTGGGGCCGGGAGGGGGGAGGGGGAGG